>Ga0157372_10000621_pt1 | contig 38766 bp, 32 predicted proteins | sample C55metaG_FD_115307 | JGI IMG/M metagenome (GOLD analysis project Ga0157372, IMG submission 115307) | Corn rhizosphere microbial communities from Kellogg Biological Station, Michigan, USA - C5-5 metaG | ecosystem: Host-associated > Plants > Roots > Rhizosphere > Soil | place: USA: Michigan...
ACATCGTAGTAAATCTTTTATCCATTCTTTACCTGGGTGCTATCGCCATCCATGGCATCGCGCCTGAGTTCTCTATCGGCCTGTGCATTATCTTACTGGCTATATTCTCGGTAATTATTGCCCTGGGCGGTATGAAGGTTATCGGTTATACCGACGTTATCCAGGTGCTCTTCCTGATACTGGGTGGTTTGGTAGCATCGTACATCGCCCTCAACCTGGTGAGCGATCCAACAGGCAATACCAAAGATATGGGCGGCATGTTCAGCGGTTTAAAACAGATTACTGTACAAGCCAGCGATCACTTCCACATGATCTTCCATAAAGACAACAAGAACTATGTGGATCTTCCGGGCCTTAGCGTACTGATAGGTGGTATGTGGATCACCAACCTTAACTATTGGGGCTGTAACCAATACATTACCCAGCGTGCGCTTGGTGCCGATTTGAAAACTGCACGTAGCGGTATTTTATTTGCCGGTTTCCTGAAACTGTTAATGCCGGTTATCGTGGTTATCCCGGGTATCGCTGCTTATGTATTGTATCAACGCGGCATGTTCCATACTGCTGATGCTGCAGGTATGCTTACCCACAACGGTATTACCGACGTTAACAAAGCTTATCCATCATTACTGAATTTGCTGCCTGTAGGAATGAAAGGTTTGGCTTTCGCGGCCCTAACCGCGGCTATCGTAGCATCGCTTGCCGGTAAGGTAAACAGTATCGCTACAATCTTCACACTCGATATCTATAAAAAAGCCATCAACCCTGAAGCTTCTGAAAAGAAACTGGTTAACCTGGGTAAAATATCCGTAGCCGTGTCTATGGCTTTAGGCGTGGGATTAGCCTATGCCTTAGGTGAGGCTTTAATGGGTGAAGGTAAACAAGGCTTTAACTACATACAGGAGTACACTGGTTTCTTCTCGCCGGGTATTTTAGCGATGTTCCTGCTGGGCTTCTTCTGGAAAAAAGCTACCTCTAACGCGGCATTATTTGCAACGGTTGGCGGGTTCGTATTGTCGATCCTGTTTAAGTTTTTACCAAAATTCGCCGACCTGAGCTTCTTAACTCCTTATGGTTTCTACGCGCCAAACTATAGCAATGGCGGCGCTTACGAGATACCGTTCTTCGACAGGATGGGCTTCGTATTCGTTATCAGCGTGGTAGGGATGTGGTTGATCAGTGTTATCGAAACCCGTAAAGGCGTTATTCCTAACGGGCTTGAAGTTGATACTAAAATGTTCCGCGTTAGGCCGGGTTTTGCAATCGGCTCGCTGATCATCTGCGGTATATTAACCGCTTTATACACCATCTTCTGGTAATCAAATCAAACCTTATAATAATTACAAAAAACCCGGCGCAGTAATGTGCCGGGTTTTTTGTTGCAGAGCTTTTCTTATCCATACAAAATCACGTATCATTGCAATAATATAATTGGTATACATTTGAACGAAATTTTAATTGCCATCAGGGATACGCCAGTCGCAGCGACTATTTTTATAATAACATTGGTTATCAGCTTGATAGCCTTTAGCGGCGACGAACTTTACGAACGTTTTATTCTGCATCCCTATAGCGTAGCGCAAGGCAAAAGGGTGTATACTTTAGTTACCAGCGGGCTAATCCATGCCGACTTGCAGCATTTGTTTTTCAATATGCTGTCGTATTATTTCTTTGCTTTTACGTTAGAACGCTATATGGGACATTGGCAGTTTGGGATACTTTATCTGGCCAGCCTGATCTTGAGCGATATACCCACCGTAATGAAACATCGTAATGATTGGGGATATCATAGCCTGGGTGCGTCTGGTGCTATTAGTGCGGTGATATTTGCCACAATCATGTTCAATCCATGGGGGCGTATGGGGCTGATATTTCTGCCAGGACTTGAAATGCCAGCTGTGATATTCGGTGTACTTTACCTGATTTATTGTTCTTATGCTTCAAAGCACGGTATCGGTAACATTAACCACGATGCGCACTTTTATGGCGCGGTTTGCGGCATAATTATCACGATTAGCTTATACCCGATGGCTGTGCCTAATTTTTTCCATATCATTCGCAATCATATTGGCTTCAATTAAAGCGGCAGTTGGATGCTTTCGGCAATGATAAAATTTTCATCCTTATCCAGCAAAAAGCTCATCGGGTATTCAGGGTTTTTAATGATCTCTAGCAACAGGAATCCCCAGCGTTTCCAGAAGTTTTCGAGCACCTGGCCGTAGGTTTTACCGATCCAATCATCAAACAAAGGCTTAGCGCTCATCCCGCGCAGCGGCATCGCTTCTACAAATATCTCCTCGCCAACTGGCAAAATATTGTATTCGGGCAAACGGTTAAACAGGTAAGCCGAGTAAAACACGCGCCCGCAAAACTCTTCAAATTGAATAGGATGTAAAGTCTGACCTTCAATTTTTGATAAGATCTGCCGGTGATAGTTGCGGTTTGCGCCGTTATCCTGCAGGCAGATGATCAGCCCAAAATCTTTTAGGCGGATGGAAAAGGTAAGCGTATTGATCTCGTCGCGGTAAGCAAATTCGTTTTCGGGGTTGTTTACCTTAAACAAAAACAAGCTGAAAGGCTTAAATTCCTCAAAAATTATGGGCTGATTAATGCTTTGCAGCATTAAATGCAGATTGCTGAACTTGTGGATGATGGACTGCGAAATATTAAACTCCTCGCCCTGTTCCCTTGTTTGGCGAATAGCGATCTGCAACTCGTTAAATACAATGCCATATAACAATTTACCCGCCCAGCGGAATAGTTGAAACTCATCCAACGCCTTTACTCCGTTGTAACCGCCTTCAAATGCTTCGGCTATCTGTTGTTCCAGCGGCTCTAAAAACTGGTCGTTTACCCGTGCTGAGTAAGGTACCTTCAAGTCTTTATAAGTAGCCATGCTTTCGTCGAGCAGCTTAAAGGGCTGATCGGCCAGGTTGTAGCGTTTCATCAGCCACACCGGGAAGACGGCTATCTTTTCGTCTGCCGATTGCAGGGTTTCGCCGCTTAAAAAGCACTGCTTGTTGCTAAAATTAAAGGTTTCGAAAGGATGGTATAAATTGACGCTCACGTCGCAAAGATAGCTTTTCTGATTTCGGAATTCGGATGTTCGATTTCGGATTTATGTCAATTTTTATAGCTTTGAATTTAACATGCGCCTTACTTACCAACCTTTCGATCTCGAACTGAAACATACGTTCACCATTGCCAAATTCTCGCGTACCTCAACGCCCTTGATGCTGGTGCAACTGCACCATGAAGGTTTTACGGGTTACGGCGAAGCATCCATGGTGCCTTACATGGGCGAGAGCGTGCAAAGCGCTACTGATTTTTTAAAGCAAGTCGATGTATCGCGGTTCAAATATCCTTTTGATTTTGCAACAATAAACGCTTACCTGGATAGCATAGCGACCGGCCAACCTGCTATAAAAGCAGCCATCGATATCGCCTTGAATGATCTGAACGGGAAATTACAGCAACAGCCCTGTTGGCAATTGTATGGAAGCGACCCAGCACAAATGCCGGTAACATCATTTACAGTCGGCATTGATACGCCCGAGATGATCGTTAAAAAACTGCAAGACGCCAAAGATTTTAAAGTAATCAAGGTAAAACTTGGCCGCGATAGCGACAAAGAACTGATCAATACCATCCGCAGCGTTACCCATGTACCACTATTTGTGGACGCCAACCAGGGTTGGACAGACCGTGAGCAAAGTCTGGATATGTGCCACTGGCTGCACGAGCAGGGCGTTTTACTAATTGAACAGCCGATGCTTAAAACCGATATCGACGGCAATGCCTGGTTAACCGAACGTAGCCCCGTGCCTACCATTGGCGATGAATCGGTACAGCGCATGGCCGATGTAACCAAAGCTCAGGGCGTTTATGCAGGCATTAATATTAAACTGATGAAATCTGCCGGGATGTACGAAGCGTATCAAATGATCTTAAAAGCCCGCCAACTGGGGCTGAAACTAATGATAGGTTGCATGAGCGAAACCAGTTGTGCCACCTTAGCCGCTGCCGCCCTGGCCCCGCTTTGCGATTGGGCCGACCTGGACGGGCCATTCTTAACAACCAATAACCCTTATCTTTTGCCCGGCTTCGTTGATGGTAAATGGGTTTTGAATGATGGGGATGGCTTGGGGCTACAGTTAAAATAGCCAAAAAACAAATTAGTCTTGCCAAACTTGTTTCGGCACCCCGCAGGACAGGTACGGTTACAAATCATGAGAGATGCTGAAACATGTCAGCATGACCTATTAAATTTTCTAAAACTCCACATGCGCCCTTATCGAAAAAAAGCTCACCGGGCCACGATCGGCATTGTAGGCTGGGTTGGCCACATACTGGTAATCGGCTGATACGTACAGGTTGCTGTTAAAGCGCGCGCTGTAATAAGCTTCTACAATTTTCTCGGTTTTGTAGTTGGTAAGCTTGCCATCGCCGATGAGGAAGCCATAACCGCCAGCAGCCAGAAAATCGCGGTGATCCTGCGAGATACCGTTAATATCGGCAGCAAAACCAAAGGTATCATCAGGGCGGTGCCAGGCTACGCCCTTATAATTAAAGCCGAAGCTCAGAGTTCGGTCGATTTCGGTAAAGGCCCAGGTAGCCGTTTTACCGTCGTTCCAACCGGCACGTAAAAATACGCCCAGATCTTTGCTCAGTTCCTGCCCGGCATTAATACCGAACCCATATTTTACACCGCCATAGTTTTTACCGTTGACCACATCGAGCGAGACATCGCTTTTATTCAAATAATTATTAATTACATCGCGATAGGCAGGCGCTTTGGTTACGTTGCGGTAAGCGAGCAAGCTGATGGTACCTTTATGTCCGTTAAGATCGGTGAACTTTGAAAACTCGATAGTTTGGCCGTGCGCCTTAAAATAGTTATAGTCAAATTCGGGGCCGTTAGCATAGGTTCCCACCAAAGTGCCAGCGGCACGTATCGCCCACGATGGATTGATATACTCCAACACCAAACCATCGGTATAGCCACGGGTATTGGCGGGATAGTCCCAGGCGCCGTTGCTCATCAGGGCCCAGTTCATAAACTGGCTGCGCGGATCGTGGGCATAGGCATTATTATCAAAAAAATCCGACAGGGCGAATTTACCCGCGGTGATCACAATACGCTTACGGGGTACATATTCGCGTAGTTGGTTAGCATCGGCATCCACAAGGTCGCGGCTGTCACTTAACGGGATATATTGGCGGTAAAACAAACGCCCCATATACAAAGCCGGGGCAGGGCTGCCTATCCGGAAAGTTTCGCCGTTAGGGAAACCGGCTACGCCACGGGCCTCGCTTACACCGCTGCCACCAGAAACTTCGGGGTTAAAATATACCGAAGCATTCTTCCACAATTTACGCCCCAGATATAAAGTTGTGGTGATGGATAAAGCCTCTTCGTGCGACGAGCTCAGACTGTTATTTCCCGAATAAGCCGCATTAAATGAGTTATGGCTTTGATCGATAACGGTCAGCTGAAAATGCTGACTCCACTTCTCGGTACTGTCTTTAGTGTAATTAAGCTGGGCTTTGGCAGCTATAGAAGCAGATATAAGTATGATGAGTAGTATACGTTTCTTCATGACATTAGTTTATATTAGACAAATCTAATATAAATTTTAGACTAACCTAAAAACAAAAACCAACATTATCGCATATATTTGATAATCAACAAATGAATTACTATAATCGCAAAAAATGCGTTAAGGATGGAAGCGGATACCGGCCCGTGGCTAATGCCCCTGCAGTATGAGCCCGGCCGCAGGCAACGCCCAAAATCATCTCTAAGATCCGCCTTCTTGTATATTTCTTGTAAAGGCGTTAAGTCGCAAAGAGATAAAGCTTAAAATCCTCTGCGCCTACCGTCTTTGCGTGCCAAATCATCTATAGTTACCAAGCTGCAAAAGTAAACCAACTTATCTAAAACTTTTCTACCGAAAAATAATTCGACCGCAAGAAATTACTATAAACTTTATATTGCTAAACAACAATTTATCAACTATTTTTGCCGCTACATATAATCAAGGACATGACACAACATCACACACCCAAAGAAAAAAGCTACGACCATTTATATTACCTTATCGGTTTATTTTTTGGCCTGGTAACCGGCGGTGTAATTGAAAAAGGCTTTGGATGGGTATTGGCAGGCGGTGTAGTGGGCTTACTGACAGCAGCTTTCTACCTAACCGTGCTGGTTAAGGGCCGTGAACAAGCCTGATCCCGATCTTCCACCATTTATAAATAGCTGGAACAAGTTTTATGGCATTGTTATGGCATGGCTTGTTCTGCTAATTTTTGTATTTTGGCTCATCACCAAACATTTTGAATGAGCCTTACCGACTGGATAGTTCTTGCCGCTACCATTTTAACCATTGTTATTTACGGCGTTTGGAAAAGCCGGGGCAACAAAAACATCAATAATTATCTTCTTGGCGATCAATCCCTACCCTGGTATACGGTAGGTTTTTCGGTGATGGCTACCCAGGCCAGCGCTATTACCTTTTTATCGGCGCCAGGGCAAGCCTATAGTGATGGGATGCGTTTTGTACAGTTTTATTTCGGCCTGCCGCTGGCGATGATCGTACTGTGTATCACCTTTGTGCCCATCTTCCATAAACTCAAAGTTTTTACCGCTTACGAATACCTCGAGCAGCGTTTTGATTTAAAAACCCGCGCTCTAACGGCTTTGTTATTCCTCATTCAGCGCGGCCTTTCAACAGGCATAACCATCTACGCCCCGGCATTGATCTTATCGGCCATACTGCACATCAATATTACCTATACCACTTTATTTATCGGCACTTTGGTTATTTGCTATACGGTTTACGGCGGCACCAAGGCGGTAAGTTATACGCAGTTATTGCAGATGAGCATCATATTTGCCGGGTTGTTTTTGGCGGGTTTTGTGGGATACAGCCTGCTGCCTAAAGGAACAGGCTTGAGCAATACCCTGCACCTGGCGGGTAAGCTTGGCCGGATGAACGTAATAGACTGGAAATTCGACCCGAATAATCGTTACAACATCTGGAGCGGTATTATCGGCGGCTTTTTTTTACAGCTCAGTTATTTCGGCACCGACCAAAGCCAGGTGGGCCGTTACCTTACCGGCAGTTCGATAGGCCAGAGCCGTTTAGGATTGATCATGAACGGACTGGTTAAAATACCCATGCAGTTTCTGATATTGCTTATCGGTATTTTGGTATTCGCCTTTTACCAGTTTAACCAGCCGCCGGTATTTTTTAATAATTATGCGGTTGAACAGGTTAAGCAAAGCCCTTACGCCGGAGAGTTTAACCAGGCCGAACAGCAGTACAGCACGGCATTCGCCATCCGCAAGAACGCTGCCGAAAATATGGTATCAGCTTTAAAAACACACGACCAGGGGAAAATTAACCTGGCGCAAATGCAGTTGAAAGCAGCGGATGGCCAAGCCAATACTGTTCGGCAAAAAGCTATTGATATCCTGAAAAAAGCCGACCCGAATACCGATGTTAACGACACCAACTATGTGTTCTTAACCTTCGTTACCCACTATCTACCCAAAGGATTGATAGGTCTGCTGATCGCTATTATCTTTTTAGCATCGATGGGCTCGATGGCCAGCGCACTTAACTCGCTGGCTTCAACCAGTGTGGTGGATATCTACAAACGCATCATTAACCCCAACGCTTCCGAAGAAAATTATCTAAGCGCCTCGCGCTGGGCCACAGTTATCTGGGGCGCGGTATGCATAGCAATGGCCTTGTATGCAGGCCATTTGGGTAACCTGCTCGAAGCTGTTAACCAGTTAGGCTCATACATCTACGGCACCATTTTGGGCGTTTTTGTGGTAGCCTTTTATGTTAAACACGTTAAAGGGCAGGCGGTTTTTATCGCCGCGGTTATCACACAGATTATCATCATTGTAATGGGCTTGCGCGAAATGGTAGCTTACTTGTGGCTTAATGCTATTGGCTGTATAGCAGTTATCGTGATAGCCGTTTTGCTACAGGCTTCTTTGCCAACCGATAAAAAGCCAGTAGCAAACGCTGTTATTTAAAATCCAGATCGCCGATATACACTGTACCATCGGCATTTTTGGCCATCTGTAAAACGATCAATTCCTTTTTCTCTTCGGGTGTACCGTAACGTGTAAACAGTTCGGCCATTACGGTTGTTGGACCGTTAATGGTGGTTTGCCTGTCGCCATAATAATTAATTTCTATTTTGTAGGTGCCTTTAATCGCTTTCTTCAGCATAAATTGCTCCGGGCCAAAGCCTTGTGTCATGTCATGCGAAATACGGCCGCCAATCGCGGTGCGGTTATGGCTGTAGTAGCATTTTTCGCCGTTAGGATCGGTTACCCAAAGGTCGATATCGGTATCGTTCTTGTTCCAGTCCATCACAATGCGTATATCAACCGGAATAGATTTGATCAGCGTTTTCTGTTCAGATGTTAGCTTAATCTTGCCCTTGTTTGCAGCAGCAATGCGGCCCAGTTCGGGCAAGAACACTTCCTGAATGCCTTCGTAAAGATCATCGGCATCTTTGGTGTAACTTTTGGTCATGGCGGCATACAACACGTTAAAAGCTTTTTGATGCTGGCCGGCATCTTCGAGCGCTAAACCATAATCGCGAAAGCTTTGCGGGTCCATTGGCCTCAGTTCGGTCACTTTTTTAAAGGCAAATAATTCGCCTTCAAAATCACCAATCTGTTTCAATTTATAACCCAGCATCTTATAAAGTTCATAACTGTCCATATCCAGTTCGGCCAGATTGCTCAGCACACGTTTGCCTATCTCTTTGTTGCCAGTTTTGATGAAATAATCGGCCACATCAAAATAATACACCGGTCTATGAGCAAAGTCCACACGCATATCTACATATTTTTGATACTGCTGCGCCTTATCTGTTTTCTGAATGATTTTCAGATAATCCTCATCAACTGCTTTATACACCATATTAATATCGCTTTTTGAGGCGTTGTAGTTTAAAGTATCCGCTTTGGCGGCAATAGTTTCGCTTCCACGTATCACAATCGCTGCTCCCGGAGCTCCGCCCGTTCTTACATCAACGCCCGCCACTCTTCCCTGTAAGGATTGCCGCGCCGCCTGATCACCATAACTATCCACACCCTGTACACTTTGTCTAACGTTAGCATTACCTGCCGGCTCACCTAACTCGCGGGCGCGTACCGACGACACGCTGCCCGTCAAATCGCTTTTTTGCACCGAACCATAACCGACCACAACAACCTCGCTTAACGCTTTGTTGTTGGTAGTCAATGTCAGCGTACCCATGTTGGTATTATTGATGCGCACCTCGCGGGTATCATAGCCAATAAACGATACGACCAAAACTTTACCTGTACGACTCAGAAGTGTGAAATCTCCATTTGTATCTGTTACAGTCCCCACGCTTTCGCCTCTTATTTTAATCGAGCACCCTACTATGCCTTCATGATTTTCGTCGACAACCTTACCCGTTACCCTGATTATGTTTGGCCCTAAGGGGCCTTCTGCAAGTTGACTCACGGGTACGACGTTTTGCTGTGGGCGGTTTTGTTGCGGGCGTGGGCGAGGCGGCGGTGGTGGTGCCGTTTTTTCAATTTTTTGTTTATTGCCCCACCATGCCGTCAGATCGTTTTGCATTTCGATGGAGGCATTCAGGTTATCCTTTTCACGCTGGCTGGTGGTTTGCCAGCGCTGTTTCATTATATTATTGTATTGATCGCGCAGTTCGGCAGGTGGTTCTATCTCATACTGGATATAGTCGCTAACACTCTCTAAAACTATCAGCGAGGTATTGCGGGTGATGATACCAAAGCGCTTGCCCAGCGATTCGATCTCCTGCCGGTTGGCATCGTAAGTAATATCCAGTTCATTGATCTTTTTCTGCGCCCATAGTTTTGCTACGTCGATATTCTCTACAAGGTTTTTTTGCAGATCGAGTTGTACGGTTTTTTCGTAAGTTACCCTGTTGCCATAACCATATTGAAGAGTAATGGCCTGATTGGGATCTTTGGTTACACCCGCTATCGAAAACGAACCAGCTACAGTTACCGGTAACGACGGATAATTTTCTTCGGTAGTACCACCAGTTTTGATACCCAAAAAGCGTATCGGTAAGGTGGTTAGTAGCCGCATTGCCTTCTCATTATCGTTATGGTTAAGGTCGATCACATCTCCATGTGTTTTCAGGGCGATCAATTTCAGGTTGCTGTAATCAGCCGCCTCGGCCGAATTGACACAATACACCGGTTTATCACCTGGTCTGATAGTATTTCCGCCAAAAGTTTGATGCCCATCGCTAAACAGTAAAAATTCATCTACCAGGTATTCGTTCAGCTTCAGGCTTCCCAGGTTAGTCCCGCCATCGTATATCGTATGTTCCAGATCAGCTTTCAGCGCAGACCAATCGCCGTTAGTTATGGTATAGATTTTTTTATTGAGGATAACATTGCTGAACCGTACCAGTGATATCTCGGCATTGCCGGCCTTTTTAAAATAAGCATCCAACAAGGCAAAATCTTTTTTGCTATCGCGATTGGCGCCACTTAATGAGGCATCCCATAATAAACCGATGCGGTGTGGTAAAGGCTTATCAACCGATTTGGGCTGTACAGCGGTGTTGATGAGGTAATAATACTTATTACCTTGCTGCTGCAGCATTACTTCAGCAGCGTCCGGCGGTTTAGGTATCGAGAACACAAGCCCCTTGTTAGGTACGTAATTATTTTTTTGGATGGATGCCGCCCAGGTATTCTGGTGATGATCAAATTGCAGTTCATCGCTATTTTGCGAGTCGACCACCGGGGCCGCCGCGTTTAAAACAACCGATGCTTTTAGCGAAAATGTTTCTACCGTATCCTTCACATTCAACGGCAGGGTAAACCTTAATGCGCCGTTATCGCCCATTGGTATTTCTTCCTCATAACCGATGATCACCGTACGGGTGCTATGCGAATTGATAGGATATATCCGCGTGCGGAAGGTATTGCCGGCTACTTTTTCTAACAAACCTGGGTCTATACGCCGGCGTTCAACAGCCTCAAAAACTACAGATCCCTTACCCCGGTCAACCGGCACGGCCTCACGCATTTTACCATTGATATCAAGCGCATAACGGCTAACATTCACACCATCGCGTAGCGGGAATTCGAGATTGCCTTCCAAAATACGCGACGTGGTATTATAGAACGTCATTTGCCAGGTAGTGCGGCTGATGTTGCCGTAAATAGCCACGTCGATTTTTAAATTCTTTAGCTTAACGCCATTGTTGCTTTTACCAGCAACAGTAAGTTGCGGGCTTTGCGCATAAGTAGCTGAAATTTGAAATAAGATAAATAACGCGGCGAGTAGTGATCGGTAAATGGTTCTCATGTCAGGTTTATTTTCTTAATAGATACATAAACCAACCATATTCCATAAAACGATGGTCAAAAAAATGCAGCTATCAGGTTTAGGTTTTACAGGCAAGGCACTTTCCCTGGCCCACGACACCTAATATACTTATTTTTCGCTGTGATATCCGCATAAAAAGGCAGGATACCAATAAGTATCTGCCTCCAAATTATCCTAATACAATTTTATCTAATCATCTTAGCCACTACCGGCTCAATCAACCTGCGCGAGCCGGTTGCATCCATGTGTAACCCGTCCGGCGACATGGTTTCCATATCCAGACCTGGCGTTTTATGACCGTTCACAAAAAAGCAACCTGTTTTTTTAGCTACTTTTTCAAACGCTAGGCTTAAAGCTTCTACACGTTTTATGCCACCATCGTACTTTTCTGTGCCGATGGTTTTTGAGCCATAGGGCGGCGGGGCAATGACTATGATCTTAGCTTTACTGATGGTTGGGTATTTGCAGTGCTTTATCTTATTGATCAGCTTTTCCAGGTTGGGGGGCACTTCTTCCTGCCTGCCGGCAAATACTTTTTTACAATCGTTGGTACCCAGTTCCATCACCACAAAATCGTACGGGCGGTTTCCGGTGTGGTCCGCGGCTTTTTTCAGGTTCTCGTCAATCACTGAAAGCGAATTTAACGTGCTGTCGCCATTGTTTAAAAAGCCAACCGTACGTCCCGATTTGCTGATGTTAAAAACCGTGGCTTTGGGCAAAGCAATTTCAATTTGATGCGGCCAGCTCCAGGCAAAGGTGCCGTTGCTATCGCCCAAAGTAAGTATATTCAATGACTTGTCAGATAATGCCGAGCCTTGTGCATGTAGCATAAGCGGTAGGGTTAAAAGTGCCGCTAATATAATCCGGATCTTTATTTTCATAGTGATTTATTATGGTGGTAATTGGCATAAAACATGGTTAATATACCATGGTAAACAGGATGATTTGTTTTCTCATAAAAAATAATTGGCAGGTAAAAGTAGCCATCACGGTGCAAATTACTGTCCCGTGCTGTTATGGAACTTGAATATCGAAAGGGATCAAATAAAAAGGCTACCGGAAAATTCGATAGCCTTTCCATTATAGTGTGCTTGTTTTTACTTCAGATCGAACCTGTCCAGGTTCATTACCTTGGTCCAGGCAGCAACAAAGTCGTTTACAAATTTGCTTTCGCTGCCTGCTTCGGCATAAACTTCGGCAATAGCCCTTAGTTCTGATTGCGAGCCGAACACCAGGTCGGCACGAGTGGCTGTCCACCTGCGCGCGCCGGTTTTGCGGTCGCGACCTTCGTATACTTCTTTATCCTGTCCTACAGCGGCCCATGCGGTACTCATATCCAGCAGGTTTACAAAAAAATCGTTAGTCAATTGGCCTGCACGTTTGGTAAGTACACCATGTGCCGAACCATCGTAGTTGGTATTCAGCACGCGCATACCACCAACCAATACGGTCATCTCGGGCGCTGTTAGCGTTAGCAGTTGTGCCTTATCAACTAATAAATGCTCGGCAAGCACACGGGCCGTTGCTTTGCGGTAGTTACGGAAACCATCAGACACCGGTTCCATATAATGGAACGATTCTACATCGGTTTGTTCCTGCGAGGCGTCGGTACGGCCGGGTGTAAACGGAACGCTTACATTCTGCCCTGCATCTTTAGCGGCTTTTTCGATAGCGGCACCGCCAGCCAGTACGACCAAATCGGCCATGGAAACTTTTTTGCCACCGGTTTGCGCATTGTTAAAGTCGTTTTGAATACCCTCCAGGATACCCAACACCTTGGTTAACTGTGCCGGATCATTCACCTCCCAATCTTTTTGAGGCGCTAAACGAATACGCGCGCCATTGGCTCCGCCACGCTTATCGCCGCCGCGGAAGGTTGATGCCGACGCCCAAGCCGTAGATACCAATTGAGAAACCGATAAGCCCGAAGCCAGTACCCTTGCTTTTAACGCCTCAACATCCTGCGCATCGATCAAAGCATGATCAACCGCCGGAACAGGATCCTGCCAGATCAATACTTCGGCAGGCACATCCGCGCCTAAATAACGTGCACGCGGCCCCATATCGCGGTGCGTTAGTTTAAACCAGGCACGGGCAAAGGCATCCGCGAACTGATCCGGGTGCTCCAGAAAACGCCTTGATATTTTTTCGTACGCCGGGTCAAAACGTAGCGACAGATCCGTCGTCAGCATTTTGGGCGCATGTTTTTTATTCGGGTCGAAAGCATCAGGGATAACATTTTCGGCATTTTTGGCTATCCACTGGTGCGCGCCGCCGGGACTATTGGTCAGTTCCCACTCAAAGCCGAACAGGTGCTCAAAAAAGTCGTTGCTCCATTGGGTTGGCGTTTTTGTCCAGGTTACTTCCAAACCGCTGGTAATGGTATCGCCAGCCTTGCCCGAGCCGAAACTATTAACCCAGCCAAAACCCTGTTGCTCAATGCCGGCCGCCTCGGGTTCTTTACCTACATGGTCTGACGAGGACGCGCCGTGTGTTTTACCAAAGGTATGTCCGCCCGCTATCAGGGCAACGGTCTCTTCGTCATTCATTGCCATACGGCCGAAAGTATCGCGTATATCTTTTGCTGCCAAAACGGGGTCCGGGTTACCGTCCGGCCCTTCGGGGTTTACATAGATCAAACCCATCTGTACCGCGGCCAATGGTTTTTCCAGGTAGCGCGTATGCACATCACCATCGGCATTATCATCAGACACCAGCACACCGCTGGGTTTTTCCACCCCTTCGGAGCCATGCGCGTAACGCAGGTCGCCGCCCAGCCAGGTATCCTCGGCACCCCAGTATACCGATTCGTCGGCTTCCCAAACATCCTCGCGGCCGCCGCCAAAACCAAAGGTTTTAAAACCCATTGATTCCAGCGCCACATTACCAGCCAGGATCATCAGATCGGCCCACGATATCTTATTGCCATATTTCTGTTTAATGGGCCACAACAACCTGCGCGCCTTATCCAAACTCACGTTATCGGGCCAACTGTTCAATGGTGCAAAACGTTGCAAGCCCTGGCCACCGCCGCCACGCCCGTCGGTTATGCGGTAGGTACCTGCGCTGTGCCAGGCCATACGTACAAACAAACCACCGTAATGGCCAAAATCGGCCGGCCACCAATCCTGCGAATCGGTCATTAACGCGTGCAGATCTTGCTTCAAAGCCTCCAGGTCTAGGCTTTGAAAAGCTTCCGCATAATTAAAATCCTTGCCCATCGGGTTTGAGGCCGGCGAGTGTTGCCGCAGGATGTTAAGCTTCAACTGATCGGGCCACCAATTGCTGTTCCGGGTGCCTGCACCGCCAACATTACTTTTCATACTCCCGTTGTGAAAAGGGCATTTACTGATGTCGTTTGAATTGTTTTCCATTGTTTAACTATTTGAGCGGTTTATTGGTTATCAACCTCGATCGGACTAAAGGTTTCCCGCTGTTGATGTTGTTATTACAAACTTATCGATATTGTTCTGATAAATTTCATCAATAGTTTTTATGCGGGATAGTTAAAATCTATGGGATGTAAGAATATAAACATAGAGCCTAATGAACTATTATTAAGATTTTCTTGAACAATTAATAATGCATTTGGACTTAATATCCGTTAGATGTTCCGACACCTCTTTTCGATTATTTATGTATTATATACACATTTTTTTGATATAATACATAATTTCTATTTATATTTAAATAGAATGCCGAAATCATTAATAACCAGAAATTATAATTAAAATTGCTAATAATGAGATATTTACATATAAATAATCTCAATTCCCCAAGTGATGACTAAGCGAAATAATAATAACGACAACACTGTTGTTTTAACGAATTAAACTAAAAACATTGGCAATGTAAGGTTATCTATTATGAAAAGGCTCATTACCTATCTAATTTTATTTTTTCTGTGTGGTTTTATTGGGCTGATAGTTGATGGGTGCAAACCACGGGCTATAATCCAGCAGCAGCCACCACCACCACCACCACGACAAGGGCAGCAACAGCAACAAGTCAATATTCCAGATTCATCTAAAAAAACAGATCTCAAAAATGACAGTGATGGCGATGGTGTAGCCGATATCATTGATCGCCCGCCATCAAAAAGGCGGGGACACTCCAAAACATCAAAACAGAAAGCTAATGGCTTTAATACAAAAAAACGAAATCAAGACACACAACACCCTAATGCTAATGACGATGCCAAAAATATGGCACCAGGAAGTATAAAAGATGAAGGTGCCGATGACAACGCTAATGATGTTATTGCTCACTCAAATGATACTATATTGAAAAAGGCGGCTTTAGCTGTTTCATATTTTTCAAATATGAAACTTGGTGAAACCAAATCTATTATTGTTCGTGTTGCTGCAAACCAAAGCGAAGAGCAAGTGGGTAAAGATTTAAAAGCTGAAAGAAAGGAAGAAGAAAAATGGTCTAAGCAAAATGACAGCACAATAATATTAACAACAACCTTGCAGCTATACGAATATTTAAAAATCTCACTTATTTATGATACAACTGATTTTCAAATTACAAGAGTAACACAAAAAGACTTGCAAAAAATTGATTTTAATGTAGGAAATCGTTGGGAATGGAAAATCAAAGCAATATCACCGAACAAAAGGCAGGCGTCGATTACTCTAAATATCAAAGCATATACGCCGGATGCAGCCGAGACAATATTGGTTCCGCATGAAATTCCCATTACAATTTATTTTAGTTATAGCGATATGGTTCGGGGCTGGATAAGATATGCAGGAAATCATCCTGAATATACAGTACCATCCATTGTGGTACCGCTATTAGTTGCTATTTATAAAAGGAGAAAGAAAAAAAGATGACATAACCACTATGAACTCAAAGATTTATTAAATATTGAGATTTAAACCATTGTTGGTTACTAAAAATGTATAACTAAATAGGCTAAATATCAAAATGTCTTAAAAGGTTCTTTATTCCTATAAAATGGAATTATTACCAAGAGATTTTCCCTCACAAATACAGCTGCACCATCTTCCGCCAGCTGCGTGGCGCATGCGCATAGCCATTCCAGGTATAAAACTGATGGTGCATGCCTTTCCATCCTAACACTTCGCTAAATTCGTAGTTGTCTTGTTTAAAGGGGTCGGTTTCGCCTATGGCCAGCAGCATATCAATGCGGCGGATATCCTGAAGCATATGCTCGTTATCCATATTCGCCATAAACTGGCGGGGCATATTAAAGTAAATACTCTCGTTATGATACCCGTTAAACAGATCGCTGAAGTATTGAATAGAGCGTGTCAGATCATACCGGCCGCTCATGCAAACCAGCTTATTAAACAGTTGTGGATGCTTTAGCGTGATATTAGCCGCATGATAAGCGCCCAGGCTGCAACCTGCAACCCCAATATCGTGGTCAGCGTTTTTTGATTGCATCAACGGCAATACCTCGCACAAAATGTATTGTTCGTATTGCAAATGGCGGTTTATTTTTCCCTCGGGGTGCGCCCAACCGTTATAAAGGCTTTCTTCGTCAATGCTATCCACACAAAAAAGCTGTAACTCGCCTTTGTTAATCTTCTCAGCTAGCGCGGCAACAACGCCCCAGTTTTCATAATCGTAAAAACGGCCCATGCGTGGTGGGAAAAATAAGATGGCCTTGCCTGCATGGCCAAAAACCAGTAGTTCCATATCCCGACCAAGGCGGTCGCTATGCCACCGGTGATACTCCCTGTTCATTTACACAGTTAATTTTTTTGCAAAAATCTGTTCCGAATGTTAATTAAGGATCAACCAATAGTTAATTCGCTGGTTTTTAGTATATTTAATACACCATTCTTCCAAACCTGGTAGCCTTTTTCGGTCAAGTGCAATCCGTCTTCTAAATAGTATTCTTTGTCAGGGAATCCATCCCGGTTAAGCATCGCCCCGTAGATATCTATCCAATGCCAATCGGGCAGATTGTTTTTAATCTCATCCGAGATCAACCCATTAGTGAAAGCAAACTGTTCGGCCATATTCCAGCGGGCAATGCTGGGTTTAAGGGAAATAAAATAGCAGGGTAGCGAACCAAATCGTTTGGCCACCCTTGCCGCTAATTGCTGAAAAAACAGAAAAACCTCTTCGGGATGGCGGCCATCGCCCAAATCGTTATCACCGCCGTAAAAAATCAATCTTTCGGGTTGATAACCTGCCATTACGCGGTCAAAGAACCAGGTGCAGGCAGCCAGTGTTGAGCCACCGAATCCCAAATTAACCGGATGAAGTTCGGGGAAATCATTGGCAAGGCTGTCCCATAACCGGATAGTCGAACTGCCATAAAACAAGGTTGCCGGCTGGTAGGTCAGTTCGGCGCGCTGTTTTTCTAAACGCTTTATTTCATCCTCGTACCAAAACATTCGGGTGTATTATTATTACCAATTATTGAAAAGATTCTATTACGTTATTGATGTTGTTAATTAATCAGGTGAAACTAGTTTTACTTGCTGACCTTCCACAAAGTAATCAGTTGGAAGCCACTCTAAACTTAGTGGCTTCAATACAAATATATCTAAACGGGGGTTACCATTTTCGTCAAGCTTTCTTGGCATTTCGACATAGGGATAAACAGGTATTTCAGCAAGAGTTGAACCTCCCTTCACTTCAAAATCTGCTTGTCCTTCAATTAAACGGGTAAAAATAAAGTCACCGCGATTGTGATGACGGTGGACACCCATAATCTCGAAACTCCATTCCATAATGATCTATATAATCTTGGCTTCCATCGGAAAACTAAGATATTAAAAAACCTCTCAGATTAAACAGAAAGGCTTATGTTTTGTGCTTCCGACAGAGTGGGCAGAATTTGAACCGTATGGTGGCAACTTAATTTTAATAAGTAGTTTAAAGGTAAGATGTCAGTCACGTGTGTTATTTTGGCTAATTTTGCAAACGGTTTTAATGATCATCAATTACATGTCATATCCGAAATTATCATTCCTGCTCATTTCATTTCTCGCATATTTCCCAATTCATTTGATGGCGCAGCCATTGGCTCCCGGAGATAATGGATTAAAAGAATATACTATAAAAGATCCATCGTTGGGTTTGATCAGGTTTTATACAGATACCGAAAAGCTGCAAAAAAGAATGCCTCTTTTTATTGAAGTTAACGGAAGCGGAGGGCTGCCATTATGTATTTATATCAGAGGCAAAGGGTTTAGCACCCTATCCAATACTTTCAATACTCAGCTTAAAGATGAAGTTACGAAAAGGCATTTCCGTTACATCATATTGGGTAAGCCAGGGACATCCTTTTGCGATACAATAACTACAAATGACGATATCAGGCATTTTGATCAGCATACTTTAATTTCAAACTATAAATTTTCAGCTGAATATAATAGAAGGCTTAGCTTAGATTGGCGGATATCTGCCACTAAAAAAGTAATAACTTATCTGATCGGGCATGGCTTTTGGGATAATACAAAAATTGTGGCGTATGGGTATTCTGAAGGCGCGCAGGTAGTACCCGCATTGGCTGTTGCCGATAAAAGGATCAGCCACATTGTAACAATAGCAGGAAGCGGCTTAAATCAATTTTATGATGGCATAATAGCGTGGCGGATTAAAGCGGCAAAAGGAGAGTTGACACAGCAGCAGGCACAGGACAGTATCGATGCGGAATTAAAACAAATCAAAGATATTTATCTGCAACCCGGTAACACGCAATTACAATATTCAGGTCATTCTTACAAAAGATGGGCAAGTTTTGGCCATGTGCCGCCCTTTGAAGAATTAAGGAAATTAAACATCCCGATCTATATGATTGCCGGCACAGCCGATGAAAACTCACCTGTGTATGGGTTAGATTATGTGCAACTGGATTTTATCAGGCTTGGGAAAAACAATTTAACCTATGAACCTTGCGTTGGCTGCGATCATTACCTCAATAGTACGCAGCATGGCAAAACAGTAAACCATACAGCAGAATATTTTGAAAAAATCTTCCGGTGGTTAGCTAAATAGCGCTAAGTATTGAACATAAGAAAGCTTATTGGTTCGATGTATGCCGAATAATTCGTTTTTGAGAACCCGCAATATCGAACCAAAAATGTGAACTTTTTGTTCCTGCTCATCTATCAGATCAGCAGCGCGTTACGTGAGAAAAAAGAAGGGCAAGCGACCGTAAAACGTGCTTGCCCGTAGTGGCTCCTGATAGTGACTTATTTTCGAACCAGTTTATTGAAAAACTACGAAGAATCGGAAATTTTGGCGAATGAATTATTAGTGTTTCAATTATATCACTCTTTTTGGTCAGTTGTTAACTTGAAACAGGGATTGCCAATAAATGCCATTTACTTTTTGGTCAGACCAGGTCCGACTCACCTTTATTTTCCCTAAATTGCCGGCTTAACAAGCTGTCTTATAATATTTCATGAAAAGGGTAATAGATATGGATCCCGGGCTTTCAGTTCCTTCCCTCGCTGCACTTGAACAGGAAAGAAGAATCTTATCGGACCTGGGTAACGATATTACCGGTGTATGGGATAAAAATGACCTGATTATCCTTTTTTCAAATCGGATCAGGAGCCTGTTCTATTTTACACATACAATCGTAACCCTCATCGATGCCAGGGATGAAACCTATACACCCTTCCTACTCGATAAATCCTCTCCCATCCGGTCACATGCGATATACCCTGAATTGATAAAGACGCATTTTTCACTGAACGAGCCATTCATTCAAGCAGCATTGCGCGCAGAGGAACCCATCTCTTTTTTGCTGGAAGATATTATGGACCAGCCGCAAAGCCCTTCTTTTCTGCGGGCCAATTATGAAGCCGGCGTAAAGGAAGTACTTATGACCAGGCTTATGAAAGAGGGGAAGCCGATGGGTTTTATTCATATTTATTCCGATAAACCTAATAGTTTCAGCATTGAATTCCGAAACGTTATTAAAGGTATTGCGCCACAGTTATCGGGTGCTGTATCCAACATCATCAAAAATGAAGAGATAATTAAAAAGGAAAAGGAGAAATCCTTACTCCTCGATTTCAGTAATGACATTGCAACCGTAAGAACGAAAGAAGAACTGGCCCTGGCCGTTCGCACCGTGTTAAAAAAAATAAATCCACCGGGTGGTTTTGTCATTCGCAGGGTCAATGAAGATAACACCACCATGAGCCTCTATGCTTATGATCTTACTAAAACGCATGATCCGAAGGTGATAAATGCGCTGGAGCAAGCCAGGTATCCTATTAATGACGGACTGCAGGACCGTGTACTAAATAGCGCTATTCCTTTATTGTTCAACGTAGACAGAGAAATACAGCGCGGCATTACCTCGTCTTATTTACAGTATTGGAAGACGATGGGGTTCAAAGAAATTGTGGGCATCCGTTTGCGGAACGGGGAAACGAATCATGGAATCTTGTTCCTGGACATTCAAGAGATCAATGTTCAGTTGTTGCAGGGCATTTGTTCGCAAATATCCATCGCCCTGGCCAATATTATGGCCAATGAGCAAATCAGTAAAAAGCAGGAGGAGCAGGCCTTTTTGCTCGATTTCAGTAGCGACGTTGCACAGGTAAAAACCAAGTTGGACCTGCGGGCAGCTATTCTTAGAGTACTGGACAAAACCATGCATACACAATTGTCCATGATCCGGATAATAGACGAGGATGACTATAACTTATCAGCGTTTATGTATGATGAAACGTTATTTGAAACAGCAAAAACGCATTTTGCAGAATTACTTGCCAACCGCGTCACTGTCGAAGATGCTTATACAGCAGAAGTACTTGCCAGTGAGGACGGGATAGTATTTAATATAGAGGAAGAGCTAAGGACCGGCAACACATATGCAAGATTATGGAAAACTACCGGCTTAAAAAATATGTACGGCCTGCCATTGCGGGTTGGCAACAAAAATATCGGCACCATCTGGCTACTGGCAGACCGGCTGAGCAAGCTGATGCTGAAAGGCATTTGTGCACAGATATCCATTGCCATCGCCAATATACAGGCCAATGAAAAACTGTTGGCCTATAAAAAGCAGCTCGAGGTAGAGAATGACTATCTGAAAGAACAGATCAAAACGATCTATAATTTTTCTGAAATTATTGGCAACGGTGAGCAGATGCAGGAGGTATACCGGCTCATGTCACTGGTGGCAGGGTCCAACACCACGGTTTTGATATTGGGCGAAACAGGCACGGGAAAGGAATTGATTGCAAGGGCCATTCATAACGCATCGCCGCGTAATGACAAATTGATGGTGAAGGTGAACTGTGCCGCCTTACCTGCCAATTTAATAGAAAGTGAATTATTCGGCCATGAGCGGGGCTCATTTACCGGTGCTATAGACCGCCGTATAGGTAAATTTGAACTGGCCAACAATAGCACCCTGTTTCTGGATGAAGTTGGTGAATTGCCGCCCGAGGCACAGGCAAAATTGCTGCGCGTGATTCAGGAACGCGAACTGGAACGTTTGGGGGGGAAACAAACCATTAAAGTTGATGTACGTTTAATTGCCGCTACTAACCGAAACCTGGAAGAAGAAGTGAAAGCAGGCCGTTTTCGCGCAGATTTGTACTTCCGGTTAAACGTATTTCCCATCAATCTGCCTCCGTTACGTGAACGGCTGGAAGATATTGAACCACTTACACATTTTTTTGTAAAGAAGTATAGCCGTAATACAGGTCGTAAGATCAGGAAGATCGCACCAAAAGTGATACAGCAATTGTGCAGCTATACCTGGCCGGGCAATGTGCGGGAGTTGGAGCATTTGGTAGAGCGCAGCATATTACTTACCACCGATGATATTTTGCATGATGTATATATCCCCCAAAATACCGTTACAGATAAACAGGAGTTACCCCATCTTTTAAACCATTCCCTTGAAGAGGTTGAACGCAGTTATATTATTGAAATACTGAGGCGGTGTTCAGGCAAAATTTCGGGCCCTGGCAGCGCTGCCGAAATATTGAAGATACCCGGCAATACATTGCACTCCAAATTGAAGAAATTAGCCATCACCAAGAAAGATTATTTTGGCTGATTTAATTTCTGTAATGTTCTTCATTGTTCACTTTATAAAATGAATCACGTAGTGCTTTCACTAAATACAGTGAAAAATCAGTCTCCTTGATTTTCATATTTATTTGATTATCAATTACTTAATTGATTGGCATCGCATTTGAATTAATAGCGCTGAAACAATTAAAAAAACGCATTATGAAAATCGTAGTCATTGGAGGCTCTGGCCTCATCGGAACAAAAGTAGTTGCTCATCTTCGTCAAGCAGGGCACCAGGTGATTGCCGCCTCTCCGGCCACCGGCATCAATACCATTACAGGAGAAGGCTTAGCGGAAGCTATGAGTAATACAGATGTTGTTGTTGACCTTGCTAACTCACCCGACTGGGAAGACCAGGCTGTAATGGATTTTTTCCAAACCTCAGGCCGCAATTTATTGGCAGCAGAAATTAACGCAGGGGTAAAACATCACGTGGCCCTTTCTATTGTTGGAGTTGACATTATGCAAAACATCGGTTACATGCGGGCCAAAAAAGCTCAGGAAGATCTTATAAAGCAATCAGGAGTGCCTTATACGATCATCCGTAGCACACAATTCCTTGAATTTCTGAAAGGCATCGCCGACCAGGCCACCGTTGGAAATGAAGTACACCTTTCAGATGTAAGGTTTCAACCCATAGCTTCAGACGATGTAGCCGCCTTCGTTGCCAAATATGCCGTGGAAGAGCCCATCAATGGCAAGGTAGAAATAGCCGGCCCTGAACGTTTCGCCATGTACGAAATAGTGGCCCGTTACCTGCGGCACGCAAATGATCAGCGGAAGGTAGTACCTAATGGTAAACCTTCGTACTATGGCGGCGAAATTAGTCATACGGCTTTAGTGCCGGCCGGACAGGCAGAGCTGGGAACCATCAACTATGAAAACTGGTGGAGCAACCAGTTACAAAAAGTCTGACAACATTGGTTTGCTGCCTGTTAAAACGAAGATGACAGGTGCCAGTTTGCCGAGGCGGTTGTAACGGGAATGCACTTTCCACCTGTTCGTGCATCAGGATATCCTTACGCCGGCGTATGATCCTTACGAAAACCGGTCAACCACACGGCAAATTAGCAGGCAGCAGACCAAATTTTTTTGTGGTACGATTATAAATTAAAAACCAAAAGAGATGAATCACTTTTTCTTCAGGTCTCATGCAGACCCGAAAATCAAAGAGAACGAGCCAAACGGTGAGGGAATATTAAAAGATTTCGACCCGAATGAGGAGAGCTTAAGCGAAGGTGGCGAGTATATGGACGACGCCCTAAGAATGGTGGAGCAGCCCTTTGATCGAAATATTTAAAAGGATTTAGAGCCAACTCATATTTGGCCCCGCGCCAAATCATCTATCGTTAACCTTTAAAAAATAGCCATGATAACCTATAATATGGAAATCAAGAATCCAGGTCCGATATTAACAGACCTGTTAAGCGCAGTTCACAGCTTTAATGCTGCGGACCATGTGTATGTAAGTAGCATAACATCGGGAGAACAACTAACTCCAGCGGGATCCGGTTCATCTTTAAGCGCATTTGATATCAAGGAATCGCCGTTACCTGGTATTTTAAATATACTGGGAATACGCAGCCTCACTTTAAATTCCGTTCATCACCTGCAGACGCTTTCGCGGTTCAATGTAGCTGCGCCCGCAACGGCAATGGAAGAACGTATGCAGGAATTTTTTAAGGATTGCGAAGTGATCAAAGACCTTCAATCGATCTTCAGCAATTGCCGCACCATTGCTTTTGATGATTGGGCAACAATAGGCGGGGCCTCTGTTTTGTGGAATGGCCTGCTGACAGATGTCATCAGGCCTCTTGGCAAAATCGACCTGGAATTTATTTTCTACCTGGGCGACCCTGCGAAAAAACTCTCTTTTGAAGTAGATGAAGCCCTTGATATCATCAGCGCCTTCTCATTGCATGGAAAAGTGACGTTTGCATTGGATGAAAATGAGGCCATCCGGTTATGGATGATATTAAATGGTGTACAACCGGGTACAGAAATTGTTGAGCAGTCTGCTGCCGATCTGAAAAAGAAGTACATCTCAATTTTCAGAACGATGAATATTACCCGGCTCCTGATTTATTCGGCGAGCGACGCGATATTATATGCTGATGACCAACAATTTGTTCTTTCACGAAAGAAGGTTGATTATAATATAGAGATTGCTTCAGATGCCCGACAAAACTTTATCGCCGGCTACAGCATTGGTGTGCTTCTGCAACTTGATATCGGACATTGTATCGCGCTCGGCCTCATTGTGTTCGGCTCCCATGGCGAATTAAAATCGTTCCCGGAACGAAAGGACCTGTATGCTTATATCCGAAACTGGATTCAAGACCTCGAAAAACCAGCAGAGATACAACTTTATCAGGACTGAATTGTGTTATAAAATCGAAGATACCTTAGTTAATGGGTCAAGCGGAATATGTAAAAAATCCATTTTAAATCAAAAAGCCACTTAAATTAATTTAAGTGGCTTTTGCATTGCGCTCCTGAGGCTGGGCTCGAACCAGCGACCCTCTGATTAACAGTCAGATGCTCTAACCGGCTGAGCTACTCAGGAGTGTTTTCCGGTTTGGAGTGTGCAAAAGTATGATTTCCCATCTAAATTCACAATCTTTGTCAAAAAAAAATTTAAAAAAATATATTTCATGAGTTTAGTTGTTATTGGTACTGTGGCATTTGACGCCATTGAAACGCCCTTTGGCAAAACAGATAAAATTGTTGGTGGCGCGGCTACATATGCGGGTTTAGCCGCATCATACTTTTATGATAAGGTAAAAATTGTAGCCGTTGTAGGCGATGATTTCCCTGAAGCCGAAATAAAAGATTTCAATGCCCACAATATTGATACCGAGGGTTTGCAGATTAAAAAAGGCGAGAAAAGCTTTTTTTGGAGCGGCAAATACCATAACGACATGAACAGCCGTGATACACTGGTTACCGAACTGAACGTATTGGCTGATTTCGACCCTATTATCCCCGAAAGCTACCAGGATTGCGAGTTTTTAATGCTGGGTAACTTAACGCCAACCATTCAACAAACCGTGATCAACCGCCTGCATAAACGCCCCAAGCTGATCGTGATGGATACCATGAACTTTTGGATGGATATCGCTATGGACGATCTGCTGAAAACCATAGCCATGGTGGATGTTTTAACTATTAACGATAGCGAAGCGCGACAGTTATCGGGCGAACACTCGCTGGTAAAAGCTGCTAAAAAGATATTGGCGATGGGCCCCAAATTCCTCATCATTAAAAAAGGCGAGCACGGCGCGTTGCTGTTCAGCGGTGATCATATCTTTTCGGCACCTGCATTGCCGCTAGCCGATGTTTGTGATCCAACCGCCGCGGGCGATACCGTCGCGGGTGGTTTTATAGGCTACCTGGCCAAAGCAGGCGAAGTTAACTTCGAAAACATGAAGAATGCCATTATCTATGGTTCGGCATTGGCATCGTTCTGCGTGGAGAAATTCGGTACCGAGCGTTTAAAAGGTCTTACCGCTACAGATGTTGCCGGCCGTGTGCAGCAATTTGTAAACCTGGCGCAATTTACCATCATACAATAAGTCGATGGTCCATGGTTGATGATCTATGGCAAAAACTTTTACTGAACTGCAATCGTTAACTATGGTCTATGGACCATCGACCATGAACTACCACCTATGAAATACAGGAACCTCGGAAACACCGGCGAAAAACTTTCGGCCATTGGCTTAGGCTGTATGGGCATGACCCATGCTTACGGCGAGCGAGATGATGCGGAATCCATCCGTGTGCTTAACCTCGCGCTCGACCTGGGCATCAACTTTTGGGATACCGCCGATATTTACGGCCCGCATACCAACGAAGAACTGATAGCCCGGGTACTGAAACCTAACCGCGGCAAAGTTTTTATTGCCACCAAATTTGGCTTTGTACCCAATGGCACTTACGATCGCAGTTTTGACGGCTCGCCGGCGTATGCCCGCAAGGCGGTTGAAGGTAGCTTGAAACGTTTAAATGTTGAGGTGATCGACCTGTATTATGCTCACCGTATCGACCCGCAGGTGCCTGTCGAAGAAATGGTAGGGGGCATGGCCCAACTGGTGAAAGAAGGCAAGGTGCGCTATCTCGGCCTTTCCGAAGCATCCGCAGCTACCTTAAAACGCGCCTGCGCTGTGCATCCCATCGCCGCCCTGCAAAGCGAATACTCGCTGCTCACCCGCGACCCTGAACCCGAAATATTACCCGCCTGCCGCCAACTGGGCATAGGTTTTGTACCGTTCAGCCCGCTTTCGCGTGGCTTATTCAGCGCTACTTTGCCGCAAAACGAGTCGGGCTTTAAGTCTAACGATTTCCGTCTCAGCATCCCGCGTTTCAACGGCGAGTACTACGAAAACAACACCCATCTGGCCGCTGCCTTTGCCGGGCTCGCCCACGGCAAAAACTGTACTCCGGCACAACTCGCATTGGCCTGGGTGCTGGCACAGGGCGATGACATTATCCCTATCCCCGGCACTAAAAAACAGAACTATTTAAAAGAAAATGCCGCTTCTGTCGATATCCGGCTAACGGCAGCCGACCTGGCCGATATCCAGGCCGTTGTTGACAAATACCCCAACACCGGCCCCCGTTACACCGAAGCCGGGATGAAAATGGTCAACAAGTAACCAGTCTCAAGTCCGGAGCCCCAAGCCCGGAGTCACCTCTTCCCGACTCAAGACTCTGAACTCCCGACTCAGGACTTCTCCCCAGGGGGGAAATTGTAAGAATATTTTCCACGTTTCATCAACCAATAGCAATTCGTTTTCTTCGTCTTGATACTCGATACTTGCTACTTGATACTGCGGGGCACCCGGGCTAACATCCACCCCCTCCAAAGCCATCTGCGTTTTCAAATCAATCCCCTCCAGCTCAAAATCCTCCACCGGATAATCCATCGGCAAATTATTCGCACTCCTGTCCACAACCGCCACCGTTGCTGCTACCTCTTCTTTCTTTCGGACTTCCGGACTTTCGGACTTCGGACTTTCTTCACGTTCTTCGTCTTGATACTTGATACTAGCTACCTGATACTTCACCGAACCTACGGTTCCATAAAAATTAAGGTGCCTGGCAATCTTATCCAGCGCGCTCATTTTATTATGCAGCTTAATCCGGCTTTGCGTGCCCACGCGGTACCCCTCGCCGTCCTGTATCTCGGCTATATCGTAGTAGCTTATCGCCGCCTTCTCGTCAACCGTCAGTTCGTTCATCCGTTTCAGGCAGGCATACTCGTCGTAATAATTGCCCATATTGCTAAAAGCGATCTTCGACAGCTCCCGCAGTATCATATCGTGCGTAATCTCCAGCCGCTGGCTTCGCCGGTTCATCGCCTCTTTAAGGTATTGCTGTATTTTCGGCACATGCAGCAAGGCCCCCTTGCGGCTCGTGTTCTCGCTGTAGCCGCTGTTAATCGCCGCCTTAAAAGCATTAAAATGGGTGAGGTACTCATCGCAAAAACGCTGCTGCTGATGCGTTAAGCGGCCGTCATAGCTTTCGCTATAATCATGTTCTTGGTTTGTATTCATATTTATATTGTGTTAGATTAAAAACGTGGAGAGTCCATAGTCGATAGTCCATGGTTGATAGTAAAGAATGTCTCCGGGAAATGTAAGCGCCTAACCGTCAGAAAGGGCTATGGTCTATCGTCCATTGATCATGGACTAACTATTACAAATGTAATAAATAAAACGCAGAATCACGAAATAAAAAACCATAAACGAAATTTAATTTATTACAAATATACAACCTGCTCTCCACGCATCACTGCGAAGAACAGCCTGTGCCGAACTTGTTTCAGTAAAGCAATCACGATTTATAAATAGAGCTTGCATTTTAGCCCTCAAGTTGAGAAACGCTTGCAGTAATGTGGCAGAAATAAATTATAAATAAATAGTTTTATATTTTAAATAAATAAGTAAATTGAAAAATATTTTTATATGCAATTAGAAATCCCTATCGATAATTTAACTACTAAGTGTACGCCTTTTTTACGTTGGGCGGGCGGAAAAAGCTGGTTTGTTAAATACCTAAAGGATTACATACCAGTAGATTACAACACCTATCATGAAGTCTTTTTAGGGGGTGCTGCGGTTTTTTTTAATTTAAACTATGCAGGTACAAGCTATTTATCTGATTTAAATAAAGATTTAATAGATACGTATATACAAGTTAGGGATAATGTAGAACTTGTGATTAATGAACTTAAAACGTTCCAAAACAATAAGGATACATATTATAAGATAAGAGGAGAAAAGTACACAGAAGAATATAAAAAAGCAGCTCAGTTTATTTTCCTAAATAGAACCTCTTTTAATGGAATATATCGTGTAAACAGGAATGGCAATTATAATGTTCCATTTGGGTTCAGATACACCATTGATCATATTATTGAAGATACTTTGCGCAAAGCCAGTACCAAATTGTCAGATACGATACTAATCAGTCAAGACTTTGAAAGTGCTGTAAATAATATTAAAAGAAACGATTTTGTTTTTATTGACCCTCCCTATACTGTTGCACATGAGAATAATGGGTTTGTCGAGTACAATCAAAAAATATTTTCATTAGAAGATCAATACCGGTTATACGACGCGTTAAAAAAGCTGAAGGATATTGGAGCTTATTTTGTTTTGACGAACGCATATCATGTTAAAATCAAAGAGATATATGATGGCATTGGAGATTTTAACATTTTAACACGCCATAGTACAATTGGTGGCAAGGGGGCTAAGCGGGAAAACATAAAGGAATACATTATCAAAAATTTTTAATAGCCAGCGGAATTAGTATGTTAGAAAATATATTTGATTATGACAGCTTGTTAGGTTTAGCCAGGCGTAAATCCAAGAGGTTTGCTACTAAAATTATCCACCCTGCAGATTTGGAAAAAAATAACGAAGAGGGATGGGAGTATGTTAGAAAAATCAAAGCAAATATACAAGTACGTAAAGATAAACATCATAGTGTTTTATTAGAAGATCGTGTTTGGAATCTGTTTTATAGAATGCAATTTGATACTATATCAGGCCAAGGTGGGGCGAGCTTATTGATTAATCCGAAAGAGAACCCAACTTTAAAATTACCAATTGATGTAGTAGCAATCGATAGAGAGGTTGCAATAGCGGTCGAGTGCATATCCTCAAATTCCTATAAAAAAAGGCCCCAATTTCAAGATGAACTTGGAAAGTTTTTACAGATAAAAGAAAGCTTTATAAAAGCCATCAGGAATCAGTTTGTTGAAAACGGAGTCAAAAAGCAATTCATATTTGCTTTCTTTACCGACAAAATAATATTTACAGATAACGATAAAGACCGAGCGAAGAACGCCAATATATTGTTATTTGACGAGCACGATTTATCATATTATGAAAACTTGGTTAGTCATTTGGGCCCAGCTGCGAAATATCAAGTTTTAGCAGATATGCTTCCTGGCAAGGAAATACCGGGATTATCTATAAAAATACCTGCTATTAAAACTAAAATGGGCGGATATAATTGCTACACATTATCGATCTCTCCAGAGTACCTTTTAAAAATATCTTATGTATCCCACCGCTCAAAAGGAAAAGCTTCTGATATAAATACCTATCAGAGAATGTTATCGAAAGCCAGATTGAAAAAAATTCAAGAGTATATTACAGATGAAGGCGTTTTTCCAACGAATGTGGTTGTAAACTTTGAAAAAGGTAGATTGCTATTCCAAAAAATTAAGCAAGAAAAGGAGATAGACGATGATTTAGATGTTGGGGTTTTGGGATGGTTAGATATCAAACCAGCATATAAATCAGCTTGGATAATTGATGGACAGCATAGACTATTTGCATATTCCGGACATGAAAGAGCATTAAAAAGTAAATTATCTGTACTGGCATTTGAAGGCTTAAAACCAAGCAAGCAGGCTGAGTTATTTATCGACATTAATGCTAAGCAAAAGAGTGTTAAACAGTCTTTACTTCAAGAATTGTACGCTGAATTACATTGGGATGCAGAAGATCCTTTAGTAAGAATTAATGCGATAATTTCAAAAGCGATACAAGATTTGAATAATGATCCTGAAAGTAAATTGTTTCAACGTATTCAGACAACGGATGGCAAAAGGGATCAGATAAAATGTATTACATTGACGAGTTTATTCACTCAAATTGAAAAGAAAGGTTTTTTTATTGTAAAAGAAAGAAACAGAAGCATAACAGAGTACGGGCCTTTGTGGGGTGGCGATGACAACTCGGATACATTAAAGCGAACGGTATATATACTAAAATCTTGGATAAACGAAATTATAAAGCTTAATGAAGATTGGTGGGCACTTGGATCCATGGAAGGCGGTGGTCTTGCTATGAATGACGGTGTTGCAGCATTAATTGCTGTTTTAAGAAGCGTTTTTGATGTCTTAGAAAAAAGGGGATATAAATTAGTAAACTTAGAGGATAAAGAAGTAGTTGAACTAATATTACCTTACGCCAATGCCACAGGTAGCTATTTATCGACCTTAGATGCGAATCAAAAAAAGGCCTTTAGAGATGCTAGAGGTGATCAGGGTGTAATTTTTAGAAGCAGACAAATTCAATTTAATATAAGAAACCAAATTCCAAACTTTAATCCAGACGGGTTGGATGATTGGATGAATCTTCAGAAACAACAAACAAATAAAAAAGCAAAGGAATTGATAGATGATATGGAAATTGCTTTGCAAGAATATATTGTTGAGGAGTTAAAAAATACATTTACTACAACTGAAGATCTATGGTGGTATGAAGGTATACCAAGTACAATTAGGAAAAAGGTTGCAGACAGAATGGAAGAAGATAAAAATAAGCGAGGTGGAAAAGAATATTATTTTGATTTATTGGATTATAAAAAAGTAATATCCGACAATTGGGGGCTGTTTGAAAACACTTTTAGCTATGGCAAGGGTGGAAAAGATAAGCGACTCGAGTGGTTAGATTTTATTAACGAAGCACGGAAAATAGTTTCACACGCATCTTCTGGAAAGACAGTTAGCTTGGAAGATTTTAACAAGATAGATGACTATAGTAAATGGTTACAATTGCAGATTTCTGTCAGCACCGAAGAAATTTGAATAGTATAAATCAATTCCACAAATTAGCGTAAGTATGTGGAGCCCCTCGCTACCGCAAGCGTTCTCGGCTTGTGGTATGCAGGTTATCCCCCATGCTACCGCACGTGTGCCGCCTGTGCAATGGCCAGCATAACAAGTTGAATGCTATCGCAAGCATCCCCCACCTCCCACCCAAATTTTTCGTATTTTTACGTATGCAATCCGCCTACCATAAATACAACGCAAAGTTTCAGGAAGCCCTATCAACCCTTAACCCGCAGCAACTGGCGGCCGTTAACAAAATGGATGGCCCGGTGCTGGTTATCGCGGGGCCGGGTACGGGCAAAACCCAGATACTGGCGGCGCGTATCGGCAAAATACTCACCGAAACCGATGCCCTCCCCAATGAAATTTTGTGCCTTACCTATACCGACGCGGGCGCCGTGGCCATGCGCAAGCGCCTGTTCGATTTTATTGGCCCGGATGCCTACCGCGTAAACATTTACACCTTCCACGCTTTTTGTAACGAGGTGATACAGGAAAACCTGGAATACTTCGGCAAAATGAACCTCGAACCGCTCAACGATCTCGACGCCGCCCTGCTTTTCCGCGAACTGGTGGATGAGCTCCCCAACGATCATCTGCTGAAACGTTTTACCGGCGACGTATACTACGATGTGCCCCGGCTGAAAAACCTGTTCAGCACCATGAAGCGCGAAAGCTGGGACATCGCGCTGATAGAGCGCGCCATAGAAGAATACCTTACCGGCCTGCCCCTGCGCGACGAATATGTTTATAAGCGCGCCAACGCCAAACTGGGCATCGCCATCGGCGATGTAAAACAAAAGGATATCGACGCGCAAAAAGTAAAGATGGACAGCCTGCTGGCAGCCGTAAAGCTTTACGATAGCTATATCGATAAAATGAAGTCGCGTGGCATGTACGATTATGACGACATGATCATCTGGGTGCTGCGCGCCTTCCGCGAAAACCCCGAGATATTGCGCCGATACCAGGAGCGCTACCAGTATATCCTGGTGGATGAGTTTCAGGATACCAGCGGGTCGCAAAACGAGCTGCTCAAATTTATCCTCAATTACTGGGAAACCCCCAACGTGTTCGTAGTGGGCGATGACGATCAATCGATCTTCAAATTCCAGGGCGCCAACATGAAAAACATCCTCGATTTCGCTAACGACTATGTGAATACCCTGTATACTGTGGTATTAAAACATAACTACCGTTCCAATCAGCATATCCTCAATATTTCGCGCGTGCTCATCGATAATAACAACGAGCGCTTAACCAAACAGCTTAACCTCGATAAAAACCTGGCTGCCGCGCACCCACGTTTTACCGAACTGGAAGTTGAGCCGCTGGTTCGCGAATATGAAAACGCCGATCAGGAGATAGTCGACGTGGCCCAGCAAATAGAAAAACTGGTAGCCGATGGAACTGAGCCCGGCGAGATAGCCGTCATCTACCGCAACCACAGCCAGGTGGCTGATCTCATCCACTTCCTCGATCAGAAAAAGATAGCCGTAAACACCCGCCGTAAGATCAACGTATTCGAGCTGCCCTTCGCCGAAAAGATCATCAACATTATAGATTACCTGGCCATGGAGCTGGATTCGCCTTACAGCGGCGATGAAAAGCTGTTCGAGATCATGCATTATGATTTCTTCAACATCCCGCCTATCGAGATAGCTAAGGTAAGCGTCAAGGTAAATAAAGACAACTTCAGCAATAACGTACCCAAAACTTCGATGCGCCGCCACATTGCCGAGATGCGCACCCCGGTGCAGCCCGGCCTGTTTGATGCCGTGCACAACCGCGAGATGAAGTTTTTGATCAGCGATATCGAATACCTGCTTAAAGCCGCCGTTAGCCTTACGCTGCAACAGTTCTTCCAGCAGGTCATCGCCAAAATGGGCATCCTCAAATACATTATGCAGCAGCCCGATAAAGGCTGGCACATGCAGGTGCTCACCAGTTTGTTTGATCTGCTGAAAGACGAGAGCCGCAAAAAACCCGATATCACCCCAGCCGAGTTTATCGCCACCATCAACCTCATGAAGCGCAACAACATCAGCCTCGAGCTGAACCAGGTTATCCATACCGGCAACGGCGTTAACTTTATGACGGCCCACGGCTCAAAAGGCCTCGAGTTTGAATATGTTTTTTTGATAGGCTGCAGCAAAAAGATATGGGACAGCAAAGGCCGCAACAATGGCTTTGCCTACCCGGATACACTTACTCAGGCATCGGCAGATGACATCGCCCAAAAAGAAGAATCGCGCAGGCTGTTTTATGTAGCGCTTACCCGTGCCAAACAATGCCTGATGATATCTTATCCCGGCAAAGATAAAAACGGCAAAGAACAGGAAGCCTCGCAATTCATCGGTGAGATACTGGCCGAAACGCGCTTGGCTATACAACACCCGCAGGTTAGCGAAGACGCTATGTTAGAATTTTACGCTACCCAATTCAGCGAGGCTGATAAGCCAAAAGTTGAGTTATTGGATAGGAGTTACATCAACCAGTTGCTCGAAAATTATACCCTCTCGGTAACCCACCTCAGCAATTATCTGGATTGCCCGTTACGGTTTTATTTCCAAAACCTCATTCGTGTTCCATCAGGGAAAAGCCCGGCAACAACTTTTGGACAGGCTGTGCACTGGGCCTTAAATAAAGCTTTCCGCGATATTAAGGATAACGTAGGCAATTTCCCGTCGACAGAAGATTTTATGCGCGAGTTTCGCTGGTATATGTACCGTAACCGCGACTCGTTCACCAGGGATGATTTTAAACTGCGTATTGATTTTGGCGAAAAGATACTGCCACCTTACTACGAGCAGAACGTACCCCGCTGGAACAAGATCGCCATTACCGAACGCTCCATTCGCAACGTGGAGATCGAAGGCGTACCGATAAAGGGCAACCTGGATAAAATTGAGTTTACCGGCAAGCAGGTAAACGTGGTGGATTATAAAACCGGCAAATACAGAAACGCGAAGGACAAATTTAACCGGCCAACAATTGACGACCCTAACGGCGGCGACTATTGGCGCCAGGCGGTTTTTTATAAGATACTGATCGACCACGACCGCACCAACGATTGGGATGTGGTAAGCACCGAGTTTGAGTTTGTGGAACCGGTAGCTGAAGGTGAATATTATAAGGAGAAAGTAGTAATTACACCGCAGGATGTGGCAGATGTTACCGGGCAGATCAAAACTGTTTATCAAAAGATACTGAACCACGAGTTCAGCACCGGCTGCGGTAAAAAGGAATGCGACTGGTGCCATTTTGTGCGCGGCAATTTTGAGCAGGCCGAACAAGCGCTGGAACAAGCTGCCGGGCAGGAGGAATAAGTTGTCGGTGAGGACACCGACCGGCAACTGGTAGAGCAATCATCAACCTAAATTATAAAACAATGAGCGACAGCCCTATTTATGACGACAAAACCATCTTCAAAGTAATCTTAAACGAGGAGGAACAGTATAGCATTTGGCCTGTAAAAAAGGAAAACGCCCCCGGTTGGCGGGATGCGGGCAAAACGGGTACCCAAAAGGAATGCCTGGCCTATATTAATGAGGTGTGGACGGATATGCGGCCGTTATCGCTCAGGAAAAAACCGGAAGATACCGAAAAGCCGCGCGGACAAATTGATCCCAAACCTAAAACTGCGGATGCAGCGGACAACACCATCTATAAAGTTATAGTAGACGAGGAGGGGCAATACAACATTTGGCCTACTGACAGAGAGGGCCCCTTAGGCTGGAACGATGCAGGTAAAACAGGTACCAAACAAGAATGCATCGACTATATCAAAGAAGTTTGGACAGACATGCGGCCGCTATCGCTCAGAAAAAAAATGGAAGAGATGAAAAAACAGCGGGGATAATAGTACTCCCGTTGCTTTTTATAAACTTAGTGTCAGTTTGTGTTAGTCCGGATTTGAAATCCGGACTACATAATATTGGGATTTGCAATCCCCGTCACCCCTCAACTATTTATCCGGATTACCTTTGCCTGTAGTAATCAGCGGCACCAGGCTTTCCTCCAAATAATAAGTCCAGCCACCAAAGCAGGCTTTATAGCATTCAAATTTCGGGGTCAGGCCATGATGGGCAAATATTAGCTGCGTTTTACCACTCTTTTCGGCAATATCAAAACTGATGGTGGTACCTGTCCATTCGGTTTTATTCTCAACAAAAGTTAGCTCGCTATCGGTAACCAGCCATACAACTTTTTTATTGGGGATCACCTCAGTTAGTTTTTGTTTAGAGTAGTGAATGTCGCCGTGGCGATAAATAAACTCATCGTTTAGTTTGTGCGAACCGCCTTCCAGCGTTTCGGACCACCAGCCGCGTACGTTGCAAACTGCGTTAAATACCTGTTCGGCACTCTGATCGAACAGAAAAACAGCTTTAAAATCTTGATCTTCCATGATTTTCTATTTAGTTTGTAATAGTCTCTCTTGTCATTTCGAACGAACAGCAGGGCTGGCATGAGCTGGGGATGAGGAAAAATCTTCTAAGCCATGCGCTTTTTGCCTGTATATAGCAGAAGATTTCTCTTTTCGCGCAACCGCGCTTAACCCGCGCTTGCTCTATCGAAATGACAGGACTATTTAGATATAAATATGAATTAAACAGGTTCGCCTACGCCTTCGGTAAGCAGTTTTAGTAAACTCTCGGTTATGTGCTCCGTCCATCCTCTCGAACAATTGGCATAGCATTCTACCTGTGGCTGCAAGCCCTGGTGGGTGAAGTTGATGGTTGTATCACCATTAGCTGATGATATTTCATATACCACTTTAGTGCCATTCCACTCTGTTTTATTGTTCTGCCAGTGCAGGTTGCAATTAGTAACCGTCCATACCACTTTGGCATCCGGTATCAACTCAGTTATCTTAAAATCGACAAACGTTTCGCCGAAAGTAACGGTAAAAACATCGTTCAGTTGTTTCGCGCTCCCTTTAAAGTTTTTGGTCCACCATAACTCAACGTGGCTTATAGCGCTCATAGCCTCATCGGCTGTAACTTGTGCAGTTATACTGCAGGTAAAATCCTGTGTTTTCATTTTTTGTTTGTTTTATCGTTTAATAAACTACCCAGTTTTTGCAGTTTGTTAGCCCAGAATGCATCGTAGTATTCCAGCCATTTTTGCAGATCTTTAAAACCATCCTGCTGCAGCGAGCAGTATCGCTCGCGGCCGATATCCTGTATCGAAATAAACCCCGAATTATGCAGCACCTTGATGTGTTTGGAGACGGCGGGCCGGCTCATATCAAAATTCTCGGCGAGGGCGTTTATCGTCAGGTTATCTTTTGATAACAGGTATAATATCTGCCTGCGGCTCGGATCAGCTATCACCTGGAATGCGTCAAGCCTTTGCTGTTCCATCTTCGGCAGGATTTAAAAGTTTCGCAATCTTGTTGATGTTACCCAACCAGCCTTTATCCATCGCGTCAAATATCGGCAGCATTTCAGAGCCTTCGAATCCACGATGGATAAGCAAAAGGTCGGTGCCGTTATCTGTCTCGGTTAACGTCCAATGTACTTCGGATCGGTTTAAAAAACCAGTTCCGGGACCAAAATCCCAGGAGTATGAAAGTTTTTTAAAAGGCTCGAGCTCTAAAACCTCGCAATGGAATATCCCATCAAAGTCGAACTCGGCCATAGGTTTGGCTGTAAATTGAAACCGGTGACCTAAAAGCGGTTTAAAATCGGTAGGCATAAGCCATAGCTTCATCAATTCGGGGTTGGTAAGGTACTCCCAAACCTCGGCTGCCGGGTTGGGATAAAAAATCTGGTGTTGAATGATCTTTGCCATAATGTTTAAAATGTTAAATGCTTGCTGTTAAATTGGTTTCGGGATCTAACGATTCCGAAAGTTTTTGCATGTGTTGTAACCAGCCCGGGTTCATCAGGTTGAAGATCGGCAGCATTTGTTCGCCTTCGAAGCCGCGGTGTACCAGCAGTAATTCGGTGCCGTTGTCTTTTTCGGTTAATGTCCAGTTCACTATCGATGTGTTTAACTTCCCGCTGATGCTCTTAAAATTCCAGGAGTAGGATAGCGTTTTGTACGGTGTTACCTCTAAAACTTTACAATAAAAAGTACCGTCAAAATCACAATCAGGCATGCAACCCGGCTTAAACTGAAACTCGTGGCCAACAACCGCTTTAAAATCAGTCGGCATTAGCCATTGCGCTATTAATTCGGATACGGTTAGATACTCCCAAACCTCGGCTGCCGGGTTGGGATAAAAAATCTGGTGCTGAATGATCTTTGTCATAATGGGTAACTTGTAAGTTACACAAACTTATATGTAACTTCTGAGTTACGCAAATTTATTTTCAATTATTTTTTCAGAGGGCTAAAAACAGCACTGCAGATGTTTAATTGTGAATAAATTGGCGTTCGACAATTAAAAATTTATAGCTTAATTTGTAAATGAGCAGGCATAACATTGCCCGCATGTTAGCGTTTGATAGTACGAAGCCCCTGAACGTAAAACGATAACAAGAACATCCGTTGATAATTGTGCTGAGAAAATGGAACCCGAGTTTTTAACCTACAGGAAATTTAACGACATGGCTTTTGCCGGCGGGCTTACCGACAGGCTCGATGATGCCCGTATACCCTACCAGGTTGAAACCAGCCCGTTGATCGTCAATCCCTTACTTTCAACCGGGGCCGAACTCAGTTTGGAATATGCCATTAAGCTTCGCCCGCAGGATTTTAATACCGTAAATCAACTTTTAGAAGATTACGAAAAGAAGACTGTAGAGGAAGTTGAAAAGGATTATTATCTGTTCGATTTTACCGACGAGGAACTGCACGACATACTAAAAAATCGCAACCAGTGGAGCGCTTTTGACCATGTACTGGCCCGCAAGATATTGGATGATCGCGGCACACCCGTTACCGAAGAGCAGATAGAAGAATACCAGGAAGAAGAAATAGAAGCACTTAGCACACCCGAGGAATCGGAAGCGACCTGGATCATCCTGGGTTATATTTCGGCATTTTTGGGCGGGTTTTTAGGCATATTTATAGGCGCGATGATGTGGAAGTTTAAGAAAACTCTGCCTAATGGCGAGCGGGTTTACGCCTATACCAAAACCAGCCGCGTAAACGGGCTGATCATCTGCGTCATCAGCATTATTGTGTTTACCCTCGCCTTTTTGTACACGGTATACGATTACAGCCTGTTTTAGATCAGGT
>Ga0157372_10000623_pt1 | contig 38653 bp, 32 predicted proteins | sample C55metaG_FD_115307 | JGI IMG/M metagenome (GOLD analysis project Ga0157372, IMG submission 115307) | Corn rhizosphere microbial communities from Kellogg Biological Station, Michigan, USA - C5-5 metaG | ecosystem: Host-associated > Plants > Roots > Rhizosphere > Soil | place: USA: Michigan...
GCCGCCGCCGCCCGGACCTTCCGCCTCAGTAAGATTGAAGAACCCGCTGGTGTTCTGAAGCTGGAATCCGCCCACCCCACCGTTTGCACGAATGGCAACGCCCGAAACAACACCGGTTGTATTGAGAATAATAGTTCCGCCTGCTCCTGCCCCGCCGCCTGCATCCTTGCCTGGATTTGAGCCTGAAATATTCGTGCTTCCGCCAACGGCGCCATCTGAAATAATAGAGTCGTTGCCGCTTCCGGTGAATGCCCCGTATGTTACAAAATAAATGATCCCTCCGCCTTTTCCGCCTGCACCGCCCTGGCCATTGTCCTGTTCACCCGCGCCGCCGCCGCCGCCCAAGAAGATCCTGCCGCCGGAATAATCCAGCGGACGGCCCCCGAGGCCTCCTAAATTATAACGGTACGATCCGCCCCAGGCATTGGTTACGCCCGGGGTTCCGGGCCCGAGTGTGGTTGCGTTCTGGTTGGAGCTTGAAAACGAATAACCGCCTCTTCCCCCACCCGACGATGTGGAAGTTGCAAAGCCCGGTGACTCGAGGTTCCATGCCGTTGCCCAGCCGGCAACGCTTGTATTCGGATTTCCCTGCCCGGTCCATGCAGCTGTGTTACCTGCATTTCCGCCGCCGCCGCCGCCTGTGTTCCAAACGTTACCACCGCCGCCTGCATTTGCCGCCGCTGCACGGCAGAACTTGCCGCCGTAAGGCGTATAGTCTGTATCGTATCCTGCAATGCCTTCTCCTTTATTCGTTCCAACATCGAGGGAAACACAGGAATAGAGCCCGGTGGTTGTCCTTCCGGTGGTGGTGAACACCGCTCCGCCCCTGAAACCTGTTCCGGTAGTATTGATCTTGGAGCCGGCATTCATCGTGGTCGCACCCAGCACTTCCACGGCCAGCACTCCGCCGCTTGTTCCGTTCCAGGCCTGGCAGGTAAGGACGCAGGGCGCAGTAAGTGTGAGCGTATTGTACCGCGGCACACGGATCACCTGGGTTTTTCCTGTGGCAGTGTAGCTGTATGTAAGCCCGCAGTCAACGGTAATTGTTGTTGCATTCGGCACCGCCAAAACTTCGGCATATTCATATCTTCCGCAATTATTATAGCTGGTAACTGTTCCCCATGTAGGATCGTTGGGATCGCTGATAGTAGGCACGCCCGAATCGGGCTGACCGAGAATGGTAGCGCCCTGCATCTGGATGATCATGATGAGATCGCCGGGAGCAAGGTTCCCCGAAAAGCGGCCGTTGGCATTTAAGCCGCTTGCCGTGACTGAAATTGATGTTGCACCGGCGGCCACGTTGGCCGTTACAGCGGTGTATTCGTTCACGATGCGATTCGCTGTGTTCACGGTCACGTTTCCGTCTTTACCGCGCTGGGCATAAGAAAGAGAGGACAAGAATCCCAGGCCTGCAAGAATACATGTAGGAAGTAATTTCATCAATCAAAAAAATTAGTCAGAGTTCAAAAAATATTTAGCCAATATATAGGTTATTATCGGTTTTAACAATACCCTCCTCCGACTTCGAATATCAGATGCTAATTTCTTTAAAAGGGTTGCGTGGGACCCACTCGGAAGGTTTCAAATAATCAATAAAAGGCTTAATAATGCGATTGGAAAGAGGATTGCGATGCCGGATGTAACAGGTAAGCTGATGCGCTTCCGCTCCGACGGTGCTTTTGATCTCAGACGCGGTGCGTCCGAGGATGAGCTGCTTTTTGCCCAGCTTTATGGCATCGAGGATGTAATCGTAAAGTATGTTCTGGTACACTTCCAGCTCTTTGTTCACCTCATAGTTGAGGCCGATGAAATGCGCCTCCAGCTCATTGCCGAGGGTAAAGGCAGAACGGAAGCCCACCATTTTTTCATTGTGGTAATATGCGGTGAAGCTAAACTTGTCGCCGAGCGTGCTTTTCAGCTCCGCAAAGTAGGCGGTATTCACGGAAGCCATCCTGAATTTGGCTTTCAGGTGCACGTTGTTGAAAAGGGCCTGGATCTCAGCGGCATTGGCCAGGATTTCCGCAGCACCGAATTCCTTCCGCCCGAGCGCCGCACCTTTCTTCACAATGCTTTTCGCACGGTTCCGGTACTTTTTGCTCATGGCGTTCAGGTACTCCTCAAAGCTTTGCCATTGAATGCCGACGATCATATTAGGCTCCACTAAAAAATCATGGTATTTGTATTCTTCGAGTTCCGAAGCATGCTCCAGCGAAGAAGGATAAAAATCCTTCACCAGCACCGCGGCAATTTTCCCCCGGAGCTTTTCTGCACGGCTGATGCGGTAGATCACGTCGGCAAGCGCATCAACCACTTCTGTTTTATTCACGCCCGGCACGCATGTGAAACCATGCTCCCCGCTTACGTAGGCGTTCCCGCAGATAAGCAGGCGCATGTTGATCTTATCGGCGCTGCGCAGGATGTGGTTGGCGAGGTGCTTTTTAATGTAATCGGTGATGAAGCATGAAAATTCGGACTTGTCCTGCTCCAGAATGCTCTCGAAGCTTTCTGCAGAAAAATCGATGACCTGGAAATAAGAGATGGCAACCGGCTGTCCCTGGTCGTAGATAATGGCATAATGAAACCGCATATTATCCGGCCGCGTTCGCTCGATCACCGATAAAAAAGGGATCTCCAGGAATTCGCTGCCATGGCGCACGATGCCGTTCCAGTGCTCTCTATTGATCATGGAAACAGAATCGTAAACTGCAAAGGCAAAACCGGAGGCTTTTTTACGCACCGCCGATTTTTTCTTATTAGGCACTTTATTACAGGAAATGAGCATACTCTGTTTTTAACAATTAGTTCGTGCTTGTGTTCATCTCAGCCAGCATTAATTCTTTGATATACTTCACAGGCGCACTTCCGTAGCTCAGGAATTTTTCATGGAATTTTTTCAGGTCGAACTTATCACCCATCTGCTTTTTCAGCTCTTCGCGGAAATCATAGATCTCGGTATAGCCGGTATAGTAACAGCAGAGCTGTACCTGCGTAACAGACACCCTTCTCCACTTGTTCTCCGCTTCAGTTGTTTGCTGGAAAGCCTCATCCACCAACAGGTGCATGGCCTCTTCCCTGCTCATGTCCTTCGTGTGAACACTGTAATCGAGGATGGTGTTGCAGGTGCTTCTCAGGTTCCACTTATAATACATCAGCCACATTTCATCGGCATTATCGCCGTAGCCGTTTTCCAGCATCATACGCTCGGTATACACTGCCCAGCCTTCGATCATCGCGTTGCTGCCGAACAGTGATTTGATAAGGCTTGGCGACTGGTTGCTGTACACGAGCTGCGTGTAATGCCCCGGGATAGCTTCGTGAATGTTGAGGATCTGGAGGATGTAGTAATTGTATTCGCGCAGGTAGCTTTCCGCTTTGGCTTTATCCCAGCCGGAGAGGCTGCCTACATTATAATACGTGTTGCCGTTCTTATCATACGGCCCGGGCGCCGAAATGGAAGCGCCTGCAACGCCTGCCATGTAATCGGGCTCCTTGCGCACCACCAGCGGCTTGGAAGGATCGATGTAGATCAGGTCCTTCTTCTTGATAAAATCGATGAGCACCGGGAGCTGCTGTGAGATGGCTGCCTGGAACGAATCGGCCTTTACATGCTTCTCCGAGATCTTATCGATCATCATGCGGATCGCCTTCAGGCTGTCATCGGGAATATGCGTTCCCGAAAGGTATTTATGCCAGAGCTTTTCGGTGAGGCCGTACATTTTCTGGTGCAGGTAATTCTTATGCTTCAATGCTTTCTGGTAGATCTGGTCGGCAGTGTAGCCCGACTGAATATCGTATTCAAACTTTTTCGCGTACAATTCTTTGCCTAAGCGGAAGCTGCGCGGTGTTTTGTATCCAGCTTTTTCAGCCAGTCGGCATAGCTCCTGATCGCGTCCACCGCCTGCTTTGCGGTTGCTTCCATCGCCTGCTTCTCGTGCTCGCCGAACTTTGTCTTGTTCAGTGCTTCGTGAAAATCCGTTTCAAACACAGAGATGCCGCCAAGGTTCTGGTCGATCGCCAGCTGCGTATGCTCTACAGTCGGGTTCTTTATATTCTTTTTTGCAGCTTCATAATAGGCGGGGATATTGGCCATCTTCAGGTAAAAATTACGCAGGCGCACATCCAGCGAATCATAATTCCCGTTCAGCATTTCCGCGAAAGCGCCGGAAACATTATACTCTGAAGGGTTCCACTCGAACGACCTGAGATCGGTGATGCTCCACCCGATCGCGTGCAGCTGGTTCTCGATCATGTGGTAATCCGTTTTGTTGTTATCGGAAAGCGAGCTGAGATCGTAGGTTTTCAGGGAATCGAGATTGGCCTTTGCAAAAGCCATTTCCTTTTGGCGGGATGCCTCATCGGGTACCACGAGCACGCTGTCGTACTTATGATAGCCCTGCGAGCTTGCCCAGCCGGGATATACTTTCCAGAGCTCCTCCACAAAATTTTCCTTGTAATGATCGAACTGTGCATCCTGGTTCTGCGTGTGCTTCGAATCGTCGTGCGACTTATCACCGCCGCATGAAGCAAGCGCGATGCATACACAAATGGAAAAGGCTATTTTTTTCATAGGGGAATTTTAGACGCGTAAAGTTAAAAAAATAATCGTGTCAGGGCTTAGCCATTCATCCAATCTCCCAACCGTTAATCAAATTAAAGATCCTATTGTTTTAATTTTCATACTTTTGATCATCCAAACAAAAACCCCATGTTAAAAAAGCTAACGCCCATCATCCTGCTTTCCGTTTTTGCGGCATGCTCCAACCACGAAGAAACCAAAGAAACAGAAAAGATGAATTATCCTGTTACACGAAAAACCGATTCGGCCGACACTTACTTCGGAACAAAAGTGCCCGACCCTTACCGCTGGCTGGAAGATGATAAATCGGCAGAGACCGGCGAATGGGTGAAGGCACAGAACAAAGTGACCTTCGATTACCTGAGCTCCATCCCCTTCCGCGACAAGATCAAGGAACGCCTTACGAAGATCTGGAACTTTGCAAAAGTGAGCTCTCCCTTCAAAAAAGGGAAACGCTATTTCTTCTATAAGAATGACGGCATCCAGAACCAAAGCGTGCTGTATGTTCAGGAAGGCATGAACGGAACACCGAAGCTATTGCTCGATCCTAACACGCTTGCTGCGGATGGCACTGCATCGCTCGGCGGACTTTCCGTGAGCAAGGACGGCAAATACCTGGCATACAGTATTAACCGCGCGGGCAGTGACTGGAGCGAGATCTACACGATGGAGATCGAGAGCGGAAAAAAGCTGGCGGATGAGATCAAATGGGTGAAATTCTCCGACATCGCCTGGAAAGGAAACGGATTTTATTACAGCGCATACGATGAGCCGAAAGGCGGCAGCGAGCTCTCCAACAAAAATGAATATCATAAAGTATTTTATCACAAGATCGGCGATGCGCAAGCGAAGGACGAGCTGGTGTATGAGGACAAAGATCATCCGCTGCGGAATTTCTCCGCCGGTGTTACCGAAGATGAAAAGCTGCTGTTATTGTACGGATCGGAATCAACAAGCGGCACCACGCTGGCTGTGAAAGACCTTACCAAAGCAGATGAATGGCATTACGTGGTGACCAATTTCGAGCACAACTACGGCGTGATCCATAACAACGGCAACAAGCTGCTGGTGATCACCGACCAGGGCGCGCCGAAATACCAGCTGCTGGAGATCGACTTTACACAAAAGCCGGACCCGGAGAACTGGAGAAAGATCATCCCCGAATCATCCGACCTGCTCGAGCATGTGTCATTGTGCAACGGCAAGCTGATCGCACAGTATTTAAAGGATGTGACCACCCGCCTCTATGTGTATGACATGAACGGTAAAAAAGAGAACGAGATCGCGCTGCCGGGCATCTGCAAGGTGGAGGGCTTCGACAGCGACAAGGACGACAGTCTCGCCTTCTTCTCCTACAACACTTTTACTGCGCCTGCCAGCGTTTACAAATACAACATCGTGACCAACAAGATGAGCGTTTGGTTCAAGCCGGAGATCGATTTTAAATCGGATGATTACGAAACCAAGCAGGTGTTTTACACCAGCAAGGACGGAACAAAGATCCCGATGTTCATCACGCATAAAAAAGGGATCAAAATGGATGGAACCAATCCATGCTTCCTGTTCGGATACGGCGGGTTCAACTCGTATTATTCTCCTGAGTTCCGGATCGACCGCGCAGTGTTCCTCGAAAACGGCGGCATTTATGCGATCCCCGGATTACGCGGCGGCGGTGATTATGGTGAAGACTGGCACAAAGCGGGAACGAAATGCCAGAAGCAGAATGTATTCGACGATTTTATTGCTGCAGCAGAATACCTGATCAAAGAAAATTACACCACTTCTTCCAGGCTCGCGATCCATGGCCGCTCTAACGGCGGATTGCTGATCGGAGCTGTAATGACACAGCGTCCCGACCTTGCAAAAGTAGCGATCCCGACCGTTGGCGTGCTCGACATGCTGCGCTATCATAAATTCACAATCGGCTGGGCATGGGCATCCGACTACGGCACAAGCGATAACGAGGAAGAGTTCAAGTGCCTGATGAAATATTCGCCATTACACAATGTAAAGGAAGCGGAATATCCTGCTACGCTTGTCACCACGGGCGACCATGACGACCGTGTAGTGCCTGCGCACTCCTTCAAGTTCATCGCCACCTTACAGGAAAAGCAAAAAGGATCAAACCCGGTGCTTGTCCGCATCGATACCAATGCCGGCCATGGCGCAGGAAAACCAACCTCCAAGCAGATCGAGGAATATGCCGATATCTGGAGCTTTGTGTTTTATAATTTGGGGATGAAGTATTAGATGAGGTATTAGTTGGGAGGATGGACTAGACTCGTAGATTTTTTCATTATAAAAATAAAAACGGCTGCTGGAGGGCGGCCGTTTTCGTTGCGTAACATCATCTAGCTTAATGAGTATGTCCAACTCGCTACAATATAATAATGTCATCTTCGGCCAAAAGTTCGATTGTCCGGTTTTAGCATCTGTCGATAAGCCTTTCTCATACCATGCAACTCAATACCTAGACGCTCTATATCTGCATTGTTATAGTTTTCTGGATTCACCCAATACTCCGCTTTATTATCACAAATACTAGCCAAATTTTGGTCAAAATGCCTTAAACCTATTGCAGCCGCAGACCAATATTTAACTAAGGCCGCTTCTTTATCTCGGTTTGGCAGATGGCCATGTTCAATATCTCTGTAGTAAAGATAGGTTTCATCTAGAGCATAACTAATTGCCCTTAAGGCCGCATCTTTTAGTTGCAAACGTTCATTCGTTGCTGTTGCAATATGCCCTAGCATATTGCGTAAACCTTCAAGTATTTCATTTAACATGGTTACAAAATTTTATTTACATCAATATTAAATCCAGATGCTTTTAGCTCCTTAGCCAGTTTAAATTTCCAGCTTTCTTCGGCATCAAGTTCTATGTATAAAAGACCATGCAGATCGCTCGGCAATTCAACACCAGGCATATATAAGGGGCAGATCTTGTTTCTTGATAATTTCCCAATAAAATACCCTAATTCTAGTATTACATTCTGCCTCGCTCTATTATTTAAATTGTCAGCCTTTTTATTTTTTCCTAAATCGTCATCCGTTAACAGAACGATAGCAAATGAAACTTCTGAATGCTCCTCAAACTTCTCTATTATTGTCTTCCCTGAATTGGCTTGCTCGTGTAAAATTATTGCCTCAAGGCCAAGCTTTTCGATAGTTCTTGCAACGTTAACCTTTACTTCATTGTTATGCCCATGGACGATGAAGACTTTATTGCTATTAGTGACAGAAGCTTTTGTTAAGGCAGGCTCATTAATTTCAGTCTTAATAAGTGAAACTTTGGCAACCAATTGTCGCAAGTTATTTACTTTATTCTTCACATCTTCTATAAACTCTTGAAGCTCTTCTGGTGGGGATTTAGGAACGTAAATAAACTTTTGATTCACATTATCATATTTTTTTTTGTATTCATTATTCGGATTATTAAAAGACTGTTTCAGTAATTCTGAATTAAAATCATTCCAATCGTAATAATCCTGACGAGCCTGCTCAAATTGCCTATTAGTTTGAATTTGTCGACTATAAATCTCCTCACCTAGAACAATCCTTTTATTAACTTCCTCCTTAAAATATTCTCTTCCAACAGTCAGTGCTGTGGATGTTTCGCTATCACTTCGTGAAGCTATCTTCTTTTTTGTCATACGTTAATAATTATTATTGTTTATTTATTGCCCCTCCCCTCACGCATCCAAAAACTCCCAAATCTTCTCATGCACTTTATCCGGGCAATAATCCGAATTCAGATATTTCACATGCATCGACCTTACCTTGATCGGTGGGTTTGAATATTTCTCCGGACTGATCCGTTGCTTCTCCGTGCCAACCACCCAGTCGTTTTCCTTTCCGAGGCTGGTTTTGATCAAGGCGTCAAGACCGCGCTCTGCAAGGCGCTTGAATAATCCGTCGTCCTGGACTAATATAGGATCCCAATCGCCGGTGATCGGCTGAATGCGCACTTTTTGATTGAATGCAGTGGGCTCTTTTGTAATGATGTTTGTAAGGCGCTCATCGTTGATCGTCATCTGCCTGCAGCCCGGCTGTGCAAGGAAATAATCCGCGGAGAATTGCGCGAAGCCCAGGATCACGCTGCCAAGCGGATTGCCTGTAGCGGCAGCGATCGATTTCCAGATGCTCAGGAAGCGCGCGATGTGGCGGCCTGTATCAAAATATCCGACGCCGTTTGCACAGGCGATGTTCACCATCTTGCGCACCGGCAGCTGGTCGTTATCGAGGCAGCAGGTAATGTATTTTCCAACCAGTCCTCCTCTGCTTGTAGTGATGATGTCGACGGAAGCATTCTTCGAAAATGTAACCCCGTTGAGGATGCGGATAAGCTCTTCCACGTTTCCTTTCGCATCATGCGAGATGGTAGGATGATCCAGCGCAAGCACCTGCAGGTAGCCGCGGGTTTCCATCGTTTTCTGGATCCATGATTTTGTATTGTTGTCGTATTCCTGCTTCAGCAAACCGTTGTAGGAGTTGTCGGTAGTGGAGAACGTTCCGTGGATGAGGAACAATGTTTTTGCGTTCGGGTCCACCAGCACATCGTTGTTGTTCACTTCGTAAAATTTATTCTGCTTGTGCACAAAGCGCAGCAGCTTGTGCCCGTCCTGCCCGTTCCTCACCTTGAAGGAAATGCTCTTCATCACCTGGTCGGGATGATGATCGATGTTGTTGCGCTTGAATGTAAGCACTTTCAATACAAAGCTTTTGTTGAGCTCGGTAGCCGAAAGCGTGAACACTCCCGGCGTGGACGTTTCAATGATCTTCTGCTTCGGCAGCACCGGAAAAATATACGTGAGGCGATCGCGGTCGGTAGTGAAGCCCTCGGTTTTCTGCGGCAGGATGAACTCGATGTCAGAACCATCTTCATTTGTATACGAATCCTTGAAATGCTGGTAGAACACGAGCGCACCTTCATCGGGGCGCAGGAAAAGCGTAAGCCGTAAATTCGGGATCTCCGCTTCGGTGAATGTTCTCGGAAAAGGCGGGAATTCTATATCATCGAAGTTGATGAAGCGCTCCGTTACTTTCGAATCGGCGCCGTTCAGCTCGCCGTTGATGTGGTACAGCTCTTTCACCTGTTCCAGCGTGCGGCCGACCGATTGGTCATTTCCCGATTTGGAAAAAGCAAGATTTCCCTGCCATAAAACAGCATCGCCATTCTCCATTCCTAACGTGCCCCAGATGCCGGGCACCTGCTCGCGTACTTTTTTGTTGATCTTGGCATCGATGATCGGCTGGAACAGGCTTGTCTGCGCCTCTTCCCTGCCTAAGAGCAGAAAGCGCGCATTGCTATCGCTGAAATACGCGGGCGTATTATGGACGGTTAATTTTCTCATGACGGAATTTGTTTTGTGTGTAACAAATATAGTTTAATCCGCCAGAAACGCAAGTACATCGGGCAAAATGTCGGAAAATACCCACAACCGGATCCGCACCCACTTATTCTTTCATATCGCCACTTATTCCTAATCCTCCACTGATTGCTAAGAATGGCAGCATTATTTGTTGCGCGCCCGGCACAATCCTCTTAATTTAGCAATAAATAAAAATCAAGTGATGAAAAAATACATTTACGCTGTTTTCGCTTCTTTACTGCTTACCGCTGCCGCCTCTGCAAATCCGGGCGATACGGTGGTTGTGCAAACTTTTAACTTCGGGGCACCGCAGGATGCATGGTTCGTATTCCCATCCGATACCGTGCGCTTCGAAAAGATCCTCATGCAGTACACGCTAAAGTGTAACCCGGCACAAAGTCCGGCCTGCGGCGAATGGGATTACCTCACGTACACCTATCTGTACAAGAACACAGGTCTGCTCGACAGCACACTCGTGCATCAGCCGACCTATACGGTGAACGGCGCAACACCTGCGAGCTTCTCCTATATGAACACGCCTTCGTATTCGTACCAGCCTTCCTGGCAATACAGCACCGTGCATACCGACACCACTTCCTTTTCAACACACCAGGTTGGAAGCGGCAGCACGGCCAATAACAAGCCTTTCGGCGCTGCAGCACCGGTGTCACGCTGCCAGTATTTATGGAAGGCAAGTGAAATGGCCTCGGCAGGAATGAGCGCAGGGAACATCACCGGGCTGCAGTTCTACCTCCAGTCAACCGGCGGATTACTCGGCAATATGACAATCCGCTTAAAGGCAAGCACGCTGGATTCGCTTACACCGGCCGCATTCAGCGCAAGCGGGTTCAGCACCGTGTATGCGCACAACACACAATTCAATACTACCGGCTGGAACAGCCTGCAGCTGACCACGCCTTTCAACTGGGATGGCGTTTCCAATTTGCTGATCGATATCACCTATGATAACATGACGCCGGCAGCGAACAATGTTGTTGCATCGTCCGTCACCGCAAACAGCACCGGACTTACCAATTCGGGAAGCGACCGCAGCGCGTCCTTTCACAGCTATGGCTACATCGATGTGCCGATGAACAACAAGCTCACTGCGATCGATTCGTTTGTGACCGTGGCCTACTGGGCTTATGGAACGCCCGCTTTCCAGCCGCAGGACGGAACCGCGTTCGAAGCCATCGACTCCGCCGGCAACAGGCTGCTTAACTCACACATGCCCTGGTCCGACAGCAAAGTATACTGGGATGCCGGCTTCGGCGGAACCTCCTACGACCGTGTAAGCAAAACGGCAACAACCGCCGAGAGCGAAGGACAATGGAATTACTGGGTGTTCACAAAAAATGTGGCGACAGGCTCCATGAAGATCTACCTCAATGGCGTTCTGTGGCTGAGCAATTCAGGAAAAACAAAACGCATGCGGGGCATCCGTACGTTCCGCATAGGCAAAGGCAACTGGGGCGGATCGCAAACGTATGAAGGAAAGATCGACGAGTTTGCAGTGTTCAACGCGGAGCTGAGCCTTGCAACGATCCAGGCTTACATGAACAAACAGATCGATGCTTCGCACCCGAACTACAACAACCTCGCGGTGTATTACCATTTTGATGACGGCAATTACATGACCGCTGCAGATGCTGCTCCCGGAGCACATGCGCCTGCAACACTCACAACGGTTGATAACCCGCTGCGCGCTGCCAACGAGATCAATACTAATTTTACCAAAACAACGCTGCGCCCGAATGTGATCTTCGAGCAGGGCGTGTTCACATCACATCTTGACTCGGTGCTGGTGGTTGATTCCACCGTGAATGCATCCGTGCAGGTGATCACCTATAACGACTCGATCAATAACCCGGGAGCGGCCATCGATACGATGAATGTATGGCCTGCGTATTACAACAACTATGTGTACGATGCGCAGGGCAACGCAACGGACTCAACACTGGTAACACCTGACGGCACCATGAACCTCGTGTATTACGACTGGTACAGGAAATTTCCGAAAGTGGACCGCTATGAGCTCGCGCGTTATATTACACCTTACGGAAACGGCCTGAGCCTCGGAAGCGGCTGGACCTGGACCTTCGACGTGAGCGATTACCGCACATTGCTGGCTGACAGCGTTCACCTGGCCGCCGGCAACTGGCAGGAACTGCTCGACATGAAATTCCTCATGATCAAAGGAACGCCTCCGCGTGATGTGGTAGGCATCCAGAACTTATGGAACGGCGGCTTCAACTATGGACAATCCGGCGACCCGATCGAGAGCCACCTGCAGCCATTAACGATCAACATTCCGTCCAACGCCGCCAACACCCGCTGGAAATCGCGGATCACGGGGCATGGCATGGATACGCCGGAAAACTGTGCGGAGTTCTGCGCCAAGCATCACTACTTTAAAGTGGACGGCACACAGCAATTCTCGAAGCTGGTGTGGCGCGACAACTGCGATGTGAACCCGCTTTACCCGCAGGGAGGAACCTGGGTGTACGACCGCGCCAACTGGTGTCCCGGCGCAGAAGTGTGGACCTACGACTTCGAGCTTACCCCTTTTGTAACGCCGGGAAATACGGCCGTGCTGGATCACGACGTGGAGCCGTACGTGAATACCGGCGGCTGGGATTATTTCCAGATCGAAGACCAGCTGGTGAGCTACAGCGCGCCTAATTTTACGCTGGACGCCGCCATCGAGGACATCCTCTCCCCGAGCACCAACCAGATGTGGGCGCGCAAGAACCCGGTATGCACCAACCCGGTGATCCGCATTAAGAACACAGGATCAACCATGCTCACCTCGCTCACGATCACCTACGGACTGAATGGCGGCACACCGTCGGTGTACAACTGGACGGGAAGCTTACCGTTTATGGAAACCGCGGAAGTAACGCTCGGCACATTTGCATGGATGCCTTCAGCAACCGATTTTACGGTAACGCTGAGCAACCCGAACGGCGGCGCCGACCAGTATTCCTACAACAACAGCAAAACATCGCATTATACATATCCGCCCATCATGATCCCGCAATTCGTGATCGAGTTCAGGACGAACAACTATCCGTATGAAGACCAGTGGACGCTGAAGGATGATGCAGGCACGATCATCAGGTCGAGAAACGGCGCTGTATTGACCGCCAATACGGTGTATAGAGATACGGTGACGCTTGCCGACGGCTGCTATGAGTTCGAGCTGACCGATTCGGGCGAGGACGGATTATCGTTCTGGGCCAACACAGCGCAGGGCAGCGGTTACATCCGCTTCAAAAAAGTAACCCCGGCCGTAACGCTGAAAAATTTCATTTCCGATTTCGGCGGACAGGTGTACCAGCAGTTCACGGTGAATTCAACAACCGGGATCACGGATGTTGTGTTTGCAAAGAACAATACGCTGAACGTATTTCCTAACCCCGGCGACGGCCATGTTTATATTAACATCGACCTTACGGAAAAGCTGGACGGCAGGATCGAGATCATGGACCTGATGGGGAAAAAAGTATACGAATATGCGTTTAAGGACATGGCTGCGGAAAGCATTGAAGCCGACCTTTCCGGACTTCCCAAGGGAATGTATTTTGTGAACCTCAGAACAAATAACAGCCTGTTAACCAAGAAATTAATGATTCAATAAAACAAAAAACAACATCCCTATCCAACCGGCACCCGGTCTGAAAATGCCTCTTCATGGAAGAGGCATTTTTTTTGCCCTGCAAAGACGTAACTTTTTAAACTTATTAATTGTAAAACCACTTATTCATCTAAAACCTCCCCATTATGAAAAAACTATTTCTTTCTTTCCTGCTTGTTTCCGCTTTTGCTTTCAACGATTGCATCGCAGGAAACATCATTGAGGGCCAAGGCAGCTCCTTACTGAAAGATGATTCCGGATCAAAATGCTTCGATGAGAATTCGAAGGTGCTCAACCTCGGGGTTGGCTTCGCGAGTGCCAGCTACTACAGGAGCTACAGGGGCAAAGGCTATAATTACAGAAGCTCGCCTGCATTCAGCCTTACGTATGAGCAGGCGCTGAAAAGCAAGCTTGGCCCTGGATTCCTTGGGATCGGCGCTTACCTCGGCTACCAGAGCGCAACTGCACGTTTCAACAACTCGTATTACAACGGCGGGCTTTACTACTATGAGCACAAATGGAAATCGTATACTGTTGCCGCACGCGCAGCTTACCACCTCGATTTCCTGAACAGCGAGCGCGCTGAGATCTACGCAGGTGTAACTGTTGGCGTGAACATCCGCACCTACAAGTATGAAACAAACAGCCCCGACCCTAACTCTGCCTATTACAGCCTGAGCAACGGCGCTGTTGCACCGGCCTATTCTGCATTTTTAGGTGCCCGCTGGTACTTCACTCAGAACATCGGATTGTTTGGCGAGCTCGGAAGCTCCAACGTTTCCTGGGGAACTTTAGGCTTCAGCTTTAAGCTGTAGGTCACCGGAAGAAAAATGATCGTCATTCTACGGCATGACATGAAATACCCGAATAAAAAAATGCCTTCACTTAAAAAGTGAAGGCATTTTTCATTTGTTTCCTCTTCTTAATTCAGCGTCACGTTATAGTTGTGTCCGTTGATCGTCACCATCGCCGTATTATCGCAGGCGCCTGTTCCGAAATCCACATAGCGGGTGGCCTTGCCGGATGGCGTGAGCTCAAATTTCCCGCTTACGAAATGGCGGCAGCCCAATTCTTTTCGCAATGCCTGTGTGATGTTAATGGTATAGGAAGTGGATGTTCCGCTTGCCGGCGTGCTTACCCCGGTGGCGGAGCCGGTGATCAGGTAAATATCGTCGCCCCAGGTTGGAGTTGATTCACCCACCAGCCATTCGCGGGTACGGTTGGATGTCCAGGTGATCGTGCCGCCCAATGCTTTGTCGATCTGTCCGTTCACGGTTACCGCGTATGTTAAATGCCCGGCAGCGTTATGTCCGTTGTTCACTACCGTTTTTGTGCCGCTCACTTTGTTGTTCTCCACGTAATAATTGCTGAAGGTAATGGTATGCGTGGATGCCGAATCGCGGTACATGCCCGTGTAAGACACATTGATGATTCCCCTGCGGTACCTGCCATCGTTGCAAAGGCAGTTCGTAGTACCAAAATTGATCGTGAGCATGTGCGGCACCGCTACAGTGTCGTTGGTGATAGTGGCGCAGGTGCTCAGCATGGAGGCAGCCGATTTATATTCCGAGCTGTTCGGCGCAAAATACGTGGCAAGCGATCCGGTTGCTGCCTGGTCGGCAATGTTCACTACGTCGCTGAATGTGCTTTCGGCAAGGGCATTGTCGCGGGCGCTGGTGGTTTCTTTATCATCATCGTCCTTTTCCTTGCGGCAGGACACGAACACAAGACTTACAACAGCTGCTGTCATAAGTAAGCGGGGTGCAAATTTTATTTTCATGTTGCTGAATGTTTTGTTTTGATTTCCCGTAGGACGGACGAGAATGCATTATGTTTAACAAAAATGCAAAATATTTCATAACAAACTGTGGATCAATCTGCTATTTTGATTTCCGGACAGGAAACATCGCCCGGATCGAGCTCAGATGACTTTGATTTTGCACAGGCATGAACACTCCTTCCTTTGTGTTCTTGATGTCCTCGATGGAATAAAAAGCTTTCGGATTGTGAAAGGCGATGAGCTTCTCCACCGACTGCACATTCTTTCTTTTGATGATGGTGAAGATCATTTTCACCGGGCCCATTCCGCCCTGCGCATCCACAATGGTAACGCCGTGCTTCCTCTCCTTCAGCGCAGTGATGAGCGCATCCGAATTCTGGTTGGTGATGATGCGGATCACCTGCATGCCGAGCGCCAGGCGCTCCTCAATGCGCAAGCCCACGTACGTGCCCGTTGCAAATCCGCCCGCCCAGGCGAGGTAACATGCGAAGTTGTTGAGGTTCTTCATCACCTGCGCCACCACTACGATCCAGATCAGCACTTCAAAAAAACCGAGCAGCGGAACGATCTTCCTGTAGCCTTTGGAAATAAAAACATGACGAAGCGTGCCGAGGCTCACATCGCCAACGCGGGAAAAAAATATGATGAGGGGAAGTACGATCCAGCTGTAGTAATCGAAGCTGCCGAAAATGGAATGAAGCATGTGGTAACGATATTTGTTGAAATTGTAATCAATGTAAATGTCAGTTCGAGTAACCTTTCTTTTTCAGAAAGGTTGTATCGAGAACTGTCTACTTCTCGATACGCTGCGCACTCGAAGTGACAGTTATGTAAAAGTAACCGCAAAAAAAATCCCCCGGCTGAGCGGAGGATCTTTTAACTAACAATGTGCTGTTTATTTAAAGGGTTATCAGAACGTCATTGCGAGCGAAGCGAAGCAATCTGTCGAAAAAATGCGAAGGGCTCTTTAACGCTTTTAATACTATTTCAAAATGATCATGCTGTTCGTTTTTCTTCTGTCATCCGCGGTAAGCGAATAATAATAGATCCCGGAGCGCAGTGAGCCCACTTCAAACGGAACGGCATGCTTCCCTGCAGGCATCGTTTCATTCAGCAGCGTGCGGATCACGCGGCCGCGGCTGTCCCAAACTTCAAGGCTCACCCTCGATTGCTTCTCTAAAGAAAACTCGATGGTGGTTGATTCCGACACCGGGTTCGGGAAGTTGCGCAGATCAAGCTCCGCCTTTGCTGCAAGCAGCGTTTCGCCCGTTGTAATATCGTTTATGCTGGTGATGATCGCAGAGTAGATCCCGCTTGCATGCGTGGCTACTACTACCAACCCATCAGAATCACGCGTTTCGATCATGTCGCAAACGCTGTTGCCGATGGTTGTCGCGCCCTGCTGCACCCAAACTGTCGACAAGCCATTGAGTGTGTCCGTTGCGTAAAAGCCGGTGCTTGTCGCTACCATGTATACAGTTCCGTCGCTTACATGCATGATGCTTGCCCAGCGGAGAGAAGGGCCTCCACCCGTACCCGATGAATTCTGCTCGAGATTGCCCGCCACTTTCGCCCAGGTGATGCCGCCATCGGTTGTGTAGAACAGGCTGTACACTGAGTAATTCGAAAATACCACAAGCACCTTATCGCTGTTGAGCGGATCGGCGGTAATGCAGCTCACATAGCCGCTGCTCGGGAAGATGGTTCCCGAAACCGGCGTGATATCAACCGGTGTAGGCGTTCCTACATTTGCATTGTCGATGCGGTAGATCTTCTTTTTATCTGTTCCGTAATACACCCTGTTAGCCGTTGCCCTGCAGGCATGCACGGCGGTGATCTTCGAATTGGCGAGCGGAACGGAGTCGGCAAACTGTGTCCAGTTGGTGCTGATGGAATCCCAGTTGCCCACCATCGGGATGCCGGAAAGATCATTGTTCCTCCACAGGTATTTTCCGCCTGCGAGGTACATGATGTTGTTGTTGTTCGGATCGAGCACATACGGGTTGATGAACTGCGGGTCTTTCAATCCGATAGGATCGATGCGTGCAAACGAGGTAATGCCGCCGTTCGCATCGAGCGTAGCGCGCATCATCTTCGCATTCTGGATGGAGAAATAGTAAGCCGACTGGTTATCGGCGATCGCGCAATACGATCCGTCGCCACCGCGTGGCTGCACCCATGGATCCGTAGGGTTGGCGCTGTTGGTGTACCAGGAACCGTTATCCTGCGCACCGCCGATAATGATATTGTTGCCCGGTGTTGCATGATCGATGGCAACCGTATAGAACATGCTCGTGAGATAACCGTTGTTCAGCGGCTGCCACGCAACTGCCGAATCGGTATTGTTCATTGTTTTGAATACACCGCCATCGTTGGCGCTCAGCATCATGTCGGGATTGGAGTTGAAGAACTCGAGGCAGTGCTGATCGGGATGGTGGTTCGCGTAAGAGTTGATCACCGGTAAGGCAGAGAACTGCTGGTAACCGCCGATGAAGGAAGTGCTGGTGGAGTCCTGGAACGCGCTGGTGGAGCGGTAAAGATTGGTTCCGCCGATGAACACTGTATTCGGATCATTCGGCTTCACCTTGATCACCATGTCGTAAGAGCCCTGCACCTGCCAGCGGTCGAACTGTCCGCCCGTATTCGGCAGGTTCATGGAAAGATCCTGCCAGGTGCCGTTTGCGCCTGCACCGTCGCCGGTGATATAGGTATATTTCCAGAGGCTGTTCCATTCCGGATCACCAAGGTAGTTATAGGTCACCTTTCCGAAGCCCGGTGTATTGGCAAGGAAATACACTTCGTTCTCGTTGGAAGGATTGATCGCCGAAACAATCCTGTTGTATGCGGTCGGGAAAGTCGCAGGCATGATATTCACGAATGCCAGCCCATCCACCGAACGCCAGATCCCTTTCTGCGTGCCGTCGTCACTCAGCGTTGCATACACCACCCCGGAAGGCGATACATTCACATCGGTGAAATAGGATGCCGGCGAGCCGCCGCCTCTTACGGTTGTCCATGTTGTTCCGCCGTTCAGGCTCCTGTATACAGCGCCATACGCGGCAGCATACACTTCTTCGATCGTATCGTTAGCGGTGCTGTCGGTTGCAACGTTCCAGAGGAGCTGCCAGTTGGTTGTGAACGATTGCGGATTACCGGAGCCTGTTGCGGTGAGCTGCGACCAGGAAACGCCGCCATCGGTCGATTTGAAAATTCCGTCGCCGAGGTAATACCCGCCGACACCGTGGCTTGCAGATGCGCCATACGCCTCACCGCTGCCGTAATACCACACGTTGGTATGGCCGGGACGTTTGTCCTGCGAAAGACAGGTTGCATTTTTTAGCTGCGCTGCCGTATTGCTCTGCGACCAGGTGGCGCCTCCATCGGTGCTGAGCCACATTCCGCCGGAAGGAGTTCCTGCAAGGATCCTGTTCTCATTGCTTACATCGATGCCGAGTGCGCGGGTTCTTCCGCCCAGGTTCCAGGGGCCGCGGCTTGTTACGCTTAATATGGGTGATCGGCTGCCGGTAAGCTGCGCATCGGATGGAAGCGTGGCTGCAAAGGCAAGCTCTTTCTGGCGGATATTTTCGGGGATCTGCCCGGTGGCCGGATCTGCAAGGCGGGCAAGCTCCCACTCCATGCGTTCGAGGGCGTCGTCTTCCATTCCTTCACGGCTGCGCTCTCTTGCTTCACGGGATGCCTGTCCTTTTGCATGTGGTGTGCTTGAAGCGATATAGGCAACGGACGATGCCGCTGTAATGATCGCAAAACAATAGGTATAAAGTTGTTTCATGGGGGGCTGAAAATTTTATTCAACCAAATATACCTAATTTTTCCTATTCCAGCTCCACGCACTCCAGGCCTTTTTTCCTTGCCAGGCTGATGATCTCCAGCGGAGATACGCCGGTGCTGACGATGCGGAGCACCCTGTCGCAATCCTCGAGGTCGACATTCCATTTCAGGATCGCCTTTTTATTCAGCACCGACTGCAATTTGCGGGCTTCTGTTTGCGTGCTGATGTTCGTTTTAAACACCAGCACGCTTTGGTTCAATGTGGCTGTGGTCATGCTTTATTTATTGTGCGCTTCTCCAGCTGCAGCGGTTCCTGAATTTTTCTTTTTCTTCTTCTGTCATGTTCGCCATGCGCTCTTCCATTCTTTTTCTCCAGTATTCGTGACGCGGCCTTCCGCCCCAGCGGCCGCCGCCTTTGCCTTTGAATCCGCCGAAGAGGATCTTTGAAAGCGCGAACAATCCGATTGCCTGCCAGAAAGTGATGACCGGACCATGAAACAATTCGGGCACCAGCCAGTTCCAGAGGCCCATGGTTACGAAGCCCAGCAATGAGCCGAACAGCAATGCCATTCCTGCGATCCTCAACCCTATCTTTAGTTTTAAATTTTTCATATCGTTTTTTTGTTTTTTTAGTTAGTGATTATTTAACAATTCGTCATACAACTCGCGCAGGTGTTCCCTTAAGAACTGAACCGCGTAATGTTTCCTGGAGATCACCGTTTTGAGCGGCGCCTGGCTGCGGTCGGCGATCTGCTTTAGGCTGAAGCCTTCCAGCTCATGCAGCACAAATACTTCCCTTTGCTTATCGGGAAGCATCGCGAGCGCATCGCTCAGCTCTTCCGAGATCGCCTTGAGCAGCATCTGGTCGTCGGCAGGCCTGTCGAGGGAAGCGAGGATATCCGTTAAGAACAGGGGCTCATCTTCCTCTTCATTGCCTACGCTGCGGTTCTCGAAGCGTTCCGGCTTCCGTTTGCGGTACCAGTCGGTGATCTTGTTGCGCGCCACCCTGTACAACCATGCCACAGCTTTTTCCAGCGGCTCTGCTTCTCTTGCCGTTTCAACAAATTCATAGAAAACATCCTGCAGAATGTCTTCCGCATCCTCTGCAGAAGGCATGCGTGTATTTATGAAACTGAGCAGCTTCCCCTGTTCGTTGTGAACGGTTGTATCGATCTCTTTGTTCTTCGATTCCTGAAGGGTGTCAACACTCATTTAACAGCGGGTTATACTTAGAAGACGATTGAGGGAAGGAAATACTTTAAACTTTTTGAGATTTTTTTAAAGAGCTGTTTTATTCACCCTTCTCCTCTTTAATAAACTTCGGCAGGCTCAGGTTCATCTTCACAGCCACGAGGCGGATCCCGATAATGATGAGCGCGGAAAGGATAAAATTCGCATTCCGCTCCAGTCCGAGCGCATCGAGCGACAAATAAGCGATGGCGCCGCAAAGGCAGGCGGTAGCATATATTTCCTTTTTGAAGATGATCGGGATCTCGTTGGTGAGCACATCGCGGATCACGCCGCCCATCACGGCGGAAAACATGCCCATGATGGCCGCGATCACCGGGTTTACGCCGAGGCTCAGTGCTTTTTCGGTGCCCACGATGGTGAACATGGCAATGCCGACCGTATCGAAGAGGAAGAATGTTTTACGGAGGCGAATAAGCACCTTGAAGAAAATGCTGGCGAGCACAACGCCGGCGAAAATGGCGTACACGAAATTAAGGTCGTGCACCCATACGAGCGGGTAGCTGCCCAGCAGGATGTCGCGCAGGCTTCCGCCGCCGATGGAGGTGATGAAGCCGATAAAGCTGGCGCCGAACCAATCGGGCTGAGCCTTATCGTTGGCGGCAAGCGCACCCGAGATGGCGAAAAAGCCGGTACCAACAACTTCAAGAATATACTGGATCTGCATGGTATAAATATTGACACAAAGTTATGCGAATTAAAGCTCCCGGGGAAAATAATCCTGCACGGCGCTTTTTTTATTTACTATGCTTGCATAATAAATAAAAATTATTATGTTTGCATAAGAAATGGCAAAAAAGCATACCGAAACAATCGACTCGAAGATCAAGACGTCCTGGCAGATCATCAGCAGGATGTATAATGCGGAAGCAGCGCAATACGGCGGCAGCATTGCCATCGGCCATTTCCTGCTGAACATCGACAGCGATGAAGGCGCTTACGCCTCCGAGATCGCACCCATGCTGGGCATGGAAAGCACTTCACTTTCCCGCATCATCAAAACCCTTGAGGAAGAGAAAATGATCATCCGCAAAAGCGATAAAACCGACAAGCGGAAGGTTAAAATAATCTTAACACAAAAAGGCAGGGAAAATAAGGAGCTTGCTAAGAATATTGTACGTAATTTTAATACGTTGATCGAAAACAAGATCGGCAAACAGCGGATCGAGGAATTTATAAAAACGATCAGCGAGATCAGCCAGCTTGCCGAGGAGCAGCATAAGCTTCTGAGGCAGGGATAACAAAAAAACAAATTGATCCATTATGAACAGAACAATTAAAAAGGTTGCAGTGCTTGGCTCAGGAGTAATGGGAAGCCGCATTGCCTGCCATTTTGCGAACATCGGCATTGAAGTGATCCTGCTCGACATTGTACCAAAAGATGCGGGAGCTGATAAAAAATCACGCAACAAGATCGTGGATGATGCACTGGCATTTGCACTGAAATCGAACCCCTCGCCTATTTACCGCAAGTCGTTCGCCAAACGCATTGTTACCGGCAACTTCGACGACAACATGAAAGACATCGCGGGATGCGACTGGATCATTGAAGTGGTGATCGAGCGCCTCGATATTAAAAAGCAGGTATTCGAAAATGTGGAGAAATACCGCAAGCCCGGAACGCTCGTGAGCTCCAACACTTCGGGTATCCCGATCCACCTGATGAACGAAGGACGCAGCGAAGATTTCCAGAAGCATTTCTGCGGAACGCACTTCTTCAATCCGCCACGCTATTTAAGACTACTTGAAATAATTCCGACACCGAAAACTTCCCCGGAAGTGATCGACTTCCTGATGCATTACGGCGAGCTGTACCTCGGAAAAACAACCGTTCTGTGCAAGGACACACCTGCCTTCATCGCCAACAGGATCGGCGTTTACGGCATCATGAGCCTCTTCCACACCGTTGAGAAGATGGACCTCACGATTGATGAAGTGGATAAATTAACCGGCCCGGTTTTAGGCCGTCCGAAATCGGCGACCTTCCGTACCTGCGACGTGGTGGGCCTCGACACGCTTGTGCACGTGGCGAACGGTGTTGCACAAAGCTGTCCGAACGACGAAGCCATCGACGTATTCAAGATTCCCGGCTATGTTGCCAAAATGGTAGAGAACAAATGGCTGGGAAGCAAAACCGAACAGGGCTTCTTTAAAAAGGTGAAAGGCGCAAACGGCAAATCGGAGATCCATTCACTCGACCTGAAAACACTGGAATACAAGCCTTCAGTGAAAGCGAAATTCGCAACGCTGGAGCAGACCAAGTCCATCGATAATTTACGCGAGCGCATGAAAGTGCTGCTTGCCGGAAAAGATAAAGCCGGCGAGTTTTACCGTACTTCATTTTACGGATTGTTCGCGTACGTAAGCAACCGCATCCCGGAGATCACCGATGAGCTGTACAAGATCGATGCAGCCATGAACGCAGGCTTTGCATGGGAATTAGGCCCTTTCGAAGCATGGGACGCGCTCGGTGTTGCCGATACGGTAAAAGCCATGGAAGCCGCAGGAAACAAGCCTGCGCAATGGATCTACGACATGCTGGCAAACGGCGCCACCTCCTTCTACAAAGTGGAGAACGGCAGCAAAAAATATTACGACATTCCTTCAAAAACATACAAGGTAATCCCGGGAACGGAATCATTCATCCTCCTCGATAACATCCGCGGAAGCAAAACCGTGTGGAAAAATTCCGGAGCTACGCTGACCGATATCGGCGACGGCATTGTGAACCTTGAATGGAACACGAAGATGAACTCGATCGGTGCCGAAGTAATTGAAGGCATCAACAAATCCATCGCGATCGCGGAAAAAGATTTTCGCGGACTGGTGATCTCCAACGAAGGCGCTAATTTCTCCGCCGGTGCCAACGTGGGGATGATCTTCATGATGGCGGTGGAACAGGAATACGACGAACTGAATTTTGCGATCAAAACATTCCAGGATACGATGATGCGCGTTCGCTACTCCTCCATTCCCGTGGTTGTTGCACCTCACAACCTTGCGCTGGGCGGCGCCTGTGAAATGAGCATGCATTCCGACAAGGTGGTGGCACATGCGGAAACCTACATGGGACTTGTGGAATTCGGCGTCGGGCTGATCCCGGGCGGCGGCGGAACAAAAGAGTTCGCAGTAAGGTTATCCGACGAATTGCAGGAAGGCGACATCGAGCTGAACAATTTCCGTGACCGCTTTTTAACGATCGGACAGGCAAAAGTGGGAACATCCGCTTACGAAGCATTCGACCTTGGCTATTTGAGAAAAGGAAAAGACGTCGTGGTGATCTCGCGCAACCGTTTGCTGGCCGAAGCGAAATTAAACTGCATCGAGCTGGCGGAAGCGGGATATACGATGCCTGCGCACCGCAAAGACATCCGCGTGCTTGGCAAACAGGCGCTCGGACTCGCTTACCTCGGCGCAAACTCCATGAAGGTTGGAAATTACATCAGCGACCACGATGTGAAGATCTCGCAGAAGCTGGCGTATGTGCTTTGCGGCGGCGACCTTTCACAACCAACGCTGGTAAGCGAGCAATATTTGCTTGACCTCGAGCGTGAAGCATTCTTAAGCCTGTGCGGCGAGAAGAAAACGCTGGAGAGGCTGCAATCGATCATTACAGGAGGAAAAGTTTTACGTAATTAGATGTGAGACGAGAAATCTCAAATCTAATATCTAACATCTCAAATCTATAAACAATGAACGCATATATAGTAGCAGGTTTCAGATCCGCAGTAGGCAAGGCCAACAGGGGCGGATTCCGTTTCACCCGTCCGGACGACCTGGCGACGGATGTCATTAAACATTTAATGGCTTCGGTGCCGAACGTGTCGCACGAACAGGTAGACGATCTCATCGTGGGCAACGCAATGCCGGAAGCAGAACAGGGTCTCAACATGGCGCGCCTGATTTCCCTGATGGCCTTTAATACTGATAAAGTTGCGGGCATGACCGTGAACCGCTATTGCGCTTCCGGGCTGGAAACCATTGCCATTGCGGCAGCAAAGATCCATGCCGGCATGGCCGATTGCATTGTTGCAGGCGGCGCAGAGAGCATGAGCCTCATCCCGATGGGCGGCTGGCGCATCGTTCCGCATGCAGGCGTTGCGCTCGCCCATCCCGATCATTACTGGGGAATGGGCTTAACGGCGGAAGCGGTTGCAAGCGAATACAAAGTGAGCCGCGAAGACCAGGATGCCTTCGCCCTCAACTCACACCTGAAAGCCATGAAAGCCATTAAGGAAGGTAAGTTCAAGGAAGAGATCGTTCCGGTGAAAGTTACTGAAACATACATCGATGAAAACGAGAAAAAGAAAACACGCGATTTTATTGTGGATACCGATGAAGGCCCGCGCGCCGATACAACGCTTGAAGCGCTCGCTAAATTAAAGCCTGTGTTCGATGCGAAGGGAAGCGTTACGGCTGGTAATTCGTCGCAGACCAGCGACGGAGCTGCGTTTGTTATGATCGTGAGCGAGAAGTTCCTGAAAGAGAATAACCTCACACCGATCGCGCGCATGGTGAGCTTTGCCGCTGCAGGCGTTCCTCCGCGCATCATGGGAATTGGCCCGGTTGCTGCTATTCCGAAAGCGCTGAAATTGGCGGGAATGAACCTCAACCAGATCGACCTCGTGGAGCTGAACGAAGCTTTTGCATCGCAGTCATTAGCGGTAGTAAGGGAATTAAAACTGAACCCCGAGATCGTGAACGTGAATGGCGGCGCCATTTCCCTCGGTCACCCGCTGGGTTGTTCGGGTGCGAAACTGTCGGTACAATTATTTAGTGAGCTGAAGCGCCGGAATAAAAAATACGGGATCGTAAGCATGTGCGTGGGTACCGGGCAGGGCGCTGCAGGGATCTTCGAGATGCTGAACTAAATTACCGCAAAGACACGGAGACGCGAAGAAAAAAAATAAACCTTTAAAACCAATACCCTCAGCGCCCTGGCGTCTTAGCGGTAAAAAAAACAAACTATGACAACATTAAAAGGAGGCGAATTCCTCATCAAAGAAACAGAAGCAAAAGATGTATTCATCCCTGAAGAATGGAATGAAGAACAGCAAATGATCGCGCAAACCTGCCATGATTTTCTTGCACAGCATGTATGGAACAGCCTCGACCGCATTGATGCGCAGGAAGAGGGACTGATGGTGGACCTGCTCAACAAAGCGGGTGAGCTCGGACTGCTGGGCATTTCCGTGCCGGAGGAATACGGCGGGTTCGGGAAAGATTTTACTACATCGATGCTGGCCACGGAGATCCTTGGTGCAGGGCACTCCTTCGCGGTGGCGATCTCCGCACATACCGGGATCGGTACATTGCCGATCTTATATTATGGCAACGCCGAACAGAAAGCGAAATACATTCCGAAGCTGGCAAGCGGCGAATGGAAAGCGGCATATTGCTTAACGGAGCCGGCTTCCGGATCGGATGCCAACTCGGGAAAAACAAAAGCGGTGTTGTCTGAAGACGGAAAACATTATATCCTCAACGGGCAGAAAATGTGGATCACCAATGGCGGCTTTGCCGACATCTATACAGTGTTCGCAAAGATCGATAACGACGAGAATCTTTCAGCGTTCATCGTTGAGAAATCATTCGGCGGCATTTCCCTGAACCCGGAAGAGCATAAAATGGGGATCAAGGGAAGCTCCACGCGCCAGGTGTTCTTCAACGATTGCAAAGTACCGGTGGAGAACCTTTTATCCGACAGGCAGAACGGATTTAAGATCGCGGTAAACATATTGAACCTTGGCCGCATTAAGCTCGCAGGAGCCGCTGTTGGCGGAAGCAAGGAAACAACCACCAAGGCTGTGCAGTATGCAAATGAGCGCCAGCAGTTCGGCAGGCCGATCTCCAAATACGGAGCGATCCGTTATAAGCTGGCAGAGCAGGCGACACGCATTTACGCAGCGGAAGCAGCGATCTACCGCGCCAGCCAGAACATCGAGGATGCGATCAAATCACTGATCGCTGGCGGGATGGATGAGGCAAAAGCAAAATTAAAAGGCGTTGAGCAGTTCGCGGTGGAAGCTGCCATCGTAAAAGTGCATGGCTCCGAAGTACTGGATTATGTGGTGGATGAAGGAGTTCAGATATACGGCGGAATGGGCTACAGCGCGGAAGCGCCGATGGACAGGGCTTACCGCGATGCTCGCATTAACCGTATCTTTGAAGGAACGAACGAGATCAACAGGATGCTTACCGTTGACATGATGCTGAAGCGCGCCATGAAAGGCGAGCTCGACCTGATGGGCCCCGCGCAGAAAGTAGCAGCTGAGCTCATGAGCATCCCGGAAATGGGCAGCTCCGACATGGGAACGTTCTCCAGCGAGAAAAAGATCATCGCGAATTTCAAAAAGGCAGTGCTGATGGTTGCAGGAGCAGCCGTTCAAAAGCTCATGACGCAGCTTGCCAAAGAGCAGGAAGTGCTGATGAACATCGCCGACATGATCATTGAAACATACGTATCGGAATCGGTATTGCTGCGCGTTGAAAAATTAGCGGGCATGAAAGGCGAAGATGCCTGCAAGGAGCAGATCGCGATGATGAAGGTATACATCAATGATGCGGCCGACAAGATCCATAAATCCGGTAAGGAAGCCATCAACAGCTTCTCGGATGGCGACGAGCAGCGCGGCATGCTGATGGGCATCAAGCGCTTTACGAAAACAGAGCCCTTAAATACCACAGAGCTCAGAAGAACTGTTTCGGCAAAGCTGATCGCAGAGAATAAATATTGCTTTTAATTTTTTTACCGCAGAGAATCTTTTCTCGCAAGGCGCAAAGCACGCAGAGTAAAACCCACGGGAAACTGTGGGTTTTTCTTTTTACCTTTGCACCATCCATGGAACTTCATTACGCATATTACTCCTCTCCCATCGGCCTGATCGAGATCAGCGGGAACGAAGACGGCATTGCCACGCTTTATTTCGTGGATGAGCGGAAGCACAGTTCCTCCAAAGTACACCCCTCACTGAAAGAATGCCTGCTGCAGGTGGAAGAATATTTCAAAGGTCTGCGGAAAGAGTTCGGGATCAAAGTGAACCCGAAGGGCACCGACTTTCAAAAGCGCGTTTGGGAGAAGCTTTCCACCCTTCCTTACGGCCGCACGGTGACCTACCTCGACATTTCACGAATGCTTGGGGACGCCAATGCGACAAGAGCAGTCGGCAATGCCAACGGAAGCAACCCCATTTCCATTATTGTACCTTGCCACCGGGTGATCGGCGTAAGCGGAAAGCTTGTGGGATACGGCGGAGGGCTTTGGAGAAAGGAATGGCTGCTGAATCATGAAAAAAGTAGTACCTTCGGCAAACAGACTACACTATTCAACCCGTAACACAGAACCGGGGAGATTCAAAAAATAAGGCCGCGTGAGTAAGAAAGATTTCTTTTCCGCTTTTTTAAAGCAAACCAAGAACATTGGAGCTGTTGCTCCGAGCTCGCGTTTCCTGGTGAAAAAAATGCTGCGTCCCATCGATTTCAAAACCGTGAGATGCATCGTTGAATTCGGTCCGGGCACGGGCAGCATCACACACGAGCTGCTGAACATGATGCCGGCAGATTCGGTGCTGCTGGCATTCGAGATCAATGCGGGCTTCTGCAAGATCCTCAACGAGATCAAGGATCCGCGCTTAAAGATCATCAGCGACACTGCCGAGAACATCGAGCAGTATCTCCTTGAAAATAACATCGAGCATGTGGACTACATCGTATCATCGCTTCCCTTTGCGATGATCCCGAACGGGATCGTAAAAAATATCCTTGCGGTGGTGAAGAAAGTGCTGAAGCCTGCGGGTTTGTTCATGCAGTACCAGTATTCGCTGAATGCCTATAAAAAGCTGAAGGGCACGTTCAACAATGTGGAGATCGGGTTCACACCGATCAATCTTCCTCCCGCTTTCGTGTTCGTGTGCAACGATTAAGGCGCGTCGATCGTTTCGAGCTGCTCAAATTCGATCACCTTTAGCTGCTTCTTCTTTTTTCCTGCGGAATAATAAATGACCACACCGCCTTCAATGTTGGTGGTATCCACTTTTGTATTCTGCGGCGAGCCCGGCCGGCCGCTTCCGCGCTGCTTTGTTTTCCCGAAGCTGATGAGGTAATTTCCTGTCGCGAGCCCCGAATACGAATCGAGCTTTTTATAATCCGGTGAAGCCGCATCGGGATTATCCACCTTTACCATATTGAACTTTACGGGTTGCCCGGAAGATATGCTGATCACCGAATCCACGCCCCATTTGCCCTTTTTGCACTGGCACAGGAATACGTTGTAGGTGGTGGATGAAGTTGGCGAAGCGCCCTGGTTCACTGTCTGCATCGTTGCCTTTTTCAGCGTCAGCTCCTGGGCTGCAGCTGTTGACGATATTATCAAAAATAAAAAAAACAGTTTCTTCATAATTCGTAATTTAGCTAAAGTTAAAAATAAAAACGGTATGTATATTCCACCTTATTATCGCGAGGAAGACAGGGAAAAGCTGATCGCGTTCATGAAGGCGCATAATTTTGCCAACCTGGTGAGCGTTGCGAATAACGTGCCAATAGCCACACACCTGCCTTTTGTGATCGAAGAGCGTGACGAAAAGCTGTTCCTCGTGTCGCACATGGCGAAGGCAAACCCGCAGTGGCAAAGCTTCGGGAACAACGAGCCGCTGATCATCTTCCAGGGACCGCACGCTTACATTTCCCCATCGCATTACGAAAAGCAGCAGAATGTACCCACGTGGAACTACATCGCGGTGCATGCCTACGGAAAGGCGCGGATCATCGATGACCCGAAAGAGGTCTGGAACCTGATGGAAAGAACGATCCACAGGTTCGAGGAAAAATTCATGGAACAATGGAAAACACTTGCGCCCGGATATGTGAACAACATGCTGAAAGAGATCGTCGCCTTTGAAATTGAAGTGACGAAGCTGGATGGGAAATATAAGCTGAGCCAGAACAAGACGAAGAACGAGCAGCAGCAGATCATCGCATCGCTTGGAAGCAGTGAAGATTCGGTGCAGAAAGAAATTGCGGAAGAGATGAAGAAGAAAATGTAACGTAGTTGTCATCCCGAGCTTGCCCGAGGGATCTTATTCAAATGGAGCATTCACCTTTCCATGGAATAAGATTCCTCCGCTTCGGTCGGAATGACAACGAAAGAAAATCATTGCCGGAAATGCGCTCCGCTCGAAATGATGCTCCGAAAAAAACACATCAAAAATGAAAAACACAATCTTATACTTCTGCCTCCTTCTCAGTCAGGCGCTTTTTGCGCAGCTCCCCAACACCGATATCTGGCTGCTGGATATAAAAGCCACGAAAGACACGATAATTCTCTCCAACCCGGTGAACATCACCAACCGGGCGGGTTATGACAATCAGCCATCCTTTTCTCCTGACGGAACATACATTTTATACACTTCCATCCGCGATGAAAAGCAATCCGATATTTACAAATATGATCTGAAAACAAAACAGATCACACAATTCACCAACACCTCCGCGACCAGCGAATACTCGCCTACTTTTATGCCGGACGGAAAAAACATTTCGGTGGTGATGGTGGAACCCGACAGCGTGCAGCGCCTCTGGAAGTTCCCGTTGAAGGGCGGAGCGCCAAGCCTTGTAATGGACAAGGTCGATTCTATCGGGTATCATTGCTGGATCAATAAAGACAGCCTTGCGCTGATCATGATCACGGAGCCGCCCACACTCGTTACAGTTAACACAAAGACGCAATTTCCCCGCGAGTACAGGAAAAGATATCCTGACGATTCACTTTCGTATGGAAGATGTATAACCTATTCAAAACGATTCAAGTCCCTGTTCTATTCCTGGCAAAGAAAACCGTATGAATATTGTATTAGCAACAGCTTAACTGATCATACTCCGAAAACAGAATGCAAAACAAAACCTTCTCCGCACATGTATGGGGAAACACAGGATTTTGCACTTTGGGAGCTGAAAGACTTTCCGCTATATGTTTTTGGTGTAAAATCACAGCTTCTGATCCTGGATGATTTTTTAACCGGCGACCTTGTAACGATAATGGATTATAAAGATCTCGGCATTAAAAACATCACCCGCATCGCCATCAGTCCCGACGGAACAAAAATGGCTATCGTGGCAGAGTAATTAAAATAGGAATAACCGCGCACATGTTTCGACAAGCTCAACATGACAGCACACACTTTACGGTAACAAATGAAAAACGAAACATACACACAAAACAATTACACAGTGAGCACCGACAGCTCACGGCTCGACCTCGCTTTCATTCATGGCTACCTGAGCCGCTCTTACTGGGCGGAAGAGATCCCGCTGGCAGTGGTAGAAAAATCAATTGAGAACTCCCTGTGCTTCGGGGTTTATAATAATGATGCGCAGGTTGGCTTTGCAAGGGTCATTTCCGATTATTCCACCTTCGCTTATCTTGCCGATGTGTTTATCATCGAAGAAGAGCGTGGAAAAGGATTATCGAAGTGGCTGATGGAATGCATCATGAAGCATGAGCAATTGCAGGGGCTGCGTAATTTTTGCCTGCTGACAAGGGATGCGCATACGCTGTATGAAAAATATGGCTTTAAGAATTTAGAGAAGCCGCAGAATTTTATGGCAGTGAAAGCGGATAATTTTTACAGGAAGAAAAATTAAGATTGCTTCGCTACCGCTCGCAATGACGAACAAAAAAGAAAGAGTTTAAAGCGGAAACTTTTTTTTCATTTCTTCAACTACAGCAAACACAGCCGGACAAACGGCCGTATTTTTCACCGTTAGATCAAGGATCTGGTGAAAGCGCTTCCGGTTGGTATGCGGGTATTCGCGGCAGGCCGTAGGGCGGTCTTCATACACGAGACAATAATTTTCCGAATCCAGGAAGGGGCAGGGCGCCACATTCAGAACGTAATCCTTATCCTCATCGATGTGCAGGTATTTCGCGATAAAGTCGGAAGGCCGCATTTTCAAACGCTTTGAAACACGGTCGATATCGCGCTCATAAAAAATAGGGCTGGTGGTTTTGCAGCAATTGGCGCATTTCAGGCAGTCGGTAGTTTCAAATGCCTCATCGTGCAGGCGATGCACTACATCGTCGAGCGTTTTCGGCGTTTTGCGCTTTAATTTATCAAACAGCTTTTTTGTTCCCGGCTCCGCCTTCTGTGCCCGCTGCTTTAAGGTATCCAATTGCATGTTGCAAAATTACGAAAAGAAAGTGTATTAAAGGCAGAGAGTAAAGTAGAAACGAAATGTCAGTTCGAGTGACGCAGCGCAGCGAAGTCGTATCGAGAACTGCTTCGAACACTTCTCGATACTCTCCCTTCGGTCGAACTCGAAGTGACATCCTGCTCGTACGACAACATTCAAAGCGCACTACTTCAATACCCCATACACCACCGGAAAGATCAGCTTCTCCCAAGCCGCGTATCCTTTCGCAGACGGATGCAGTCCGTCATCCGCCACCAAGGACCTGTCCTTCCCCATCTCCTTCGATTGCGCGTACAGGTCGGCGGTTTTGATGTTCCGTTTTTTTGCTTCCTCGAGAATGATCCTGTTAAAATCCGCAATGCCCTTCGAAATATCCCGGCCGTTGCTGTACATTGCCCCTGTTGGTGTTACACCGAAATCGGGAATGGTGATGAGCACAAACTTCGATTTGTCGGGCAGCTTTGACTGCACCTTTTCAATAATGTAAACGAGGTTTTTGCGGAATGTTTTTTCATCCATGCCCTGCACCCAGTCGTTAACGCCGATCAGCAGGGTCGCGAAGTTCGGGTTGGAGCTTTCAAAAACGGGCAGCTCCCGCTCGATCACGTCTTTCGTAGTCCAGCCGTTGTGCGCGGGGTTTGCAGCAAGCACAATGCTGATGCCGCTTTCCGAAAGGTGCTTTGAAAGCAGCACCGGCCAGGAGTGCTCAGGCGTAGTGCCTGTGCCGATGGTGTATGAGTCGCCAAGGGCGACATACGTGTATTTGTTCTTTTCCATATTGGGAAGATGAAGGAATACTGCGGTTATTAAAGCGAGACAAAGCGTTTTCATGGTGTATTTTTTTTAAATATACGCATCCTGCGGCACTTAAGATTTTCCCTAAAATTCCGTACCTTTGCAGGGATACCAGCGCACATGTTTAAATACTTCATCACCATTTTAGTCGCCCTGCCACAATTGCTGCAGGCGCAGATCATTACCTTGAGCAAAAAAACTGAGATACACGGACATCGCGGATTTCGCGGACATTTTCCCGAAAACACATTAACGGCATTCAAGGAAGCGGTGAAGCTGGGCGTCGACGCCGTAGAGCTGGATGTGATCGTTTCAAAAGATTCACAGCTGGTGGTATCGCATGAGCCCTGGTTCAATTATAAGTTCTGTTCCGAGCCTAACGGCGAAAAGGTAAAGGCGCTGAAACAGCATAACCTGCACAGGATGACGTATGCGGAGATCAGGGCATACGACTGCGGACAGCGGGTGAACAGCGAGTTCCCGCTGCAGAAGGCCTGCGCCGAATACAAGCCCTTGCTGAGCGAGGTGATCGAAGTGCTGGACCAGTTTTGCCGCGACAATAACCTTCCGCTTGTCACCTATAACATCGAGATCAAAAGCGGAAAGGTGGGCGATGGCAAATGGCATCCGGAGCCGCAGAGGATCGCCGAGCTGCTGCATAATGTTATAGCGCCTTACAACATCGGGGACCGCATCCTCGTGCAGAGCTTCGATGTTCGCAGCCTGCAGGCCGTTCACAAGCTCGACCCCGCGCTGAGGATCGGGCTGCTGATCGCCAATACCGGCTCTGTTGACCATAACATCCGCAAATTAGGCTTTACACCCTACATGTACAATCCCGCCATGAAGCTCACCAAAGAGCATACGATCAAACAGGCGCACCAGCATGGCTGCAAGATCATTCCCTGGACCATCAACCACGATGAGGACATGAAGCGCCTGATCGAATGGGGCGTGGACGGACTGATCACCGATTTCCCGGATGTGGCGCTGAAGCTGCGGAAATCGTAATTTTCCCCCCGCTTTTATCCGCTTTTGGTCAATTACCATTATTTTACTACTTTCGGGACGCAAAATTTGTTCGCAAAACACAAGTAAACCTAATATAGTTGAATTATGAAGGTAGGTATTCCATCGGAAATTTCTCCAAATGAGCTAAGAGTTGCTGCAACTCCCAAAACCGTCAAACGACTGCAAAAGCAGGGATTTGAAGTTTATATCCAGCATAACGCAGGTGTAAAGGCTAATTTTTCTGATAAGGATTTCGAAGAGGCCGGCGCTAAAATAGTGCCCACAGCTGCCGATATCTATGGAAAATCGGACATCGTGCTGAAGGTAAAAGAGCCGTCCATGGAAGAAGTGGACATGATGAAGGAAGGCCTTGTGACGCTCAGCTATCTGTGGCCGGCACAAAACCAGGCATTGCTTCAGAAGCTCGCCGATAAAAAAATAAACGCGATCGCAATGGATGCGATCCCCCGCATTTCCAGGGCGCAGAAAATGGACGTGCTTTCCTCCATGGCAAACATTGCGGGGTACAGGGCCGTTATTGAAGGATCATATCATTTCGGAAGGTTCTTAAACGGGCAGATCACCGCTGCAGGTAAAGTAGAGCCTGCGAAGGTGCTGGTGATCGGTGCCGGCGTGGCGGGACTTGCCGCGATCGGAGCCGCCAATTCACTGGGCGCGATCGTAAGGGCGTTTGACACCCGCAAGGAAGTAGCTGAGCAGATCGCATCGATGGGCGCGCAGTTCCTTACCGTTGAGATCGAAGAGGACGGCGCGACGTCATCGGGTTACTCAAAAGAAATGAGCAAGGAGTTCATCGCTGCCGAAATGGCTTTGTTCAAAGCGCAGGCAGCGGAGGTAGATATTATCATCACTACGGCACAGATCCCGGGCCGGCCGGCTCCGAAGCTGATCCTTGCCGATCATGTAGCGGTTATGAAGCCGGGCTCCGTAATTGTGGATCTCGCTGCATCATCCGGAGGAAACTGCGAACTGACGAAAAACGGAGAGATCTATACTACAGATAACGGGGTGACGATCATCGGCAAGCTGAACCAGCTGCCGCACCAGGCTTCACAGCTTTACGGAAACAACCTTTGTCATTTACTTGACGATATGGGTAAGGCTGACAAATGGAAGATCGACATGGAAGATGCGGTTGTATCGAGGGCAATGGTAACCTATAACGGCAAGATCAACTGGCCTCCTGCCCCGCTTCCCGTAAGCCCTACAGCAGGCGGTGGCGCCAAAAAAGCACCCGCACCTACTGCAGAAGAGATCAAAGTATCGGAAGCGGCAGAAGTAAAAAAAGCCACTGCATCGATGTTTATCCGCCTGGCGGTGGTAGGAGCTTTACTGTTCCTCGTTGGCCGCTATGCACCGGCAGAGTTCATCCAGCACTTCACCGTGTTTGTGCTCGCAGTGTTTGTAGGCTGGCAGCTGATCACCAACGTGGCCCACTCGTTACACACACCTTTAATGGCCGTGACCAATGCCATCAGCGGGATCATCGTTGTCGGCGGCTTGTTGCAGACCACAGATGACATTACAAACCCGATGACGATCCTTGCCTCCGTGGCAATCCTGGTTGCAAGTATCAATATTGTCGGTGGCTTTATGGTTACCTACCGCATGCTGAACATGTTCAAGAAATAAGAGGCAGTTCAGGGGTATAAATAATAAACTAATCAAGAGTTAAAAATATATTATGGCTATAGGAATTCAAACAGCAGCGTATTTATTTGCAAGTATCCTGTTCATTTTAAGTTTAGGAGGATTGTCCTCACAAGCATCTGCCAAGCGCGGTGTGTATTACGGCATCATCGGAATGGCGATCGCTATTTTAGCTACCGTGCTGGGTGAAGGCGTTGCAGGACAGGTGTACATCATTGCAGCCATTGCAATTGCATCGGTGATCGGCTTAATGCTTGCGCGAAAAGTGGAAATGACAGCGATGCCGCAGCTGGTGGCGATCCTGCACAGCTTCGTGGGACTTGCAGCCGTTTTGGTTGGCTTCGGTTCTTACCTCGATCCGAAAACACAATCCCTTGCAGGAGCATCGCACATCATTCACCTGACCGAAGTGTACATCGGTATCTTTATCGGTGCCATCACCTTCACAGGCTCCATCATTGCATGGGGTAAGCTGGAAGGAAAGGTACGCAGCAAAGCGTTATTGTACCCGGGCCGTCATGCGGTGAACGTTGTTCTATTAATTATTTGTGTGGTGCTGGGTGTTTTGTTTGCGCAGCAGGAAAGCACAAGCGGCTTACTTTATTTAGGCATCATGACTGCGATCGCCTGCTTCATCGGGATCATGCTCGTAATGGCGATCGGCGGCGGAGACATGCCGGTGGTTGTGAGCATGTTAAATTCCTATTCGGGATGGGCTGCATCGGCTGCAGGCTTTATGCTCGGCAACGACCTCCTGATCGTTACAGGCGCTTTAGTGGGCAGCTCGGGGGCGATCCTCTCCATTCACATGTGCAAGGCAATGAACCGCTCTTTCTTCTCCGTGATCTTAGGCGGCTTTGGAAATGCACCCGCTTCTAAAGGTGAAGCCAAAGTGATCGAAGGCGAAGTGACGTCACTCAACCACGAAGAAGTAGCTGCTTTACTGAAGGAAGCTAAATCAGTAGTGATCGTTCCGGGCTACGGTATGGCTGTCGCGAAAGCGCAATACCCGATCTTCGACATGGTGCAGACACTTCGCAAGGAAGGAAAAAATGTACGCTTCGCCATTCACCCGGTAGCAGGACGCTTACCCGGACACATGAACGTATTGCTCGCTGAAGCACATGTTCCTTACGATATTGTACTTGAAATGGACGAGATCAACGACGATATGCCTGATACGGATGTGGTGATGGTGATCGGCGCCAACGATGTGGTGAACCCGAGCGCACAGGACGATCCGGCAAGCTCTATTTACGGAATGCCGGTGATCGAAGTATGGAAGGCTGAAAAAGTGATCATTATGAAACGCTCCATGTCGGCAGGTTATTCCGGAGAAGACAATCCGTTGTTTTACAAGTCAAACTCGGAAATGCTTTACGGTGATGCTAAAGACAGCGTTGAGAAGATCTTAGGCTTCTTAAAGGCTTAATCGCCGTTTTATTTTTACACACATACAGAGACACAGAACCTCTGTTTCAATTATAATGGCCAGGAAGGCGCTTGTTTTTATTATGCTTGCCTGTTCGCTCTATGTAAGGGCGCAGGCTCCTGTTTCCGCAAGTTTCGGAGCGGGCTACAAATCCCCGTTCGGAACGGTGGGCATATTCATAATGGGCGTCGACATTTCCGAAAGGGTTACTTATCAGCTCGGGCCGGCCATCAACATCAGCTACAACGGAATGGGCGCCACTACCGGATTTAAATGGGCCTTCGTAAAAGCAAGAAAATATTCGCTGAGCTTTAACGTGGATTATCAATTCCTGCTCAGCAGGAACGTTTCCAAATTATTCGACAGTGACAAACGCTTCGCCACTTACCGCACGCCCAACATGCATCATGTTTTTGCCGGCGCATCCTTCAACGTGAACATGAGCAATTATGTAAGGAACCTGAAGGATGATAAACTTTCGTTCACTGTAAATTACGGTTTCGGCTTGTCGGGCTACCAGCCGCTGCTTGTAGCCGGTGAGCCTCACAACGGGATCAGGAAAAATGTTTCCCGGCAGATCTCATCCGGGGTTGGTTTTTCGGTAACATATACCGCGTACCTTTTCAATAATTAATTTTTTGGATTGCTGCGCTTTTGCGAAGCGCTATGAAAGCGAATTATTGTACGATCAGCTTACCCCTACCAATCAATGTTGCCCCATCGCTCACTTCATAGAAATAAATGCCTTTCTGAAGGCCTTCTCCTGAAATGCTGAAATCGGGATTTCGGAATTTTATGCTGCGGATCTTTTCGCCGTGTACATCGTAAAGCACACAGCTGCCGTTTACGATCTGCTCCTGCCCTGTTTTAAATACAGCTTCCCGGTCGAAAGGATTCGGGTAGACCAACAGCGAGGATCGCGGCCTGCTTTTACCTGCCACAACGGTAGCGGTAGATTCATTGAAAGTAGCGAGTCCATACAAGGTTCCCAGCCATTTGTTGCCGGCGGCGTCAACAGCCACACAAGGCACAAAAGCGCCGGGTAAAGGCGAATCAGTCGTACGGTAAACCGCCCAGGCATAATCATCAAAGCTTGCAAAGCCATTGTTGGTGCCGATCCATTTCACGCCATTGGCGTCTATCGCTATCGAGCGCACGCAATTATCCGGTATGGAAGAATTGAGCGTATCGTAAACAGTCCAGGTGGTGTCGTTGAATTTCACCATTCCTCCGCCAAACGTACCGATCCAGATATTACCCGAATGATCGGCGGCAAGCGAAACCACGTTATCGGAAGGAAGGCCTGAATTGCCCGTATTGTAGGTGGTCCATGCGCTGCCGTCGTATTCCATCAGTCCGCCGCCGTTGAGCCCCGCCCACACATGTCCCGAACCGTCCACGGTAAGGGCTGTAACTGCATCTCCTGTCGGCGTATTCATCCAGGAGCCGTTAAAACGCGAAATGCCGGATCCTGTGCCGAACCATTTATTTCCTGCGGCATCGATCGCAATTGAATGTACTATTCCGTTCAGCAAACCGCCCGGCGCCGCATGCATTACCTGCCATGCTGCGCCGTTGAAATGCGCAGCACCGTTGCCTGTTCCTATCCACAGGTCGCTGCTGCCTTCCATTGCCATGCTGTACACGGTATTATCCGGAATCGGCGAATTGGATGACTTATAAGTTGTCCAGCCGGTTCCGTCATATTTTACGAGCCCGCTTCCGTTCGTGCCGATCCATTTGTTCTGAGCTGCATCAACCATGAGGCTGAAAATGGAATTATCCGGAAGTCCGGAATTGGCAGTGCTGACCCTGCTAAAGGAAGAGCCGTTGTATTTTACCAGGCAGTCGGCGGCGATCCAGGTATTTCCTGCAGCATCAACAATGATCGCCCGGAGATCGCCGGCCAAAGGGGAAAAGGCTGAGCCGTTGTATACCGTCCAGGCAGTTCCGTCAAATTTCGCGATCCCGCACTGGTAGTTCGCCCGCGTGGAGATCCACTTATTTCCAGACGCATCGATCGCGATCCCGGAAATGGAATTGTTGGGAAGCGATGAATTCGTGGACGTGTAAACCGTCCAGGAAACGTCATCATATACGGCAAGACCGGCGCCCGTCCCGATCCATTTTTTTCCGGCGGCATCAATTGTTACACA
>Ga0157372_10000627_pt1 | contig 38590 bp, 35 predicted proteins | sample C55metaG_FD_115307 | JGI IMG/M metagenome (GOLD analysis project Ga0157372, IMG submission 115307) | Corn rhizosphere microbial communities from Kellogg Biological Station, Michigan, USA - C5-5 metaG | ecosystem: Host-associated > Plants > Roots > Rhizosphere > Soil | place: USA: Michigan...
GCAGCACCAGCGCGCCAAAAATCAGGCGGCCGACCAGCCGCTTGCGGCCAGTCTCAGCCGGCTGCAGCTCTTCTAAAACTGCTTTCATGAAAGCGTGTGCTTAGGATAGCAGGCGGGAACAGCCGAAACGGAGCGTAAACCTAGTAGGAACCAAACAATGGAGGTACGGGCGCCTCGCCCGTACCAGTTCTGCACTATCCTTGCTTACTCTTCAACACCTGCACGGCTTTATCTAACTGTTCGTCGTGCCCCGGCGCCGTCTTCTTTTCTATGTCGGACGGAGTCGCATTCTCATCCTCGTCCGGCACAGCGACGTCGTCCGCTACATCGGCAACCACTATGTTCGGCGTGACAGCATTATCTTGAATGGCCTTGCCCTGCGGGGTGTAGTACTTTGCCACCGACAGAATGAGCGCGCCGCCTTCCGGCAATTCGATCAACTTTTGTATAGATCCATCGCCAAAGGTCTTGTCACCCACAACGTCGCCGCGAGCATTGTCAAGAATCGCTGCAGCAACGATTTCCGCGGGGCCCGCGGTCCCTTTATTCACCAGCACTGCCAGCGGCAACGTGGTGATAGCCCTTGAAGGATCAGCATTAAAGGCCTCTCGCGGATATTTCTGCCCTTGCAGATAAGTAATTGTGCCGTGATTCAGGAACAGGTTCGCGGTGGCGACACCTTCAGACTCTTCCCCTTCCGCACAATCACGCAGGTCGAGAACGATCTTCTTCGCGCCAGACTTTTGCAGCGCTTTAATACGGTTGGCGATCTCCTGCGATTTGCCCTTGTTCAGCGCATCGACGCGAATTTGCGCAATTCCGTCTTCGATCATCTTGTCTTTGACCGGAGGAATGTTCACAATGTCGCGAGTAACCACTACTTTTTGCGGCTCTGACCTCCGCGCCCGCACTACCGACAGATTCACGTTCGAGCCGGGCTCTCCGGTCAGCAGGCTGCGAATTTCAGCCAGCGACATTTCGCGCGTGCTCTTGCCTTCGATCGCTTCGATGATGTCCGTGTCTTCGAGACCAGCCTTGTCAGCCGGGCTTCCCGGAATCACTGCCACAACCGACGCGTAACCGAATCGCTTTGAAATTGCCGCGCCGACGTCTCCCTTAGCGCCAATTTTGCGGGCTTTGTAGGACTTGTACTGGTCCGCATTCAGGTAGCTGGAATTTGAATCGAGCGACTCCAGAAGCCCGTGCAGCGCGCCGTCGGTGACGGTGGGCAGGTTCGGCTCTTCGACGTATTCGCTCCGCACCCGCGAGAGCACTTCGCTGTAAACCTCGAACTGCGGATATGCGCCGTCGTTATTGGAAGCGCGAACGCCCCGAATTTGCCCCGCCAGCGAAAAAAGCAGAACTCCGGCCGACGCGACAAGAATGGCTGATTTGATTTTTGTGGACATCTGACTCCAGGAACTCAAAGCTACGCTCGCAGCGCGGCCGAGTCCTTCAATTATATCTGGTTTGATGCGGCCCTCAGGAACTTCGGTGCATGGGAGATTACTAATGGAGAGCGATCTTGCTTTACATCCGAACCCAGGCGCAGAAGCAGGATCAGACCGCGGGGCAACCGAAGGTTTTCAGGATTCTGGATGTGAGGGTGCCCCATCCTTCCCGCGTTTTTGCGGGAGGATGGGGACTTTGACGTCCTGAGCAGTGCACCTAACTGTATCTGGTGTAATATGTCCGGTTTCGAGGTGACCCATGTTCCGCACCCTGCTAGCTCTGTGCATCTTGGCTCTATCGCCCTTCTCATACGCTCAAACCAACGATTGGAAGCAGCTTTTTGATGGCAAAGACCTGACTGGCTGGAAGCACGTCGGCCCCGGCTACATGACCGTTGAAGATGGCCTGATTCGCACTCATGGCGGCATGGGCCTGCTTTATTGGACCGGAGGGAAGCTCGGAGATTGCCAGATCCGCGTGGTTTACAAAATGCGTGACCACAACGACAACTCAGGTGTATTTATCCGTATTCCTATCGAACCCCGCGAAGAGTGGATGCCGGTGCATTACGGCTATGAAGTCCAGATCGACAACCAGCCGGAAGACTCAAAAGAAGATGAATACCACGTTACCGGGACCTTGTACTCACTGACCAAACCTTTGGCACGTCCCGGCAAGCCCGGCCCCGAGTGGAACACCATGGACATTACTCTGGATGGTCCGCATACGATAGTGGTGGTGAATGGTGTGAAAGTCACCGACTACACCGAAGGCGGCCCGGTTCCTGAGAAAAAATTCAATTTTGAACCTCAGCGCGGACCGCGTCCCAACGATGGCTACTTCGGCCTGCAAAATCATAGCGACAATGACATTGTGTTCTTCAAAGAAGTCGCGGTGAAGATGTTGAAAAAGTAGGCCAAGTTTCCATATCTCGATTTCTCTGCGTACTCTGCGAATCCTCGGCGATCTCTTCGGTTAAAGCCGTTGATTCTGAGCGGAGAGAGAAAAAGACTTTAGCCGCAGAGATCGCTGAGAACAGGGCAGAGAACCAGAGCGAATCTCGTGGGCTGAAAGTCTATTGAGCTAGCGTTGTGGCGCAACTGAAGCCGGTTCGGGCAACACTGGACCTTGGGCCTGAGTTCTTGCGGCGTGTCCGTCAACCGCAGTCACTTGATAATCGCCATAATCGATGTTCAGTGTCGCCACTCCGCCCAAGCGGATGTGGCTCACGGAATGATTGTGGGCGATGAACCAGAAGCCACCAACCTTTTCCCAGCTCGAGTCGATTTGGGTGTCCCGCACCCAGAATGAAGGAGCTTTAGCCGGCTCGCCTTCCATGCGCACTACGGCAAAATCGTGCGCGTCCACCCAGATTTTCCCGGCGTAAAGAAATTTGTTTTGCTTGCGAGGCTTGACCGTGAGCACATAGCAGGTGTCGCCAGCCGGTATCAGTTCAGTTCCCACGAGCGTGAATTTGTAATTCTCAGGACTCAATTCGATCTGCTTGTGATTCTCAAAGGCCTCTTTTTCACTATCGAGTAGCTTCAAGAGAACCCGGTTCAGCAGTAATTTGGATCCGCTCTGGGAGATCAAGCTGAAATCATGCTGGTCGGGAGCGGTATAGCTGGCAAGCACTTCCATGCTCGCGTTCTTGCCGCCAAACAACCCATGGTATTCCAGCCGATACCAGCGCTTGCCCTTGAAGGCGCGCAACTCGGCCGAGCGCCGCGCATTCGCAACCATGATTTTCTCGACGATAGCGGTCTCAGAAAGGCTCGGTGCATTTTCGGCCCTAACATCAACTGCATCGACGTCTCGCGAAATCAAATACTTTGAAATCTGCTTGGCGGATGATTCACGTGAGACTCGCGGCGAATGGGATCCCTGGCCGAAGGCCACACCGCCAATCGCCGCGACTAGCGACAGGCGGAAGAAAACTGTAGACGTGCTTATCTTCTGACCGCCTCTAGAGCGGTGAAAGTTCATCTTCTCTCTCTTTGCTTCCCTGCTCAGGAAAGTCTTGCCGGGCGAATCGTCTCTCCAGGTATTTCCGCGCCAGATCTTTCCCACCGAGTCCGAAAGCCAGGGCGAGGCCGAGCATTAGGGCACCGAAGGCCAGAGCAAATGCGATCAATACCGTATGCGATCCGATGCCCACCACTTCGAATGCCATCGAAATCACGAACAATATCATCATGGTTCGCAGGGTCTGACTGATCAGCCGTGGCGAGGGCAGATCGGCGTTAACTCCGCCGAGCAGGACAGCGCGGGAAAAGAAGCTGGCCGCCAGCAATCCAAAAAACAAAATAAAGAATGCAACCACCAATCTGGGGATGAAGCCAAAGAAGTTCGAAATGTGAGGCCCCAACCATGGAACCGGAAGTACGCTGATTCCAACCAGAATGAATCCAAGCCATGCTACCCAGAAAACGAAGCGGCTCAACATTTCGGTCGGCGATGGCAGCGCCGATCGGCGCAGTACTTGCGCCGCGCCGGTATGCTCGGACCATTTGTCAAAGCGTGCGATTCGCAGGACGCTTTTGACTATGGCCCGCAGCACATAGGCGATGATCCAGCCCACCACGACCAATAAAAGCATTTCCAGAACGCGCGGCAGAAAGCGGGCGAAGCTCTGCACAATATCGTTCATCGTCCTAGCCAGCTCTCCTATGAAGTTCTGCCACATAAAGACCTCACTTCCCGCCGTCCCACAAATCAATCAGGTGCGGCTTTTCCTGTTCAAAGGCTTTACACAGAGACTCAAGGTTGCGATCCATTTCTTCCACGGAAGCGTCCCGGTTCTGAGTTAGAAATGTATGTGCCCTTCCGCGAAACAGCGGAACGAGCGCCTGCACAATATGGTCCCGCCCGATTACGGCCTTATGAAATGCAATAGCAAATTCGTATACCGTGCGCGCCCAAAGTTCCCCGGAGAAGCTAAACTTTTCTTCCGGAACTCCGGCCAACCGTTTCAGTTCATCGTGAGTCGGCGTGGTAAGGATCGACAGGAACACTGGGTCCAATTCTTTCACTCCGAAGGTAAACATGTCATACAGGCGCTTACGGTTTAGCCGTGACGGGCCGTCGCTAATGGCCGGTTCACAACCGATGCACGGAGTTTCGATCGCCTCGGGAGTGGAGTGCCAAACGGAAGTGTAGGCATCCAGCGATGTAAAAAGCGTGCCCGCGGTTTCGCGCATTGCGGCCACCAGGTCAGAAGGTGCGTCCTCCCGCCGAGTTTTGGCCCCCAAAAATGACTGCACCAGTTTGCGCTTGCCCAGGGCAGCCCATAAAGTCATCCACAATTCTGTCCCGCGGCGGCCTTGTTCCTGATTCCAGATGTCCTGGCCCAGAAACTGGCTGCCCAGCTCTCCTGAAAAAGCGAAATCGGAAGGGTATGGTTCGCGCACCGAACAACCATAGAGGACGTTGGCCATGGGGAAAACGAGATTGCGGATCAGTAAACCGTCAAATTTAGGCCGCCGATAAATCGGTAGAACCAAATCATTACCGTCGCGCAAGACCGGTCTCAGCAAGCGTTCCATCCATTCCGGTTCGAGGGTTGTGGATTCCGGAGAAACTATTGCGCAAGTGCGCGCCTGCAACAAATCCGTTGCCGCCAGGATTGTGTGTATCGCGATGCCGTTTGCCGGGCCGCCTTCATATTGGGTGCTGATGCTGTGGAGAGTGCGTAAGGCATGCACATCGCTGGCGACGCTGAGATCACTAATGGCCGCCGCCCTGACTAAATCTTGGGTGCCGTCCCGTGAACCACCGTCGGCGTTGATGATGACCGAACGCTCGCGCGGAAAGTGCTTCAACAATCCCGCTCGCACTGCCTGCACCACTTGGCCGACTGAGCGTGCGTCGTTGTAGGTGGGTACGCCCACAACGATATCCACGTCGCCGACAGTCATCAGCTCGCGAACAAAACCATCCGAAAGTATGCTCTCGTCGGGCAAGCAGCTCTAGCTTTCAGCGGTGAGCCTCGAGCGGGGAGCGTTACAACGGCGTGCTCACAGCTCATTGCTCAAAGCTCTTCGCTATATCCTCCTCAACCTAAACCAAAAAAACTGATACGGGCCCAGCGTCAGCAAGTATGGCAGGTCGCCGATCCGCGGAAATATATTCCGGCCGAACATTTCTACCAGTATGCTTCCGCGATATTCCTTCAAATCCAACTCCACCGCTTGGGCTTTGCTGGAGAGATTATTGACCGCCAAAATCGTCTCATTCCCCAGCTTGCGAAAGTACGCCAGCACACGATGATTCGCCGGATACAGAAATTGTATCGATCCCCGCCCCAGCACCGGGGTCGCTTTTCTCACTCGTATCAGCCGTTTCATCCAGGAAAGTAGCGAGTGCTCGAAGCGCTTCTGCGATTGCACGTTGATCGCCTGAAAGCCGTACACCGGATTTAGCATCAGAGGCGAATAGAGTGTCTCGGGGTCGGCCGGTGAAAACCCACCATTCCAGCCACCTTCCCATTGCATTGGCGTCCGCACGCCGTGACGGTCGCCCAGATTCACATTGTCTCCCATGCCGATCTCATCACCGTAGTAAATGATGGGAGTGCCCGGCAGGGACATCAGCAAACCATTCATCAGTTCAATGCGTCGGCGGTCATTGTCCAATAGAGGTGCCAGCCTCCGGCGTATACCAAGATTTAACCGCATGGCTTTGTCCTTGGCATACTCGTCGTACATGTAATCACGCTCCATGTCGGTCACCATCTCCAGGGTGAGCTCGTCATGGTTGCGCAGGAACAGGCACCACTGGCAGTTCTCCGGAATCTCCGGCGTCTGCTTCAGGATTTCGGTGATCGGCTTACGGTCCTCCAACTTCAGTCCCATGAACATGCGCGGCATAAGGGGAAAATGAAATGCCATGTTGAACTCGTCGCCATTTCCAAAATATGCCCGCAAATCGGCTGGCCACTGGTTGGCCTCGGCCAGAAGCATCCGGCCTGGGAACTCCCGGTCCATGCGTGCGCGCAAATCTTTTATGACCTCATGGGTCTCCGGCAGGTTCTCGCAATTGGTGCCCTCGCGTTCAACCAGATAAGGCACCGCATCCAGACGGAAGGCGTCTACGCCCATCTGCAGCCAGAATTTCATGATGTCCCACATTTCCTCGCGGACCTGCGGGTTGTCATAATTCAAGTCAGGCTGATGGCTGAAAAAGCGGTGCCAATAATATTGTTTCGAGACCGGGTCCCACGCCCAGTTCGAAAGCTCTGTATCCAGAAAGATGAGCCTCGTGCCCTTGTACTTGGTATCGGTATCACTCCACACATACCAATCGCGCCGGGGATTGCTGCGTGAGCTGCGCGACTCCTGAAACCAGGGATGCTGGTCGGAAGTATGGTTCAGCACCATCTCGATGATGACGCGAATACCGCGCTGGTGGGCTGCTTCGAGGAACGCCTTGAAGTCATCCAGCGTGCCATAGGTGGGATTCACCGTCCGATAGTCGGCGATGTCGTACCCGTCATCGCGCAACGGGGAAGGAAAAAACGGCATTAGCCATATCGTATTGACGCCGAGTTCCTGCAGATAGTCGAGCTTCTGCGCCAGGCCGCGGAAATCTCCGTTGCCGTCGCCGCTGCTGTCATAAAACGCCCGGACGTGCACCTGATAAATAACCGCGTCTTTGTACCAAAGTCCGTCTTGTGCGGCCAATCTCTTTCCTCAAATCTGTATTGATTAGCGCGGACCTAAGCGCTGTCGAACTGGACTAGCAGGAAATGACTTATATGTGCCGGAAGTCGGCAAAAACAACTGCAAGACATACAGCAAGAAAATTAGATGCTGATTGTATTCCGGCTGTGGCGTCCATCGCGTGAATACGATGTTAATCCTTGTCCCACCCTAATACTGTAAGCCATCGTCGGAGGAAATTCTGCACAGCTCCCTTCATGATCGTTATGCAAACCACACAGCCCACGTGGGGACAGCCGCCCTCGGCTGTCCGGCGGAGCAAAGCTCCGCGTGCGGCATCCCAAGCTCGGCCTTCGCCCTGGCGCCCATCTAAATTTCGGCTACCCAGGGCTGACGCCCTGTGTTATTAAATGCCGCCCCTGCGGGGCTGAACCCATTCCGCGACCAACGTGTCCAGCCTGCCACACGGTGTTCCTCGGCACACGTTCTGTGGCTGTCTATCTGCCGCGATTTCAATAACATCCCCACGGCCCGCTAGCTGCACTTATCTCCGGCGTTGAACGGGAGAACCAACATGCAGCCCCTAATCACATTTATCACCGTCGTCGGAGGATTGCTTTTCTCGCTGGCGGTCGCCATCGTCGTCGAGGAGTTCATCTTCGGCCAAATTTTCCGCTTGTTCTTCACGGCGCCGAAACCATCAGCAGCTCGCCCAGTTCTAGTCAGGCTCACTGCTAACAGTCATCAATAAGGAGGCGTTATGCTGTTTCTAAAATATTTGCTGCTCTGCGGCGGGATCGGGATGATCGCATTCGCGGCCATTGTTCTCGCCCGCGACTTTTATCTTGGGATGAAATCTCGCCAGTCGCTCGCCGCTGGCATCACACCTGAAAAGGCCAGACCTGAAATCCACTGGCGAAATTCTGTTGCCTTGGTCCTGCTCGCATGGGGACCAATTCTTCTCGCTTTGAGCGTCGTCGTGGTTCCGAGCGGAATGGGCGGCGTTCGTGTGAGTCAGACCAGTGGCACGCTCCCCGGTACTCTGTACCCCGGGGCGCATTTCGTAGTTCCTCTGGCCGAAAGCCTGGCGCTCTTCGACACTCGCGACCAGCTCTTCACCACCGGCTCGGTTGAAGATGGCAAATCCAAAAAAGGACATGCCGAAAAACCTGCTCCGCTGAATGTTCAGGCGAAAGAGGGTCTCTCAATTGGCCTCGCGATCACCATTCGCTATCGTCTCGATCCCAAGCATCTCGATTACATTCAGGCCAATCTGCCGCAGCCGGTTGAAACTGAAATCGTTCCTCCAGTTGTGGCCAGCGCCTGGCGCGAGCTCGTGCCCAACTACACCGTCCGCGAAGTCTTCGCCACTAAGCGAGAAGAAGTTCGCTCGCGGGCTGCGGCTGTAATCACCCAGAAACTGGCGGCCGATGGAATCGTGGTGAAAGAAGTCATGCTGCGAGACATTCAGCTCCCTCCGGAATATGCCAAGGGTCTTGAAGACCTGTTGCTCAAGGAACAAGAAGATGACCAAATGGGGGTGCAGACCGACATTCAGCAAAAGCAGGTCCGTATCTCCGAACTTCAGGCCGAAGCCACAAAAGCTCAACAGGTAAAGCAGGCGGAAGGCGAAGCCCAAGTCCGTGTGCTTCAGGCCAAGGCCGAAGCCGATGCTATGCAGTACACGCTTCCGTTAAAACAGAAGCAAATTGAGCAGAGCAAGTTGGAAGCAGAGGCCCGCAAAGAGGCCACCGTCCAAAACGCCGAGGCCAATGCGCAAGCGACGGTGAAAAACGCCGAAGCCATGGCCCAAGCCAAAGTCCTCGACAGCAAAGCAGAAATGGAACGCCGCAAGCTGCTCGCCGACGCCGAAGCCGAGCGCATCCGCGTCACTGCGGTCGCCGATGCCGAAAGAATGCGCAACGAAGGCGTGATCTTGAAACAAAATCCGCTGCTGATCAACAAGATCATTGCCGAAAAGCTGTCCGACAAATTGCAGATCATGATGGTCCCATCAGACGGGAAATACTTCTTCGCCAACGACGTCCTCAAGAGCATGAACATGGCGAACAAGAGCAGCGAAGCAGATCAAGGAGAAGAGAAGTAAGTGAATAGTGGTCACTGGCCGGTGAGCAATGATTGGTGCTTGCTACACAGTCCGGAATGTGGGGACAGCCGCCCGCGGCTGTCCTGCGGAGCAACGCTCCGCATTCCAGCAGGTAGGCACGGGCGGATTGGAAGCTTTGATCCGGCAAGGACTGCGCAGCTGCTCAACATCAGCCCCAAAGGGGCGACATTTAAATAGCCCAGCGCGTAAGCGCTGGGTTAAGAGCAAGGGGTTAATCGCGAGGGCGAAGCCCGAGCAAAGCGCAGGTTCCCTCGCAAAGTTGTGAAGGATGACATAACGGACGATGGCGGTCGATTGCCGAGCTCTGCTCCGCCGGACAGCCGAGGGCGGCTGTCCCCACATGGTCTAACTTCGGAGAGGACATGGACTACTTAGATTCTGAAGGCCAATCGAATGCAAACCGCGGTTTATAATTCGCCCATTCTGCAAATGACGCGTCGCTCCTCACGCTTGCGCTGGGCATTGTGTCTCTGCGTTCTTGTTTCGCAATTGTGTTTCGCGAGCGACTGGCGCGATCCTGTTTCGCAGCTTGCTGCAAAAATCAGCGCCGCTACTGGCCCCGGCGTTGTCGCTCTGGAAATCAACAACCACTCATCTATGGGTTCCGCGGACACAGAAGAAATTCGCCGCGAACTCGTCGCCTTGCTGGCCGCCTCGGGCGTGCGCGTATGGCAGCCCGATCAGGCCGCCGCCACTATCAAACTTACGCTGTCAGAAAATTTGCAGGAGTATGTTTGGGTTGCTGAAATCCAGGCGGGTGTAACCGATTCGAAAGTCCTTCTCGTTTCTTCGCCACGGACCACTTTCGAAGCCGTGGCATCGAATGCACCGCCCGTCACGATTCGTGCTACAGCTCTGGTTTCCCAGGTCGATCCGATTCTTGATACCGCCCTGGTGCAAAATAATCCACCGCGAATCGTCGTTCTTGGACGAAGCGCCGTCACCATCCAGGAGTTCTCGAACCAGCGCTGGTCGATAATTCAATCTCTTCCTATCACTTCGCCAACCCCACTCCCCCGTGACGCACGCGGCAGAATTTTTCTTCGCAAAGACCGCCTGTTTGACGCTTACTTGCCCGGCCTGATCTGCCACAGCACCAACTCATCCCCGCTCGCCATGAGGTGTGCGCCCAGTGAAGACCCGTGGCCACTTCAGGAGCAAGGGCCTTCAGCATTCTTTTCTCCGGCAAGAAATTTTTTTCCGGGGGCATTGATTCCGGGAATCGGCAAACAAAACTCCGCGCCTCCGTTTTATTCTGCGGCGGCCATTCCGCGGGCAAATTATTCGCTTTGGATCTTCGCCGGCTTGGATGGCCAGGTGCATCTGCTCGATGGAATTAATCAGCAGGTCCTCGGGAAAGTTCATTGGGGTAGCAATGTTGCGGCGGTGCATCCCGCTTGCCGGCCGGATTCTCTCGTCCTGGCTGATGCCGCTGACAGCGAGCCATCCGAGTCAATCCAGGCTTTCGAATTTGCCGATCGCGAACCGGCCGCAGTCAGCCCGAGGATGGCGATCAATGGCAGCATCACGGCGCTGTGGAGCACGCCCACAGCAGACGGCGCGATCGCGGTTTACAAGAATTCCAGCACAGGAAATTATGAAGCGCTTCAGCTCAATCTTGATTGCGGCCGCTAGTCTGGGCTGCGCAATGAACTCGACTGCCGCGACTCGTCCGCATTATGGGGGTTCTTTGCGGGTAAGCGTGCAGACATCGGCTCCGACGTTCGACCCGGCTATTCCGCTGGGGCAGGGCCTTCGCAGCCTGACGCAACTGGTCTTTGAAACTCTGGTGAAGCTCGATGATCGGGGCCGCCCGCAACCGCTACTTGCCGCTTCCTGGCAAGTGGAACCCGGAAATCAGCGCTGGCGCTTTCAGGTGCGGAGCGGCGTGCTTTTCAGCGATGGCATTCCTCTCGATTCCAGCGTAGCCGCGGCCTCACTGCGCGCAGCCAATCCGGAATGGAAAGTTTTCGCGCTCGGCGAACTGGTCATGATCGAAACCAGTTCGCCGGTGCCGAACCTTGCCTCTGAACTCGCGCTGCCGCGCAACAGTATTTCGCGGCGCAACCAGGGCGCAGTCATCGGCACTGGTCCATTCACAGTCGCGCAATGGGATGCCGCGAAGCAACATCTGACCTTACAGGCGAACGATCAATACTGGGGTGGGCGGCCATACATTGATTCCATAGAAGCCGACCTGGGGAAAAATGATCGCGATCAACTCATGCTGATGGATCTGGGGAAAAGTGATTTGGTCGAAGTCGCGCCGGAGAATATTCGCCGCGCCCAGACTGGAAACCGGCTGCTGAAAGCATCTCAGCCTGCGGAGCTGCTGGCACTATTCTTCACACATGATGGTCGTTCTGAGGACGAACTCCACCTTCGAAATGCTCTGGCGCTTAGTATTGATTCAGCGTCTTTGAACACCGTGGTCTTTCAGGCCGGAGGTGAGCCAACCGGCGGGTTGCTTCCCAATTGGCTTTCGGGCTACGCCTTTATTTTTTCCTCTGGCGGCGTTGCAACCCGGCCACGGGCGCCGCATTCGGTCGTATGGACTCTGAGTTGTGACTCATCTGATCCTGTGGCCCGTATCGCCGCCGACCGCATTCTGCTGAACGCGAAAGATGCCGGGATCACGCTTCAAATTGTTAATTCGGACGCCGCGGACATTAGATTGGTAAAAGTCGCGGTGCCTTCGTCTGACTCCGAGACCGCACTCGCTGAATTCGCGCGTGACTTCCAACTTCCTGCGCCAGCGTTCGCCAACTCGTCGGTAAGCAGTCTCTATAACGCAGAAACTGCGGCACTCCAAACTCGTCGCGTGATCCCGATCGTATATTTGCGCACCGCAGTCGCTTTTCGCTCGAACGTTCATGGACTCAAACTGCTGCCTGACGGAAGCTGGCAACTGGACAATGTCTGGCTCTCTGGGGAGACGCCGTGAGCTTCCGGCGCAGGCTGCTTTTGCTGTTTGCGCTCACCGTGTTGTTGTCGGTGGCGACGGTCACAGTAATCATTTCAACCTGGACGCGGCGTGCCTTCGATCGCGCTAATGACGAGCGCACTGCAGCGTTTGTGGCGCAATTCCACAAAGAATTTCAAAATCGCGGCGAGGACGTCGACCGCAGAGTTCAGTCGATCGCTACAAGTAGCGAAGCCAATCGCATGCTTGTGGCCGCAGCCCAGAGGACGGCTGATTACAGTCCTTTTCTCGATACCGCGCAAGTGATTGCTGAAACCCAACGGCTCGATTTTCTTGAGTTCGCCGATGATCGCGGTACGATCATTTCATCGGCCCAATGGCCGGCGAAATTTGGATACAACGATCCACTCGTGAGCCAATATCCGCCAACGGCACCATTCCTAAAAGAAGAAGAGCTTCCCTCCGGTCGCGCCCTAGGTTTGTTCGCAGTTCATTCTATAACCGCGGTCGGACGGCGCTTGTACATCGTCGGCGGAATTCGTCTGGACGAAACTTTCCTGGCTACACTCAATCCCCCAGCCGGATCCAGCGTGCTGCTCTACGAAACTCTCGGAGCAGAAAAATTTTCTCCTGATTACCTAATCTTTGCCGACGCGGCGCATCCGAACGCTGACGAATTGGAGTCCATCATTCAACAGGTGCAGAGCAGCCACCGCGAGGCCCGAGTAGTTCTTCGTGGCGGGAGTTCCGGCGGAGAAATCGTCAACGCTTTTCCCCTGGCTGGCGATCACGACCAGGTGCTCGGAGTATTACTGCTCGCGAGTTCGCGCCAGGTTTATACCGAACTTCGTAATCAGATCCGCTCGGCCGCGCTGTTGGCTGCGACTGCGGGATTGATTCTTGCGATCTTATTAAGCAGTTGGGCTGCAACGCGTGTTACGCGCCCGGTTGAAGAGCTTGCCCGCGCTGCGCGGGAGGTCGCCGCCGGAAACTGGAATGCGACCGTCAATGTTAAGACGCTAGACGAAATCGGCGAACTCGCGGAATCATTCAACCGCATGACGCGAGACCTGCTCAACCAGCGCGAGCGACTGGTGCAGGCGGAGCGCGTAGCGGCTTGGCGCGAGCTGGCGCGGCGCTTGGCGCATGAGCTCAAGAATCCCCTTTTCCCGTTGCAATTGACCGTGGAAAATCTTTTGCGCGCCCGCGACCAAGGGCAGCCACAGTTCGACGAAACTTTTCGCGAGAGCTCAGCGACTCTGCTATCTGAAATTTCAAACTTAAAAAGCATAATCGGAAGATTTAGCGACTTCTCCAAGATGCCGCAGCCGAATTATCAATCAGTCGACTTGCGCGAGCTTTGCGAGAGCGCGATCAAGTTGTATCAGGCGCAGCTGACCAAGGCGGATATCTCATGCAATCTTGAAATATCTGCCGATCGACCCATCGCTGCCGATCCCGAACTCTTTCACCGCGCACTCTCCAATTTAATTTTGAACTCCATTGAAGCCATGCCGAAAGGTGGCAGCCTGATCATTCGCGCAGCCGAGCAGACAGACTCTGTCCGAATCGAGATCGCTGATACCGGCAGCGGCCTGGCTCCCGAAGAATCCGCTCAGTTGTTCACGCCCTACTACACCAGCAAGCCGCACGGCACAGGTCTGGGGCTCGCGATCGTGCAGTCGATCGTAAGCGACCACGGTGGCAGAATCAGCGTCGCCAGCGAACCTGGCCATGGCACAACATTTATTATCGAACTTCCCGCGAACCGCGAAAAGTTGCGCATCGTGCACGAAACGCACGCTTAGGAGAAAGAGAATTTGCCATCGAAGGCGCGACTTCTGATTGTGGACGACGAGGCCAGCACGCTGGCCACGCTGTCTCGCGCCTTCCGCCTCACTGGTCATGAAGCGACGGTCTGCGATAACGCCGATCGCGCGCTCGAATTGGCGAAGGCCAATAACTTCGATCTCATCTTTTCTGACGTGGTGATGCCTGCGAAAAACGGCCTCGTGTTTCTTGAAGAGCTGCGCTCGGCTGGCGTGACCACGCCGGTCGTGATGATGTCCGGACAAGCGCATATAGAAATGGCGGTGCGCGCCACCAAACTGGGCGCGTTGGATTTTCTCGAGAAGCCAGTATCATCCGACAAACTTCTGCTCACCGTTGAAAATGTCCTGAAGCTCCAGCGCCTCGAATCTGAAAATTTTCAGCTCCGGCAGCGCATGGGAAAATATGAAATTGTTTGGGCTGGCGAGGCCATGAAGAACGTCATGGCGCAGCTCGAGCGCGTCGCCGTCACCGACACTCGCGTGTGCATTCTCGGCGAAACCGGCACCGGCAAAGAATTGATCGCGCGCACCATCCACGACAAAAGCCCGCGCGCTTCAGGTCCGTTCGTTGCTTTGAACTGTGCAGCTATTCCTGCCGAGCTGATCGAATCCGAGCTGTTCGGACACGAAAAAGGTTCTTTCACTGGCGCAGCGAATCGTCATATCGGTAAGTTTGAACAAGCGGAACACGGAACGCTTTTCCTCGATGAAATCGGCGACATGCCACTGCCCATGCAGGCTAAACTGCTTCGTGTGCTTGAAGAAGGCGAGATCGAGCGCATCGGAGCCAGCAAGTCGGTACATGTCGACGTGCGCGTGGTGGTGGCAACCCATCGCAATCTGCAAGTCCTGGTTCACGAAGGGAAATTTCGCCAAGACCTCTTTCATCGAATCTACGTTTTCCCGTTGATTTTGCCACCCCTGCGCGAGCGGCGTGATGACATTCCTTCACTCATTGAACATTTCGTTGATCAGGTATGCAGGCAAAATAGTTGGAAGCCGGCGAAGTGCACTTCAGATGCAGTCATCGCTTTGCAGAATTATTCCTGGCCAGGAAATGTTCGCGAACTTCGCAACATGATCGAGCGCCTTTTGCTGCTGGCTCCTCGCGACAGCAACGAGATCGGATTGCAGACAGTCGAATCAGTGCTGATGCCGTCCGCTGAAACTCGCACTCCGGGCAGCATTTCAGGATCAGGCACTCTCGCTGCGCGGGTTGAGAATTTCGAGCGGGAGACGATAAATGCGGAATTAAAGCGTACTGGTTTTCACGTTACTAACGCAGCCAAAAACCTCGGCCTGGAGCGTAGCCACCTTTACAAGAAAGCCGAGCAATTGGGAATCGACGTTAGAAAACAACGGCGCGACGACGAATTCAAGCAGGAATAACTTCTTCTACCAGGGGCGCAACCGCTCAATATCCGAGTTGTCTCCGCGGCGCTCCTCATTCTTGCGATGGGCGCTGGAGATCTGCCGCTTGATGATGGTCGACAACCGATAATGGTCCTGTTCAAGAAGGCTGGTGAATTTAAACGGCTGGCGGTCCCATGCTACGGGTGTCAACATCTGGGCCTCGCCGGCGATGCAGCCTTTGCTGGTGAGGAACATCAATTTTCCAACCGCACCAGGTTGTACTGGCCGCTGCAGGCACAGCAAACCACCGGTTACGGAAACCACTTGCAGGTGCGCGGAGCATCGGACGCCGCCCGGAAACCTTACTACCACCGGGGTTTTTTCTTCGAATCCAACACGCTGCGCCCGTTCGCGAAACTCAGTTTGGGGGGCGTAGGGCATAAATTGAGTATCAACATTTTTATGAGAAAGTGAGAGATTACGGAAGGCCAAAAATCTTATTCGCATTCGGCCAAGGGGCAGCGTGACAGCCCTAAAACCAGCTACTGGCGGGCGATTTCCGGTAAAAGCCCAAACCCACGGATGCTGTCGCACGCAAACTCGGCAACGGCCTAAGCCGCTCGGTTCTGATTTTGATTTTGATTAGCGGGACGCGATTTGAATGCCTCGCCGATCGCGGTCAGCACCTGATCATAGGAGGTAAGCATCTCGTGTTGTCGATTGGCTTTCGTCCACCACAGCACGCGCACTTTGAATGAAGCCGCTTGTGGATCGTCCAGGCTGGCGACCAGCGCCTCCGGGGCGGGGTCCTGCAAGACTCCCGAAACATTTTTCACCGTATCCACAATCATGCTTTTAATTCGGTTTAGGTCGCCGCCGTCCTTAAGCGGGAACTCGTATTCCCACCTGCGATTTTCGAGCGCTGTATTCACCGTCACAGCGTGAGTGAAAAGGTCAGCATTGGGGATCACCACCCGGCGTGCATCATAGGTCTTGATGATTGTCGCCCGGGGTTGAATTTCTTCCACTGTGCCTTCGAACGCGTCAACCTTGATTTCATCGCCTACGCGAAACGGCTCTGACCATAGCAACAAAAGACCTGCAAGAAAATTCTGCAGAATGTTTTGAAATGCAAATCCAATGGCCACGCTTCCAATACCAAGAATTTTTATCAGATCGCTGGCCTGGAAAGATGGTGCGACTACGGATAGCCCCACCAGCAGCCCGAACATGACAATGGCGGCGCTAATCAGGCGGGCAAATACCATGCCCAGGTTTTCGCGATGTCCCTTGGTCGCACGCCGGATCAGCCGACCTACGATCTTGCTGATCACATAGAAGCAAATGAAAACTACGGCCGCAATCGCCAGCGGCGGTAGCCGTCCAATAAAGCTTTCCCCGATATGGTGAAGGGAAGCCCAAAAAGCGCTGAAGTCCACGTGCATTCCATGAGTGAGATGCTTTGTCTCTGCCTGGGGTTTGCGAGTAGCTCCGCCCGCAAGCATAATGTCCTAGGTATCAAACGCCCGAGTCTGGGCAATGCCAGATCCTCCCCGGAGAAACATGTCTAAAGAATCAACTCGTCGCGATTTTCTGAAAGTTTCTAGCATGGGAGCGGCTGCCATTGCCGGAGTAGCGTTAGCCGATTCGCCCGCCCGACCCAGCGCTAAGAGTGCAAACGGAGAAATATCGGTCTGGACGACCGACGCCAATCAACGCTGCGCTCCGGGGCCAGCACTCCCATGGCAAAACACTTCCGGTTCCGGCACTTCCGCGATCGTCCTCGACCCCGACAAGAAGTTTCAGCCGATTCACGGCTTCGGTGCGGCATTCACCGATTCAGCTTGTTTCACCTTTAATCGCCTCGATTCCGCGGCCCGCGAAAAACTTTTCCACCAGATGTTCAGCCCGTCGGAAATGGGTTTCAACGTCTGCCGCACCTGCATCGGCGCCAGCGATTATTCCCGGGACGCGTATAGCTTCGATGAGGGCGAGCCCGATCCTGAGCTGCAGCGTTTCTCCATCGATCACGATCGCGAATATATTTTGCCGATGCTTCGTGAAGCACGAAAAGCAAATCCCGACCTATTCCTGTTCTCGACGCCATGGAGCCCTCCGGGCTGGATGAAGCCGAACAAATCCATGCTGGGCGGGAACATGGAGCGGAAGTACATGCCCGCGTACGCAAATTATTTTGTGAAATTTCTGCAGGGCTATGAAGCTGAAGGTGTGCCGATCCAGGCCGTCAGCGTGCAGAACGAAGTCGACACCGATCAGGACGGCCGCATGCCGGCTTGCAGTTGGCCGCAGGAGTACGAAGCAGATTTCGTCCGCCAGCAGCTCGGCCCAGCCTTCGAGCGCGCCGGGATTAAAACTAAAATTTGGATCATCGACCACAACTACAATCTCTGGGGACGAGCGATGGGAGAACTCGAGACTCCCGACGTACGCAAGTACACCAACGCTATCGCATGGCATGGCTATGTCGGCAAGGTTGAATGGATCGACCGCGTTCAGAATGCGTATCCCGACGTCGAAATGTACTGGACCGAAGGCGGCCCCGACTACACCTGGCCTGATTACATGACGGATTGGGCGAAATGGAGCAGCACCTTTACCGGCGTTCTGCGAAATTGTTGCCGTTCGATCACCGCCTGGAATCTGGCGCTAGATGAAGTTGGCAAACCCAACATTGGACCTTTCAATTGCGGGGGGTTGGTCAGCGTTCATTCGCAAACCAAAGAGATTGCCTACTGCGGACAATATTGGGCGTTCGCGCATTATTCGAAATTCATTAAGCGCGGCGCGCATCGCATTGATTCTCAGAGCAACGGCGGTGAGATATTGCACGCTGCATTTAAAAATCCTGATGGGCAAAAGGTGGTTGTGCTCACTAATCCCGGACCGGCTAGCAGTTGCGTTCTAAAAGTTGGCGGCAGCATGGCGAATGTTTCGCTGAGCCAGCATTCCGTGACCACGCTGCGGTGGAGCTAATTTAGTTTTCCAGGCTCGGGCTGGTGCGAGACGATCGAATAAAGGAAGAGAAGGATTCCAGCCAGCACCAATGGGCAGCCGATTACCGCGAAGGCCACGAAGGCCAGCGGATGAATCCGAATCAGCGTCAAGAGTAGAACCAGCAGTCCGACGCAAATCAGCGCCGCAGCCAGACGTATGCGCGTTTCTATTCGCGCCGTGGCATTGGTTTGCAGTACTCCCGTCATATTACGGCGCTCCCTTCCAGAACGTTGCATCTTTTAACGTGCCCACCTCGTGGACGATATCGTGGCATCCGCTGTTCATGCACGACATCTGGTTCGACATTATTTTTGCCATCATCTCCGGAGTCTTGCTGTGCTTCGGCTGTTCTTCAAAAACGCGCATGCCTGCGTGGCAGTGTAGGCATTCGCGATTGTTGAAGGCAGTGTAGAGCTTAATGTCGGCCGGAGCCGGAGGCTTGCCTAAATACTGAACATAAAGATGACGCAGGCCGCGAAACTTTGAATGAACTGTGCCAAACATCGTGTAATCGGTATGGCAGGTGTAGCAAGCGCGGTCGCGTGGAACCAGATTATTTTGGAAGTGTTTGGCTGGAATGTAGCTGAGATCGTCCACGGCCAGGCTTTTGCCGAAATCATGCATTACGTGACAAGAGAGACAGAATTCAGTGCTCTCAGCCCGTTCCATGTGCTCGGAAAATCCCAGCCACATGGCCAGCGCCGGCACAATAAAGAGGGTCACGAATGCCAGGATTTTCCCGCCCTGTGCTCGCGTAAGCTCAACCCGTGCGGCCACCAGCAGCGCAAGCCCGAGCGCAACCGCAATGAACAGAATCTCGATGACCGTGGCAGAAAGAAAGCTCATTTGAGGAGCACTTGGCAATAGCAATTAGCACTCAGCCTTCAGCAATCAGCAATCAGCCAAGGACATAAAGGAGAAACGTAGGCTTATTTATTCTCATTTTCGCGGAGCATGGTATTGCCGTTTGCTAAGTGCCAAGTGCTAAGTGCCAAACGCTGATTGCTGATTGCTGAATGCTGACCGCTGAATGCTGAGAGCCAGTCATTACTTCCCCAGGCTCCGGTAATACTCAACCAGCGCTTTGATCTGATCCGGCGGGAACTCGCTCTTGTACGAATCCATATCGTCGCCTTTGCCGTCGGTCACGACTTTGATCATGGCCGCTTCAGAATCTTTCATGTTTTGGTGGACATCTTTGACGTGGACCTTCTTCCCCTTGGCGGTGTTGCCGGAACCATCTTTGGCGTGACAGACGGCGCATTTTTTGTTGTAAAGGTCTTCGCCACTTTGAGCGAAAACAGTTCCAATCTGCATGCAACCGACAATAGTTGCAACCATGAACACTCCCGCTGGTCGTGATATATGTCGAACCAGATTCATCGATATCCTCCGGTGCCGATAACTATAGCTCAGGCTGCAAATCAGAAACCTCTAGTCCAGCGAATAGTCAATAGATTTGCCGAGTAATTATTTGCAGTGACAATCGGCTGCAAGTAGTACGTGCGTTGTAAATCCACCGAAAGCCGTCCCGCCTTGGGGAAATCGTACGCGACAGTCCCGGTGACCAGCGGCCAGGTTACTGGCCCGTACGCGGGCGGTTCGCCGCTGATCTCGCCCACGTAGCTAGACCGGTCGTAATTCCCGCTAAGCCGCGCGCTGAACCGTCGGATTGGTTTAATGTCGATCCCGCCCTGCCAGACGCGGTTCATCTCCTGATCGCGAAGAAAGTCGCTCAACGGCGCCACACCGCGCAAGTACTGAATATCGCCCTGGGAATATGTGCTTTCATAGCTGAACCCGGCAAAGATCGAGAAGCGGTCATTCAACGCATAGGATGCGGTCGTAGAATTAAAGCGGACCGCGTTCTCATAATGGGTTTCAAGCAATCGGCCGTTGCTGATATTCAATTCGTCATCTATCGAAAATTTGGCGATGGGATGAAATTGCACCACCGCATGGCCGCCCACTTCGCTGCGCGGCGTAATCGCGGTATAGGAAGTGCCATTGTTAAAGCTATGCAGGTCGCCGCGGAAGCTGATCATTTTTGAAGGTTCGTAACCGAAGCTGATCTCGGGCGCGGCAGTTTTAATCGACCGGCTCAGCCCCGGATCTTCAACCCCAGCGGAAAACGTCGCCACGTCATACTTCATGAAATGCACCCCCGGGCGAATGACCAGTGTTCTGAGGGGAGTGAAGTCCAGGGTAAAGTGCAGATCGCTCAAGTTGGTGCGCCATACGATGTCTTCAGCGTTGGTCGCCGGCGTGGTGGCATTAAAAAGGCTGCTGAAGTTGCCAATGCCTTCGCTCGTCTGGTGCGAGTAGCGATAGTCGGCGCTCACGCTCCACCAGCTGGTCAGATCATAAGTGAATCCCTGACTGATGATGTGGTCCGGTTCGGTCACGTTTCCGTGGACGCTCTGGCTCACTGCGTAAGGGGTTTGCACCCCCTTGCTGTTAGGGGCAACTCCGTTAAAGGACTGATCGAAGTTCAAGGGCCCCTGATAGCGATAGAAAAGATAGCTGCCGCGCCATTCCAGTCGATGCAGTGGTTTCCCCACAAACGAGAATTCGCTGATCGGCGTGGTCAGCCGGCGATCTTGCGACCAGGTGAAATGTGCCAACGGCTCTAGGGTCGAACTCTTCGCAGGATCAATGCTCAGCTCCGGTGAACTCACCGTGTTTACATTCGTGATCGAGTTGAAGCTCTGGTATCCAACCGCATAATGGAAGTTCCATGAACGGAACGTGTAATCAACTCCGCCGGTAAAGCGGTTGGTTTCATCATTGATGGGGGCAAATAAATAATATGGATTAGCCCGCGCGTAGCCACCCCAAAAACCGGGCGAGCCTAGAAAGTCAGGCGACTGCGTGGTAAACGTCGGGCCCGAATCGGTGGTCCGATAATAGTCAAAATTAAATCGCAAGTTGTCGGTAGCATATACGGTCAAGTCTGCCGACCCGAACTTTCGCACCGTGTCCCAATTGTGATGATCGGTCAGCCCGGTTGAGAGGGTGGTCGTGGCCGCTGCAATCGGCAAAATCACATTGTCATTCTGGTTCCAGAAATAATCGGCCTGTCGCCAATTTACCCGGAAGTCGAAGAGCTTGTGCTTGCTCACCGTGAGTTGCGCCGTCGGAAACGGATCTCCGCCAAGCCCGCTGAGGTTCAACGAATAGCTGTCGGCAAAAGCATTGATTCCGGGCTTAGCTTCACCCATCAAACTGAAATCCATCAGCCGCGGCCCTTTCTCCAGGCCAAACATTTCGCGATACATCGGCGCGTAACCCTTAATATCGGTGAAACGGTATCCCACGTCCGCAGATCCCTGGGTATTGAACCCTCCCAAATCAAGTGGCGCTGCTTCAGGATTTGCTGGCGGGTCCTGCGCATGCAAGATGCCGGGGATTATCAGGACGCCGGCCAGCAGTAATACGCGAGTTGATCTCATTAGCCCCTCCGGCGTCATCGCAGCAAAGTTGGATCCAGGTTCGAACCATGTACCGCCACGTGGCAGCGCGTACACTCGCCGCTGGTCTGGAAACCCAGCCGCCCGTGCGGTACACCGGCTTGATCGTGAAATCCGGTGTGGCACTGCAGGCAAAGCTGCCGGCCTTCGCGCCGCACTAGTAGCATGCGGTTGGTGCTGCCGTGAGGAGTGTGGCAAGTCGTGCAGCCTTCCACTTTTACCGAAGCGTGTTCATAGATAAATGGGCCCCGCTTCTCCGCATGGCAGTTCACGCAACTCTGAAAATTCGGCTTGTTGAGGCTGGCGCGGTTCAATGATCCGTGCGGATTATGGCAATCGCTGCACTTGATCAAGCCTTCCGGCACGCGATGGTGCACTGGCAAGGCAAACTGCGCTTGCACCGTGCCATGGCAATTGAAACAGAGCGTAGGCTCCGACTGTTTCAATAAGCTGCTCTGCAGCCAGCGCACTTCGTCCGGAAGTTGCGGCACCTGGAAGAAATGACCTTGCGGCGAACTAAAGTCGCCCTTGCTCTGGTCTTTGACTTCCGTCACCAGATGCGAGGTGTGGCACTGATCACATGACAAACCATGCGCTACGTGCGACGAATGCTCGAAGTATTCCTGTTGCTTGCTGCTGATATGGCAAAGCATGCAGCGGGCCGCGTTCTCTTTAGCGTTAGAGCGGAAGCGGAAGACCGGCGCCTGCGCCAGCGCAGCCGTGATCTTGGCATTCACGCTGAAAGAGAAAATGGGGTGGTCTTCAAGCGCGCGCTTCTCTTTGCCTTCGTCGCCTTCCGCAGCTTCAATTGCGTCGGCGTGCGCTTTGCCTGGCCCATGACAGACTTCGCATCCTGAAACGTAATCTTTTCCCGGGACTGACACCTTGGCGTGCGCGGTCTTCTCATATTCTTTGTATTCCGGTTTGTGGCAGGAGCGGCAGCGAGCGATGCCGGCATAGTCGTTTGGATTGCCCAGGATGTATGTCGGCGCAACCGAAGGCCCTTGCGTGGCTGCGGGCATCTTCTGCCCGAGCGCGCTATGCCCGCAAAGCGATAGAGCGAGTGTCGCGAGGACGAGGATGTCCTGCCGTGCTAGGCCCGCTTGAGCTCTCATTAGCCTGCTCCCCTTTACGGTATTCGCGTACGGGTTCCCTGGCGTTCTGGTTAAGATCGGTCCTGTATTATGTGAAGATTTGCTGCCCCACACTTTGCGAAAGAAAACTAATGTGCCGTCACTCTATGCCACTGAGATCAGTTAATCAATTGCCTGTCGCGATGCTTGGCTTTTTCTAATGAAATCGCTTCCCGATTTGGTATGAGGCCTGCTTTTGTATTGGGCTCTCATAACCGAATCCCGCAGTGATCAGAAGTTTCGCATTAGCTCCAGGAGCGAATCTGTGATCTCAACAGCGTTCAGTATGAGATCTAAATCACAGGTGGGAGTTTGCGGAAAAAAGAAAACCCGCCAGCGTGTGGCGGGTCCAGAGTTCAGATGGGTTGAAGATTAAGCGCTCTTCCGCTCCTGGTCATCGCGGGTGGTGTTGCCCTGCTGATCATTGCTCTGATCGCCTGGCTGACGGCGCTTCTGCTCTTCCTGCTGCTGCCGTTGCTTGTCTTGTCCCTGTTGTCCCTGACCTTGCGAGCCCTGACCCTGGCCGAATTGCCCCTGATTTCTTTCGTCACCCATAGTAGATTCTCCTTGGCACATCGAATTTACCGCCCTCTTGAGATGCAAGTTTCTGGGCCTTGTTCGACGTGGCGTGACGATATCGCGAGCAGCTGGCCAGCTGCTCTGCATTCACCGTCCGACGTTGACGAAGAAAACCAAACGGTGCTGCGGCCCAGCTCTGAAGCAGTGATCCTGCCCCGAGCTGCACCTTCTCTTGCGCCTGCACTATTTCAAATGCTTGTTGACGGCTTTCGTCATCTGGAACATATCTAATTTCTTGGTGCCGAAAACTGGCTGCAATTTATCGTCGGCGATGATCTCGCGCTTGTTGCTGGGATTCTGCAGTTTGTTCTTCTTGATGTGCGCCCAGATTTTCTTGGTGACTTCGCTGCGCGGGAGCGGCTCCGATCCCACAATCTTCGCCAAATGCTCCGACGGCTGCATCGGCTTCATGAACGCGCTGTTGCTCTTCGCTTTACCTGCTGCTTTACCCGCTGCTTTGGCCATTTAGTTCTCCTGGTTAATTGACGGTTGTAAAGAAGTACTGGTGGCGATTGTAGTCGAATCTGTAGAAGTAACACAGCCCATTCCCAAAATTCGCTCTGTCAGCTGTTGACCGTGGACTTATAATCCGGTTCGATCATGACTCGGATCTTTAAAATCCTATTTTTTGACCTTTTATGTCTCATTCCGATCTTCCCTTCGCCTGCAGCAGTCGGACAGCTCGCCGATACTTCGGCGTCATCCTCGCCACCGGTTAGAGTTTCTCAGCAGGCAGCGTCGGCATTGATACTTCAAAAATCGCCTCTTACGTATCCTGATGCCGCTCGCGCCGCCGGCATTGAAGGCACCGTTGTACTCAGGATTGATGTCAGCGACACCGGCGCTGTTAAGGACGTCGCAATCATTTCCGGCGATCCTGTTCTCGGCCAAGCATCAGTCGATTCGCTGAAGCAGTGGAAGTACAAACCTTATGTTGTAAACGGTGTTCCGGTGGAGATGGAAACGGAACTCAGCATTACGTTCCGCATAAAGCCGGGCCAGCCCCCTCCGCCTTCCTTGGGGACATTCAAAGACGAAAGCTACTCTAACGAATCCCTCGACATCCAGTATCCGCTTTCCCGCGACTGGGTACGCGAGACGGAAATCATGCGCAAAAAGGCTGCGGCTGATGCACCCGGGACTTACGTCCTGCTGGCAGCCGTTCACATTCCGCAGCACACCGCTCCTCTGGAAGCCGATTCTTCGTTCGTACTGTCGGCTCTGGACGGCGGTTCCGGGTCAACAGAAAGTTGCGATAAGTACCTTCAGGCACTCGGAGCAGGAATTCAGTCCACGAAGCAGGGCAAGCAGAAGGGGGAGGTTTCTAAATTCACGATAGGGAGTCGCGATTTTTACCGTATCGATTTTGAATTCAACTCCGCCCCGCGCCATCGCGCCTTTATTTGCAATCAAGCAAAAGGTTATCTCTTGCAATGGAATATTGCCGGACTTTCTAAGAATGCCATCGATGCTGTGGCATCTACGCTCAATCTCATTCAACCCGTCAACCGGCAAACCCCTGTACCGTCGGCAAGCGATGCGGCATTGAAAATCCCACGGAATGACCCCATAGTTCCCTCGCGTGTTCGTGTGTCGCAGGGCGTTACTGCTGGCATGGTAGTTAAGAGAGTGCAGCCGATTTATCCCGAGCAGGCTAGACAAGCGCACATCCAGGGATCGGTGCGAATGAGCGCGATCATAAGTAAAACCGGCGAGGTCGTAGACATTGAAGTGATCGAGGGGCCCATTGAGCTCGTTGTGTCGGCGGTAAATGCGGTGCGTCAATGGAAATACCGTCCTTACCTTTTGAAAGGGGAGCCGGTCGAAGTCGATACCCAGTTAACCGTCAACTACACACTTTCGGGATGAAGGATTTCCGGGAAGAAAACTCAGGCGCAGGCCACGGCGCTAAGGATTATTTCTCGTTGGTCGCGCGGTCGGACTCTAATCACGACCTTTGCTTTACAAGAACTGACAACGCCTGTTCTCGAGCACAACTTCCGTTTACCGCGACAAGAAGGCCCTTGACAGTGTATCGTTGATTGATATATCCATATCAGATATAGTGTCGGCTGGCAAGTGCGCCGTAAGCCTATCCAGCTTGCAGCAAACGAACGTGATTGCAGGTTTAAATGCTAGGATCGTAGCCATCCGGCCGGGCGGGTTCAGCTAGAAGGAGGCGAAAAATGGCGACATCGGGATCTACGCAGCCGGCTGCGGAAACTTTCGTCTCGAGCCGCATTTCTAATACGCCGGTCACGAAGCTTGCACCCAGGCACTCTGCCCTTGTTCGCGTGACGCATTGGATCACGGCTTTGTGTTTTTTGGCCCTGCTCGTCACTGGCGCCGAAATTGTGATTTCACATCCGCGCTTCTACTGGGGCGAGACGGGCACTGACTTAACCACTCCGTTGTTTCGACTACCGATTCCTGCCTCAAGAAAATTGGTGCCGACGGGTTACAACTACGTGCTCCCTGATCAGAACGGCTGGAGCCGCGCGCTGCACTTTGAAGCTGCCTGGATCGTGGTGCTGGCAGGCTTGCTGTATGTGATTTACGGTCTGCTAACAAAACATTTCCGAAAAGATTTGGTTCCCAGAAAGTCCGATCTGTCTTGGCGACTGCTCCTGACGTCATTTACGAAACCGCTGCGATTGCAGCGGCCCAGTGCAGCCGAGGCTTCTTCCTACAATGGCCTCCAGCGGCTCACGTACTTATTTGTGATCTTGGTTCTGTTCCCCCTGGTCATCTGGAGCGGCTTGGCGATGTCTCTGGGTTTTGCCTCCGCATTTCCATGGTCCGTTACTCTGTTGGGGGGCCGTCAATCTGCTCGCACGATTCACTTCTTTGTCTCGTTGGCCCTGGTTCTGTTTCTGTTTGTCCACATCTTCATGGTTTGCCTGGCCGGGTTCTGGAGCCGCACCGCGACGATGATAACCGGCCGTATCGGCACGCGTAAGGAGCGCACATGACCAACCTTTCACGCCGAAAACTGATCGTATCCGGACTCGCGGCGACCGCAGGCGCATCGGGATTGGCTGTGGCAGCGCGGCTGGCGCAGAAATATGGGCTGGTTCCTCCTGATCATGGCGGCATCTACGGTCTAGGCGAAACCCTGACCTACGCATCGCAGCGACTGCTGACAAGGCATTCACTGGCGCGTGAATTTTCCCGAAGCCAAATTTCGCCCCGCCCATTTCCCAATGAACTCGCGCCGCTCACGCCAGAGTTTAAGCGCCTTCAGGCGGGAAGGTTCGCGGATTGGCGACTCTCCATCGACGGCATGGTGCACCAACCTGCGTCGTTCTCAATTGCTGACCTGAAGAGCTATCCATCTCGCAGCCACATCACCGAAATCGCGTGTGAAGAGGGCTGGTCATATATAGCGGAGTGGATCGGGGTTCCTCTCTCGCACATGTTGAACCTGGTTGGAATTCATCCGCAGGCTAAATATGTTGTTTATACTTCGATGGAACCCGACACCTGGGACAGCATCGACATGGCCGATGCCCTGCATCCGCAAACATTTCTCTGTTACGGCATGAATGGAAGTGAGCTTCCGGTCGCTCATGGAGGACCGCTCCGCATGCGGCTCCCGCGGCAAATCGGCTACAAGAACATAAAATTCATCACTCACTTGACGGTCACAGACAGCATGAAAGGATTTGGGAAAGGCCTCGGCTCTGTGGCTGCTGAGTACGGATACGCCTGGTACACCGGCATCTGACGCGCCCTGGCGTCGCAGTTTGACAACACTCACACCTCCGTGAGTCTTAACGGGTCAGTTGTCCAAGATCCAGATGCTTCCGCTTTTTTCTTGTATCGGAAGCACAAGCGCATTCCGGTTCAGAGAGAAATCAATCGACGGAATGTAGATCGGGATCATCAACCGGGGATTTTTGAACGAGGTAATCCGAGAGGCAGCGCCCCGCGTTTCGCCCGTCCTGTGATCAAAGCGAATTCCCCAGAGATTGATGAACCCAGCGCTTTCAGCGAGGAAATAAATAAGCCGCCCATCCGCCGACCAGCGTGGCTTATCGCACCAGTGTTTGCCATCTGTGATTGGCACCCATGTGCCTCCGTTTGCCGGGACCACGTAGAGAACCGATTGCAAGTCCCGTATTCCCTCAAAGACTATCCATCGGCCGTCGGGAGAATATTTCGACTGGAAGAGGTCGAGTTTGGAATCGGCCAGAATCTTCTTACCCACCGCGTCCGCGCGTACACTTTCATCCGCTGGTATGCTCCAAATTTCGGCGCGGTGGGTAACCGGATTCTCCAGAGAACGTATATTACGAATCAGCACAGCGCCTCGTCCAAACAGCAACCGACTCCAATTCAAACATCCCCGTGATCCTCGGGTCTTTGATGGCCCATGAGATTGGGCACCTTTGACTTGGAAATGATCAGCACACAGCGAGCGGGATCATGCAAGCCTCGTGGAATATTTACCAGATTCAGCGCGCATTGAGGGGCGCATCGGGATTTACGTTCCAACAGGCGGAGCGCATGCGCCGGAATGCTGCCATGAGAATAAAGACTTGCGCGACAGCAGCAACTCTTGAATCGAAGTGAGCCCGTCGTTTTGAATTTGGCGATGGGGCCCAAACTGCTCTCTCTATGGCTCGCTCAGAACGCACTGCATTTTCTCTGTGGCGAAATCCATTTCCACTTCCATGAAGTACAGCATTTGCGGCAAAAATGGCGCGGTGATCGCTGGTCATGGGCGGGCTTTGCCGTTTACAATCCCTTTTTCTCTGCAGCGCGATAGGAGCCTGAATTGATAGCACGCTACACACGGCCCGAGATGGGCCGGATATGGAGTGAAGAAAACCGCTTTCGCGCTTGGTTGAAGGTGGAAATCGCCGCCACCGAAATCCTCGCCGAAGCTGGAATTGTGCCTAAAGCGGCGGCCAAAGCGATTCGTGAACGCGCCAACTTTAAAGTGCAGCGCATTAACGAAATCGAAGCCGAAGTGCGGCACGATGTAATCGCATTTACCACGGCAGTCGCGGAGTTCGTCGGACCCGAGTCGCGCTGGTTTCACTACGGTTTGACTTCCAACGATGTGGTAGATACCGCGCAGGCCCTCTTGATCGGGGAAGCGTCGGCCATCATCGCCGCCGACCTGCGCCAACTCGAAAAAGTTCTGGAGAAGCGCGCGTGGGAATTTAAAGACACGCCGATGATCGGCCGAACCCACGGCATTCACGCGGAGCCGATTACTTTTGGTTTCAAGCTGGCGAACTGGTACGCCGAGGTGCAGCGCGATATCGAACGCTTCGATCGCGCCGCTGAGGAGATGCGTGTCGGTAAGTTTTCCGGCGCAGTGGGCACTTTTGCCCATCTCAGCCCCGAGCTGGAAGAAAAGATGTGTGACCGCCTGGGATTGAAAACCGCCACGGGATCATCCCAAGTTATCCAGCGCGACCGGCACGCCAACTATCTGGCAACGCTCGCAGTCATTGCCTGCACTCTGGACAAGATTGCAACCGAAATTCGTCACCTGCAGCGCACCGAAGTCCGCGAAGCTGAGGAATTTTTCAGCGAAAAGCAAAAAGGATCGTCAGCCATGCCGCACAAGCGCAATCCCGTGACCAGCGAACAAATCAGCGGCTTGGCGCGAGTGGTGCGTTCCAACGCTCAAGCCGGATTTGAAAATGTTGCGCTGTGGCATGAGCGCGATATTTCGCACTCGTCGGTGGAGAGGGTCATCTTGCCGGACTCGACCACGCTGGTCGACTACACCTTGAACAAAACTACCAACCTTATCGACACCATGTTCGTTTATCCCGAGAGGATGAAGGCGAACCTGGAAAGCACTGGCGGCTTGGTTTTCAGCGGACAGCTTCTTCTGGACCTGGTCGAGCACGGCGTATCCCGCGAAGATGCCTACCGCCTCGTCCAATCTCACGCGATGCGCGCGTGGAGAGAAGGCCTCAATTTCCGCGGACAGATAGCATCTGATCCCGAGATCACAAAACGCGTCCCCGCGCAGGTCATTAAGCAGGCGTTTGATATAAAGCGCCAGTTACGGAACATTGATGGCATCTTTTCGCGGATTTTCAGTGGAAAGAAGAGCCATGCCTCGAGTAGTGGTAAAGCCGCCCGCACAAAAAGCTTGATTAAAAATCAAAAAACTGCACGAGTTTCCTGATACCCGGCAACGCTGATCTGCATCGGAGAGTTCATGGATTTCAGAGCACCTGCCGTGCAGCTCGCGATTCTGGGATTGCTCCTCAACCCACTGGCCCGAGGTCTGACCGGTAGCAGCAAACCTCAGGCCTCGACGCCTCCGCGCCAAAACGCCGCCCATGCTATTGGCAACGAGCCTCCGATATCCGATCTGGAGGAAAAATCGTGGCTCATTCTTCAAACCGGTTTACACAGTAAGAGAGCGGCACAACGAGAGGAGGCGGTCAAGGCGCTCTCGCTGCTGGAGGGCAACCGGCAGGCGATAAGATTCACGCTCCGTGCCATGCGCGACAAAAATCCGCAGGTGCGAGCGGCGGCAGCTTCAACTCTCGGACAACTGCATTCCACTGCAACCCTGCCGGCGTTGCGGGCTGCAGTCTCTGATAAGGACGCATCGGTTATGCTGGCGGCGACGCACGCGCTTTTCGTTATGAAAGATCCCCTGGCTTATGAAATTTATTACGCAATCTTGATCGGCGACAAAAAGACCAGCGCTGGCATGATCCAGTCACAAGTCGACCGGTTAAAAGACCCGAAACAGGTGGCGCAGATGGGCCTGCAAGAGGGTATCGGGTTCGTTCCGTACGCGGGTATGGGGTACGAAGCCTATCGGCAGTTGATGAAGCATGACAGCTCGCCGGTGCGTGCGGCGGCGGCACGCTTTATTGCTCTCGATCCCGATTCGATTTCGGAAGACGCGCTGATCCAAGTTGCCGTGGCCGACAAAAACATCTTTGTGCGCGAAGCCGCCTTGGACGCATTGGCCGAACGATCTGATCCCAAGTGTATTGAGCGGCTGGCAATAAACCTGGACGAGACCAAGTATCCGGTGCGCTATCGCACTGCTGCGACAGTCATTCGCTTAGCCAGCGTAGATCGCCGCAAGCAACCCGCCAAATAATGTTTATCGGAAGTAAGTGAAGTCAGAGCCGTTTGAGCGATGCTGCACCACCGCCGCTCAAAGCCAGACAAATGCACCCGGCCAAAAGCGTGAGCGGAAACTCCACACCCCCGGGATTAAAGAACCCGTGCTTGGCATGGACCGCCAAAATTGCCACCAGCATATCGATCGCGAGAAGTGCCGCCGGTAGACGAGTGGCCAAACCGGTGACGAGAAGAATTCCACCGACAAACTCCACGATCATAAGCACCACGGCTGCCACCGCCGGCGCCGGAATTCCCATATGTCCAAGCATTCCTTCTACGCCATGAAAACCAAATTTAAAAACTTTTTGGTATCCGTGCGCCAGAAATACAATGCCGACGACAATACGGAGGGCGGCGATCCCTAAACCTTGAGACTTACCATTGAACATGACGCTCCTTTACCGGTACACCGTGAATTCTGTTTTCATCAGGATGCAGCGCCAAATCACAACGCTTCAAATTTCTATGTAAAGATTTATCGGGCGGGAGCCGGGACGCGTTCGCGCACCCGCCCCGCCACCAGTTCGCCCATTTCGCTGGTGCTGATGGAAGTCTCGTTTTGTGCCGCCAAATCGCGAGTGCGATGGCCCTCAGCCAAAACCTCGCGTACTGCTGTCTCGATGCGTGCCGCCTCGGTTTCAAGCCTGAATGAGTGACGCAGAAGCATGGCAGCTGACAGAATTGCACCCAACGGATTCGCTATTCCCTTGCCCGCAATGTCTGGAGCGGAACCGTGGATGGGTTCGTAAAGCCCAACCTTGCCCCCTACGCTGGCAGATGGCAGCAAGCCGAGCGATCCGACCACCGCGCCTGCCTGATCGGACAAAATATCCCCAAACATATTCTCGGTAAGTATTACATCGAACTGGGTGGGACGTGAGACCAGCGCCATGGCCGCCGAATCGACGTACATGTGCGACAGATGAACATCGCTGAATTCGGAGCCAACACGATTCACGACTTCCCGCCAAAGCCGCGAGCAATCAAGGACGTTGGCTTTATCGACAGAAGTTAATTTCTTTGTGCGCTGCTTGGCTAATTGGAAAGCAATGCGCGCAATGCGCTCGATCTCAGGTTCGCTGTACGCCATAGTATCGACCGCGCGTCGTTTTCCCGAATCGCCCTGAGTTGAACGCTCCCCGAAATAAAGGCCGCCCAGCAACTCCCGCACGATCATGACGTCGGTTCCATGCACGATATCTTTCCGAAGCGGCGACAAGTTTTCCAAGCCTTGCAAGCAGATTGCCGGCCGCAGATTGGCGAACACTCCGAGTTCGCTTCTTAAGCGCAACAGACCTGCTTCGGGGCGAAGTTTCGCGGGATACGAATCGAAGGCCGGGCCACCCACTGCTCCCAGAAGCACCGCACCGGAACCGAGACAGGCGGCAACGGTATCGGGTGGCAATGGATCGTTGCTTGCGACGAGCGCGGTCCCACCAATGTTTTTCTCGGTGACCTTCAGATCGTGACCGGAACTGTCAGCGATTGCTTGAAGCACGCGAACGGCTTGCCCGGTGACCTCGGGACCAATCCCGTCACCGGGCAGAGTTGTGATGTTGAGAAGCATTGAGGGATTTTATTGCGGAGGCGTGCGGGACGGCAAAGTCCTGGGACTCGGCCCGACAGTCGCAGTTGGTGAGACCGCTACACGCCCCAGAGATAATCTTCTTGTTCAGCGAGGTGCTCGGAAGCCGGCACCGAGGTCAGGCCGATCACGCTGAAGTCCCCTGGCCCGGCCGGAAACGGTTTTCGGGGCCTTTCTTCGGCGCCGGCCGCGACCGCCGCCGCCTGTCCCGACCCCTCTCGCCCAGGCGGAATTCGACGGCTCTCGCCAAACGCTTCCCGCACCAGTTCGAGCAAATGATGGTCGTGCACGGTCTTGATCTGATCGGCGAGGACGACAAAGAGACGATAGATTTCATCGAGCTCGCGCCGGTCGAAATGGTACCCAAGCTGCTCGCAGCGAAGACTCAACGCATGCCGCCCAGAGTGCTTGCCCAGCACCAGTTTTGAGTCCGGCACGCCCACTGACTGCGGGGTCATAATTTCGTACGTCAGGCGGTTCTTAAGCATGCCGTCCTGATGAATGCCGGCTTCGTGCGCAAATGCATTGCGTCCGATGATGGCCTTGTTGGGCTGCACCGGGATTCCGGTAATCTCTTCCAGCAATTGGCTGGTCGGATACAGCTCTTCGGTGGCGATACTGGTCAGGTACGGATAACGATCAGCGCGCACTCGCAGCGCCATCACAATTTCTTCCAGAGAAGCATTGCCTGCACGCTCACCAATGCCATTGATAGTGCACTCCACTTGACGCGCGCCATTGGCGACGCCGACCAGTGAGTTAGCGACGGCAAGTCCGAGGTCATTATGGCAATGCGTCGAAATGACCACACCCTCTATGCCGCGAACGCGTTCACGAATATTGCGAATCAGGTCGCCGAACTCCAAGGGGACCGTATAGCCGACGGTGTCTGGAATGTTCAGCGTGGTCGCGCCGGCTTGAATGACGGCTTCGAGCACCTGGAAAAGAAACTCCGGTTCGGTGCGGGTCGCATCTTCTGGAGAAAACTCGACGTCATCGCAAAACGTGCGCGCCAGGCGGACGGACTCTGCGGCCTGCTCCAGGCATTGCTGACGAGAGATCCGCAGCTTGTGCTGCAGGTGTATGTCAGAAGTCGCGAGAAATACGTGTATGCGCGGACGAACCGCAGAGCGCAATGCCAATGCTGCGCGCTCAATGTCGTGACGAGCGGCGCGGGCCAGTGCAGCGATGATTGGGCGGGGAACTGCCGCAGCCACAGCCTGAACCGCGGCAAAATCGCCATCTGAAGCAATAGGAAAACCGGCCTCAATGACGTCCACGCCGAGGCGGTCAAGTTGGCGCGCAAGGCGCACCTTCTCTTGCACGTTCATACTGCAGCCGGGCGACTGTTCGCCATCACGCAAGGTCGTGTCGAAAATCGTGATTCTAGGGCTATCCATTTAAAACTCCTCTAAGTTACTTAAATGGTATCGAGTGAGCGGGTGAAAGCAAAGCTTATTATTGTTGTCAAAATCAATGGTATTGCTAATATAAGTAGTTACGCTTATAAAGTATTCAGTTTCATTAATGGAGCTCTGGTATGGAAATCTCGCAGTTAGAGGTGTTCCTGGCGGTGGCGCGCGAAGGTGGATTTTCCCGCGCGGCAGAGAAACTATATCGCACCCAATCGGCGGTGAGCCAGGCAATCCGCAAGTTGGAGGCTGAAATTGGCGAGCCGCTCTTCGACCGTTCAACGCGTGACGGGGTGATGACAGACGCGGGAAACGTGCTTCAGGAATATGCAGAACGCCTCCTGAATTTGCGGGAGAATGCGCGCGAGGCACTTGGGGAGTTGCGTGAACTGCAGAAAGGAAAACTGGTCGTCGGGGCAAACGAATTCACAGCCCTGTACTTGTTGCGGGTGTTGGCGGAATTCCGGCGTCTGCATCCCGCAATCCGTATCGTGGTGCAGAGATCGTTAGGCAGCCAGATTCCGGATGACATTCGCAGGCATAATTGCGAGTTTGGCGTGCTCACGTATGATCCGCAGGATCCGGAACTGGCCTCCGTAGTGGTGTACTCCGACGAATTGATCTTCGTGGTGCCGCCGCAACATCCGCTGGCGCGAGAATCACAAATAAGTATTCGTCAATTAGGAGCGGAGTCGTTTGTTGCCCACATCGTCTCGTCTCCTTATCGCGAAAAAGTCATTCAGGCATTTGAAAAACACAAGACGCCGCTGCACATGGGCGTGGAACTGCCTACGCTGCAGGCGATCAAGCGCTTTGTGGCCATGGGAAACGGAGTCGCATTTCTCCCAGAGATTAGCGTTGAAGATGAAATCGCGCGCGGCGAATTGGTGCGCATTCCGGTACAGGAGCTGCGGGTGCACCGCAAGCTTCGCCTCGTCTATCGCAAGTCGGCAGCGCTTTCGCACGCGGGACGCGCCTTCCTGAAAATTGCGGAATCGGTGGCTGACGCGCAGGGCGGACGTTATCGCTTTGAGCGCTCGAAATAATCGGCCTATGTTTGGCGCGTTCGAGTGAATCGTGTACTCTCGTTTTTAATTCATGCGTCATAGGACTAAGGCACTCTTAGTGTTCACGGGAGCAAGCTTGTCGCGGCCATTTGCTCGAGTGGTAAGTTGTCTTGCCCAAGTCTTCTTGTTTTCTGTATTTGTGTCTCTGGCGTGGGCACAGCAAGTTACGATCAGCGGTGTTGTGCAGGACGCAACCGGTGCGGCGATCCAGGGTGCGCAGGTAACGTTCAGCACCTCGGGCTCCAGCCAGACAACTACCACTAATGCTGAGGGCAGATTCTCGTTTTCAGTATCAAGTGGAGTTTCCGGGAAGCTACAGGTGAGCGCGAACGGTTTTGCGTCAGCCGAAAAAACCTGGACTGCATCTCGGGAGGACGTTACGCTTACGTTCCTTCTACGCGGAGTTGCACAAGGCGAGAGAGTCGTCGTCTCCGCCACTCGCAGCGAAATGAAATTGTCCGAGGTTCCCGGAAGCGCCGTCGAACTTTCGCCGCAGGACATCAGCGCCAATGCCGGACTTACTCTCGATGACGTATTGCGGCAGGTGCCAGGATTCTCTTTGTTCCGGCGCTCCAGCAGTCGCGTGGCTAACCCAACCACGCAGGGGGTTTCGTTGCGCGGCCTCGGGGCCAGCGGTCCAAGCCGCGCGTTGGTCTTGGAAGATGGCGTTCCTCTTGTCGATCCATTTGGCGGCTGGGTTTTCTGGGATGAAGTCCCGCGCGCCGAACTTTCCAGCGTGGAAGTGTTTCGGGGAGGCGAATCAAATCTGTACGGTAGCGATGCACTGGGCGGAGTCATCCAGATGCTGACCCGCGTGCCAAGCGGCCCGGCGTTCTCGATCGACACGTCGTACGGGACCGAAAACACGCCTGATCTTTCGGCTTGGGGAGGAACCAAAATCTCGCACTGGGATCTCGAGACAGGCATCGACATGTCCCGCACTGATGGTTATACGCTGGTTCCACCCGCTGAACGCGGGTTGGTCGATACCGACGCCAACTCGAAACACGCGACGGTCGATGCCGGTGTCGGCTACCAGATCTCGGACAACGGGCGCGCTTTTCTGCGTGGGACGTTCTTCGATGAATCTCGCAACAATGGAACTCCGGTCCAAAAGAACAGTGCCGGAACCGGCGTCGGAGTAGCTGGGGTCAATACCAGCGTCGGCAATCATGATTCATTTCTGGCGCGAGTTTCCGGGCAGGTGGAAGGTTATGACCAGACATTTTCCGCCATAGCCTCGAACCGCAACAGCGAAGCCCTCACCGACATTCAGCATGTTCCGTCCCAGCAGATTGGCGGCGGGGTGCAGTGGAACCATGTAATGAATAATCAGACGCTGATCGGCGGCGTTGACGTGCAGCAAGTGATGGGCGCCAGCGACGAACAGCTCATTTCATCCACCAGCGGCAATCATTTTGCCAACAACATCGCAGGCGGCAGGCAGCGTTCGACCGGCCTGTTCGGTGAAGACATTTTTCGCATTAACGACAGATGGACGGTAATCGCGGGGGCGCGCTGGGATGATTGGAGCAACTACGACGGAAATACCGTCAGAATCTCGCTTCCATCCGGAAGCGCCGCAGGTCAATTTTTTCCCAACCGCAATGAGACCTCTTTCAGCCCGCGGCTTTCAATCATGCGGAACCTTGGCACTCACTCTGCAGTTTGGGTATCCGGCTACCGGGCTTTTCGCGCGCCCACCCTGAACGAGCTTTACCGTAGCTTCCGGCAGGGAATAGCGCTTACGGAGAATAACCCTGCGCTGCGTGCCGAGCGACTCACAGGCGCCGAAGCTGGCATCAGGACAACCGCATTCAATGAGAAGTTTGAGTCCCGCGCCACGGCCTTCTGGGCGGACATTGTGAATCCGGTCACCAACGTTACCCTGTCATCGACACCCGCCCTGATCACCCGCGAGCGCGAGAACCTGGGGCGAATTCGGTCGCTGGGAGGAGAATTGGACGGCGTGTTTCATTTGAACAACTCGATCCAGCTTTCCGCGGGATACCAGTTCACCCATGCCTATGTTGAGAGTTCGACTCAGTCGCTGGTGGGAAAGCGCGTACCCGAGGTCCCCCAGCATCAACTCACATGGGAGGCCCGCTACTGGAATCCGCAGAGAATTATGTTGAGTGTAGAGGGCCGGTACGCCACTTCTCAGTTTGACGATGACATAAACACGCTGGTGCTCGGGCCTTACTACGTCATGGACGTTTTTGTAGGCCGGCAGTTTCGAAGCGGCTTAGTTGGCTACGCGGCGATTGAGAACGTTCTGAACCAACGTTATGCGGTGGCGATTTCCTCTCCCATTCAAAATCTGGGGCCCCCGATTCTAGCGCGGATTGGCATCCGCTATGACTTCCCCGGGCCAAGATAATTTTCTGTCCAAATTGTACGGCGCCGCATTGACAAGCCAGTGCTGGACATCTCACAATCCACTCCTACTTACCTAGAATGCCGCACCGCAATCGCATTCTCTTTGTCGACGATGAACCCAGCATCAGGCTGACGTTGCCCCCTGTTCTGGAGCAGCACGGCTTTGAAGTGAAGGCGGCCGGAAGCGTGGCTGAAGCGGTGAAGCACATCGAAGCCTCTGTCTTCGATGTTCTAATTTCCGACTTAAATGTCGAGGAAAGTGGGGACGGCTTTCGCGTCGTCAGTGCAATGCGGGAAAAGCAGCCGCACTGTATTACGTTGATTTTGACCGGATATCCAGGATTTGAAACCGCGGTGGATGCGCTGCGCCTTCGCGTGGATGACTATGTGGTCAAACCAGTTGATGTCGAGACATTGATAGCCGCTCTTCGCAAGAAGCTGGACCAAAAATAACTTAGTTGCTTCCTGCCTTCGGGTCGCGCTTCACTCCCAGTGCGCGGTCGGCTAATTCCAGATAATGTTCCAGGCGGGAAGGTTCTTTGGAGCGGTCGGCTAACGGAAGCAATCGTGGGCCTTCATCGCGCGCGGCCTCAGCTGTCGGCGGAATGCGCTGAACTTGCGCTTTGGGCTTCGCGGCCCGGCCTTTTGTAGATGGCTTTCGCGGCTTCTTACGCTTCAACCGTCCTCCACTGCCCAGTGCTACGACTTGCGTTCCGAATCCTGATGCAGCGTGACCGAAGCGCTTGCTTTAGTTTCTCCGGCGGTAAATGCCAACCCGCGATCGGTTTCCACCGGAGGCGCGCCCGCCAGTTCGCGTTTGTGATTTTGGATTTCGCGCAACTGTCGGATGATGTCCGCCTCTTCGCGCACGTACTCCTCTTCGGTAATCTCCTCGGCTTCGAGTTTCAGCTGCAGGTCGAGCAGCCGTTCCTTGATGGGAGCGTCGTCGGTGTACTGTTCTTCCGCGACTTGACGCAGCGTTTTCATGACAAAGTTGAATCCTGAAAACGGCAGCATTAGAAGATCATCGATGAGTAGCATAATGGTCTCGAAGTTGGTGCCCCCGGTTCTATCCCGCTCCCACCCTCTCCAGCTTCAACCGTATATTCACGAAATTGTAGGGAGGCCAAGGACCCGTGTACTTGAATTTCAAGCGCTGGCCATATTTTTTGGCGATGGTGTTGACCGCCTCATCGAACTCGGGCTCGCGATCGCGTTCCACCAGAAAAGCCGCATTCATGATCATCTTGTCACCGATCGGCTGGTTGTCGCGCGAAGCCACGCACACGCCGCGCAATGCCTCATAAATCTCCCGCACATATCCGATCGAGCGTTCGGCTAGTGCTTTGTCGATCATGCGGCCTAGCTGCATCCTGGCCAGATAAGTCGATTGCAGGTGTTTGCGGATGATCTCCTGGTGAAATTTGCGAATTTCCTCATCATCCTGCTGGATGTCTTCGATAATGCGATCACGGTCCCA
>Ga0157372_10000628_pt1 | contig 38576 bp, 35 predicted proteins | sample C55metaG_FD_115307 | JGI IMG/M metagenome (GOLD analysis project Ga0157372, IMG submission 115307) | Corn rhizosphere microbial communities from Kellogg Biological Station, Michigan, USA - C5-5 metaG | ecosystem: Host-associated > Plants > Roots > Rhizosphere > Soil | place: USA: Michigan...
CTGCCGTGCCCGGATCGCCTTGTCCGGATGGCGCGCCGTTGGTATAGTATACGAATTTCGACATTCCCAGGCGCTCATTGTCAACAATGTTATCGTTGTAGCCGATGCCGTTTGCAGAGCTGTCCACAGGATCTGCCATAAAATTAGGATCGGCAACCGGCCCTTCAAAAAAATCGATGCCGATAGCCGGGGGATTTGCGCCGTAGGTGCTTTCGCCGCCAAGAACGCCATCATCCACAAGATCGCCATTGTAGCAATAACCGAGTCCGCGCGTTACATCGCAGCCTACATAATCGTCGCCGCCACCGCCAAGATCGGGATCGGCCCACACTCCGAAATACGTTTTTGTTACATCGTAAGTGGATTTGTTGATGATCTTGTATTTGTAAAAGGTCATGTTGTTGATCTCATCGTTGGTGTTGAAGCCGAACGCCTGCGCCTGGATCTCGAGGCCGATGGATGCGCCGCTGCTTTCGGTATGCACATTTCCCATGTCGTTAAATACCCACCACAATGTTTTATCGCCTTTCAGCTGTGCGTTGCAGGCCCGCGTTCCGGTCATGTCGTAATCGGGATAATCGCCGGCAAGCGGATTGTAATCGCCGCTTCCATCCGCATCGTAATAAGGTGCAAGCGGCTGCCCGCTTCCGCTCTGGGCAGGCCAGTTCTGTATATTCGGTGTCGGGATCCCCGTTGCGCGGAAGGTTTCCACTTCCTGCCTGCTCACTGTAAAGATCTTATCCCATTGCAAACAGGTAGAGCTGCTTACCGCACCAAAATTATCAAGCGGACCCGGCCAGAAATCGTTTCCATGCTGGCGGTAGGTCATGGGAGCAACCTTGAGGTTGTTCCCCGCGTCAATTCCACCGATCCACAAAGAGCCCGCAAACAAAGAGGTAACGCCGCCGCCCTTTGGGATTTCATACTGTCCGTGCATGAGGTCCCACCACATGTCGCCGCCGTTTAAAATAGTAGCACGCACGTTGTTGATGTCGAGATCGGTTTGCGCAGTCGCCGGTGCACAATCGCCCATCATGGCCCTGTCGTTGGATTGTCCCGAAGAAAGAGGAGGCTGTAAATTGCGGATCTTCTCCGCGCTGAGATTAACTGCAACTGCCATCGTTGCAACCAATGCAATGAACTTTGTTGATTTCATAACACTTGTTTTTAGGATAAAACAAATGGCATCGGGGAAATTGTTTAGGCAAGTATACGGTGGTTTTTAACGGCATGTTTTACAAAATGTTTCAATTCTATACCAGTCTGTTCACAAGGCGGATTTTTCGAAACCTCTACAAACCTTTACAGAAAGGGCATTGAGCCGATACGCTTTTTTGGCATTCTATACAGGTCAGAGCCGCTTAAAAAAACAGGAAATCTAAATGCACACATTCAGAACTAAATTTTCCCTGTAAACGTTAAATACCGTTAAAACACAAGAACGACCGCTTATTTAAATATATTTTTAGCCCGGCTTTATTATTACATATATTTATCCTGTATGAAAAAATATTTCGCGTCCGCATTTTCAATCCTTCTGCTGCAGGCACTGTCGGCACAAACTGATACCATCAAAAGAAAAGACTACGAGATCGTACGCGCAACACAAACACCGAAGATCGACGGCGTGCTGGATGATGAAGCCTGGAAAAGCGCGAATGCTGCCAATACATTCCTGCAGAACTACCCGCATGAAAAAGCACCTGTTTCACAGCAAACAGAAGCGAAGCTCGTTTACGATAACACAGCGATCTATATTTCAGCAAAATTATATGATACCGCTCCCGACAGCATCCGCAGGCAGCTCGGGAACCGTGACGACAATCTGAATGCGGATGTGTTCAGGATCGTATTCGATACCTACAATACGCAGCAGGATGCTTTTGATTTTTCCGTTACCGCTTCGGGTGTGCAGCTGGATTCAAAATTTTCCGACGGACAATACAACGCAGTTTGGGAAAGCGCTGTGAAGATCGACAAGGACGGCTGGAACGTGGAGATAAAGATCCCCTACTCTGCATTGCGATTCCCGAATTCGGAAAAACAGGTATGGGGGCTCCAGATCACGCGCAGCATTGCGAGGAACAATGAGTTCGACCAGTGGGCGCTTACTCCGCGCGGAGCGGCGAACGGACTGTTTTACTGGGGACTGATGAAAGGCCTCAACGATGTGAAAGAGCCGGTGCGCCTTTCGCTTACGCCCTACATCACCGCCTACACGTCGCACTATCCCACTAATGTGGAAGGTGAAAGCAATTACACCACAAACGTTACCGGCGGACTTGATCTCAAATACGGGATCAATGAAAGCTTTACGGTGGATGTAACGCTGCTGCCCGATTTTTCGCAGGTGCAAAGTGATAATGTGGTGAAAAATTTAAGTGCGTTTGAAGTTCAGTACGATGAGCAGCGGCCTTTCTTCCAGGAAGGGACCGATCTTTTTCAAAAAGGCAATCTCTTTTATTCGAGACGGATCGGCAGGCAGCCGGGCGGCTATTACAGTGCTTATTCACTTGTAAACGAGGACAGCAAAGAGGTGATCATCAAAAATCCAGGACAGGCAAAGCTGTTGAATGCAACCAAGCTTTCGGGCAGAACACAGAATGGGCTTGGTGTGGGCATCCTGAACGCTGTGCTGGATGATACATATGCTATAGCCCGCGACAGCATGGGCAATGAACGCAAGATCCTTACCGAGCCTTTTTCAAATTATAACATCGTAGTGTTCGATCAGCAGATGAAGAACAGCTCCAATGTGTATCTTATCAATACAAATGTGAACAGGCAGCATGGGTATAACAATTCGAATGTAACAGGCGTCGGCAGCTATCTCAACAATAAGAAAAACACGTATAGCATTAACGGGAATGTAGCCTTCTCAAATGTGTTCACACCCGATACCGCTCAAAACACCTATTCCGACCTGTTCGGTTATTCCTATGATGTTGCCTTCAATAAGGTAAGCGGCAATTTCCAGTTCAACATGTACAGGGAAGGCGCTGATCCTACATTTCAGAAAAATGACATGGGCTACAACCAGGTTGTGAATTATATCAACAACGGACTTAACGTGAATTTGTTCAAGTTTGATCCGTTCGGAAGATTTTTGAACGGGAATATTTTTTTCCATATCAACGAGGCTGAAAATTTTACCACACACAGGCTTAATTCAGTAAATATGGAACTGAACGCCAATGCTACATTCAAATCGTTTGACAATATCTATTTAGGAGGGAACGCCCAGGTAACGGAGCAAATTGACTACTATGAAGCGCGTACTCCGGGCAGGATCCTGATCAGGCCAAGAGCCGCCACTGTTTACGGCGGCATTAATTCGGACACAAGGAAAAAATTAAGCGCGGGCTTAAATGTATATGCAGGATCAACAGAGATCATTACTCCTACCATCGGCCGCAACCCTTATTTTGGAATAACGCTGGCGCCAACCATCAGGTTCTCCGACAGGTTTACGCTGGGCATCAACAGCAATTATTCAAGAGACATGGGCGACCGCGGTTATGTGAATACAGATGAATACGGGAACATTATTTTCGGGCTGCGCTTCCTTACAAATGTGACCAACACCATTGAAGGCCGCTACCTGTTCCGCAACAACCTGTCACTCGCGCTGAGGGCAAGACATTACTGGGCACGCGGTGACTACAAGAGCTTTTATACTTTAACGGAGGAAGGGCGCCTGATCGATAACATCAGCTATGACCAGAACCACGATTTCAACTTCAATGCGTTCAACCTCGATATGGTATTCCAGTGGCAGTTTGCACCGGGTAGCTCCGTAAATCTTGTTTGGAAGAATTCCATCTACAACGAATGCCAGGAAGTGATCAACAGCTATTCACGAAACCTCGACAATACTTTTTCAGCGAAACAGCTGAATACTGTTTCGCTCAAGATATTGTATTATTTCGATTATCTTTACCTGAGAAAAAAAAGGACAGCGAAATAATGATCAGGGCATCATCCATTCATAAATCATACGGAAGCTTACATGTATTAAAAGGTGTTTCCATCACTATCAATAAAGGAGAGGTGATCTCCATTGTGGGCGCATCCGGCGCAGGCAAAACCACGATGCTGCACATCCTCGGCACGCTCGACAGGCCCGATACCGGCACACTCGAGATCAACGGCGTAAACATTTCCTCGCTCAGCGATAAAAAGCTGGCTGATTTCAGGAATAAGAATATTGGCTTTGTTTTCCAGTTCCACCACCTGCTTCCAGAATTCACCGCACTGGAAAACGTATGCATCCCAGCTTTCATTGCAGGCACATCCACTTCGGAGGCGGAAAAGAGAGCGGCAGAGCTGCTGACATTCCTTGGATTGTCGCAACGCATGCATCACAAGCCGAATCAGCTTTCGGGCGGAGAGCAGCAGCGTGTTGCAGTAGCAAGGGCGCTGGTGAACAACCCTGCAGTGATCCTTGCGGATGAGCCTTCGGGTAATCTCGACTCTTCAACAGCGAAGGAACTTCATCAATTGTTCTTCACGCTGCGTGAAAAATTCAATCAGACCTTTGTGATCGTAACGCACAATGAAGAGCTTGCAGATATGGCAGACAGGAAATTGGTGATGAAGGATGGAAATATTGTGTAACGTCATTGCGAGCGTTAGCGAAGCAATCTCACGTTATAGGCAGATTGCTTCGCTAACGCTCGCAATGACAGTACAATTTGACAATGTTCGAACAATTAAGATACTAGCACCGTTTCAACAACTCCTTCACCCTTCTTTCGATCTCATCCCTTACTTTATTGAACTCCGAAGGCTCCATGTTCTTAGGGTCATCCAGCTTCCAGTCGTCGCGGTGCTCAGCCTGTATGAACGGACATTCATCGCCGCAGCCCATGGTGATCGCATGATCATATTTAATATCGGGGATCTCCTCCAGCGATTTTGAACGGTGTGTGCCCAGATCATAACCCAATTCTTTCATTGCAGCGATCGCTTTGGGATTGATCTTCCCGGAAGGGCGCGACCCGGAGCTGTACACTTCAACTTTACCTTTTCCATGAATACGGGCAAACGCTTCGGCCATCTGGCTGCGGTTGGAGTTCTCCACACAAACAAAGAGGATCTTTTTCATGATTCCTTTTTATAGAGGTAATTAAATATGAACACTGCAGCAAGCGCCCCGATGAAAGGACCGGTAAGATAGATCCAGAGCAGCTCCGTGTTGCTGTTCATCACCGCAGGCGCAAAGGAGCGCACCGGGTTCATCGATCCGCCGCAGTAAGGGCCGCCGACATAAATTCCGAGCGCCACATAGGCGCCGATGATCCAGGCATCGTACTTCAGTTTCATCCGCGCACAGATGAGGATCACCGTCATCAGAAAAAACGTGATCACGAATTCAAACGAAAAAGCCCAGTAGGAGCTTATCGTCGGCAACGTTTCTCCCAGCGTGGTGCTGTCGGGAAAGAGCTGCCGCAGCAGGAAGCTCGCAAGCAGCGCGCCTGCCACCTGGGCCAGCAGGTAAGGAAGAATGTCCTTCCGGAAAAATTTACCGCCCGCTGCAAGTGAAAGCGTAACGGCGGGATTCATGTGGGCGCCGCTCCATTTGCCAAGAATAATGATCATGAGCGAAACAACGAGACCGGTAATTACAGAGATTCCCGCAAGGCTTACTTTTCCGTTGCTCACATGATCCACGATCACGGAACCCGTTCCGATGAACACGAGGAAAAAAGTGGAAATGAATTCGGCTATACTTTTTTTCATGGGAGCTTTTTTTAGCAACAGCCGCCACCGGGCGTGCAACAAGCGTTTGAAGCAGTGCCGAGCTCAACAAGGTTCAGCTTTTGTTTTTCTTTCGGAGCACCGCAGCTGTCGCTTGCGAGGCAGGCCGTGTTTTTCGGAACAAGCACAAAGCCTTCATTGCTGATATCAACGCCGTATCTTCCGATGGTAGTTGTCTGGTACTCCACTTCCACTTCATGGTCGCCGATCGCAAGCGCTTTTTCAGAAAGCGAAATGATCTTCAGCAGCTTCTCCGATGTTAAGCGGTGATCGAGGTCGTTCGCCTCCCAAAGCTGGAAGTTCACCACCTTCTCTTCGCGTACGGTTCCGCCGCAGTCGATAAAGTTCTTGGTTGTTAAGCCCACTTCCGTGATGTGAAAGTGCGAAGGAACGGGATTTCCGTCGGGCTGTGTGAAGCTCACGCCGCTGAGCGCGCCGAGCTGATCTTTAAATTCAGAGAGTTTCATTTTGGCTGAGGTTTGAGATGAATGATCTAATAATTATAATTCGTTTTAATAAGGGGTTAGCAGCACTTCTTCATCGCTTCGAATTTCATATTGAACAGCTCGGAGAAGATCGCTTTCGCATTCTTCCAGTTCTCCGTATGGATGCAATAACAAACCCTCGGCCCGTCGATCTCGCCCTGGATGAGCCCTGCGTTCTTTAATTCTTTCAGGTGCTGCGAAACGGTTGATTGCGACAAGGGCAGGTGCTCCACGATGTCGTTGCAGATGCAGGACTTTTGTTCGGAAAGGAATTTGAGGATGGCCACGCGGGCCGGGTGCGACAATGCCTTTGCCAGCTCGCTTGCCCTGATCTCCGATTTGCTGAACTCCTGCTTTTTTGAATACGCCATTGCAATTATATTTTATATCGCAAATATACGATTAAAGAAAACACAAAAGCAAATTTTTCCATTGAATTATCTTAAAATCATTTCGGGATAAGCTCGTTTCGCACTGATGCTATGCGATAGCGCTTCGTATAGTAAACGGATTCAGAAATACTTTTTTATCCGTTCTATGAACGATTCGGGAGCGCGGCAGGGTTTGTTGGTTTCCATGTTGATGAACACAAGCGTAGTGTTACCTGTATTCAGCAGCTCGTTCTTTTCATTGTAGATCTCATAATCAAATGTGATCTTCAGGGTGGGCAGTTCTTTTATAATTGTTTTAATAAGCAGCAGGTCGTCATACACAGCCGGCTTCATGTATTTGAGGCTACAGGTGTAAACGGGCAACATCACACCGTTCTCCTCCATCTCCTTATAGCTGGTGCCGAGCGCACGCATGGCCTCCACCCTGCCCACTTCATAATATTGTGTATAGTTACCATAATATACGTAACCCATCTTATCGGTTTCGGCATACCGCACACGCACAGTGGTCTCAGAAATATACATAAGCTGCTGTTGAATTATTGCTCTGAAAATACATTTTTTTATGCAGCGGCGGAGCAAAAAAATATTTTATTTTTTTTCACTTTTTTGTTTCAGCATCTCGTATTTATTCGATATAATTGTAACGCCCTAGGAAAGTAAATACCAACATCTTTTAATGAAACAACATCCCCTGCAATACTTCGTTGTATTTATTGCTATTGCCATATTTTGCGCCTGTTCCGGCTCGCCGAAGATCAGATCGGTAGAAACGGGCTCCATCGAGTTCAGCCCGCAGAATACGGCAGTTGATTCGTCCGCCTACAAGCTTATTGCTCCCTATAAAAAAGAAATGGATGCGATCATGAGCGAAGTGCTTGGCACTTCCGACGCAGCGCTTACCAAAGAGCTCCCCGAAGGCTCGCTCGGAAACTTTGTGGCCGATGCGGTGCTCAAAAAAACGAATGATGCCTATCGTCCCGCCGATACTAAAAAAGCTGATGTGTGCCTGCTGAACAACGGCGGGCTCCGCGCACAGCTGCCGAAGGGAACGATCACACGCGGAAATGTTTTTGAGCTGATGCCCTTCGAGAACAGCATCGTGATACTTACCATCAGCGGCGAACGGCTGCAACAATTGTTTCAATTCCTCGTTGATAATAACGGCGCTCCTTTCGCGGGGGCTACTGTAACATCCAAAGCGAAGAAGATCACTGCGCTGAGGATCGGCGATTCGGATTTTGATGCTGCAAAAACGTACAAAGTTGTAACATCGGATTATCTCGCGGCGGGTGGCGACAAATATGATTTCTTTAAAAACCCGATCGCTGTGGATACGCTGAACTACAAGCTCCGCGATGCGATCATTGATTACATGACCGAGGAAAATAAAAAAGGCAACACGATCAAAAGCAGGAAAGATGGACGAATTAAACTTGAATAGCAGGCGTGCATTCCTTAAGAAGACTGCATTTGCGGGTGCCGGCGTTTTCGCGTTGAGCAGCATCCCGAACGATGTATTCGCAAAGACCGACCTTGTGAAGATCACGATCCTGCATACGAATGATGTTCACAGCCACATCGATCCTTTCCCTGATAACGATCCGAAATATCCGGGGCTCGGCGGCGCTGTGAACCGTGCAGCGCTCATCAGGAAGATCCGCACCGAAGAAAAAAATGTGCTGCTGCTCGATGCCGGCGATGTATTCCAGGGAACGCCTTACTTCAACATGTATGGAGGCGAGCTGGAATTCAAGCTCATGAGCATGATGCAGTACGATGCGTCGACGATCGGCAATCATGATTTCGACAACGGGCTGGATGGACTTGTGAAGCAGCTGCCGCACGCAAGCTTTCCGTTCATCAACAATAATTATGATTTTTCCGATACGCCGATGGCGGGCAAAACCATCCCGCATAAAATATTCATGAAGGATGGAATTAAGATCGGCGTGTTCGGCATAGGCATTGCGCTTGAAGGGCTTGTGGATAAAAGAATGTACGGCAACACGAGGTACCTCGATCCTGTTGTGAAAGCAGCCGAAGCATCACATTACCTGAAGATGGATGAAAAGTGCGATCTCGTGATCTGCCTGTCGCACCTGGGATACAGCTCAAAAGGGAAACAGATCAACGATGTGGAGCTTGCTAAACAATCGAGAAATATTGATGTTATAATTGGTGCTCACACACATACCTTTCTCGACAAGCCTTCTGAATATGAAAATGGTGAAGGAAAAAAAATATTGGTCGCGCAGGTAGGATGGGCAGGCCTCCGGATAGGCCGGATCGACTACGTTTTCGAGCGTCGGTCGGGAAAAAAGGCCGCAGAAGGTCATAGTATAAAAATTTCCAAAAAGTCAATAGCTATTTAAACTTTTTTTAATTTTTTTTTCAAGGTTATTTGTTGCCGCTAAAGTAAAGTTGTATATATTTACAGCAGAATAAGCCGAAACACTGCACACACGCACAACACACACGAAACCAAGCATAAGTTAAACAGTAAAAATTTTTGAAAGCGAATGGAGAAAGCATACGTAAAAGTCTGGGAGAGTTGTCTGGAGATAATAAAGGACAATGTTAGTTCACAAAGTTTCAAAACATGGTTCGAACCAATTAAGCCGGTTAAATTAAGCAGTAACGTTTTAACGATTCAAGTTCCCAGTCAATTTTTCTATGAATGGCTCGAAGAGCACTACATTACCCTACTCAAAAAAACGATCAAAAAAGAATTAGGAGCAGAAGGAAGATTGGAATACAGCATTATTATGGAGAACTCCCATAATACATCAAAACCGTACACCGTTAAAGTTCCCACAACAAGCAAGAAAGAATTAAAGAATCCTTCGGTGTCAATGCCGATCGATCTTAACCAGAATACGATCCGTAACCCCTTCATCATCCCGGGATTAAAAAAGGTAAATGTTGAATCACAGCTGAACCAGAATTACTCCTTCGAAAATTTAGTGGAAGGTGATTGCAACCGTCTTGCACGCTCTGCAGGCTTTGCCGTTGCCAACAAACCGGGCGGCACCGCTTTCAACCCGCTTCTTATTTATGGTGGCGTTGGTCTTGGAAAAACACACCTGGCTCACGCTATCGGCATCCAGATCAAAAATGAATTTCCAAACAAAACCGTGCTGTATGTCTCCTCTGAAAAATTCACACAGCAATACATTGATTCCGTAAGGAACAACAACCAGAACGACTTCATCCATTTCTACCAGATGATCGATGTGCTCATCATCGATGATGTGCAGTATTTTGCAGGAAAGGAAAAAACACAGGATGTATTCTTCCACATCTTCAATCACTTACACCAAACAGGTAAACAATTGGTTTTAACAGCCGATAAGCCTCCTGTTGAATTGCAGGGTTTTGAGCAGCGTTTATTATCACGCTTCAAATGGGGCCTTGCTGCCGACCTTCAAACTCCGGGCCTGGAAACACGCATCGCCATCCTCGAGAAAAAAGTCTATGCCGATGGCATCGACCTGCCGAAGGAAGTGATCGAGTACCTTGCATACAGCATCACCACCAATGTGCGTGAGCTCGAAGGTGCCCTTATTTCATTGCTGGCACAGTCCTCAATGAATAAAAAAGCGATCACGCTCGAATTAGCGAAACAAATGATCGATAAATTCGTAAAAAACACAGCACGCGAAGTTTCGATCGATTATATACAAAAAGTGGTTTGCGATTATTTCGATCTTCCGATCGAGCTTTTAAAATCCAAAACACGTAAACGTGAAGTTGTTCAGGCGCGCCAGATCGCAATGTATTTTGCAAAAAGCATGACCAAATCATCATTGGCAACCATCGGCCTCCACTGCGGCGGAAAAGATCACGCAACTGTTCTTCATGCCTGCCGCACGGTAAACAACCTGATGGACACTGATAAACGTTTTAAAAACTATATCGATGAGCTTAACAAAAAAATCAGCATTCAATAACTCTAACGATAAATCTCTCTGAATTTAAGAATAGGAACCAGGTCGCCCCCGGTTCCTATTTTTATATACACCGGTTTTAAAACTGTGAGAATACAAAAGCTCCTCTCCCTCCACTTATTACTGATCGTTTGCTGTACGATCTGCATTCACCTGCCTGCACAGAATTTCAATTTCAGGAATTACTCGCTCGACGACGGATTATCACAATCGGAGATCAACTGCATTTATGAAGACAGCCGCGGCTATCTCTGGATGGGAACTTCCGGCGGAGGTCTCAACCGCTTCGATGGCATCTCCTTCAAGGTGTATGAGCAGAAGGACGGATTGTGCAGCCAGATCATCACGGCGATCACGGAAGATACCAAAGGCAATCTCTGGATCGGCAGCCAGCAGGGAACGCTTTGCATCTTCGACGGTAAAACATTTACAAAGGTGCTCGACGGCACAAAGGAATTTAATACAAAGGGCCGCATCGATTTTATCTCCGTGGATGATAATAACAACATAATCATCGGGTCGGACGAGGCGCTGTACATGTATAACGAAAAGCGCATGGAGCAGCTCACCGTTACCGCCGACACCGTGAAAAATTATAACATCAGCTGCTTTAAAAAAGACAGCAGGAACATCAGCTGGATCGGCACCTCGAAAGGAATGCTTGTGCTGAAGAACCATTCTCTGCTCCACATCTCCGATCCCGGCTTCAACGGCTATATGAACATCACTGCCATCACCGAGGATATTTTCGGCAACCTGTGGGTGGTGAAGGATCACAGGGAATTGTACATCATCAGGATCGTAGGGCCCTCGCATTACCAGGTGAAGATCCTGAAAGTTGATTCCGTTCCAACTCCCGCCGGCATCAACATCACTGCCATACATTTCGATAAGCGCAACCAGCTCTGGATCGCAAGCGACAACAAAGGGATCGTTAAAGTATCCGGCAATACGTATGCGCAATTCGATCAGCACAGCGGACTTTCAGTGGAGAACATCAGGAACATCTATGAAGATGCATCGGGCAATCTCTGGTTCGGCACAAGCGGCGGCGGACTCATCCGCTTCAGCAACCAGGCCTTCGCCTATTTCGATAACCTCGAAGGATTTAACTCCCCCGATATTTTTGCGATCGATGCAGACAGGGAGAACTCCATCTGGATCGGCACACAGCTGCACGGCATTTATAAGTTCGATGGAAAAACAACTACGAAAGTTCCTGTATTCGGCGACTCCGAGGTGCGCTGCATTCATACCGACAGCAAAGGCATCACCTGGTTCGGCAGCGCGGAAGGCATCCGGCAGTACAATGGAAAATCATTCAGCTCATTCGAGCCTGCTGCAGGCCTCACAAACATCCGCGGGCTCTTTGAGGACAGCAAGGGCACCATCTGGATCGGCACCAAAGGAAAAGGTGTGTACACGTATACAGACAAGAAGCTGGAAAAATTAAGTGACGCGCACGACAATGCCTATTCCTTTGTGGAAGATGCCAAAGGCGATGTATGGATCGGAACAGGCGCCGGAATTTATGTTTACAGCAACAAAAAGCTGGTAAAGCACTACTCCACTGCCGACGGCATCTGCAATTCCTATGCGGGCAGCATGGTGAAGGACAAATACGGCAACATCTGGGTGGGCACCGATAACTGTGTTGCCAAGTTTGACGGGAGCAGGTTCAAAAGCTACGGCGTTGAGGAAGGGCTTACCTCCGGAACAGTTTACCTGATCAATGCCGACAGCCTCGGCAATGTATGGGTAGGAACCAACAAAGGCCTTGATAAAATTGTGCTGAACAGCAAGGGGGAAATTGAAAGCATCCGCAACTACGGAAAGGCGGAAGGCTTCAAAGGTATCGAATGCAACTCACGGGCTACCTGCACCGACAGGAAAGGTAACCTCTGGTTCGGAACCATCAAAGGCGCAATAAAATTCAATCCGCACGAGGATATCAACGCGGCGAAAGAGATCCCCATCACGCACATCACCAGCATCAAGCTGTTTTACGAAGATGTTGACTGGAACAAATATTCCGATTCGGTTTCCACCTGGTTCGCCGTTCCCCTGAATGCACAGATCCCCTACGATCACGACCAGATCACGTTTGACTTTTCCGCCATCTGCAAGACCTTCCCCGAAAACATTCATTACAGCTTCATGCTGGAAGGCTTTGATAAAGACTGGAGTCCGGCCGACGACAATCACTCCGCCTCCTACTCCAACCTGCAGCCGGGCACCTACACATTCAGGGTTAAATCGCAAAACAAAAGCGGAACATGGAGTGAGAACGAGGAAGCATTCACATTCAGCATCATGACACCTTTCTGGAAATCGTGGTGGTTCATATTGCTTGTGCTTGCCGGAATTTCAGCCCTCATTTATTTTTACAACATTTACCGGAAGAAGAAGCACGAGCTTCACAAAGAGCGCCTGGAGAAGATCATTCGTGAGCGCACTTCGGAGATCATCAAGCAGCGCGACGAAAAGGAGATCCTTTTGAAGGAGGTTCATCACCGCGTAAAAAATAATTTGCAGATCATCAACAGCCTGATCAACATTCAGTCGGATTACGTGAACGACACCGTTTCGCTGGAGCTGTTCAAAGAGATCAGGAACCGCATCCGCACCATTTCACTGGTGCATGAAAAGCTGTATAAATCGCAGGACTACGCCAACATCAATGTGAAGGAATACATCAACATGCTGGTGGAAAACCTGATCGACACCTACAGCTTCGAGAAGAACATTGACCTGAAGGTAAGCCTGCAGGTGGAATACTTCAACCTGAACACCATCATCCCGCTCGGATTATTATTGAATGAAGTAATTTCCAACTCCTTCAAATATGCCTTCAATGAAACCAACGACGGCATCATCGAGATCATGCTCGAAAGATCGGGCCCCGATAATTTTGTACTGATCATAGGCGACAACGGGAAGGGATACGACAATGACCCTTTCAGCGGCGAGAGCATTACACTCGGCCTTGAGCTGGTAAGGATCCTTGCCGACCAGCTGAATGGCAAGGTGGAAAAGCTGAAGCGCCCGGGAACATATTACAGGCTTGAATTTAAACCTTTGAAAGATTGAATTGATTTATGACGAAAATACTAATGGTTTGTCTCGGCAACATTTGCAGATCACCGCTGGCCGAAGGGATCTTAAGAGTAAAAGCAGAAAAGGCCGGATTGGATGTAGCGATCGACTCTGCAGGCACATCCAACTACCACATCGGCGAGCATCCTGACAAGCGCACTATCTCAAATGCAGCCATGCACGCCGTGGATGTTGCCAATTTAAAAGCGCGGCAATTCTCGGTAAGCGATTTTGATGAGTTTGACCACATTTTTGTAATGGACCGCTCCAATTATGCCGATGTGCTGTCACTCGCCCGGAATGATAACGACAGGCGGAAAGTGGAAATGATCCTGAACCGTGTATATCCCGGCTCCGATATGTCGGTGCCCGATCCGTACTTCGGCGGCGAACAGGGATTTGAAAATGTGTTCATCCTGCTCGACAAAGCATGCGATGTGATCGTAAGCACTCTCCACAAATCATGAGCAAGGGAACCCTCTACCTGATCCCCACCACGCTGGGTGACACTGCTGAAACAATGGATGTGCTTCCGGTGAAAGTGAACCACGTGATCAACACGATCGATGAATACATTGTGGAGAACGAAAAATCGGCGCGGCACTACCTGAAAAAAATGGGCATCAAAAAGCCATTGCAGGAGATCATTCTTCATCCGCTGAACCAGCATACCGAAGCAGGAGAGATCTCGGGCTACCTTAACGCTATCTCCGACGGAAAGAACATCGGCATCATCTCGGAAGCCGGTTGTCCGGGCGTTGCCGATCCCGGCGCCGAAGTAGTGAAGCTTGCACATGAAAAGAACATCACCGTTGTTCCGCTTGTCGGCCCCTCCTCTATCCTGCTTTCGCTGATGGCATCGGGGTTCAACGGACAGAATTTCGCATTCAACGGATACCTTCCAAAAGAACGCGGCGAACGCATAAGAAAGATCAAAGAGCTGGAGAACCTTGCCATCAAAAGGAACCAGGCACAACTGTTCATTGAAACACCTTACCGCAACATGCATCTGCTTGAAGACCTGATCGCGAATTGCGACAAGCAAACCAAGCTTTGCATCGCCTGTGATGTTACATTAACAACAGAGCTCATTAAAACAAAAACCATCAGCGACTGGAAAAAACAATTGCCGGAACTCAACAAAAGGCCGACGATCTTTTTGATAGGGCGGTGATGTGTTTAATACCCTGATGTGGAACAGGCCGCTCCTACGGAGCTTCATTAATATTGATACCCAAGGCTACAAACAGATCGCTCCTACGGAGCTGGATGCATTGTTTAACATAAGCCGATATAATTCACTCCTCCGGAGCTCTTGTATTATTCCGCGACTATTTAATCTATTAATAATTTGCTCCTCCGGAGCATTGTTAAATCTATTTTGTGTTACCTACAGGCCGCTCCTATGGAGCTTGAATTCAACCCTGCATCAATGCTACAAACAGGGCGCTCCTACGGAGCTGGATGTATTGTTATAACGTCGGGCGATAATAATTCACTCCTCCGGAGCTCTTATATTATTCCGCTACTATTTATCTATTAATAATTTGCTCCTCCGGAGCATTGTTAAATCTTTGTGTTACCTACTGATTTGCTCTCCGGAGCTGTTATGAACCGTATGCTTCGCCGCGCCCGGATTATGTTGCTACTGTTTTATCTGTTGTTAATAATTGACTTGACTGTCCCGAGTCGTACGCTGCTCAGATCATTTCACAAAGCTCCGTAGGAGCTACCTGTTTGTAACACTTTGCATGCGCGTGTTTCTCAAGCTCCGTAGGAGCGGGCTGTTAAACACCGCATTCACCTACGAACGCTCCGGAGGAGCACCTTATTAATAACGACAAAGTCAACCCGATCCATCAGAGCTCCGGAGGAGCGAATTGTTCATCCGGCTTCGCCGCGTATTATCATTCACAATCACTTAAATCCTCTATATTTGACCACACATTTAAAAACTATAAAACATGAAATCAATCAAACTTGCATTGCTTGTCCTGCTCATCAGCACAAGCATTTTGAAATCACAGAACAATGTACGCATGACCTCTTATTTTGATGTCGGCGATAAAAAGAGCTACTACCTCGCATGGGATATTAAAACCGGTAAATCCGTTCAGTATTACTGGGATGGCAGCAGCAGCAAATGGCTTTCCTTCGAGATCAATCTGCCTGCACAGCCCGTACCGGGAGCCACGGGGAACATCATGTTCGATGTGTATTACGATCATACCGACGGTAAAGCATATTACACCGCCTGGGATACTAAAACAGGAAAATCGATCCAGTATTACTGGGATGGAACCAACAGCAAATGGAGCCCCTTTGAGATCAACCTGCCTGCAAGTCCGTTACCGGGCGCTACCGGCGAGATCATGATCAAAAGTTATTTTGATTCGAATGACAGCAAAGCCTATTACATTGTGTACGATACCAATGGCGGGAAGTCTATCCAGTATTACTGGAACGGCAGCTCTTCAAAATGGGAAGCATTCGAGATCAACCTTCCGGAGAAGCCTTTGGCGGGAAAATAAAATGATGGGATTACAGCTTTTTCTCGACCAGGTACTTATTCCGGTCGGAAGAATTACGGGAGACCAGTTCTCCTAAAAAGCCTGCGAGGAAAAGCTGTGTTCCGATTATCATCGCAACAAGCGCGATGTAAAAATGAGGCTTGTCGGTTACATCCCGCGTTGGAATGTGCCGGGCAGATTTAATAAGCTTCTCGCCGGTGAGCCACAAGGTGATCATGCCGCCTGTAAGGAAGCTCAGCGTTCCGTATAATCCGAAAAAGTGCATCGGCCTCTTTCCGAATTTCGACATAAAGGAGATCGACAACAGGTCGAGAAAGCCATTTACAAAGCGCTCTAGTCCGAACTTGGTGGTTCCGTATTTTCGTTCGCGGTGCGCCACCTCTTTCTCCTCTATTTTGGTGAAGCCTGCCCATTTGGCAATTACCGGGATGTAGCGGTGCATTTCGCCGTATACTTCAATGCTTTTCACCACATCTTTACGGTAAGCTTTCAATCCGCAGTTAAAATCGTGCAGGTTATTGATCCCGCTCATTTTGCGGGTAGCCCAGTTGAATAATTTAGTGGGAATTGTTTTCGTAAGCGGGTCGTAACGCTTCTTTTTCCAGCCCGAAACAAGGTCGTTGCCATCGGTAACGATCATCTGGTAAAGACCGGGAATTTCATCGGGTGAATCCTGGAGATCGGCATCCATGGTAATGATCACATCGCCCTGTGTGGCTTCAAAGCCAACATTCAGCGCTGCCGATTTACCATAATTTCTTCTGAACTTTATGCCGTGAACATTTGGGTTTTTCAGCGCCAGCGCTTCGATCACCTGCCATGACTTATCCTTGCTGCCATCGTCCACAAACAGGATCTCATAGCTGAACCTGTTTTCCTCCATTACACGCACGATCCAGTCGTGCAGCTCCGGCAATGATTCTTCTTCGTTAAAAAGCGGGATAACCACTGAAATATTCATCGTGACAAATATATATACAAACCAATTACGAATTACGAAATTCTCCGAATATGGAACGGAAAGCGGGCTGAATTAGGGAAATTTAACTTTTTCAAAAAACCGGCGATTTCAATTAGGAACTTCACGAATTATTCCTACTTTTGTGCGGGGTAAGTCTTATACAACCAGCTCCCTTTAACCCTCCAGGTGCGGAAGCAAGCAAAGGTAACAGGTCGTAGCGGTGTGCTGTAAGTAGCTTACCCCTTCTTTTTTCCCTTTTCCAGGAGTTTTCCATACTTTTCCACATTCACTTTTTAATCGGCAGATCTTCCTAATTTTGCCGGATAATCAGCCATTAAAACTAAACCAATATACATTATGAAATTTTTTATCGATACCGCAAACCTTGAACAAATAAAAGAAGCGCAGGACCTTGGTGTGCTCGACGGCGTTACCACCAATCCTTCCCTGATGGCAAAAGAAGGCATTAAGGGCCAGGAAAACATCCTGAAGCACTATGTGGACATCTGCAACATTGTTACCGGCGACGTAAGCGCGGAAGTGATCTCCACCGATTTCGACGGAATCGTGAAGGAAGGCGAAGCGCTTGCAAAGCTTCACAAGCAGATCGTTGTAAAAGTTCCGATGATCAAGGATGGTATCAAGGCCATTAAATATTTTTCCTCGAAAGGCATCCGCACCAACTGTACGCTGGTATTCTCTGCCGGCCAGGCATTGCTTGCTGCAAAAGCGGGCGCATCGTATGTTTCCCCTTTTATCGGGCGTCTTGACGATGTTTCCACAGATGGAATCAGGCTGATCGAGGACATCCGCCTGATCTATGACAATTATGCGTATGAAACAGAGATCCTTGCGGCATCTGTTCGTCACCCGATGCACATCATCAATTGCGCGCAGATAGGTGCCGATGTGGTAACCTGTCCGCTGAGCGCGATCACTGCGCTGCTGAAGCACCCGCTGACCGACAGCGGACTGGCACAGTTCTTAGCCGACGCAAAAAAATAAAACCTAAAAGCCCCTCCGACAGAGGGGCTTTTTAATTGCTGAACATTTTATTTCTCAGCGCTCACAGGAATAAAATTTGTCCTTATAAAATTATGCTGCTACGAATTAACCCTACCAAGCCGAATTACGATGAGATCGCACAGGTGGTTACCTGTTTGCGCGATGGCGGCGTTGTGATCTACCCAACCGACACTGTATACGGCATCGGCTGCGACATCACGCGGCAGCGGGCGGTGGAGCGCGTGTGCAAGCTCAAGGGCGTTCAGCCGGAGAAAGCAAACTTTTCGTTCATTTGCAGCGACCTGAGCCATCTTTCCGATTATACAAAGCCTATCGATACCGCCACGTTCAAGCTGATGAAAAAGGCGCTGCCCGGGCCATTTACATTTATCCTTGAGGCCAGGAACAGCGTTCCCAAGCTCTTCAGAAGCAATAAAAAAACGGTCGGCATCCGCATCCCCAACAACCAGATCTGCCTCGAAATGGTGAAACAGCTGGGCAACCCGGTGATGAGCACTTCCGTGCACGACGATGATGAGATCATTGAATACACCACCGACCCGGTGCTCATTTATGAGAAATACAAGAACCTTGTCGACATTGTAATTGCCGGCGGCTTTGGAAATAACGAGCCTTCCACGGTGGTTGACTGCAGCGGGGGCGGCTTCACCATCGTTCGCCAGGGCCTCGGCGTTCTTGAAGAATTCTTATAATCCGGTTGGCTTATTCAGCCGCTTCCACCGGGTAATCCTTCTGCACCCAGTCTTCTTTTATGCCCGTTGGAATATCAAGGATCTTTGCTTTTTTAAAGCCCTGGTCAACGAGGTATTTGTGTGCCGGACGAATGTTCGGACAATTGGACGATGTGCAGCAGCCGCAATACACCACCACTTCGCGGTCCTTTGAAATTTTGGAAACTTCGTAACGGAATTTTTTAAAACCTTCCTCGGTGCTCACCGGGCCGGCCTTGATGGCTGTTTTTATCTGGTCGACAGTGCCCACATTATAAACCACCGGCTTTACTGCTTTCGGGTCGTTCAGCTTTGCAGCAAGCTCTTTCGGGTCCATCAGGTTTTCTTTTTTGATCGCTTCCTGCTGCATAAATGCGAAGAATAAGAAAGCGGAAGGAATAAGGATAAAGAGTATCTTTTTCATAGGGATTATTTTTTCGGCGGCAACAGCAATTTTTATACCGAAAGTATGAGTAACTTTATTCTTTGAAAAAGCGCCCTTACCCGATGAAATTCATATATAGTTGTTTTCTTGTGCTTTTCGCCATAAGCGGTTTGAAGGCGCAGGACCAGGAAAAGGGAAATTATCTTGACGACTTTAACATTCTTGTAGGAAGCCTGTTCGAGCTTCATCCCAAGCTGTATACCAACATTACGAAAGACGAATTCGACACCGATGTGGCGAACATCAGCCAGCGCCTCCTTATTAATTCTTCACGCCCCAAAGCCATTTATATGATGCAGGAGCTGTTCTACAAATTAGGGAACAGCCATGCTGGAAATGTTTCGGTATTCGAGGATCTCGGCATTACGAAAGCCCTTCCGTTCAGCGTGTACATCATTGACCACGATCTGTACATCAGGAACTACCCGCGCGATACAACGCTTAACGGAACAAAGATCAATGCGATCGGCAATACAAGCGCTGCACGGCTGATCGACAGCCTTAAAATATTTTTTCCCAGCGACGGGAACATTCCCGTGATCAGCTGCAACCTGCAGCCGCTGTTCAACAACCTGTACGGCTTTTTCTGCGCCGAGAGGGATACGTTCCTGCTCGATACGGAGAAAGGCCCGATGAAGCTGGCCGCGGCTGTAAGGGGCGATAAAATATTCGAAGAAGTGATCCTGAAAAGGGCGGAGATGTATTTCGGTGCCGACCGTTTCCTGAAAAAAGAGATCCACCCGGATTACGGCTATTTCCGTTTTATCGGCTTCGCGCACAGCTACAAGGAGTTTGAGATCGAAAAAGAATACAACGCATTTATTAAGGAGGCAAATGAAAAGCAGCTGAAAGCGATCGTGATCGACCTGCGAAACAACAATGGCGGCGACCCGTATGTAATGGGCAGGATGACGGCCTTATTATCGGATCATCCTTTCCGCCTGTTTGAGAGGGTACTCATTACGGAAACCGGGGTTCCGTTTTACATGCGGTACATGAACAACCACTCCACTTACCGGGTGCGTCATTTAAAATCAAAGGAAATGGGCGACCTGCGCGAAGTGGTGAGGCTTGAACAAGGACTGAAGATCATCCAGCCTTCGCCGGAGCGATTTAAAGGAAAGATCTACATCATCACAGGGTCTATTACGCAATCGTCGTCTACCATGATGTGCAAATACCTGCAGGGGCAGCCGAATGTGGTTTTCGTGGGATCAGAGCCCATCGGGGCGATCAACTACTTCTGGGCAAGCTCGCATTGCCAGATCACGCTTCCGGAATTAAAAACGAAATTCTCCTTCGGCATGGAGCTGCTGGAGCTGAAAAAATACAGCAGCAATAAGGAAAAGCCGGGCGGACTTATTCCCGATCATGTGATCAGCTATACCATAGAAGAGCGGCTGCAGAAGAAGGACAAAGAGATGGAATTCATCATCGGCGACCTGCAGCAATAATTACTTCCCGATCACCCTGAACTCGGTACGCCTGTTGATGGCCCGGTTGGCATCCGAATCGTTCTTCACCTTCGGCATTGTATCGCCGTAACCCTTATAAGTAAGGCGCTTCGGACCGATCCCGTGAGCCACGAGATAATCATAAACTGTTTTCGCACGGTTTTGGGAAAGGGTCATGTTCGATTTTTTGTCGCCCACATTATCGGTATGCCCGCTTAATTCACCGCGGATCGTTTTGTTCACATTGAGGAACTTCACAAGGATGTCGAGCTCGGCATTCGATTCGGGCTTGAGGTTGAATTTCGCCGTTTCAAAAAATACATTCTTCAGCTCGATAATTCCTGTGTCGATGGGCTGCATCGGCACATCCATGATGAAGGGTTTTGTTTTATCAGCGAGCTCCTTCAACGCGAAATTTTCGGAATAGAACAAATAACCCGGCTGTGACACATTCAGCGCATAATCCTTATCCACCGGTAATGTCACGAGAAACTCACCGTTCCCGCTGTTGGCATCCGATTCGATCACCGGCTTCCCGGTCGCAAGGTCGATCAGTACAAAGTGAGCGCCGAGCGGTGCACGCGATTTTACATCGTATACTTTTCCTTTTACATAGGTCACAAGATCGGGACGCGCTTCCTTATACAGGTCGAATTTATACATATCGAGACCGCCCAGTCCGCCCTCACGGTTTGACGCAAAATATGCGATCTCTCCCGAAGCGCCTACCAGCAGGCTGTTTTCGTCGCCATACGTATTGATCGGGTAGCCCAGGTTCACCGGCTCTCCCCAAGCACCACTCGCATCTTTGCGCACCACATAAATATCAAACCCGCCCATGCCGATCCTTCCGTTAGAACTGAAATACAAGGTGCGGCCATCAGGGTGAATGAACACCGACTGCTCATCCCCTTTCGAGTTCACTTTTTTTCCAAGGTTTACCGGGTGCTTCCAGCTGCCGTCGGCATCCAGCTCCGATACATAAATATCATGCTCGCCCATTCCGCCTGGACGGTTGCTTACAAAATACAAGCTCTTTCCATCGGCTGAGAAGGATGGCTGTGTTTCGCGGTATTGTGTATTCACAGAATTTCCGAGGTTGTAGGGCTTCGACCATGCGTCTCCCACTTTCTCTGCATAAAAAATATCACAGCCGCCAAGTCCCTTTCTTCCCGGACCAAAGCTGCCCGTCTGATCCTGGCAAACAGTGAAGAACAGCACCTGCCCGTCGACAGAGAGGCTTGGCGCGCCTTCATTTCCCTGTGTATTGATCCCCGAGCCCGGGATGAGCACCGCTTTCTGCCAAACGCCGCCTACCTTTTTGCTCACCATAAAATCTTCCTGCGTAGGAGCCCGCTCGGTCCGGTTATTTCGTGTAAAAAGAAAGGTCTGATCATCGGCAGTGATCGCCGGAAAATATTCGTCGAGGTTGGAATTGATGCCTTCGCCAAGGTTTACGGGCTTGAACGGCTTTGGATTTTTAACGGCATCGATCGCAAAGGTGCAATTCTGAACGTTGCGCTCCGCGCTTTCCCTGGAGTCGGGGTTGACGTTCGGGTTTTTAAGGAAGCGCTCAAAATCACTCTTCGCATTTTTATAATCACCCACTTTCATCTCGAGGCGGGCAATGTTATAAAAATTGCTGCTGCTGAATCCCGGACTGATGGTGATCGCCCTTTCGTATTCTTTGATCGCGGCATTGGTGTTCCCTTTGATCTCGTACAGCTCGGCCATGAGCAGATGCGGTTCAATAAAATTGCTGTCTTTCTCAATGGCTTTTGCAAGCGTCGCCATGCATTCATCATCCTTCTGCTGGTTATACAGCTTCATGGCCTGCTCAAAAAGCGCAACGGCTTTTTTATTTTTGGAAGTGTATTCGCCGGGAGGCAGCTGTGCCTTGCAGGAAAATAACGCGAGAAGCAAGGCGATGAGAATGAGTGTGTGTTTCATATCGGTTGGTTGGTTCCAATTATCATTCCATTACGGAATATTCATGTATTTATGCGTTTGCAGGGAAACATTCCATTTCGGATTTGCCATTACATAATCAACGATGAGCGGCATCATTTCCTTTGCCTTGCTCCATTCGGGCTGCAGGAAAAGCCTGCATTCCGGCCCAACAAGCGCGGCATGCTTCTCCGCCCATTCAAAGTCGTTCTTATTATGAACAATGATCTTCAGCTCGCTTGCCAGCGGATAATTTTCGGGCATGGGCGGACTTGTTTTCTTTGGCGACAGGCATACCCAGTCCCATTCACCGGTAAGCCTGTAAGCGCCGGAAGTTTCAATAAAGGTTTGAATGCCTTTTGCTTTCAGCTGCTGTGTGATGTACTCCATGTTGTACATGCTCGGCTCCCCTCCTGTTACCACCACCGCCTTTCCGGGGAAGCGCGATGCGTTCTGAACAATAATGTCAGTCTTCGTTAAAGGGTGCAGCGATGCATCCCAGCTTTCCTTCACGTCGCACCAGTGGCAGCCGACATCGCAGCCGCCAACACGGATAAAGTACGCAGGCTTGCCTGAATGAAAGCCTTCGCCCTGGATGGTATAAAACTCTTCCATCAGCGGCAGCTCCATTCCGAGCTCCAGTAATGTTCTATTTTTTTCTTCTGTTTCCAAATCTCTTAATTCATTTCTATGATCAGCATTTCGTATTCAAAAGGCTTAAAGGCCGCCTTCAATGCCGGGATCATCTCTTTTCCATATTTTAAATAATACGGTATAAAATTATCATAACGCTCCTGGAGGCTGCCCTCCGGGAAAAACTTTTCCTTGAGCTTGCGCAGCTGGCTGATGCTTGTTTCCTGCTTTTGTTTTTCGGAGCGCAGCAGCCTGCTTTCAATATTTTTAATACCGTTCAGCGTTTTCTGCAGCTCCGCTTCCACTGTTCCTTTCAGCGTTGGGTCCACCAATGCCGCTTTTTCAGAGATGCCTGCATACAATAACGCGATCCTATCTTCCTGCTCCTTTAACGAGATCCCACTTCCGGCAGCCCTGGCGATAACTTCTTTGATCAGCAATTCAATATCCTTAAAAAGGTCGTTCACCGCAAGACCGAATTTCTGCAGCTGCTGGTTTGTTTTCTCATCCGTGAGCATCGCAAAATTACGCGGGATCAGCACAGGGAATGTGATGCCGTGGTGATCGAACATTGCCTTGTACTCGAACCAGTAGGCAAACTCCCCCGGTCCGCCCACGTAGGCGATGTTCGGCAGGATGCGCTGCTGGTAAAGCGGGCGCAGCACCACGTTCGGACTGTACTCTTCCGGCGGAAGGCTCAACACGGCGGCGGAAGCCTCCTCGATGCGCACGCGGTCGCTGCCCAGCTGGAATACATTGATCTCTCTCGGGTTTACCTGTGCTTTATAACCGGCCTTTTCCAGCTCTGCAATGGTGGTATTTACAATTTTGAAATTCGTGTTATTGGAAATATCGTCCTTTATAATTTCGATGAACTCCTTCTTCAAGCGCGCATCGTCCGGGTCGATGATCACGAGTCCGTATGCGCCGAAAAGCTCATGAACAAGATAGCGCGTTGCATCGGCAAGGTTCGGATGCTTCAGATACGCGTTGTCAAAAAGCGTGATGAGCTCTTTTGCAGTTGCCGAATCGCCCAGGATGGTGCTCAGCTCTTCCAGCATTGCATTTAACGAGGAAGTGCTTAATCTTCCCACAGCGCCTTTTGCCTCTGGATTATCCCAGGAAAGCGTTTTCCCGAACAGGTGAATGGAACGGATCTCTTCAAAATCATGATCTTCGGAAGCCATCCAGTATACCGGCACAAAATTATTCTCGGGGTATTTCGCTTTCAGCTCTTCCGCAAGATCGATGGTGGTGATGATCTTGTAAATAAAATACAGCGGCCCGGTGAACAGGCAAAGCTGGTGCCCGGTACACACCGTAAAGGTTTTATCGTCGGAAAGCAATTCGATGTTGGAATTGGTTGCCTGGAAACCGGCAAGCGGCGACTTGATCCGCGAATTGTACTGCTCAAGGATCACTTCCTGCAGCAGACTGCGGTTGAGCGGCCGTGAAGCGCGATCGGCCATAGCTTCCTTAAATGAACGGGCATTGGGCGCATAAGCATGGAACCGGCCCACCTTGCCTTCTATGTAATCGAGGAGCAGCTGTGGAAATTGACCTGTATCGGAAAGAGGTATGTTGGTCTTTTTGTATGGCATAAATATTATGTAAAGATAACAATTTTGAAGGCATTTTGTTTGGGATAAAAAGTATGAATGCAATTAATTAACTTTGAAAAAAACGAGCTGAGCTATGAGCGATGAACTGCATAAAAATCCATGGACCACATTAACATCAGAGCCTGTTTACGATTCGCCCTGGGTGAGCCTTACGAAGCACGACGTGCTGAACCCGAACGGCAATCCCGGCACGTATTCCGTGGTGCATTTTAAACATATTGCCATCGGCATATTGCCGCTTGATAAGGACAATAACACGTATATCGTAGGGCAATACCGCTACCCGATCGACCAGTATTCATGGGAGATCCCGGAAGGCGGCGGCAAGCTGGATGTTCCGCCGCTCGATTCGGCGAAGCGCGAGCTGCATGAGGAAACGGGTATTTCAGCGGGTAAATGGACAAAGATCCAGGAGATGCACCTGAGCAACTCGGCCAGCGATGAGTTCTGTATCCTTTACCTGGCGCAGGACCTGAGCTTTGGCGAGTCGGAGCCGGAAGACGATGAGAAGCTCGAGGTGCGGAAGCTGCACTTCGATGAACTGTATAAAATGGTGGAGAACGGCGAAGTGACCGACAGCTTAACGGTGGCTGCCGTGCTGAAAGTAAAGCTGATGATGATCGAAGGGAAATTGTAATATCTGCAAGACCTAACTCACAAAGCCGGTAACAACCTCACCATACAGGTCGTAATCTTCCGCGGAAGTGATCTTCACATTAGCGAAATCGCCAACACGAACAAAATCATGATCAGCTCTTACGAGCACTTCATTGTCCACCTCGGGTGAATCGAACTCGGTGCGGCCGATGAAATAATCGCCTTCTTTTTTATCGAAAAGGACCTTGAATGTTTTTCCAACTTTTTTCTGGTTGAGGTCGAATGAGATCCCCTGCTGAAGCTCCATTACAGCTTCTGTGCGGGCCTGCTTCACCTTTGCGGGAACATCGTCCTTCAGGCTGTATGCATGCGTATTTTCCTCATGGGAATAGGCAAAAATACCGAGACGTTCGAAGCGGGTCTGCTCCACCCATTCCAGCATTTCTTCATGGTCGCGCTGTGTTTCGCCCGGGTAGCCCGCGATGAGCGTAGTGCGGATGGCGATGCCCGGAACCTTATCGCGGATCTGGTTCACCAGGTCGATCGTTTTTTGTTTTGTGGTGCCGCGGCGCATGCTCTTCAGCATGTTGTCGGTAATGTGCTGCAAAGGCATATCGAGGTAATTACAGATATTGCTCCGCTCGTTCATCACATCCAGCACATCCATCGGGAAACCGGCAGGAAATGCGTAATGCAGGCGGATCCACTCGATGCCTTCCACGTCGGAAAGGTTGCGGAGCAGCTCTGCAAGATTGCGTTTTTTATACAGATCGAGGCCGTAATACGTAAGGTCCTGCGCGATCATCATCAGCTCTTTGGTGCCGTTCTTCGCCAGGTGCTTCGCCTCTTTCACAAGCTCTTCAATGGGTTTGGAGATGTGATTCCCGCGCATCAGCGGAATGGCGCAGAATGAGCAGGGACGGTCGCAGCCTTCCGCGATCTTGAAATAGGAATAATGATGCGGGGTGGTGAGCAGTCGCTCGCCGACAAGCTCATGCTTGTAATTTGCTTTTAATGTCTTTAACAAACGCGGCAGCTCGCGTGTCCCGAAATAGCCATCCACATTCGGGATCTCCTTTTCAAGCTCGGGCCTGTAGCGCTCGCTGAGGCAGCCGGTAACATACACCTTATCAACAAGGCCGGCGGTTTTCGCATCGGCGTAACGTATAATGGTATCAATGCTTTCCTGCTTTGCATTGTCGATAAAGCCGCAGGTATTGATGATCACGATGCTGGCATCCTCATCCGTACTTTCATGCTCCACGAGAAAATTATTCGCTTTCAGCTGTCCCATCAACACTTCACTGTCCACCACATTTTTGGAACAACCGAGGGTCACTACATTTACTTTATTCTTTTTTAACGTCTTGGTCTTCATTTCTGCAAAGGTACGGAAACATTGGAAAAGATGCTTAATATTTCCTACTTTTGGTAGGTTCAAACACAATTTTTATGCGGCCGCGGCTTATTTTATGTATTCTTCTTTTCGCTTTAAGTACTGGTGCTGCCTTTGCTCAAAACGCTGTTGATTCTCTTATTCTTTCGTTAAAAACGGAAAAGGACGATACCAATAAGGTAAATCGCCTCAATGATATTCTTTGGGAGCTTATGGATACGGATTCGGGAATGGTGTACGGAAACCAGGCCCTGGCGCTTGCCGAAAAGCTTAAATGGAATAAAGGAATAGCAGAAACGTTAAGAAATATCGGCACCTATTGTTATGCGCGCGCAAATTATCCGCTGTCGCTTGATTATTATTTCCGCTCGCTGAAGATTGAAGAAACCACCGGAAATAAACAAGGCATCGCATCCTGCTTCAGTAATATCGGTGTGGTTTACAAAACCGAGAATAATTACGCCAAGGCCCTTCTTTATTACACCAAAGCTTTTGAAATTGATTCGGCAATGCTCAATAAGAAAGGAATGGCTGCCGATCTCGGGAATATCGGAAATGCTTACAAAGGGCAAAACAATTACGAAAAAACGCTGGAGTCGCATCAAAGGGCATTGCAGCTATATACCGAATTAAAAAATCCGAAAGGCATGGCCCTTAATTTAGGGAGTATTGGAAATTACTACAAAACGGTCTCAAAATATGATGATGCGCTGAAAAATTACCTGGAGTCGCTGAAATTATACGAGATGCTCGGCAATAAATCGGGAATTACCATTACCCTGAGCAATATCGGTTATATATACATCAAACAGAAAAAATATGAACTGGCGGAGACGTCTTTGACGAAATCATTAAAAATAGGCGCAGCGGCCGGACTGACGAAACAGGTGATGGAAGCGGAAGAATATTTCTCTGAGCTTTACAGGTTAACCGGTGACTATAAGAAAGCATTTGAGCATTATAAAAATTCGGTGCTGTTGAAGGACAGCATTTTCAATGAGGAAAAGAACAACGAGATCACACGGCATGAAATGACGTATGAATTTGAAAAGAAAGAAGCGGCGACAAAGGCGGAATTCGATAAAAAAACAGCTTTGAAAAATGCAGAGATCATTATTTCGAAAGCGGAGATAGAGAGAAAAAACATCATAACCTATATTCTTATCGCTTCTATTTTGCTGACGATCTTACTTTCCTTCCTGATTTACAACCGCTATAAATTAAAGCAGAAAAGCTTGCTCAATGCCGAATTATTGAAACAACAGGATATCCGAACCAAGGCAGTGATAGAAGCCGAAGAGAAAGAGCGGATGAGGATAGCGAGGGACCTGCACGATGGCGTGGGACAGACCTTATCGGCCGCCAAGCTGAACCTGAGCAACCTCGAAAGCAAACTGCGCGTTACGGAAACAGAAACACAGTCGGCATTGAAAAATGCGATCGACCTGGTGGATGATTCGGTGAAGGAGGTACGGGCGGTTTCTCACAGCATGATGCCGAATGCCTTGCTGAAATCGGGCTTGGTTGCGGCTGTGCGGGAATTCATCCAGAAGCTTTCTTCCGCCGGACAGCTGAAGATCGACCTCGAGATCACGGGCCTGCACGAGCGTTTGGAGCAGGCAACGGAAACGGTATTATTCAGGGTAATGCAGGAGATCGTGAGCAACATCATTAAACATGCCGGAGCCAACCGGGTGACCATCCAGATCATCAAGCATGAGGATGAGCTTACCGTGATGATCGAAGACAACGGGATCGGGTTTGATACGGCAAAGCTGAACGATTTCAACGGGATCGGACTGAAGAACATCGTTTCCCGTGTTGAGTTCCTGAAAGGGAAAGTTGATTTTGATTCGGCTGCCGGCAGGGGAACCACCGTAACCATTGAGCTGCCTTTAGCTGTTACTGCTTAAACAGGCTGTCCACAAACTCGTGCTTGTTGAACACCTGCAGGTCTTCCATCTGCTCACCCACCCCAATGTATTTTACCGGGATCCTGAATGAATCCGAGATGCCGATCGCAACGCCTCCTTTGGCAGTGCCGTCGAGCTTCGTAAGGGCAAGCGCATTTACGTCGGTAGCAGCGGTAAACTGTTTGCACTGCTCGATCGCGTTCTGACCGGTAGATGCATCGAGCACCAGCAGGATCTCGTGCGGCGCATCGGGAACGATCTTGCGCATTACATTTTTGATCTTGGTAAGCTCGGTCATCAGGTTCACCTTGTTGTGAAGGCGGCCTGCAGTATCAATGATCACAATATCCGCGCCTTTTGCAACGGCAGAGCTCAGCGTATCAAATGCAACGGAAGCAGGATCGGCGTTCATGCCCTGTGAAACCACGGGCACACCGGTACGCTCGCCCCATACTTTGATCTGGTCCACAGCGGCAGCGCGGAATGTATCTGCAGCGCCGATGATCACGCTCTTTCCGGTTTTTTTGAACTGGTAGGCAAGCTTCCCGATGGTGGTTGTTTTACCAACGCCGTTCACTCCCACTACCATGATCACATAAGGTTTTTTTCCGGCAGGAATGGAGAAATCGGCTTTGTCTTCCATATCGTTGGACACAAGCAGCTCGGCTATTTCGAGGCGGAGGATCTCATTCAGTTTGGATGTTTCAACGGAGCGTTCTTTGGCAACGCGCTTTTTGATGCGCTCGATGATGCGGAGTGAAGTATCCACTCCCACATCGGAAGTGAGCAGGATCTCTTCCAGGTTTTCCAGCACTTCATCGTCGACAGTAGCCTTGCCCATAATGGCGCTGGCCAGCTTGCTGAAGAAGCTTTGCTTGGTGACAAAAAGCCCTTTGTTTAAACTTTCTTTTTTTTCCTTGCTGAAGAAACTGAAAATGCCCATAAGGGAATTGAAGATTGGTGGAAATTTATTTGAAAAATTGAAAATTAAAAATTTCCAATTCTGGGACAGGCTTGCTTAAATAATAAAAGCCCCTTTTGTTGAGGAGCCTTTAGAATAGGGGATTAGCCTGAAATTATTTAGAAGCTAAAAAATCTTTGATGTGATCGTTGTGAACGATCTCTTCTTTAAATGTGTAAGCACCGGTTTTAGGTGATTTTACCATTTTAATAACTTTAGTAAAGTCTTTTCCTTTACCGGATTTCAGCGTTGCAACTACTTTCTTTGCCATTGTATATAAGTTTTAAGGTCAGGTTAAAGCCTGGGAACAGGCCGGAACGTTGACTAATTATTTAATTTCTTTGTGAACTGTTACTTTTTTCAGGATAGGGTTGTATTTTTTCAACTCTAAACGCTCAGTAGTGTTCTTTTTGTTCTTGGTAGTGATGTAACGGGATGTGCCCGGCTTACCGCTGTCTTTATGTTCGGTGCACTCCATGATTACCTGAATTCTGTTGCCTTTTGTTGCCATCGTTGTTTTCTTTTTACTAAATTGGGATGCAAATGTAATAATTTTTAATTGAACCGCACAATAATTAAGAATATAATTTCATGAAATTTCGCCTGTTGCGGCGGCTCATGGCTTATTTTATCTTATTGAAGAGGCTTTCCTCCTTCATCAGCGCCTCAATTTCCTCCGCCTTTTTAGGTAATTTCCCGGAAAGCACCTCGGGCTCGCCAGTGGTGATCAGCACATCGTCCTCTATCCGGATGCCGATGTTCCACCACTTGGGATCGCAGGGAGAACCGGCTGGAATGTAGATCCCGGGCTCCACGGTAATGATCTGCCCGGCGGTAAGCTTCCCGTAATTCCCTGCATCGTGCACGTCCAAACCCAGGTAATGCGAGGTGCCATGGAAAAAGTATTTCATAAAGTCGTTCGCTTCCTTAATGATCCCGAGCTCCATCAGGCGCTTCTGCACCACGGCCACAGCCGCCTTGTGCGTTGCCCTGAACTCCGCTCCTGTTCTGCAGGCTTTGATCCCCGCCTCCTGCGCTTCCAGCACAATATTGTAGATCGCTTTCTCTTCCGCGGAAAATACGCCATCAACAGGCAGCGTACGGGTCACATCGGCAGTATAGCCGTGATATTCGGCACCCGCGTCGATCACCAGCAGATCGCCGCCGACCAGCATTTTGCGGTTGGTTTCATAATGAAGGATGCAGGAATTTTCACCCCCGCCCACAATGGAAGGATACCCTACGTATTCGGAGCCTTCCTTCCTGAACATATATTCCACCACGGCCTGGGCCTGGTATTCCTTCATGCCCGGAACGAGGGAACGCATCACTTCCATGTGCGCGAGGCAGGTCATATCGATCGCCTTCCGCATCAATACAAGCTCTTCGGGCTGCTTGATCTCGCGCAGGCTGGCCATCAGGCCGTACAGGTTAAAGCCGTCCGTATTCCTGCGCTTGTAGGTTGTTTTTTCCGTAAAGTGACTGAGCAGGCTTGCCAGGTCGCCTTTATCATCCTTGTCGTCGTGGGCATCATCGAACAGCCCGAGGTGATATACCTTGTAAAATTTAGAAAAATCGATCTTAAAATCGGCGAATTGCTCATTCAGCAATACGCTGCTGAATCCGAGCTGCTGCTTCACTCCTTCCCTGCCCATGATCTTGCCGGTCCACGATTCCTGCATGGGGTTGCGGTCCTGCACAAAGATCAGCTCGTTGGTGGTGATGCTGTCGTAGAATGTTTGCGGCTCCTTGAAAATGATGAGCATGGAATTCGGCTCATTCAGGCCCGTGAGGTAATAAAAATTGGGATCCTGGTGATACATGAACTTCGTGTCGTTCGCCCTTGCACGCTCCGGGTTGGAAAAGAACACGGCGCAGGCACTGTCGGGAAGGCCGTTGCGGAGCGCTTCGCGCCTGCTCCTGTGAAACTCTTTTGTAAGCAGGTCGGTATCGTAGCTTTGGGAAAAGGCGATGCTGACAGGCAAAAGAAAAAGAATACAAAGGATTTTACGGATCATTCTAATTTTATTTAAAGCCGGGTAACCGGGTGAAGATGCTTCGGCTGCGCTCAGCATGACAAACAAGGATCAATGCTTATGCCGGATAAAACGCAAAAAACGTCACCACGAATGTAGCAACGTTTTCTGTAAATATTTAGTAATGAAAAATTACTTTTTCAAAAAGCCCTGAGCCCTTGCTTCTTTCACTACAGCAGAGATACCATTCTTGTTGATGGTTTTCAGCGCTGAAGTAGAGATCTTGAGGGTGATCCACTTATCTTCTTCCGGCAGGAAGAATTTTTTAACCTGCAGGTTCACATTGAACTTACGTTTGGTCTTTGTATTAGAGTGAGATACTTTGTTACCCACAATTGCTTTCTTTCCTGTGATTTCGCAAACTCTTGACATTGTATGTTGTATTAATTGGTCTTTTAAAAAATTTCGGACTGCAAATAACGGAAATTTTATTGAATCTGCCAAACAGATTGAAAAAAAATTGATCTTTTCGAAAGATTCCGCTTTTCAGCCCGGTATGCTAAAACGATCTGTGTCATTAAAACTGCAGGTAGATCGGCATTACCTGGTCGGCCTGCTTCACCTGGATAATGATCCAGATAAACACGAGGATCACAGCTATTCGCCCCGCCAGCGTGATCTTTGAGAGCACCAGCTCCGAAAAGCGCTGATAGCTTCCCGGGATAAAATGAATGACATATCCCAGCAGCATTACGGCAAACACCATTCCGTACGCTTCGAGCATGGGCCGCCATGCCGCCCCGTTAAAATTGGTGAAGATCTGGCTGATGATCACCCCGGCATCGTGAAAAGAGGAGGCTTTAAAGAAGATCCAGCAGAAGCACACGAAGTGAAATGTGAGGATCACGCCCATTATCTTCAGGATCTTGAACTTCAGAATCTTAGAATCCCCGAAAAGGGTGATGCGTATTTTGTCGAGCGCCAGCGCTGCGCCGTGCATTCCGCCCCATACAATGAAATTGAAGGAGGCCCCGTGCCAGAGTCCGCCGATAAGCATGGTGAGCATCAGGTTGACGTATTGCCGGAACTTCCCTACCCTGTTGCCTCCCAGCGAGATGTACAAATAATCCTTGAGCCAGGAGGAGAGCGACATGTGCCACCGGCGCCAGAATTCGGTGATGCTGCTCGATTGGTAAGGCGAATCGAAATTCTCATTGATGGTGAAGCCCATCCATTTCGCCATCCCGATCGCCATGTCGGAATAGCCGGAAAAATCGCAGTAGATCACCATGGCATAGCCGTACACGCCAAGCAGGCACTCGATCCCCGAATGCCGGGAAGGATCGTCGAAAATATACTGCACATAGTTCACATAAATAAAATCGGAGATCACCACTTTTTTAAAAAGTCCGCCCAGGATGAGGTACATGCCTCTTGCGATATCGTGATCGGTCACAAAAATATCTTTCCTGATCTGCGGGATAAAGTCGGAAGCCCGCACGATCGGCCCCATGACAAGCTTCGGAAAAAAGGTTAGGAAGAAACAGTAATCGAGGAAGCTGGTCACGGGCTTGAATTTGCCGCGGTACACATCAATGGTATAGCTAAGGTTCTCGAAGGTGTAAAACGAGATCCCGATCGGCAGGATGAGCTTGAGCGGCTGGATATGCCCCAGCTGCAGGTCGTTGATGATCTCGATGAAGAAGTTGGTGTATTTAAAATAGAACAGCAGGCTCAGGTTAATGAGAATGCTGATCACGAGGATGATCTTCTTGTTCCCTTTTCCCTGCACCCGGTACATGAGGTTCGAGAGATTGAAGTCGACCACCGCCGAAAGCAGGATGAACAAAAAATAAAACCCGCAGGCCTTGTAAAAAAAGTACAGTGAGAAAAGCGTAAAATAAGCCACCCTCAGCATCTTGCGCTTGTACAGGAATTGATAGCCGAGCAAAAACACAAGAAAGAAAAACAGGAAGAAGCCGCTGTTGAACAACAACGGATCTTTTGAATTATAGGCCAGCTGGCCGAGGAGCTTTTGTATGTCGATGTCGTTGAACATTATTTCGCCTTCTTCCCTTTATACTTCTCATACCCTTTCAAAAACGCCTGGTACAGCAAATCTCCCTGGATCTGGTACCCTTTGCCGCTGAAATGCACCTTGTCCTTGGCCGATAATTTTGCAGTGTACCACTTCGCCATGGAGCCGTATCCGCCCATCACTTCATACAAATCCCAATATGCGAGATTATGGTCCAGGGCATATTTTATGATCGCCTCGCGTGCCAGCTTCATGTCGGGATTTTTCACCCTGCCCTTCCTGCTCTTCCTGAATGAATCGCCGGGAGTGGTGAGTAAAATTGCGGTGTTGGGATTGGCATTCTTAAGGCTGGTGATGAGCGTATCGATGTTGCGGTAAAAAAGCTCCTTGTCGAATCCCCCGTAAAACGCCTCATTCGTGCCCATGGAGATGATCACGAGGTCGGCATTCAGATAAGAGAACTGCTGCAGAAAATATTTCGACATGTTGTAATGCCTGTACTCAGCGCCATTTACGCCGATCATATCATACAGCACACCGGCGGAATCGTTCTCGAGTATCATCCCGTAAATGCGGGTAGAGTGCTGCATGGCAGTGTCGGCAGCTTTGTTGCGCAGGTAGATCTGGCGCATCGGCTTGCTGAACCTCAATTCCGACACAAAAGGATTTGCCGATTTATCGATCGGGCGAATGATGCCGATCTCGCAGTTAAGGTCGTCGCATACGGTGAGCTCATAATTGGAAGGGCCTTTTTCATGGAACAGCGTGAACTTCGTAAAGCTGTACCCCAGCTTCGGCTGGTCCTTCACCATGATGCTGATCTCCGCCACCGAATCCTTTGTTTCTACGGTGAAGCCTGCAATGCCGATCGGCAGCGGCTTGTCATAGAATACATTTCGCTTGGCATCCCAGGTAACATTGGTTACGGTCTTATAGCTGGTGGGCTCATTGCTTTTTGCAACGCGGTACGGGAAGATCAATCCGCGGCCGGCATTTCCGAATTTCAGCTGCAGCTTCTGCCGCACACTGCCGGAAAGGATATCTGCCTGGATGTGCGAATCGCCGATGTGCACAATGTTCACACGTCCCTGCTTCGTTGTTTCGAGCTGGTACAATTTCTCATACACAAAAGCGAGCGAGCTGCTGTCGTTCTCAATTTTATTGAGGTCGGTGCGGATGAACTTGTACAGCTTATAGGAAGCGCTGTCGAGCGTTTGCGCCCGCGGCTGGACCGCAAACCCGAGAACGGCGGCAGCAGCGATCACACAATGCTTCCAGCACGAAAGAGGCCGAGCCCTGCGCGAAGACTGTTTTTTAATTATGTTGTTTGTTATAATCACCGTATTCGCTCATTAATTTAGTGTACAATAATTTTCCAACCTTGTGGGCGCCCCTGAAATTGAAATGCGTGTAATCCTTGTTGGCAAGCACGGTATCGCCTTCCACCCACTGAACCATAGAGCCTTCACCGCCCATGGCATCATACAGGCTCCAGTAAGCGCAGCCGGTTTGCTCCGCCATTTTTTTCTGCACATTCACCAGCAGCGGAACGCTCGGATCGGTCTGGTAAACGCCATCCTTACGGTAACCCTTATCGCCTACGCTGATGAGCAGGATGCTCGCATTCGGAAAACTTGCTTTGATATGCTTTATCACACTGAGCATGCCGCGCTCGTACCATGAGAAATCGGTAACACCCGGGCTTACGGCATTGAGGCCGTATTCAAGCACGATCAGGTCATAACCGAGATATTTGTCGGTACCCGAATAAATGCTCTGCGGCACTTTCACCAGCGGAAAGCCGGAATTGCCGCGGAAGGAAAAATTATCGACGAAGGCACCGCTGTCGCTTTCCATGCTTAAGCCAAAAATATCAACCGCACTTGTGCACTGGAATTTTGCGCTCAGCGACTGCACGCCTTTTCCGTTATCGATCATCACTTCGTTCACAGGATCTTTTCCATCGAGCTTGTAATTCGTATTGTTTACCGTTACCGAATTGGCGCCCTCGCTTTTCCCGTACAGGATGCGTGTTTTATAAAAGCGGTCGAGATGCTTTTGCTTCACCGCAATGTATTTTACCCAGCTTTCATTCGCGGTATTGTTCGTATCGGCCTTGGCGGAAACCTGCGGCACAAAGCTGTAGCCGGAGATCCCGAGCACATGGTTCGCAGGCATGGCCTCGAGCAGCGTGTGGGTGGTCCAGCCGCCGAACTGGTGCATGATGCTGGTGCGGAAGCCTGCAACAATGGAGGTAACCGGCACAAATCCTACGCCTGCCCCGCCGAAGGCATCCTGCATCTCGCTGCGCAGGTCCTGGGTGATGAGGTCGCCCTCGATCATGGAGTCGCCGAAATAGGCAATGCGTACTTTTTTCTTTTTCTTTATTTCATTGAGCGCGCCAAAGAAATGTGCAAGCGCTGAAGTGCTGTCGTTCGGAAAATCGATAATGTTGGCAGGATCGGTTGTGCGGATGGCAACGGCTGTACTGTCTTTCGCGATCAGGGAATCGTTCACAACGATAACCGACAAGGGAAAATTCTTCGCTTTTCCTTTCAGGATAACGTCGCCCAGCGGATCCACTTTTTTTGTCTTGTGGCCGAAGAGCGTAAACTCTGTGCGGAATTGCGACAATACGAGCAATACAATGGTAACTGCAAGTACCATTATAAAAGGTTGTGAATGCCTGTTCGTATTGTTGTTCATGGGGCCGGAAAAGCGCTGCAAAGATAGTGTTTTGACAGGAGCGGATGTAAGCTACGCTACAATAAATAAATCTGTAAATCGCTCAAAAATCTGTGAATCTGTGGCAAAGCCTTCGCAGAGAATAAGATCCCTCGGCAAGCTCGGGATGACAAAACATCCGGCAAAGCCATAAAAAAACGCCCCCCGGTTCCGGAGGACGTTTCTCTATAGTTCTGTTATTTGCTATTAGTGCTTTGGTGCTCCGTCTTTCACATCCACCAGCTCCACATCAAATGTGAGATCGGCTTTTGCGGGGATCATCGGCGGACGGCCGGCTTCACCATACGCAAGGAGATAAGGGATCACGAGCCTGAGCTTGTCACCCACGTTCATCAGCGCAATGCCTTCTTCCCAACCCTGGATCACGTATGCCTGGCCCAAAGGGAATTCGATCGGCTCACCGCGCTCAACGGATGAATCGAACAGGGTTCCATCGGCGAGGTAACCTGAATAATGAACCTTAACGGTTTTACCGGCTTCGGCTTTCACGTTGCTTCCGCTTCTTTTCACTTCGTAATAGGTAATTCCGGATGCGGTTTTCTTCGGTTCGAGACCTTTGATGTCGTACGCCACCGGCGGGATCACTTTTTGCACATCCATCATCTCCACGTCGAAAATAATATCGGCATTCGGAGGGATCGGGCCGCTGCCTTTTTCCCCGAAAGCAAGCTTCGAAGGAATGATGATGCGGGCTTTTTCACCTTTGTGCATGAGTGCTAAGCCTTCTTCAAGACCGGCAAACAGCTGGCCTTTGCCGATGTTGGCTTTCAGTGGCTGTCCGCGTTCAATGGAAGAGTCGAACATTTTGCCGTCGAGCAGGAACGCGCTGTAGTTTGCCACCACTTTGGTGCCGCTTAAGGCCTGCTCTCCCGACTTGTTTGCTTTCACAAGAATGTACTGGAGTCCGCTTGCCGTTTTCACGGTGTCTTTCCCTTTGGTGTCGAAAGGCCTTACGCCTTCCATCACTTCTATCAGCTCCACATCGAAGATCAGCGTTGAGTTTGCAGGGATCTTGCCCATTGCGCGCTCGCCGTAACCCAGCTCAGGGCCGAATTTGATGGTTGCTTTATCGCCTTCCTGCAGCAGCTGGAATGCTTCATCCCAGCCTTTGATCACCTGGCCTGCGCCAACTTTGAACTCGAAAGGCTGGCCTCTCTGCACGGAGCTGTCGAATATGGTATCGTTCAGCAATTTTCCGGTATAATGCACTTTCACTTTATCGCCGGCCTGGGCTTTTTTACCATTCCCTTTGGAGGTGATGGTGTATTCTAATCCTGAAGCTGTTTTCACGGGTTTAGGCTTTTTTACTGGTACGCTTTTCACTTTTTCCTGGGCATTCGCTCCGAATGCCAGCACTATTAAAAGCGCGGTTACTATTCTTTTCATTTTTAATTACTATTTAGAGGGTACAATGCTCAGTATCTCCACCTCAAAAACCATCGGGGAATACGGTGGGATCGGCCCGCCGCCTCTTTCTCCGTATGCAAGTGATGAAGGCAGCACGATCGTAGCCTTGCTTCCAGGGCTCATCATTTTCAATGCTTCGTTCATTCCCGGTACCAGTCCGCCGATCGTGAATTCAACCGGCTCGTATGGCCTTCTTTCGTCGTAGATGTTGGCTTTTTGAGCTTCTTCCTTGCTGTTGGTATCAAATACGGTACCATCAAGCAGGCGTCCTGTATAGTTCGCCATTACTTTTTCACCGTCTTTCGGGTGCGGGCCTTTTCCTTTTGTTTTTTCGATGAAGTAAAGTCCGCTTTCTGTCGGCTTCACAGTGATCTTGTTATCCTCGAGGTATTTCGCAAGCACTTTTCCTTCTTCGTTCTTGCGTGTTTCCAGCATGATCTGCTGCTCTTCCTGCCGTTTCTGCATCTCCTTCTCCACCACTTCTTTCGTCGTGATCTTCTGCAGCTTCACATCGTAAACCAGCATGGAGCC
>Ga0157372_10000630_pt1 | contig 38551 bp, 30 predicted proteins | sample C55metaG_FD_115307 | JGI IMG/M metagenome (GOLD analysis project Ga0157372, IMG submission 115307) | Corn rhizosphere microbial communities from Kellogg Biological Station, Michigan, USA - C5-5 metaG | ecosystem: Host-associated > Plants > Roots > Rhizosphere > Soil | place: USA: Michigan...
ATCCTGAAGCAACTCGCGGCATCCAACAAATGCATGGTAGGAGCGCTCAATAATGAAGCGCGCGAAACCAACGGATACCGGCTGAGCAAATTTGGATTGCGCGCGTACTTCAGCGTAACGCTCAGTTCCTGCTATCTGGGCCTCCGCAAACCGGATCTGGCGATGTATCGGCGCGCACTCGACATTCTTGGGCGTCCGGCAGAGCGGATTTTGTTTATCGACGACCGCGCCGAGAATGTGGCCGGTGCCATGAAGGTGGGTATGCAAGCTATTCACTTCAAGAGCGAAGAACAACTGCGGGGAGAGTTTGCAAGGCTGGGCCTGTAGTAGTACGTACTCGGAATGAAAACTGGAGGAGCTATGCAGCTGGGTTTGATTGGCCTGGGCAAGATGGGCGGAAACATGGCGGAGCGTTTGCGGCTTGGCGGACATCAGGTGGTTGGCTTCGACTTCAATACGGATGCGGTCAAGAGGCTTACTGCAAGCGGCAACGTGGGCGTATCGGCGCTCGAGGACATGGTTAAAAGGCTCGAAGGGCGCAGGGCTATCTGGATTATGGTGCCCCAAGGCGCGCCTGTTGACGAGACGATTGCCAAACTTGAACCGCTACTAAACAAAGGCGACATCCTGATCGATGGCGGTAACTCGTATTACAAAGACACCATGCGGCGGCACAAGGAAGTTACTGAAAAGGGATTTGAATTCGTGGATGTGGGCACGTCGGGCGGTGTTTGGGGACTGAAGGAGGGCTACAGCATGATGATCGGCGGCTCGAAAGAAGCCGTTGAATATCTTCGGCCCATCTTTGAAACGCTTGCACCAGGTAAGGACAAGGGGTGGGGTCGTGTTGGCCCCGGCGGTTCAGGCCATTTCGTGAAGATGGTTCACAATGGAATTGAATATGGAATATGCAGGCTTACGCCGAAGGCTTTACTGTGCTGGAGAAGAAAGAAGAGTTCGATCTGAATCTGCCGCAGGTTGCAAAGATATGGCAATACGGCAGCGTGGTGCGCAGTTGGTTGCTCGATCTGACGGCGGACGCGCTGGCGGGCAATCCCACGCTCGACGGTCTGCAGGCTTACGTGGTGGATTCAGGCGAAGGCCGGTGGACCGTATTCGAAGCGATCGATCTGAACGTTTCCGCGCCCGTCATTACCGAATCGGTCATTCGCCGCATCCGTTCGCGCGAGGAGAATAACTTTACCGACAGAATGCTGGCCATTATGCGCAACGAGTTTGGCGGGCATGAGGTAAAGAAGACCGAGTGAACCTCGGCTCACCATGTTGCAAGGTGTAACTCGAATGTAAGTTAGCAAAGAGTGCTGGAGGAAAGATACAAATGGCAACGATGCAGATGAGAGTAAGTCCGGACGATCTTTCTCACGTTCCGCAGGGGCAGGAGAGGATTCCGGAACCGGGCATCATGGTAATTTTTGGAGCCTCAGGCGATTTGACCAAGCGCAAGCTACTTCCCGCGCTGTTTCACCTTCATCAGGCCAATCTGTTACCAAAACAGTTTGCGATCGTGGGCGTGGCCCGTCGGACGCTCGGTGACGAGTTCGCCGATGACATGCGCCAGGGTATTGTGCAGTTTGGCGGCGTCGACAAGAACGACCCCAAGCTCGACGATTTCGTTAAGCACATCAGTTACTACGCGCTGAACTTTGATGATCCCAGCAATTACGCGGGCCTGAACACCGAATTAGAGCGCATCGATAAGGAAAAGAATATCGGGGGCAAGCGCCTGTTTTATCTTGCCACCGCTCCTGAGTTCTTTGCTGGAATTATTCAGAGCCTGGGTGAGCATGGGATGGCCCAGCCCGACAACGGCACAGCGACCATCGTGATTGAGAAGCCATTCGGCCACGATATGGATTCTGCCCGCGAGTTGAATCACAAGGTGAATGCGGTCTTTGAAGAAAGCCAGGTCTTCCGCATCGATCACTACCTTGGCAAGGAAACGGTGCAGAATCTTTTGGTATTCCGTTTTGCCAACGGGATTTTCGAGCCGATCTGGAATCGCAATTATGTCGACCATGTGCAGATTACTGTGGCGGAGACGCTGGGCGTGGAAGGACGCGGACCTTTTTACGAGAAGGCCGGAGCGCTTCGTGACGTGGTTCAGAACCACATGATGGAATTGCTAAGTCTGGTGGCGCTGGATCCGCCATCGAGCTTCGAGGCAGAGAGCGTACGTCGCGAAAAATTGAAAGTGTGGCGCGCCATTCCTTCAGTGCCGATCCTGAACACCGTTCGTGGACAGTATGGACCGGGTGTCGTGGAGGGCGAGCACGTTGTTGGTTATCGCGATGAGGAGCGGGTGGATCCCGAGTCGGGCACTGAAACCTACGCTGCAATGAAGCTCGAAATTGAAAACTGGCGCTGGGCTGGAGTGCCGTTTTATCTGCGCGCCGGCAAGCGCATGAAGAAGCACGCTACTGAAATCAGCATTCAATTCAAACAGCCGCCGCTGCTGATCTTTAACCGTCTGCTTGCAGGCGGCCCCTGTGGCGACATTCAGCCAAACCTGCTGACAATCCGCATTCAACCCGATGAAGGTATCGCGTTGCGATTTGGGGCCAAAGTGCCGACCAGTCCCGCCATGGCGGTATGCCCCGTGAACATGGATTTCGATTACGAGGCTGCGTTCGGCAAGTCAAGCGCGAACGGCTACGAGCGACTGCTGCTGGATGCGATGCTGGGCGACCAGAAGCTATTTGCGCATCGTGACGGCGTGGAGACTACGTGGGCCTTGTTTACCCCGATTCTGGAGTCGTGGGCCGCGAAAAAACCCCAGGTCTTTCCGAATTATTTTGCCGGAAGCTGGGGACCGGAATGCTCAGATCATCTGCTGGAGAAGGACGGCAGAGCATGGAGGAACGAGTTGGGCAGAATGGCTTAAATCGAGAACACTCTACAAATGAAACGGGCCGGAACTATCGAGAGTTCCGGCCCGCTCTGTTTTCAGCTGGCTTCGATTATTGGCAGGATTTGAATGCCACGTCGATGCCGGTTGGGTTGAGGGCGGCCGTGGTTAAAGCCGGTCCCACAACGGTAACTTCTGAAGGACTGCAATCGAGGGTGCCTCCGGAGTTGGGGACGGTCGCAATTCCATCGACGGAATACGTGGCAAGGGTAGCGGTCACGGTAAGCGTCGGTCCACTTGCTGCCCATGCACCGATATTAGCTGCACCAGACGGAAGGCTGAGCGTGTAAGGCGCGCAATCCGTTGTTCCGCTTGGCGAGCCCGCAGGGCACGTCGCCGGAGATACGGCGGCTGCGGTCTCAACGCTAAGCGTTGCCGAGGACTGCGAAACAGTGGGGGGCAGCGGAATCGTGTAGGTCGCAGTGCCTACAGTCTCAAGCGCGCTCAATTGGACATCGGCGATTGCGCCTGCGTTAGCGGCTGTTTGCGCCGTAACGGTGCCTGAGAGGCTTGCATTCGGAGTCGCAGTGGGCAAATAGATTTTGACCGTACCGACCGTACTACCGACCGAGACGCCGGTGACGATGGTGGGCTGATAGAAGGAGCCTGTCTTGGAGGTGCCCATAATCACCACGTCATAGGTACCGTTGGGCAGCGGGCAGAATACGAACGTGCCGTCCGCATTGACCTTCTCGTACATGATCACGCGATCAACTTTGGCAGTGGAGGTATCGGGCTGTTCGACGGCGACATAAACGGAACCGTCTACTGCCTTGCCTGTGAGGGAATCGACCACCGTGCCATTGATGGATGTGGAAATGGCACTCACTTCACCCGCATGGAGAACAGGCTTCAAGCGGTACTGCCCGTTGCCTTGCTGCACGATGGATTCGCAGGTGAGGAAGTTAATATCCAGTTCTTTGGTCTGACCGCCGGCGATTGTAAAGCCTCCGGACGAAATCTGGCTGCCCGGGATCTTGATGCCTGTCTTCGCTTCGCTGGAGAGCAACAGAGCGTGAGGAGCGTTGGTCGTGTCGGATGTGAGCATCACGCAATTCGCGGAGCTTCCGCACATATTGCCGGAGACGGTGGCGTTGTTCGCGGCCAGGATCACACGGATCTGTTGATAGGTTCCGGCCTGCAATTCCAGAGGATCGCCCAGGGAGGCGAGGAAGCACTTGTTATTTGCCAGGCCGAGAAGGTCAACCTGTTTTGGCGCCTTTGAAAGACTCGGAGTGAGGTCAACCCACGAACCATCGGTATCGCTGGCGGTGGCGCTCACGTTGGCCTGCACATCAGTAATGGTGACGTACACGTGAGAGTACGGACCGCTCGGTGCCTGACATGTGGCTGGATCGCTCAACATGACGGTGACGCTACCCATGCCTGATGCCGTATTGATGCTTCCGCTGTTACATGCTGCAACAACAAGAGCCGCTACCAATAGACAGCTCAGGGCCAAAATCGGCTGCCAAACCTTCAAACTCCGATTCTTTATGCCTTTCACTCTCATACTTCCTCCATGGATTCTCAAGCGCGCAGGCGGGAACCTCGGCAAATCAAAACAGAATTCCGCAGGTGAGACAATCGTAGGATTACTAATATTAAGGAATAAGTTGCCCCAAGGACAAACACTTTGGTAACAAGGTCCCGAGCGGGGAAGGGGTGCGAAGTCTTTTACTATTATAGGCCTTGGTGCCGGGTTGGAAGCTAAGTTGCAGAGTTAGTTCTGCGCTAACTGGAACGCGGGACTAATCTCCAACTTAGTTTCTTGGGATGTGAAGAAGCGTCAATCGCAAATGATCTTTACGATGATTCCTTCCGGCAGTTCGCCTTCAAGCGGGTGGACTACGCCATTCTTCACGAAACCTTCGATGATCCGGCTTGGCGGCTTTGGTTGGGCGGGTTTCGCAGGTTCCGGGTTCCATGCGCGATCAGGAAATCCTGGCGCTGCTTCTGGCTTTCTTTTTCCTGTTCCCTGATCCATCGCCTCGTTTGCCAACCGGTCGGCTTCCTTATTGCCTCCACGCAGGGTGTGGCGCATTTCAAAGCCGCTGAGTTGGCTTGCGAGCTGCCGCGCCTGTTGCCATAACGGCAGCAGCCCTGGGTGTTTAACCTTGTAAACCCCTTTCATCTGCTTGACCATCAGTTCGGAATCAGAAACCACTCGCAACCGCTTTTTCCCGTTATCGACGGCCCACTGCAGCACTGCGATGAGCCCCTGGTACTCCGCAAAGTTGTTCGTCTGGTGGCCCAGGTAGCGGCTGAGGCGAGCTACGACCTTTCCGGTAGGGTCCGTCACAACGGCGCCGTAGCCGGCTGGGCCGGGATTTCCGCGCGATCCGCCATCACAATGGGCTGTGTACCAGTCACTCGCGTTTTCAGTCGTTTCTGAAGGTGCAAAGAGGTTTCCGGTCATTCTTCTCTAGTGTACGGCGGTTGAAGCCGCATCGCTGGATGGGCAGCGTTGAAGGAAGGTTACTTACGTTCCGCAAGCCCGCGGAAACGGGTTACGAAATGGCCCATCCAGCGTCTACGGATACAGACACCTGCTACGGAACCACCGGCTGCTGCCGGATTTGCAGGAAGGCCGTAGGGAGCCAAAGCAAGATTGGACGGCTGCAGGGGCATTTCCCACGGGAAACCGGAAGGGGAACCGCCACCTGGCTTTTTAAAAATCGGCTCACTGAGTGCTGATCGACATTGTGGAAGACCGGAATCGGAGAATTGATGGCCTCAGACAGCGTAGTTGTTCCGGTGAGTTCGCTTGGAATTGCGCCGACTTTAGGTTGGCCTACCGCGCGGAGGGTAAAATCCTCAGCAGGGATGGCTGCGACGAGAGCGATGGGCGGAACCGGGCGGGGCGATGCTGGCCGAGAGGAAGGTCGTCAGCAGGTTCGTGCGCAGGAGATGGAGCTGATTCGCGAGGCCCAAGCCGGGTCCCGGACGGCATTCGATGCCCTGGTTCGGCAATATGAGCACCAGGTGCTGCGCCTGGCCCTGCACCTTACCGGCAGCGAACACGACGCAGAAGACATTTACCAGGAAGCATTCCTGAAGGCGTTCCGATATATCGGAAACTTCAGGTTTGAGTGCTCCTTCTATACGTGGATTTACCGGATCGTTACCAATCTGTGCCTGGATCAGCTGCGGCGTAAGAAGACCCGGCGCGAAGATCACGCTATTGTGACGGACCACTCCGGTGACGAGATCGATCTGTTGGCTTCGGTCTCAGACAATCGATCATTTTCAAACCCTGCCAAGGAACTTGATCGCAAGCTGCTTGGCGAGCGAATTCAGGCAGCGCTGGTGAAACTGACGCCGCGTGAACGAATGGTTTTCGAGCTGAAGCACTATCAAGGGCTGCGGCTGCGAACCATTGGCGAGATGTTGAACACAACGGAGGAGACCGCCAAGAATACTCTCTTCCGGGCGACCAAGAAGTTAAGGGCGCAATTGGCGGAACTAAGATAGCCACCACTGAGTGGTGCTTTAGAGAAATGACTGTAGAACTGTTTTGAGGCTGGAAGGACGTAGTTTATGAATTGCGAACTCGGACATGAATGGATTGTCACCTCAGCTTACGGAGAGCTGGCCGATGACAAGGTGCATGAACTGCAGCGCCACCTGAGTGAATGTGCAGGCTGTCGCAAGGAGCAGGAGCAACTGCTCGCCATGAAGGTCCTGGCCGATGTGCTTCCCGTGGAGGAACCCAGCCCGAACCTTGTGGCGCGCAGTCGGCTTCGGCTTAACGAAGCGCTCGATACTCTACCACCAATGCGCTGGTATGAGCGGCTGATGCAGCGCTTCCTGAATAGCGTGGCCAGCCTGCAGGCTGCACCCATGGCAGCGGCGCTTCTTCTTGTGGCAGGCATTGGGGCAGGAAGCCTGGGTGGCTATGAATTTGCGCAAGGGCGGGCCGCGCGCACAGCAGCCAATGCACCCGTGGTTGCTTCAGAGCAGGCTGTACAGATAGCCCCTACGAAGGTCTCCGATGTTGCCAGTGTTTCGAGTATCGTCAGAAAGCCCGGCAGCGACCTGGTCGAAGTGAGTTACAACCAGCTGGTTCCGCAACACATCGAGGGCTCGCTGGACAATCCGGAGATCCGCCAACTGCTGATGATGGCTACGGAGAACTCGACGTCCCCAGGTGTACGCAATGACTCGGTTGGGCTACTGGCAGCCGAGTGCCGCGCTGGACATAGCTGCCAGGCCGCGGGTATTCGCGATGCCTTGATGGTTGCGCTCCGCTACGACAAGAATCCGCACGTGCGCGAAAAGGCTCTTGAGGGTTTGCAGCCCTACGTGGCAGAAGACATTCGTGTGCGCAATGCCGTGCTTGAAGCGCTGCTGAACGATAGCGATCCGCGCATTCGCTCTGAGTCAATTAATTTGCTGGAACCGGTTGAAGCCGACACTAGCGTGCGGCAGGTGCTGTACTCGGTCTCAACCTCGGACAATAATGCTCAGATCCGGAACGTCTCCCGGCAGGTATTGAGCCGGGTTCCGGAGATTCAGTAATATGAATCACGCCTCGGCGATTGCATCATTCGAACAAAAGAATGCGACACCGGGAATACAGAGGCGGGCGGAGAAGAAAGCCATGAAGCACCTTTTGAGGCCGTACCTTAGTCTTGGTCTGACAATAGCGTTAGGAGCCGGGCTGGCAAATGCGCCGCGGCTTATGCACGCACAGGGAAACGACCTGAGACAACTGATGTCGGTCCCCAGCGCGTCCTTCATTGGTGGCTCGCAGGGCTACCTGGGCGTAGAACTGGTCGACGTCGACAATGAAAAGTCACAATCGCTGAAACTTAAAGACACACGCGGTGCGGTGATTACGCTCATTGACCACGATGCGCCTGCCGGACAGATTGGGCTGAAGGTCAACGATGTGATAATCCAGCTGAACGGCCAGAATGTTGAGAACGCTGAGCAGTTACGCCGCATGCTCAAGGAGATTCCCTCGGGCCGCAAAGTAAGCATTGAGATCAGCCGCGACGGCAATATTCAAACGCTAGCCGTGGAGTTGGCAGATCGCCAGGTGCTTGGGCATGATGTATGGAACAAGATCGGCAAGGGCGGTGACCTTTTCAGCCCGGCGCCGAGCATGGGCATGCTCTCGGGCGGCGGCGATGCGCCTGGAGGCGGTGGTGGTTTCCATCTTCCTTTCTTCGGCAGCAGCCTGAACGTAGGCGCCATGGTTGAGCCGCTGACCTCGCAGATGGCTGAATACCTTGGCATTGAAAGCGGTTTGATGGTGAAGCAGGTGGCGCGCAAGAGCAATGCTGCCAGCGCCGGCCTCAAGGCGTTCGACGTGATTCTCAAGGTTGGCTCAGAACAGGTAACCAATCTTGCCGGTTGGGATCGGGCACTGCGCGCCAACCAGGGCAAGCCGGTGCAAATCACGATCTTGCGCGACAAGAAGCAGCAGACAGTAACGCTTCAGGTCGACTCGAAGCATCATCAGGGCTCCCTCCGCAACCCGGCGGGCTTCTCCGCTGACGACTGCCCGCTCATGGCCGAGTTGAGCCAGAATTTTGCTCAGGATTCCGAAGCAGCTGCAGACCAGCTGCGCAGGCAAGCAGAGGCGATTCGTCAGAGCTTGAACGATTTCAAGATCGATCCGAAAGAAGCGGAGCAATTCCAGCAACAGATGAACCGGCTACGCAACGAGCTCAGCAACAGTAAGCTCAAAATCGACCAGAAGCAATTGGACGAGCTACAGCGGGAATTGAACAGGTTCGAAAACCAACTAGGTAAGCAACTGTGCTCTCTCCGTGGCGACGATTACGTCTGATCCGAAGCTCTAATCGAATTCGAACAACTCACGAGTAAAATGGGCGCTGCCGCATACACGGTCAGCGCCTTTGATTTTCACGCGGAGAATTCTCGCAGGTTTCTGGAGGGGTCAGCTGTCTTTCCGGTAGAGCATGTCGCGGATCACTTTCCGTCGCTCGGCATTCATTTCGCTGTTCGCCTTGCGATCGGCGAGTTCAGCAACCGTTGATGCTGATATGGAGGAGTCGGTCTCCTCGGGTTCGCTGCACGCGGGACAACGGTTGGCGAAGCCCGGCTTGTCGGGCTTCAGTTCAAATTCTTCAGAACAAATCACACAGGTCCGAATGGGAAACGGCATATCACTTCTCTCGCAATCTATGATAACTCCGCTCGATTTGTTTGATCCAGCGTGCGATGCTACTCCAGTTCCCCGCCCTCTTGGCGCAGGCCGTGCTTCTCCATTCGATAAATGAAGGTTCTTCGGCTGATGTCGAGATATTGTGCGGCGCGCGTCTGATTGCCGCCGGCTTTTTCCAGCGCGCGCAGCAGAAGTTCCCGCTCAATTGCCTCAAGACTCACGCCTTCATCGGGCAGTTCAATGTTGAGCGGATTGCTCGGCTGCATGGCGGAAATTCGGCGCAGTTCATCGGGCAAATCTTCCTCTGTGATCTGCTCGCCGTTTGAGAGCACCAGCATACGCTCCACCACGTTTTCCAGTTCGCGGATATTGCCAGGCCAACTGTAGGCAGAAAGCCTCGCAATCACCGATGGTGCAACTCGCAATCCTTGCAGCCCGTGCCTCTCCTTTGCTTTATGAAAGAGGTGCTCGGCCAATTCGGGAATATCTTCCTTGCGTTCGCGTAGCGGGGGAAGATAAAGCGGCACAACGGCAAGCCGATAGAAGAGATCATTGCGGAATGCGCCGTCCTCTGCCATTGCAGCGAGGTTTCTGTTGGTTGCGGCGATGATGCGAACATTGATCACCTTCGATGTGGTAGCGCCAACGCGCTCCAACTCTCCGTTTTGAATCAGACGCAACAGCTTGACCTGCGACTCCAATGGAAGCTCGCCGATTTCGTCTAGAAACAGCGTGCCGCCGTCGGCCATTTCCACTTTGCCGGATTTGGTAGTGTTTGCGCCTGTAAATGCTCCGCGCGCATAGCCAAAGAGCTCCGCTTCAATCAGATCTTTAGGAATGGCGCCGCAGTTGATGGTGACAAATGGCTGCGTGCGCCGGCGGCTGTTGCAATGGACCGCGCGTGCGAGCAGTTCCTTTCCGGTGCCGGTTTCGCCATTGATCAGTACCGTGCTGTCATGTTGCGCAACACGCGCAGCCATCTCCAGGACGCGCAGCAAGCTCTTGGAGTGTCCGATAATGCTTTCAAACCCGTAGCGCCGGTCGAGTGCGGAGCGGAGGTTGCGCACCTCATCGATCAGGTTCTGGCGCTCCATAGCGCGGTGCACAGCCAGCAATAACACTTCATAGTCGATAGGCTTGGTGATGTAGTCATACGCACCGAGCCGCATGGCCTGCACCGCTGTCTCGATGGATCCGAAAGCAGTAATGATGATGACGGTGGTCTGAATTTCATCTTCGGCAATGCGTCGCAAAAGTTCGATGCCATCCAGATCGGGCATGCGCAGATCAGTAATCACGAGCTTGGGATGCGTTTCACCAAGGATACGAAGTGCTTCTCCGCCGCTTGCGGCGAGTGCGACGCCGAATCCTGCTTCAGCAAGCTGCATCTGGATGACCCTGCGAACGCTGCTGTCGTCATCGACAACGAGAATCGTGTTAGCTGGCATGCGTGGCCTCCACGTTTGCAGGCAACTCGATCAGGAAGGTGGCTCCGCCGCCAGGATTGCTGTGGAACGATAACGTGCCGCCGTGCTGCGAAACGATCATAGATGAGATCGCCAGGCCGAGGCCGGTGCCCTTCGGCTTCGTGGTAAAGAACGGATCGAAAATGCGTTCCACGGCGTCTTCCGGAATGCCGCTTCCATTGTCCTCGATTTCGATTGCAGTTCCGGATTCACGAATCAGCGTCCGGAGACAAATCTCGCTCCCGGCAGGTGATGCATCAATTGCATTGATCACCAGGTTCAGAAGCACCTGCTTCAGTTGCTCTGGATCGCAATCGATTTCTGCTCCGCGGATGGGAGGTGTATACGAAAGCTTGTTGCTGTTCAGTTCGGCCGTATGCGATACCAACGACAGTACCGATAACATCAGTTCATTGACGTCGGTCCGCTGCAAACGCGGCGATCGCGGCTTGGCGAAATTCAGGAAGCCTGTAAGCAGCTTGTTCAAGCGTTGCGATTCTTTTTGGATGATGTCGAGGCTGTCCTGCTGATACTCCGGCGGCGCCGCTCTGCGCTGCAAAATTCCGGCGGCCCCTGAGATGCTTGCCAGCGGATTGCGAATTTCGTGCGCCAGGCTGGCAGCCAGCTGCCCGGCAGCAGAAAGCCTTTCCGCTTTTTTCATCTTGGTGACGTTCTCGCGAAGTTCCAGATATACCTTCTCAAGCTCCAGGCGGGTGCGCTCAAGGCTGTCACGATGCAATCTTTCCCGGTCTGCCAGATAACCGGCGACCAGCCCTGCCGCGCTGAAGATGGTTAGCTCAACGATCTGGTCCTTCGCATCGAGCGGCCACTCGTACCAATGGCGTGCAATGAGCGGTGCATTAATGGCGAACGCAAACAGCGAGGCGTAAATTGCTCCGCGCGATCCATACAGCATCCCCGCGATCATAAGCGGTAGAAAATTCAAATGATGCAGGATGTTGTGGACAGACACATCGGTTGCGGGGACGACGAACTTAAGCCCGGCGAAACAGATCACCATCGCCGCGATCAGCGTAGCGCCAAGCTGCCGCCGTTCAGCCCAGAGTTGTTTGGATTCTGCCATAGGAAAAGGATAGCCGGGCGCATCCAGTCCTAGACTATTTAGATCGTGCACGCTCTGGTTTTGAGCAATTCACAGGCCAGTCTTGTTGCAACGCGTTTGGCATGAATCCCGAGGGTTTAAGCGTGGGGAATTGCCGCAAATGGTGCAGCCCGATCTGGAGGATTGTACGAATTGGGACGAATCTCAAAGCATTTCTGGCCGAAATGGGCAGTTAGCCATGGAACGCTGCGTGCTAGATAGATGGCGTGCGATTAACGATCATCCTCCTGTTCTTTGCGCAGGCCGCTGTCACAGGAGCGCTCGGGCAGGTTAGCGCCTTGCCTCCGAGTCCGGTTCCGTCTGCCAGTACTGCGGCCCCTTCCAGCGATCCTCAGGGGCGGCCCACCGCAACGAGTGTCCTAACGATCAGCCAAGCCCTTGATCTGGCTGAGCAAAACAGCCCACTGCTGCAGGAAGCCGCGGCATCGGTGCGACGTGCCCAGGCCGGCATGCAATCCGCCCGCGCTTATACAAATCCGGTTTTCGAGTTCCTGAGTGGTAATCAATCAGCCCGTCCGATTGCCACTCCCGGCGTGCCCGGGACGCTCATGCACTACTCGGCGAGCCAGTTGTTCGAGATTCCCAGGGAGCGACATACTCGCATCCGGGCCTCTGAGCTTGACCTTGTGAGCAACAAATACCGCTCAGCGGGAATCCGGCTGTCGCTTCATGCTTATGTAAAGCGCGCCTTTTACGACGTGATCCGGCGCAAAGAACAGCTGGCAAACGCCGAGAGCAACCTGACGCTGGTTGAAGATCTTCGCCGGCGCGTTCGTCTTGAAGTTCAAGTGGGTGAAAAAGGCAAACTGGAAATTACCCGCGCAGAAGCGGAAACAGCGCGTGCACTCGCAGCCGTGCGCAGCGCAGATATTCAGGTGGCCAATGCCCGGGCCCTCCTGAAAGCCGCAATCGGATCGCCTTCTGAAGAACTGTTTGACGCGGAGGGGAATCTTGGAGATTCCGTACGGATCGACACCCTGAACAACCTTCGCCAGCAGGTGCTTGCCAATCATCCTGCAATTTCCGAGATCAATGCTGTCACGCTCAGGTCACGAGTCAACGTGGAACACGAGCGCGCCCGGCGGATTCCGGAGCCCTTGTTTTACGGAGAGTACGAACACCAGCCTGATCTCTCGTTTTACCGCTTTGGCGTGTCTATACCCGTGCCTTTGTGGGATCGCCGCAAAGGTCCCATTGCCGAAGCCAAGGCCGAGGTTAGCCGCTCTGAAGCTCTGGCGCGGCAGCGGCGACTTGAAATCACCGCCGCATTGGAACGCGCCTACGACCAGTATCAAATTAGCAATGAGCAAGTCGAAGGCTTACAGGCGGGATCGCTGCGCGAAGCGCAAGCGGCGGTGGATGCTGCGCAGTCCGCATATAAATTTGGCGAGCGCGGCATTGTAGAAGTGTTTGATGCACAGCGCGTACTGCAGGGCGTACGAAGCGACCTGCTGGATGCGCTGTATGCGCGGCAATCAGCATTGATTGATCTGGAAGAACTCGGAGTGACGCACCAGTGAAAACGATCTGCACGAGAAAGAGAAACTTGGGAATCAGCGGCGCCCTGGTGGCGATCGCGCTCATCGGCATGTCCGGATGTAAACAAACGGCCCAGGCCTCCAATGCTTCAGCTGCTGCGGTCGATCCGCTGATAGTGCGCGTCACGCCGGAATTGATGCAATACGTCAAGGTGGGCAATCCCCAATGGGAGCAGGTGACGATTCAGCAGAAAGTGTCGGCGCGCGTCCAGACGGATGCATCGCGCGTTGCGCGGATTGGCTCACCCGTTGAAGGACGAATCACGAAGGTGCTGGTGTTTGAGGGTCAAAAAGTTCACGAGGGTCAGGTGCTTGCAATGCTTCACAGCAATGCCCTCTCCGATACCCAGTTTGCTTTTGTGAAGGCGGTCTCTCAGACGCGGCTTGCAGAGCAGTCCGCAGAGCGCGCGCGGCAACTCGTGCAGTCGGATGTAATTGGAAAAGCCGAACTGCAAAAGCGGGAAGCCGAGGTGCTGCAGAACGGGACCGAGGTAGCTGCTCTGCGTGCGCAGTTGCACGGGCTGGGCATGTCTGAAAGTGCCATTCAAAAGCTTGAAAGTACACGCAAGCTCAACTCCGATTACCCGCTCATTGCTTCCATCTCCGGAACTGTAGTTGAACGCAAAATCACCGTGGGTCAGGTGGTACAACCAGCCGACCCGGCATTTCTGGTAGCTGATCTCTCTAATCTCTGGTTCGTTGCTGAAGTCCCTGAAGAAGAATCTGGGTCGCTTGCTGTGGGCAAAACCGTAATCGCGACGATTCCGGCAGTACCGGATGAATTGACTACTGGAAAGCTCACTTTTGTGAGTCCGATCGTCAATCCAGAGACGCGCACAGTACAGGCTAGGATGAACCTGGCTAATCCGAAAGGGCTATTCAAGCCCGACATGCTGGCCTCAATGACATTTGAGGACCGCCCCGAAAGAGGGCTGACGATTCCTACTACCGCGATCGTTCGCGAAGACAACAGAGACCACGTATTCGTGCAGATTGGAACAAATGAATACCGGCTGCGCGAAGTCCAGCTTGGAGTCGAAGTGGCGGATCGGCGGGTGGTCGTCAGCGGCCTAACGGCAAACGACAGCATCGTGCTAGACGGAGCGTTCCATCTTAACAACAAGCGCAGGCAGGACCAGATCAAAGGAGCGGCTGATTAATGCGGGCACTCATCGCTGGCGTCCTCCACCAACGCCTTGTCATTGTTGTTGTATCACTCATCGGGCTCGCGTTTGGAATCAACGCAGCCTTGAAACTTTCCGTCGACGCATTCCCCGACGTTACCAACGTCCAGGTGCAAATCGCTACTGAAGCTCCAGGAAAGTCGCCGGAAGAAGTCGAACGCTTTGTCACGGTTCCGATCGAAATTGGGATGACAGGCCTGCCGGGACTCACCGACATGCGCTCGCTCAACAAGCCCGGGCTATCACTCATTACGCTCGTGTTTGAAGACGGGAAGGGAGTGTACTTCGAGCGTCAACTTGTGAACGAACGGCTTTCGGAACTCCGCGGCCGAATGCCGGACGGTGTTACTCCAGTGTTGGGGCCAGTATCGAACGCACTCGGTGAGGTCTACCAATACACACTTGAAAATCCGGCTGACGGCAAGCGCGCCCTGACGCACGATGAACTTGTGGAACGCCGCACACTCGAGGATTGGGTTGTTCGGCCTCTTCTTCGCTCTATTCCTGGTGTTGCGGAAATCAATTCGACCGGTGGTTACGTCAAGGAATATCAGACCTTGGTCGATCCGCAGAAGTTGCGCTACTACGGGCTCTCGATTGGGGATGTTTACGAGGCCTTAAAACGAAACAACGAAAATGCAGGCGGCGGAATTCTGCCGCAGCACGCCGAGCAATACCTGATCCGCAGCATCGGCCTTATCCACGGCACTGACGATATTCGTAATATTGTCCTGAAAGAAAGCGCGGGCACGCCGGTATATATCCGCGATGTTGCCCAAGTTCGCATTGGCGAAGAAGTGCGATATGGCGCCATGGTGAAAGGGGGATACACCGAGGCGGTAGGCGGCGTAGTAATGATGATTGCAGGTGGTAACGCCAAAGCAATCGTCAGCAAAGTGAAAGAGCGCGTGGCGGAAATCAACGACCGCAACATGATTCCCGGCGGTCTGAAGATCGTTCCCTATTATGATCGCTCGCGGCTTGTTGACGCTGCAATCCACACTGTGACGGAAGTACTCGAAGAAGGCATCGTTCTCGTCATTGTGGTGCTGTTCCTCTACTTGGGAGACCTGCGCTCAAGCCTGATTGTCAGTGCGAATCTGGTGCTTACCCCGCTGCTGACGTTTCTGGTCATGAACCAGGTCGGTCTTTCGGCGAACCTCATGTCGCTTGGCGGTTTAGCAATCGCCATCGGACTCATGGTGGACGGCTCCGTGGTCGTGGTTGAAAACGTGTTTTCGCGGATCAGCCATGGCTCGAAAGAATCTCGCCTGCACCTGGTGCGCGATGCTGTTGCCGAGGTCGCTACTCCGGTGATCTTCGGCGTCTTGATCATCGTGCTCGTGTTCCTTCCCCTGATGACGCTGGAAGGGACCGAAGGCAAGATGTTCAGTCCACTGGCCTACACAATTGCGATCGCGCTGTTAATCTCTCTTGCGCTTTCTCTCACGCTTTCGCCAGCGCTCTCTATGTTCTGGCTGAAGGGCGGATCGGAGCAGGATACGCGCTTCGTCCGCTGGCTGCGCTCTCCCTACGAAAAGGTGCTGAGCACGGCCATGAAGAACAAGACCATCAGCGTCCTGTTGGTGGTGGCGATGTTTGCTGTTTCGCTTGGCCTGTTCCCGTTTCTGGGCACCTCGTTTATTCCTGAAATGCAAGAGGGAACGCTGGGTCCCAATGCCGATCGTGTTCCCAACATCTCACTCGATGAATCCATCAAAATGGAATTACAGATGCAGCGCCTGATGGATACCATTCCAGGTATTGAGAACGTCGTCTCCCGCCTCGGCCGGGGTGAATCACCGGCCGATCCTGCCGGCCCAAATGAAGCCGACGTGATTGCAACGCTCAAGCCAATTGAAGATCGTCCGCGCGATCTTACACAGCCAAAGATCGCAGATATGATGCGTGACCGCCTTGCTCGGATTCCTGGCATCAACCTCGTGATGTCGCAACCGATTTCCGATCGAGTGGACGAGATGGTCACTGGGGTGCGAGCCGACGTGGCTGTCAAAATCTTCGGCGATGATCTCGATACTCTGATAGAAAAAGCGCGTGCAGTGGCACAGGTAGCCACCACCATTCCGGGCACCCAGGATACGCGCGTCGACCGCGTCGGCGGCCAGCAGTATCTTGTCATCGACATTGATCGATCCGCGATTGCCCGCTACGGACTTAACGCATCCGACGTGAACGACACTATCGAGATGGCGATCGCCGGCAAGAGCGCAACAGAAGTGTACGAAGGAGAGCGCAGGTTTCAGGCCATCGTCCGCTTGCCTGCGAACGATCGCAGCAAGATCGAAGACATCAAGCAGATCATGGTCTCATCGCCGAATGGCCCCCGTGTTCCGCTTGAAGACCTTGCCAGTATCCGCGTGCAGGAGGGTCCCGCTCAGATCAATCGCGATATGGCCAGGCGGCGCATTGTGGTGGGCATCAATGTTGAGGGAAGAGATCTCGGTGGGTATGTTGCCGAGTTGCAGCGGACGGTCGGCCAGAAAGTGCCACTGCCATCGGGCTACTACATTCAGTGGGGCGGCCAGTTCCAGAACATGCAGCGCGCCATGCACCACCTGATGATTATCGTTCCCGTAACCATCGGCGCCATCTTCTTTCTGCTGTTTCTGCTGTTTCACTCAGTGCGTTTTGCCGCACTCATCATCACCGTGCTTCCGCTGGCATCCATCGGCGGAGTCTTTGGGCTCTTCATCACGGGCGAGTATCTTTCTGTGCCTGCATCTGTCGGCTTCATCGCACTCTGGGGCATCGCTGTGCTCAACGGCGTTGTGCTGGTGTCCTATATCCGCAAGCTTAGGATCGATGGCCGTTCTCAGTCCGAGGCTATCCGGCAGGGCACGCGGCTGCGCTTCCGGCCCGTGATGATGACCGCCACTGTTGCAGCCCTTGGCCTTGTTCCGTTCCTCTTTGCGCGCGGCCCCGGATCTGAGATTCAGCGGCCGCTGGCGATCGTAGTTATCGGCGGACTGGTCAGTTCGACCCTTCTTACGCTGATTATTGTGCCCTGCCTGTACGCACTGTTCGAAGGAAAGCCGCAGGACATTGAAGATAAGGAAATGGAACACCACATCCTCAGCTAAAAAGAGGATGTGGACTCCTGAACCACGCTCTGCCGGCGGCCCGCGCTAGCCTTTCACCCACATAATGACCAGGGTCACGGCTGCGGAGAATATCACCAACGTCGTGATGGATCCACAGATGTTCGCAAGCCGCCCATTGACGTGATCACCCATAATCGATCGGTTATTGGTCATAAACAAGATCAGCAGCATTAATGGCGGAGTGGAAATACCCTGCACAATTCCGGCGACAACAAGCCCTCGCATTGGATTGATACCCAGGAAATTCAGCGCTGTCGCGAATGCAGTGACGATTGCAATCGTGACATAGAATGCCTTCGCATCAGCGGGCTTGCGATATAAACCGTTTTTCCACCCCAATGATTGGCTCACGTCGTAGGCGGCTCCAGTTGTCATCACGGGGATTGCCAGGAATCCCACTCCAACAAGTCCGATCGTGAATAGCAATCCTGCAGCGGGGCCGGCAAGCGGAGTCAAGGATTGCGCGGCATCCATCGCGGTTTCGATCTTGTGGTGGCCGGCAACGAACAAGGTTGCGGCCGTCGCCAGAATGGTGAAATACATAACAACGTTCGAAAAGAACATTCCGAAGATCACATCCCATAAGCTGGTTCTCAATTGTGCAACCGTGGTGCCACGTCGTTCCAGTAACTTATGCTTGCCTGCGGCCACCTTCTCTTCCACTTCCTCATTGGACTGCCAGGTATAGATATACGCAGAAAGCGAAGTACCAATGATGGCCACAAGAATCGAAAGCGATTCTTTATCGAGGTGCAGCGAGGGCAGAAACGTTCCGCGAATCACCTCCCCCATGTTGGGATGTGCCATGAAGGCAGAGGCGACGTACGCCAGAAGGGACAGAGCCAGAAAGCGGAACACATTCCGAATCAGTCCGTAGGAACCCCAGATTTGCAGGATAAGCGTGATAGCGCCGATGCCCAGTACCGATAACCAATGCGGCAGGCGGACCAAGTCACCTACCGCAGTCGCTATGCCTCCAATGTCCGCGCCGGCTTCAATTGTGTTGCCGATAACCACACACAAAAGCACCGGATATATGAACCATCGCGGATAGTGGCGGCGCAGTATGCTGAATAGTCCCTGGCCAGTGACCTGGCCCAATTTGCCGGACAAATACACGACCGCCACCATCATGGGAAAAGTCGCCGGCGCTGCCCACAATATCTGATAACCGAATTGAGCTCCAGCTTGTGCGAAAGTGCCAATCGCCGAGCAATCGTCATCGGCCGCTCCGGTAATGAGCCCCAGGCCTAGCGATCGAAGGACTGTCTGTTTTTCCTTTGGAGTTTGGTCATTGCTCACAGCGACTGTGATGCCCGAACTCTCAGTCGAGCCGTTCCAGGAGCTTCATCATCGGCTGGAGGCCTTCATGATCCTCAAGTGAAGCATCGCGGACCTGGCGCGAGATCGAGTAAATGCGAAGACGTCGAGTTGGGGAGTACCGCCGCATCTCCTTGAGAGGTATGGGAGAAACCCGCTCGTGAGCAACCGTCTCATTTACAATTGCATCTAGGCGAGTGTCGCGCAAAAAATGTTTCCGGGCACGATCGAGGTGTGTTTAACACCCTTTACGAAACATTCAGCACACTCAATCACCGAACATTAACCGGACTCGACGGAGCCTCTCAGTGGAGTCTTCCCCGCTCCTGTTTCGTGCGCTTTATATGGACCCGCACGGGACTTCGATATTCACGACGTTCTCCACTCCAGGGAACGAGATACGTGGACTTTCGTTTTTCGTACTGGCCATCACGGGCGGGATCTTTCTCGTCGTCTCTGCTCTGCTGATTCATGTGCTCGTTCGCTATCGAGCACGCCCCGATGACGATTCAGAGCCGCCACAGGTATTCGGCAGTCTGCAAATTGAGTTGTCATGGACGATCATTCCAATCCTCATCATTGTGGTGCTGTTTCTAAGTACTGCGCGCGTGCTTTTTTCCGTTCAGGATGCCCCCAAACCGAAAACCGCACTTGACGTTGTAGTGATTGGGCACCAGTTCTGGTGGGAGTTCCGCTACCCGCAGTTTGGAGTGGTGACAGCCAACGAACTGCATCTTCCGCTGAGCACGCGTGAAGCGCCGCGCCCGGCCTTCATCAAGCTGACATCGGCCGACGTGATGCACAGTTTTTGGATTCCGGAATTGAGCGGCAAAACAGATGTGCTGCCGAACCGCGTGAATGAAATGTGGATTGACCCGCAAAGTCTTGGCCTGTTTCGTGGCCAGTGCGCGCAATTCTGCGGGACAGAGCATGCCAGGATGCTGTTGCGCGTTTATGTGGATACACCGGAACAATTTCAGCAATGGATTGCAAATCAGCAGCGATCTCAGCCGGAACTCAATGGAAATGGAGCCGGCTTCGGCAACGAGAACAGTGCCTCCGGGGCCGTGCGTCCGGTTGCTGCTGTTTCATCTGCCCCCAACAAAGTGGCTGGCAATACGAGCGGAAATCAGAACGAAGCGAAGTACGGGCAGTTTGTTTTTGAGCACCAGGCGTGTATTAACTGTCATACCGTGTCCGGGACAGTCGCGAGCGGACGCTATGGCCCCGATCTCACACACCTGATGAGCCGCGAGACGCTGGCCGCGGGCGCAGCCGAAAACAATCCGCAAAACCTGGAGAAGTGGATTGCAGATCCAGACAACTTCAAACCCGGATCGTTGATGCCGGCAATGCACCTGAGCGATCGCGATAACGCCGCAATAGCGGCTTATCTTGAGACGCTCAAGTAACGGAAGGATTCATGGGCGGAGAGAGCATACCGGTCGGACGTGGAATCGAGGTGGGCGTTGAAAGGCCCGCGCGACCCACATATCTTGAAGTCGTCCACAGTTGGATCGTTACTGTCGATCACAAGAAGCTCGGCATTCTCTACATCTGCAACGGTCTCATTTTTCTGCTGGTGGCCGGCGTTGAAGCGATGATGATGCGCATTCAACTTTTCTTTCCGAACAATACATTTCTCTCCCCGTTTACTTACAACCGGATGTTTACGATGCACGGCACCACGATGGTGTTCCTGGTGGGCATGCCATTGCTCTTCGGTTTCGGCAATTACCTGGTGCCTCTGATGATCGGCGCACGTGACATGGCGTTTCCGCGGCTGAATGCTTTCAGCTTCTGGATAAGCGCATTCGCGGGCCTGTTGCTCTATTACAGTTTTATTGGCGGAGTGGGACTGTCGGGTACGGGATCAGCTCCGGATGTGGCGTGGTTTGCATATGCCCCGCTCAGCGAACGCGCCTTTTCACCGGGCCACACAGTCGATTACTGGACGGTGTCATTGTTGTTGAGCGGCATAGGCAGCATTGGCACGGCAATCAATATCCTGGCAACCGTTTTTTGCATGCGATGCAAGGGGATGACGCTGGGGAAAATTCCGCTGCTGCCATGGCTTTACGCAACGCTTTCATTCCTGATCCTGGTCGCCGTGAGTCCGCTGACCGCATGCCAGATGATGCTGATGGTCGACCGCTATCTCGGCGGCCACTTCTTTGATACGCAAGCGGGCGGATCGGCAATCCTCTGGGCGCACTTCTTCTGGATCTTTGGCCACCCGGAAGTCTACGTACTGGTCCTGCCGGCCTTCGCCGCCGCCAATGAAATCATCCCTGTCTTTTCGCGCAAAGCGATTTTTGGCTATCCCGCAATGGTTGCAGCTTCCGTTGGTATCGGCTTCATCAGCCTCGGTGTGTGGGCACACCACATGTTCACGATCGGAATGACTTCATTCGGCAACGCCTTCTTCACCTTGTCTACCATGCTGGTCTCCATTCCAACGGGCATCAAGACCTTTAACTGGCTGGCTACGATGTGGGGTGGAAAAATACGGTTTGAATTACCCATGCTGTTCTCGATTGCGTTTCTGTTTCAGTGGGTCATTGCTGGCTTGACCGGCATCATGCTCTCAGTGTCTGCATGGAATTGGCAGTTGCATAATTCCTATTTTGTCGTCGCGCATTTTCATTACGTACTGGTAGGCGCCATCGTGTTTATGATCTTCGCGTCGTTTTACTACTGGTACCCCAAGATGACGGGACGCATGCTGGACGATCGTCTCGGCAAATTGCATTTCTGGCTGATGGTCATCGGCTTTCACATGACCTTCGATGTGATGCATTTTCCAGGTTTGCTTGGCATGCCGCGACAGATCTACACCTACGAACCCGATCGCGGATGGACATTGCTGAATCAGATCGTCACCGTCGGGGCACTGATTCAAGCGGTTGCCATACTGATTTTTGTCTATAACCTGGTGCACTCATTCTTCCGCGGCGAAGAGGCCGGACCCGATCCCTGGGATGCATGGACTCTGGAGTGGGCTACGTCTTCGCCTCCGCCTGCTTACAATTTCGCCATCGACCCCGAGGTCGCCAGCCGCCGTCCGCTGTGGGACTTGAAACATCCTGAAGATCCTGATTCCGCATTCGAGTAAGCTACGAGGAGAAAATGGCAACTATTCCGCTGGAACACAGCAATCGTGAGGTCCCCTGGAGGCTACCTACTCGCGGCATGGTGGCGATGACTTGCCTTATCACAGCGGAGTCATCCATATTTACAATCTTTGTAGTTGCGTATCTCTATTACCTCGGCCGCGATGTGCAGGGACCAACGCCCAGGCAGGTTCTTGAAGTCCCCATCTTCTACACCGTTTGCCTGCTCTCATCCAGCTTCTTCATCTGGCTCGCTGAACATGCTATCGAACACTCCAAGATGACAGCGTTCTGCTTGTGGTGGTCAATCACTATTCTGCTCGGCCTGACCTTTCTGTTCGGCACCGGAATGGAGTGGTACAAACTCAGCGTGCACGACCACCTGACAATCCGGACAAACTTATTTGGGACAACCTACTACTCATTAGTCGGGCTGCATGCTTCGCACGTGGTGGTCGGACTCCTGTTGATGTGCTTCACGCTTATCTTCGCTGTTTCAGGTGGAGTGGGCCCGCAGCATGCTTATCGAATCAAAACGCTGGCTCTTTACTGGCATTTTGTCGACGCAGTCTGGGTTGTCGTGTTCACCGTTGTTTACGTGGTAGGCAGATGAACGATTCGCACAACGTCAACGAACATGGGAATGAATTGCGCCCGGGCACCGTCCATTTGCCGGCCCCTACCGCATGGCCATTTCTAATGGCTCTCGGGTTGACTCTGGTAGGGCTGTCGCTGCTCACGAGTATCTGGATGATCTGGCTCGGCCTCCTTCTGTTCATTATTTCTGCCGTTGGATGGTTCCGGGACGTACTGCCGCACGAAGCACATGAGGATGTACCGGTGCTCGAGGAGTTCTTCTCCTTCATCCCGACGTATGAAAAAGTTGCGCGTATCCAGATAGACGAAACGCACCGCGCGCAGTTGCCGCTTCGAACGTTTCCTGTCTCAAGCGGGATCAAGGGTGGCATTGCGGGTGGTATCGCCATGCTGATCCCTGCAGAGATCTACGGCATCGTTCGTTATCACAGCATCTGGTACGTGGTGAACCTGCTTGGCGGCGCCGGCGTAGGCACGTGGACCAATCCCACGGTTGCGCAAATGAGCCACTTCCGCCTGAGCGCCTTTATCACGGCCAATATCATTCAGGGCGCGACCACGCTCCTGGTCGGAATTCTATATGGAGCAATGTTGCCTATTTGGCCCCGAAGGCCGATTCTTCTCGGCGGCATTCTCGCGCCGATTGCATGGACCGGGCTGCTGTATAGCGTTCTTGATCTCGTAAATCCGTTCTTCGCCGAGCACATCGACTGGTGGTCGTTCGCAGCTTCGCAAGTACTCTTCGGGCTTGTGGCCGGATACGTTGTCTCAAGGTCCGGTAACCTCAAGGAACTTCGACAGGTTCCTCTATCCATGCGATTGGGCGTGGAGGCGCCCGGTCTGTTTCCGCCGCACGACCGGGATGATGGAGAAGAACACAAGCAATGACTGCCAACTCCATAGTTGCTTGTCTCGCCGTACCTCTGGTGATTGCTGTGGCAGGATGCAATCTGCCCGGACGACCTGGACCCGAACCGGAAGTGCCTCGGCCTGAAGCAGTGATGTCCTTCGATAAACTCTACGGCGAGAACTGTGCGGGATGCCACGGGGCAAATGGCCGTGACGGCGCGGCCACAGATCTTGCGAATCCGGAATATCAGGCGCTCGTGGACGACGCCACATTGCACGATATTATCGCTAACGGCGAAAAAGGGACGCTCATGCCCAGTTTCAAAGCGGGTGGCGAATTGACTGATGCGCAGATCGATGCTTTGATACGCGGAATGCGCGCTCGCTGGCGTAAAGAGAATCCGTTTGGCGGCAGCACGCCGCCACCTTACAAAGCCACGCGCGCAGGTGATGCTACAAAAGGCCAGCAGGTGTACACGGCCGCTTGCGCTAGCTGTCACGGCGAATCTGCGCAGAAGCCCGGCAAAGACGGATCAATCCTCGATGGGTCTTTCCTTGCGCTGCTGGACGAGCAAACGGTGCGCACCACGATCATTGCGGGCCGGCCTGACATAGGTCAGCCCGATTGGCGCAATCACATTCAAAACCATCCTCTCAGTGATGACGAGATCACGAATGTGACTGCATGGTTGATTTCGCAGCGGCCCACGGAGCCCGGCCAGCCATACCCGAACACGAAGCCGACGTCAGAGAAGCCGGGAGAAGGCCAGCCGCTCGCGAACTCGAAGCGATGACAAGCAATCGGAGCATTAGTAATGGATGAAAAACTTGGACCCCCAAACCCGCAGGAAAAAGAAGAAAGACTTCGCCAGGAGCGCGTCTCGCGGCGTACATTCCTGATGAAAGTAGGTATTGCGCTGAATGCCATTGTGGGCGTGGTCGTTGCTGTCCCTGCGGTCGCGTACATTTTCGGCCCGGTAATTCGCCGCAAGGAATACCTGCAGTGGGTAGCGGTAGGGGACGTATCCGAATTCCCCCAGGGCGAAACCCGGCTGATCACATTCCGCAATCCTTTCTCCGATCCCTGGGATGGCGCGACAGCGAATGTGCCTGCGTATGTGCGTTGCTCAGCGCCCGGCAAATTCACTGTGTTTGCAATTAACTGCGCTCATCTTAATTGCCCTGTACGCTGGTTCGCTGAATCGCAATTGTTCATGTGCCCATGTCACGGTGGCGTTTACTATGCTGACGGCAGCCGCGCCTCTGGACCGCCGGAGAGAGGCCTTTTCACCTATGAGGTAAAGACCGAGGGCGGCAAACTCATGATCAACGCGGGGCAAATGCCCACGCTGCAAAATCGCGCCGCCAGGGAACCCGGCCCGGGCTCCACCAATTTCAATTCACCATCACTCGTTGCGAGGATTGACCCATGTCCGAATACCAGCGGCCCTGGTACAAAAGCGTCTACGACTGGCTAGAACGACGCATACAAATCGAAGGGCCGGTGAAAGATGCCGTGTTACACCCGGTGCCGAGGAACACCGCAAGCTGGTGGTACGTATTCGGCAGCGCCAGTCTCACGCTGCTCATCTTGCAAGTGGTTACCGGCATTCTTCTCGCACTGGTCTACACACCGTCTGCTGCACACGCCTGGGATTCGCTACAGCTTCTGAACCATCAGCTTCCTCTCGGTTGGTTCCTGCGCGCGATGCACGGCTGGGGATCGAACTTCATGGTTGCCGTCGTGCTGATCCACATGACGCAGGTGTTTCTCTTCGGCGCATACAAGTTCCCACGCGAACTCACCTGGATTGTCGGCGTGTTCATGTTGCTGATGACTTTGGGAATGGCATTCACCGGCCAGGTGCTGCGCTTCGATCAGGATGCGTACTGGGGTCTAGGCATCGGTGCTTCCATTATGGGTAGGGTTCCGTTCGTTGGCGGCCAACTTGTCCATTTCATGCTCGGCGGACCCATTATCAGCGGCGCAACGCTCACCCGCTTTTTCGCATTGCATGTCTTCGTCATTCCTGGAATTCTGCTGGCGCTTACCGGGTTGCATGTGTGGATGGTGCTCAAGCTCGGCATTAATGAATGGCCGATGCCTGGGCGCCTCGTGCACCGCAGCACCTATATTCAGGAGTACAACCATCTCGCTCACACCGATGGCATTCCATTTGTTCCCGGCGCAGTGTGGAAGGATCTCGTCTTCTCTGCGGCCATCATTTTCGCAGTCGTTTTCTGCGCTGCGGTTTTCGGCCCGTATGGCCCAAAAGGCATTCCTGATCCGACTATCATCAATACGGTTCCGAAGCCTGATTTCTTCTTTCTCTGGATCTATTCGGTGCTCTCCTTCTTGCCCGCAGGCATGGAAACGCCTTTCATATTGATTGCGCCAGTTGTTGCCATAGTCATCCTGGTGGGGCTGCCGTTTGTCGCCGGTGTGGGCGAAAAGAGCTGGAGGCGCAGACCGGTTGCCGTTTTCACCGTAATGTTTCTTGCCATCTGCTGGGGTGAGCTCACGCACCTGGGCACCTATACGCCGTGGAGCCCGCAGATGACCGCCTGGAGCGGTGCTGTTATTCCTGTCGATTTGCTCAAGAACCGAACTCCGCTCGAGCGCCGTGGGGCTCTGGTGTTTCAAAACAAGCAATGCCGGAATTGCCATTCACTGGGCGGGCTCGGAGGCCTGCGCGGTCCAGCGCTCGACGACATTGCCACGCGCCTGACCGAGGATCAGCTTTATCGACAGGTTCTGCTTGGCGGCGGAAACATGCCGGCCTACGGCAGCGCGCTCTCGCCTGCCGAGGCTACAGCGCTCGTGCAATTCCTTGAAACGCTCCATCCCACCAACGAACCTGCTGCATCGGACGCGTCCCGCGCTGTGGCAGGCCAGGGCGGGCCGCCGCCCAACACGACCGTACAACGCGGCGGCACACAAGTCGGTCCACACTAATGCCAAGTGGTGGACGAGAGTGATGGTTGACCTGAATGGTTCTTTGCATTGCCCAATTCGAAGCAGACCCCCTGCCGGCCAATCTGTTGACTGCGTGGTCATTTCCGGTTGGGCCTTTCATTGGCCTCGCAGTGGCAACGCTGGTCTACATTCGCGGCTGGAGTGCCGCTCATAAAAGCAGGCCAACTGAACTACCGAGTTGGCGAGCTGCGTGCTTTATTGCCGGAATTCTTTCGCTCTGGATCGCCCTGGCTTCTCCAATCGACGCGCTCGATGACTACCTGCTTGCGTCGCATATGATTCAGCACTTCATCCTGATGTCCGTTGCGCCGCCTTTAATTGCGCTTGGAGCGCCTACTGTTCCGTTTCTGCGCGGATTACCGCGATTTATAATCCGCATTCTGTCGCGTCCCGTTTTCCAAGCACGCTGGCTCCGTTCAACGTTCCATGTCGTCACGCACCCTGCTTTCGCATGGTTGGCCATGAACATCGCTTATCTTGGCTGGCATGTGCCGATGATGTTCGAACTGACCTTCCGGTCGGAGCGCATCCATGATCTGGAACACGTGACGTTCTTTCTCACCTCGCTTGTCTTCTGGTGGGTCGTGCTTGCGCCGTGGCCTTCACGCATGCCCTGGCAGCGCTGGACCATGATCCCCTATCTGCTGAGCGCCGACATTCTGAACACGGTGCTCTCCGGCGTCCTTTGCTTCTCCGGGCGCGTGTTGTACCCGACATACGCGGTGGCCGAAAGGGTGAGCAGTCTCACTCCGCTGCAGGATCAGGTTGCCGCAGGTGCCGAGATGTGGGTGTTAAACTCGGCTGTATTCCTTGTTCCCGCAGTCTTGATCGTTATGCAATTGCTGTCGCCGCGCGCACTGGCAGATCAAGCGACGCTGCAACGGAACATCAAGCGTCACCCGCGCGTCCCAGCCTGACTCCCTCAAGCGAACACGCAATTCAACACATAAGACAGTTTTGGCGAACCCGCGGCCAGGCCTTGCTTTGCAGAAGATTGGCACGCGAGCATGATCGAGTAAAACTCGGGAGATGCATTCGAAATCGATTCTAATGCCGCAAAGATGTTCCTTGCACCGGGTGGGTTTCGTGAGGATAATACGTGCACCCGCGTTCTTCCCAAATCCACGTACTGCTATGAAAGGAGGTCGTTAATGCCAGAAATCAACAATTCTCATCCGAACCGTCGCAGCATTCTCAAATCATCCATGGCAATGCTCGCCGGGAGCGCACTCGCGCGAAAAGTGGATGCACAGGAGCCTGCGATGAAGCACGTGAATCATGCGTCAAGTCCATCGACGCTGAAGATCACGGATATGCGCTTTGCGGTGGTAGTAAAGCCGGGTCCGAGCCCGTGCGTGCTCATCCGCATTGACACAAATCAGGATGTTTACGGCCTGGGTGAAGTGCGCGACATCGCCGGGCCGCAATATGCGATGGTTCTCAAGAGCCGTTTACTCGGCGAGAATCCTTTGAACATCGATTATCTCTTTCAGAAGATCGCCCAGTTTGGCGGGAATGCGCGGCAGGCAGGCGGAGTTTGTGCAGTTGAGATGGCGTTGTGGGATATCGCGGGGAAGGTGTACAACATCCCTGTTTATCAGATGCTCGGTGGTAAATGGCGAGATCAGGTGCGCGTATATGCCGATACTACGGAATCGATGGATCCGAAAGAGTATGGGGCCCGCGCGAAAGAGCGCAAGGCGATGGGTCTGACATGGATGAAGATGGATCTGGGCATCAATGTGCTGGAAGGGATTCCTGGCACAGTGATGGAGCCCGCCGGACAAAGCAAATGGGAGATGCGCAACCAGCCTCATCCTTTCATGGCTACGGAGGTGACCGACAAAGGCATCGACCGGCTTTGCGAATATGTAGCGGCAGTGCGCGACAACATTGGCTACGACATGCCTCTTTCAATGGACCATCTCGGCCATATCGGTGTGAAGTCTGTCATTCGTCTCGGCAAGGCATACGAAAAGTTCAATCTGGAATGGATGGAAGACGTAGTTCCCTGGTACTACACAGACTTGTTGAAGGAGATCAGAGAAGCCAATCCCACGCCCATCATTACGGGTGAGGACATCTACCGGATTGCCGACTTTGAGACGCTCTGCCGGGAGCATGCCGTAGACAAGATCCATCCGGATCTCGCCACTTCCGGAGGGATTCTGCAGACGCACCGCATCGGAGACATGGCGTTTGAATACGGCGTGCCAATGGCGATGCACTTTGCGGGAACTCCGGTCAGTTGCATGGCCAATGTTCACTGTGCGGCCGCCACACGCAATTTCCTTGCTCTTGAGAATCACTCCCTCGATGTGCCATTCTGGCAGGATCTGGTGACGGGCATTGAAAAACCGATTGTGGACAAAGGCTTCATCAAAGTTCCAGATAAACCCGGTTTGGGAATCACGCTGAACGACGAAGAAGTGAAGCGCCACCTGAAACCGGGCACGGGATACTTTGAGCCAACACCGACATGGAACGAAGCGCAGTCCTGGGACGACGCCATATTCAGCTAGCATGAAGCACGACCTGATCCAACGGGCACGCTGCAGTGAATCGATGGAGAATCGGATCACCATGAAGAAAGCAATTGTTGCGATTCTTGTGCTTTGCGCGGCCGTATTGGCTGCGCCTGTATTCGGTCAGGTAAAAATGTCGCGAGAGAAGATGCTCCTTTACACCTCCGACTGGAAGGGTGATCGCTTTCCAGACGGCAGGCCTAAACTCCCCGACTCTCTGCTAACTCGCGCGGTCAATATGACTGTCGAGGACATTTGGGAATTCCTGCGCAGCAAGGGCTACAACAACCAGTTTGAATCCGGCTGGCAGGCGCTTCATATCGATAAACCGTTTGCAGGACGAGCGCTGACGGCGCAATACATGCCGACGCGGCCAGACATGGCGAAAGCGATTGCCGCCGAAGGCAAGTCGGAAGGCCGCTTGCTCGGAGGCGGCTCAGGAACAAATAGCTGGCCGATCGCCGAATTGCAGGTTGGCGACGTGTATGTGGCGGATGGCTTTGGCAAGGTCATCGATGGAACGCTGATCGGATCGAATCTCGGCAATGCCGTCGCGGCGCGCACACACACGGGCTTTGTATTTGACGGCGGCATACGGGACCAGGAAGAGAATCGCGAAATACCCAACTTCAACGGGTTTTATCGCGGATACGATCCCTCCGCGTGGGCGGACATGGAGTTGACCGCGATTAATGCCCCGGTACGAATCGGGCGTGCTGTTGTGCTGCCCGGAGATCTTGTTCTTTGCAAGCCGGAAGGCGTCATCTTCATTCCTGCGATCCTGGCCGAAGATGCGGTGAGCCATGCGGAGTTCACTTCACTCAAGGACGATTACAACTTCGAATTAAACCGCCAGGGAAAGAATGGCGCACAATTTGAAGGTGGCTGGACACCAGAAAAGTACGACGGGTTCGCAAAGTGGATCGAGTCTCATCCGGAGAAGCTGAAGATGCCGAAGGCGGAGTTTGATGCCTTGCTTGAAAAGGCAAAAGCGCCGCGTTCGCCACGATAGCCATCTCCTGCTGCACAAGTTCGCTAGGAAGATAATGAAGAAGCGCTGCTGTTCGCTCTTGAATTCTGCTTGAATGGGGCGGCTTTTGCCGCCTCTGCGATCCAAAGCCGACCTGACGATTCCAAAGTCATCTAACTCGAAGCACCTGTCGCGAACGCGCATAATTCCGCCGCATCACGCCCTCTTCGCGGCGCGTCTGCGCTGAAGCTCAGGTCTGCCTCCTGTTCAACGAGCGTCTTGCTTTTCAAATCGACCAAAGCGCAGTGCCAACGTGGGCAGAACCAACAGGTTAAGCGCAGTCGATGTAACCAGTCCGCCGAGAATAACGATGGCCAGGGGCCCTTCGATTTCCTGTCCGGGCGAATTACTCCGAAGCGCTAACGGCAGCAATCCGAGTGCCGTAACCAGAGCCGTCATCAAAATCGGTGCCAGTCGCTCTGAAGCGCCGTCGATTGCCGTCTGGTAGCCCCACTGCCTGCCTTCAACCGAAACAAGATGCTCGTAATGCGAGATCAGCATGATGGAATTGCGAATGGTGATGCCGAAGAGTGTTACGAATCCAATCATCGCGCCAAGAGAGAGCATGCCTCCCCTCGCGAAGACCGCAAGCACGCCTCCCACCAATGCGAAAGGGAGATTGGCGAGAACCAGCAGAAGATTGCGTCCGTTCATCAGCACAACCCACAGCAGCAGCACGATACCCAGGGCCGCCAGGAGCGAATGCACCACAAGATCCCTGCGCGCCTGCGCCTCAGCCTCTGCCGTTCCTGTGAATTGAAGATAGTCACCCGGTGCGAGCTTCACTTTGGAGGCGATTTGCTGCTGGGCATTGCGCACAAATGCGCCGACATTATTTCCGGCTACATTCAGTGTGACGGTTTGTACTCGGCGTGCGCCTTCATGCAACACGGAGTATCGTCCAGGTGCTTCATACACATTCGCAAGCTGTCCGAGAGGCACGTAGATGCCTTCGGGATTGCGGAGCCGTAGTTGGGAAACGCTGTCCTCGCGCTTGCGCATAGAGGGAGGCAGGATGACATCGACGTCGAACACGCGATTGCCCTCGTAAACATCTCCCACCTGCTCGCCTTCGTACGCGGTGTGAATGTCTTGCAACACGCTCACTGGATCGAAACCCCAGTGCTGGAGTTCCGGGATGTTCAGGTCCACTGCAATTTCCGGAGTGCCCGGCGGTGCCTGCATTTGCACATCGCGCGCTCCGGGAATGCTGCTCAACACGCGCCTCACCTGTTCAGCCTCCTCATCCAATTGGCCCAGGTCGGTCCCATAGATATTCGCCACCACCGATGCCGTATAGCCTGAGATCGTCTCCTGAATGCGTTCCGTGAGAAAAGTCTCAATGGAAAACGAAAGCCCGGAGAGGTGCGCCAGTGTCTTACGAATCTCCGCTTGCGCAGCCTCCTCCTCCTTGCCGCTGAGTGGCTTCAGATCCACTTCCATTTCGCTATAAAACGGACCCCATGTATCGTCAGCTAACTCGGCGCGCCCAACGCGCTGGCCTACCGCGCGCACGAAGGGCAGCTTAGCCAGCGCGGCAGTCACTTGTCGTCCCCTCTGCAGCGATTCGTCGAGTGAAGTTCCAGGAACAGAAATCATGTGTACGATGTAGTGGCCCTCATGCAGCTCAGGCAAAAAGCTGGTGCTGAAAAGTGGCACGGTTGCGAGCCCGCAGATGGTGGCCACAACGGCAAATCCAATCACCAGACCTGGCATCCGCTCTATCTGTTCCAAAATCGAGATGTAATGTCTTTTCATCCAGTGGATGAGTGCGGGCTCCTGTTCGCGAAGCCGCCTCTGGCTCAGCAAAATCATCGAGAGTGCCGGAGTTACGGTGAGTGCGACGACGAGGGAAGCCAGAATGGAAAGAATATAAGCGATACCCAGCGGCGCGAAGATGCGACCTGCAAGGCCTGAAAGCGTGAGGATCGGTACGAAGATGAGAGCCACAGCAAACGTTGCATAAACCACCGCACTCCGAACTTCGAGCGATGCGGAGAGCACAACGTCGAAAGCCGGGCGCGGATTTTCATCCGCAGCGTTCTGCCGCAAACGGCGCAGGATGTTTTCCACGTCGATGACGGCATCGTCGACCACTTCGCCAATTGCAATTGCTAGACCGCCGAGTGTCATGGTGTTCACGGCGAAGCCCATCTTGTCCATGATGGTGATGGCCGCCAGCAACGAGAGCGGAATCGCCGTGCAGGAGATGGCGGCGGTGCGCAGGTCGAAGAGAAACAAAGAAAGGACCACGACCACTAAAACAGCACCGAACAAGAGAGAATTCCGGATGTTGTGAATCGACGTATTGATAAAGTTGGCCGGTCTGAAAAGATCAGGCTCCATTTCGATACCTTCCCGCTGCAAGGCGGGATTCAGATCACGGAGCGCCTGCTCAACCTGCCGATTCACTTCAATGATGTTGGACCCGTATTGTGCGTTGATGTTGAGAATGACACCCGTCTTGCCTTGAATCAGTGCGGCGCCGAACGGAGGAGCCGCTCCTTCGCGCACGTCGGCCACTTGGCCAAGCGTCACGTTAGCGCCGTTCTGCCGAACGAGAACAGTAGATGCTATCTGTTCCGGTGATATCGGCTGGCCTTCGGGACGAAGAATCAGGCGCTGATTTCCGTTTTCGACAAAGCCCGCGCCCAAAACCGCGGTAGCTTTCTTTGCAGCGGCCACGACCTCATCAAGTGAAAGGTTGTAACGCACCAGTTGTTCGGGGAGAAACTGCACCTGCAGCTGTTTTACTTCACCTCCAAAAATGGAGACGCTTGCAACGCCAGGCACGGCAAGCAGTCGCGGCTGCAAGGTCCAGTCTGCGACGGTTCGCAACTCGATGAGCGATTGACGATCAGAGGTCAACCCGATGACCAGCACCTCTCCTGTTGTCGATTTGAGGGGCACCATGATGGGTGGGTGAACGCTTTGCGGTAGCTGGCCCGCGACGGTTGAAAGCCGCTCAGTGACAAGTTGGCGGTCGAGGTAGACGTCGCTGTCATTGCGGAACACCACCGTGATCACCGAAAGGCCCTGAATCGAACTTGAGCGTAACGACTCGATTCCCGTGACCCCATTCACGGCGTTTTCCACGGGCTGGGTGACCAGCAATTCCACCTGCTCGGGAGAAAGGCCCGGAGCCTCAGTTTGAATGGTCACGAAGGGCGGAGCGAACTCCGGAAACACGCTAAAGCTGGCGTGTGAGAGCGAGTAGATGCCATACGCCAGAAATGCCAGAGCGATGGCAAGCACTGGACCGCGGAAACGAAGCGAGAAGCGGACGATCGCATTCAGCATTTGTATTTGCCCTCGGGCCTAGTCTTCGTCACTTTGAATCTGCGAGCGAAATTCTTCAGAAAACAGCGTTTGAGCGCCCGACGTAACTACTCGCGTGCCGGGCGGAATCCGCTCGGTTATGAACCATCCATTCGGCTCCGGAGTCGAAGTGAGAACTTGCTCGCGCGCAAACTTACCCGGCGATTTTTCGATGTAGCACCAGGCCCTCCCCTGCCACCAGACGGCCGCGCTGTATGGCACAACAACGCCGCTTCGCGAAGGCCCGGATGGCAGAAAAACAGAAAGGTTCATTCCCGGCACAATGCCAGGATGCGCCGACACGGAATAAAGAAAGCTTGGTGCTTGCAAGCGCGCATCGAGTAGAGGAAGCGCAGAGATCAGATGTGCTGAAGCATGGTTGCCGCCGGGCAATTGCACCATCACCTCAGTCGGAGCACTCGCGATATTTCTGGTTGAGGAATTAACTTGCGAGGGAACCCCGCTCAAAGCTGTCACCTGCAAAAGAAAGGAGCGCTGCTCAAAGAGCGCATCGAGCTGTGGTGAGCTTTGCTTTAGCCAGGTGGCCAGCACATTCCCCCAGCGCAGCTTGGTCGATCCATCAAGCACTACTACCGATTGCTCCGCGTTCTTGAGCACTGCCTGGTCGCTTTCGGATATGGCGCGTGCGGTCTCCACCGCCTTCTGCGAAACATTCGGTCCGCCCTGGTTCAACTGCTGCAGCCGCCTGTATTCCTCATCTGACGCTCGTGCACTAGCGCGTGCCTTGGCAATGTTCATCACCGCCGTGTCGTAACTTGCTTTCAGATCGAGAAGCGGCTGCAGTTGCAAAACGATTCCGGTGGCTTGCTCCTCGGGAGTGTGCCTGTCTGCCGCGAGCGCGGAAACCACAATGCTATTGGCCCGTTGTGCCGCCTCATCAAAGCTGAGGAATGTCTGGCCGCCCTGGGACGAAGTGCGCGGTGGCGCTTCGATGGCAGCATCACCCTCGGCCTCGGCCGCCTGCTCGGAACGTCCCGCGAGGAATCCCCAAACCAATGCGCCAGAAACGCCGAGGACGACTAAACAGAACAAGAGAACGCGTAAAGCTGATTTCATCGAAACTCTCCTAGCGTGGGGACTTCTTGGGTAGTGCGGGCGTGCTTGCGGGATCGACCGGCCTCTGCAACGCGTCCTCGAGTGATCCCAGGGCTAGTTGAACCTGCTGAATTGCCTGCAGTCGCGCGCGTTCCGCCACCTCGGCCTGGATATCGGCCGAAATTGCGGTCAGTTGGTCTGCTTCTCCAGATTTGAGCCATTGATTCGCGGTCTGCCGTTGCTGCTCCGCTTGCGTAGTGGAGCGCCGTGCTTCCTCCAGAACTGAAAATGCGGCGTTGTATTGTGCCAGCGCTTTATCGCTGTCAGCAATGACCGTGCTTTGCGTTGAGAGCAATTGCACGCCGGCAGCCTTGCGCTGCGCCTCCGCTTCCGCAATGGGGCCTTCATTACGATTGCGCAGTGGCAATACCGCCCCCAATTGCAACGAGATCAGGTGAGCGCCTTCTTCGAATGCATATCCCGGACCAAGATGAATGTCCGGATGACGTCGTGCTAATTCAAGTTGAAGCCTCGATTGAGCCGCCTCAAATTGCGCCAGCGATCGCTTAACATCGAGCCGATTCTCGATTGCAGCTGCGCGGATTTCAGGCGCGGCAAGCGTGCCCGGATTCGGCGGCTGGTCAATCGCGGACCAGTTGAGATTCTTGCCTCTCAGACTGCTGTCAGGAATGCCAATGGCAGCAGCGACGGCGGAGTGCGCCGTCCCCACCTGGCCCTCGGCGGTACGGAGCGCCTGGCGCAGGTTGGTCAAATCGATACGAGCCGAAGTCACATCAGGCAGCGGAATCTCTCCTGCGCGGAATCGAGCCACAAGCAATTCCACATACTTGCTCTGTTCGGCTTCCTGCTTCTGCAACAGTGCGGCTAGCTCCTCGGCGAGAACGAAGTTCACCATGGCTGCGCGAACGTGGCTGCGCACAGCCCATGCAGTCGCAGCAACCTGAATCCGGCCGGCCGCACTCAGGTGCTGCGCCTCAGCAATGCGATACCCCCGTTTGCCCGCCGTCTCGATTGGCAGCGAGAAATCGAACATCAGCAGATAGGGACTCTCCAGCGCAGTTTCGTATCCCGATCCAAAATTGATCGATGGATTGGGCTTCATGGCTGCGGTGATGATCGCCGCATCGGAAACTGCTGCGTTGGCGCGCGCCACGTCCATTTCCGGATTGAAATAATAGGCAGCAAGCGTCAGTTCGGACAGATCCCAATTTGTCAGGGGCCAGGATGCTGGTTGCACTCCGGCCGAAGTCGTCATCCATTGCCGAAGCTGTGGATCATCCAGACTGCGCGCCTCAAGAGCTTTCGCCTGGGATGCCGCCAATGCCTGCCCCTGAGGGGTTGATAGAACTGCTTGCTTGTGGACGGCACATCCACCGATCGCCATGAACGACACGCAAGCGCACAAGAACCATCGCCTGTACATAACGACTCCCGAATAAATGGTGGTCATCCAGACCATTGGCCTGATGGAGAAGGTTTGGGAATCCGGCGGGAGAATTCGGAGACGGGAGACTAGACCCGAAGAGGCGGCGGCGATGAATGAAGCGCGTGCAAATGGAGGTTGCTTGCCGTCAGTGGAGGCGGACTCTGTTGCTCATCCGGGGGCCTCGCAACTAGTCGAATAAGCGCAAAGACCAACGCCAACAGCCCGGCCAGGATCAGCACAAAGATCATGCAAGAGAGCGCGTCAACTGTGTGCAAGAGGGCATCGTGGTCCAAAGCAGGAGGATCGTTGAAGCAATCGTAGATCTGCAGCAGCGGTCCGCAGATGAGGACCAGCAGCATCAGCACTATCCCGAGTTTTTTAAGATTGCTCACGAGTTGGGCTACAAATCGAGTATCCACGCCGCGCCCGCTTTTCGCAAATTGCACGGTTGATCGCGTCAAACCTCGCCTCCGTCTGCTATCCATCCGCGGAGTGGGAACCGTGTTGCTCTTGCGTTCAAGCCCCATGTGTCAAAACCATAGCTACAGCCCCGACCTGGTTCGACCCGGAATTCGACCAAAATTGCTCAGAGAATCCGGCTGCTTAAGGGGATTCCGTCCCTCGGACGCATGAGTGTGTAGCGGGTGAGAAGACTTGATCCGCGATCATCTTGGATCATTTCGGGGGAAGCCGTTTTCAACAAGATGTGTTGTCTCGCGCAAAAGGAGTGAGAAAGATAGCGTGCTGCTCGCAGGAAAACCTAACCAGAACAAGAGCTTCGACGATTTTCTGGACTGGTCAATTTTCTGGACTGGATGACACGCGTAAACAGAGGAGTGGTGGCCAGGGACGGGATTGAACCGCCGACGCCGGCCTTTTCAGGGCCGCGCTCTACCACTGAGCTACCTGGCCTCAGTGAAGACTTTCAGTTGCAATTCCTGCGCGGATTCCGGCACGGCCGGAAAAGATGGGCTGGTCCACGTACAGTGCGCTGCAACGACTGAGACAGTATATCAACTCCGATTCTGACAAGCCAACCGGAGCGACCGGACCCGGATCGCGCGCCCGCAGTTCTGCACACTGCACATGGATCCGACCTGCTATTTCCGCTTCGGTTTTCACGCGGCTGCACTACACTGGGAAGCAATATCATGCGATCCCATTCATCTCTAACGGTTCCTATTTTTGCGTCGATTATTGCCCTGTTTGCCCTTTCCTGCTCCGCCGGCGCGCAGACGCCTCGTTCGGCTGCCCAGCAAGACTTGAGGGCTGCCAGCGAATTCGCTTCAGCACAGAAGCAGGGGCCGCTCGCCCTGCGGGCGTTCCTCGACCAGTTCCCGAAGGGCGCCGACTTGCACGTCCATCTCTCGGGAGCCGTTTATGCAGAGACGTTTATCCGCGATGCGGGGGAGGATGGGCTATGTGTGGATGTAGCCGCACTCAGATTTGAGAAAGCTCCCTGCCAAGCAAACCAACTTCCCGCCTCTGATTTCTCGGGGAATATGACTGCTGCCAATCAGGATATCTACGACCGATTGATCGACTCATTTTCCATGCGCAGCTTTGTCCCGGTTACAGCGTTGAGCGGGCACGACCAGTTCTTTGCTACCTTCGACCGCTTTGGCGGGCTGGACCAAAGACACGAGGGGGAATGGGTGGATGAGATTGCCGTCCGCTCCGCTTCGCAGAATCAGCAGTACCTGGAATTGATGGAAACTCCGCCTTTTAGGAAATCGGCACAGATTGCTCATGACGTCGGCTGGAATCCGAACTTCGCCAAGTTCCGGCAGCTGCTGCTCGACAAGGGCCTGCGCGACGAAGTAGCAGTAGACAGGGAGCATATTAAATTGGCAGAAGCTCGGCGAGAGGAAATTGAACACTGCGGGACCCAGCAGCCCGCACCAGCCTGCCAGGTCCAAGTCCGGTACATCTACCAGGTGCTGCGCGGGTTTGCTCCAGAACAGGTGTTCGCGCAGGCGCTGCTGGGCTTTGAAACCGTGCAGGCCAGCATGGATGCGCACGAAGATACCTGGGTAGGTATCAATTTCGTCCAGCCTGAAGACGGCTTCGTTTCAATGCGCGATTACACCTTGCAGATGAAGATGCTCGACTATCTGCATTCGATCTACCCGAAAGTTCACATTACCCTTCACGCCGGTGAACTCGCGCCCGGACTAGTACCGCCCGAGGGCCTGCGATTCCACATCCGGCAAGCGATCGAGCTCGGCCACGCTGAGCGCATCGGGCACGGCGTTGACGTAATGTATGAAAACGATGCTCCAAATCTGCTCAAGGTGATGGCGCAAAGGCATGTGATGGTCGAGATTAACCTGAGTTCGAATCAGGGAATCCTCGGAGTTGCGGGAAACCAGCATCCGTTCACGAATTACAGGCTGGCGCATGTGCCGGTGGCGCTCTCAACGGATGATGAGGGCGTGAGCCGGATCGATATCACGAACGAGTACGTACGCGCCGCCATGGAATACCACCTCAGCTACGCCGATCTGAAGAAGCTTGCGCGTACGGGGATGGAACACAGCTTTTTGCCCGGTGAGAGCCTATGGGCCGAGCCAGACGTGTTCACCAAACCTGCAAGCTCGTGTGCCGCCGATGTTTTGGGCAGTAAGAAACCGTCCAGTCGATGCAAATCTCTCCTCGACGGCAGCCAGAAAGCCGCGGCGCAATGGGAACAGGAACGCCGCTTCAAAGCTTTCGAAACGGCGTTCTGAATACGCGAATAAGCGCCTGCTTTTCTCTAACTCGAGGTTGCCCGCTTTCGTGCAACCTCGATGATTGACTGAGCGATATCCCATGCCAGTTG
>Ga0157372_10000636_pt1 | contig 38481 bp, 35 predicted proteins | sample C55metaG_FD_115307 | JGI IMG/M metagenome (GOLD analysis project Ga0157372, IMG submission 115307) | Corn rhizosphere microbial communities from Kellogg Biological Station, Michigan, USA - C5-5 metaG | ecosystem: Host-associated > Plants > Roots > Rhizosphere > Soil | place: USA: Michigan...
CGCCAACCCAGGCCGCATTGAAACCGTGAACCTAAAATATTCTGCCATTTTGATTTTGTTATGCGTGCCGCTGAGTATCGTGGCAAAATCCGGATCTCGCGACCTTGATTCGGCCGAGCGAAAGATCGCTCGCATCAAAGCTAATGCGCGTTCGCCTCGTCCGAACCATGCACCGACGATCTTTACCGAAGCCGAAGCCAACGCGTATCTGGCATCCGACAATGTGCGCCTGCCGGTGGGAGTTGAGTCGGTAAAGCTAGAGGGTGAAGACGGAGTTATTACCGGAAACGCGCGCGTCGATTTCGATCGCATTCGTGAAGGCACGCACTCATCGAATCCGCTGCTCTCGATTTTCAGCGGTGTACACGACGTCGTGGTCGTAGCGCACGCGCATGGCGCCCAAGGAAGAGGCCATGTTCACGTGGATTCAGTTTCCATCGACGAGATGGAAGTACCCCATTTCGTGCTGCAGTTATTCGTCGACAAATTCCTGACGCCGAAATATCCGGATCTCGGCATCGACTCGCAATTCGCGATGGCAGACCGAATCGACACCGCGACGGTTGGAACTCACGAACTCATCATTGTTCAGAAATAAGCGAGATCTCTCCTAGAGGTATCACAGAAGAAATCTCTGCCTTCCTTCGTGTACCTTAGTGTCCTTAGTGGTTAATGCCTTTCGTACGAGACAACAACATGCCCAGATACGAATACCGAAACCTGCAGCCCATGCCGGAAGCCAACGAAGCTTTTCTAAAGTGGATCGACCGTCTAGATTCCGAATTCGCCAACAAAGATCCTGAGCGTCGCAGCGACATCGTTCGCGCTGCGTTGCACGAACTTTATCTTGGCCGGCCCTATGCGTCACCATCAGGAGATCTGGCGCAACGTGCTCTCGTGCATACATTCGATCCGCGAAATGCAACACTTGAACCGGAGTATTATGGCGATGTAGATGCTGCGAAATACGCCGAGCGCAAGCCGCTGATCTGGTTCTGGATGATGTATGACCGCTCGCCGGTCGGACTGAATCACTGGCTGGGATTTCGAATGCGCGCCATGCTGGCGAAGCACGTCTTTAAATACTGCGGCACAAACGTAAAAATATTCCACGGGGTCGAACTCACCTTCGGTTACAACCTCACCATCGAGGACAATTGCACCATCCACAAATATGTTCTGCTCGATGACCGCGGCGAGCTCATCATTCACCAGGGGAGTTCCATTTCTGATTACGCTAATGTCTACACCCACGCTCATGATCTAAACGACGGCATGATCATTTCCAATCAGAAAACCGAAATTGGGCCGCGCGCCCGCGTCACTTACCACGCAACAGTCATGAGCGGCGTGCGAATCGCTGAACATGGCATGGTAGGCTCGATCGGCGTGGCCTCGAAGGACGTTCCTCCATACAACATCGTGGCCGGAGTTCCCGCGAAAACCATTAAGGTCAAGACGATTGCACCGCCGGGTTCAGGCAGTCAATAGCGGCGGAATTTGTTAGTATCGAATCCAAGAAAAGCAGTTACGAATTGATGAATTTGCGCATTGACGAATTAGCTGATTGTTCCTCGACTTCCAGGCGATTCGACAATTCTCAAATTCGCAAATTCTTCAATTAATCCATGACCCTCCATCACGTTGACATCGCCTTCCAGATCATTGCCTTCATATTCGCCATCAGCGTTCACGAATCGGCGCATGCCTGGATGGCGAACCGGCGAGGCGATCCCACGGCGCGGATGTTAGGGCGGATCACGTTAAATCCGATCAAACATATCGATCCCGTGGGCACGGTTTTATTGCCGCTGATCGCGGCCTGGCAAAATATTCCGATACTGGGCTGGGCAAAGCCCACGCCAGTTGATCCCAGAAACTTCCGCAGGCCGGTATTGGATGACATACTGACATCGGTGGTGGGACCGATCAGCAATCTGGTGGTTGCGAGCGGCGCAACTGTTATTTTGCTAGCAGTGAAACTGACGTCTTCCACGGGACGGCAAGTCATCGATCAGATCGTCGGACCTGATCAACTGCTTTCGCAATCGATTCTCGTACCGCTGTGCGTGCTTTTTTATGAAATGATGACCATCAACGTGCTGTTGGCAGTTTTTAATTTGATACCGGTGCCGCCGCTCGACGGCAGTCACGTGTTGCGCCATTTTCTGCCCGAGCCGGTGCGTCGCATTTATGACAGCGTGGGGATATTCGGTCTGTTGTTGCTTTTTTTCTTTGGCGGAAATCTTATTTATGCGATGGTAACGCCGCTGGTCAACGCATTTGACTTGGTCCTCTTAAAAGCATAATGGCCTCTCGAACCCAACCTAAACGCGTATTGAGCGGCATGCGCTCGACTGGCAAGCTGCACCTCGGAAACTTTGTGGGCGCGCTCGATAACTGGGTGCGCATGCAAAACCAGTTTGACTGCTTCTTCTTTATTGCCGACTGGCACGCGCTTACCACCGACTATGCCGACACTTCGCAGGTAAAGCAGAACTCTGTCGAGGTTCTTATGGATTGGCTGGCTGCCGGTCTCGATCCCGACCGCTGTACCATGTTCATCCAGTCGCACGTTCCGCAACATGCCGAATTGCACCTGCTGCTTTCTATGATCACCCCGCTTGGCTGGCTGGAGCGCGTGCCCACGTACAAAGAGCAGCGCGAGAACATAAAAGAAAAAGATCTGGGCACATACGGCTTCCTCGGCTATCCCGTGCTGCAGGCTGCCGACATCATGATTTACAAAGGCGACTTCGTTCCCGTCGGCGAAGATCAAGTGCCGCACGTGGAACTGACTCGGGAGATCGCGCGCCGCTTCAATATGTTCTACCGTTTGCGAGGAGGAGAAGTTTTTCCTGAACCTCAGCCGTTGCTCACTCCCGCGCCAAAACTGCCCGGCACCGACGGCCGGAAAATGTCGAAGTCGTATGGGAATACAGTTCTTCTCACTGATCCCGAGCCGGTGGTCCGTCAAAAACTCAAGACCATGGTCACGGACCCGGCGCGCGTGCGGCGAACCGACCCGGGGAATCCCGACGTTTGCCCGGTCGGAGATTTGCACAAGATATTCAGTGATCGTGAAACCAACGCCAAAGTTGACGCTGGCTGCCGTTCAGCGGGCATCGGATGTATTGAATGCAAAGGGTGGGCGGCCGACTCACTAGTGCAGATTTTGAGGCCCATGCAGGAGCGGCGCAAAAAATACGAAGACAATCCACGGCTGGCCTGGGATATCCTTGAGGCAGGCTCGGACCGCGCCCGCAAAGTGGCGTCAACCACCATGAACGAGGTTCGCGAAGCCATGAAAATGTCGCTGGATTACGAAGCGCCGACCAACGCCCAAGGAGCGAAGTAACCCATTGCCCGAACACGCCAAAGTGGTTCACGATTTTCCTTCGGCTCCCGTGCCTTCTGGCGCTCAAGTTGGCGCGAAACGCGAGGCCAATGATTTTCCTTTCTCGGTCGCGGTTTCGAGCGTTTACGAAGGCCCGCTCGATCTGCTGCTTGATCTGGTTCGCAAGCAAGATATCGATATCTACGACATTCCTATCGCCAAGATCACCGCGCAGTATCTGGCCTATGTTGAGAAGCTGCGTGAGCTGGATGTAAACGTCGCAGCGGAATTTATCTACATGGCCGCGGTGCTGATTCACATCAAGTCGAAGATGTTGCTGCCGCGCGATCCTGCGGTTGCCTCGGAAGAACAGGAAGACCCGCGCACCGAGCTGGTGAATCGGCTGATTGAGCATGAGAAGTTCAAATCAGCCGCGCAGATGCTGATGCAGAAACAGCAGATCGAAGAAGCTGTGCGCTCGAACCCGGCGATTCGCGAGTTCATCGACGCGGAAGGCACGGAACCGGAGCTCGCGGCCGACGTCATCGACCTGGTGAAAACGTTCCAGCAGATTATCGAACGCGCCCGCACCCGCCCGATGATTCAAGTGGACGAAGAAACCGTCACTGTTTCGCAAATGATCGAATATTTGCGCCGACGGCTATCGCTTGAAGATCGGCCGCTGCGGCTGAAAGAATTTTTGCGCAATGTGCAGTCGCGGCAGGCGCTGGTGTGCATGTTCCTGGCGATGCTGGAGTTGGTGCGGCTGCAGGCGATACAGCTGCGTCAAGACCGGATGTTTGGTGAAATTTTAGTTCGCAAGCATGACAAGTTCGACGCCATCATGGCCGAGCAGGCAGCAGTAAGAGATGATTGGAGATAAACAAGCTGTGTCATCTCGAGCGAAGAAGATCGCTCGAGAAGCGAACGATCTTCGGAGTCGAGGGACCTGCTTTGCTTGCGGCGTGCAAGAACCGAACAGCAGGTCCCTCCACGCGCCGATTGACCGGTAACACCGATCAATCGACTTGGTCGGGATGACACTGGGACAAATATTGGGCACTGACAACTTTTCTATGAGCCTTAAACCAAAAATCGAAGCCATCATTTACGCGGCGGAAACGCCCATCACTCTCGACCAGATCGTCGCATTGCTCAAAGATTCAGCTACCGAGGGTGCCGATCTGAAAGCGGAAGCCCGCGCCGCTATCGAGGAATTAGTTACTGATTATTCTTCCGAGGCCCACGGCATTGAACTGCGCCAGATCGCCGGCGGATATCGCATGTCCACCAAGCCCGAGCAACACGATCTTGTGCGTTCGTTCGCCAAGAGCTTGAAGCCACCGATCCGGCTCTCGCTGCAGGCGCTCGAGACCCTCGCCGTGATCGCATATAAACAACCGGTCACGGTTCCGGAGATCAGCGAAATTCGCGGCGTGGATTCCAGCGGCGTCATCGCTACTCTCCTCGATCGCAAACTGATCACGACCTCCGGACGTAAAGACGTAATCGGCAGACCGATCCTTTACAAGACCACCAAAGAGTTCCTGCTCCGCTTTGGATTGAAAGACGTCAACGAACTTCCCAGCATGGAGGAGTTCGAAAAGCTGGTGGCCGAATCGTTTCAGAGTGACTTGTTGCCGGCGGAAGGTCAGTCATCGCAAGGCGGATCATCAGAGCCAGAGGGAATACAAACGGAATCAGCTCAGGTAGAAACGAGTAAGTCTGCTTAGGATTTTCGCAGATATGCTCTACATCAAGTCGTCAAAATAGTCCCGGGCCTCATGGAACGAGCGGCGCGGTTTTCTTTGCCACTTGTCAAAGATTCTCGCAACCTCTATCTGGCCGACTGAAATGAAGTTTGGCCAGATACCATCTTTGTTCTCTGCCGGATATCCCAGCAGGTTATTGAAGCAATTGTTTATGGCCGTTACCACGGAATTATCTGACTCATCTAACTTTGGCCACGCCGACAGGATCTGTTCGACTTCTTCACGTTCCAAGCCAAATATGGCATGAAACTCCCATTCGGGAAAAAACGGGCCTTCCACTGCAGCTCGCAAGCATTCACGTACAACATCCCGTTCTTTTTCGTCCAAATCGGATAAGGACAACTTGAGCTCCTCAAACAAGCAATTCTACTCTGCCTTGAGTCTCCGTCGGATGGGAGATGCGTTGTTTCCGGATCATTGATAACCTTTCTATACATGCCCTCAGAGCGACTTCAAAAAATCATTGCCGCTGCTGGTATTGCCTCGCGGCGCAGCGCCGAGAAGCTGATCACATCGGGCGCGGTTTCAGTGAATGGAACCATGATCACCGAACTAGGCAGCAAGGCTGACCCTCAGCGCGATCACATTCGCGTGAACGGAAAGCTGCTGCATGGGGCAGAGCGCCAGGTGTATCTGCTGATGAACAAGCCGAAGGGATACGTCACTACTGTCAGCGACCCTGAAGGGCGGCCTACGGTAATGGATCTTCTCCGCGGAATTCGTGCGCGGGTTTATCCCGTTGGACGACTGGATTATGCCAGTGAAGGCCTGCTGCTGCTGACCAACGACGGCGAGCTTTCCAACAAACTCATGAAGGCCTCATCGCATGTGCCGAAAGTTTATGTGGTGAAAGTTGCGGGCACGCCTAATGAGGTGGGATTGGAGAAACTGCGGCGGGGGTTGTCGATACCGGCTGATCGCAGGTTTCAACGACGTGCGGAAAGCGGTGCAGCTGACAAAAGCAGGCCCCTCGACTCCGGTGTCGAATTCGACACCTCCGCTCGCGATGACAGGACTAAGCAAAAACTGGCACGCGGGTTGAAGCTAGCAAGTCGGGTGAAAACTGCGCCCACCAAAGTCCGCCTTGTCCGCGAAGGCGATAACCCGTGGTATGAGCTGACGCTGGTGGAAGGCAAGAACCGCCAGATCCGGAAAATGTTTGAAGAGATTGGGCACCATGTAGAAAAGATCAAGCGCGTGCGTTACGGGCCATTGAGTCTCGACATTCCTCCCGGAGAGTTCCGGCGACTCAGTGCGGCTGAAGTGGAGAAGCTGAAAGCCTCGATCGGCAGCCGCAAAACGAGCTCGCGCTGAGAGCCACCCGGTGATTCAAGACAGCCAAGGGCGGCTGTCCCGACGTAACCTGCGGCGTTGAGCACCGTCCGCCTGCGGCATCGCTGACCGCGTTATTCCCCTACCACGGTAAAATCACAAGTCCCATGTCTACCGAGATTCAGACAGCGCCGCGCCTCAGCGACTTTCGCCAGACCCTGCGCCTGGCGCTGCCGCTCATCATGGCCGAGGTCGGATGGATGAGCATGGGCGTGGTGGATACCATCATGGTCGGGCGCATGCCTGATAGCGCGATCGCGATTGGCGCGACTGGACTGGGGCAGAGCCTTTATCACGTGATTGTTTTTCTCGGCGCTGGCATGTTGCTGGGCATGGACACGTTCGTCGCGCAAGCTTATGGCCGCAAAGACCTGCGGGACGCGCACAAGACACTACTGAATGGAATCGTTCTGGCGCTGATCCTCACGCCAATATTGATGATCGCGGTGTCATTCTGGCCGGCGCTGATGCGGCGTTTTGGAGTCAGCATGCAACTCGTCGGTCCGATGCAGCCGTTTTTGTCGGCACTGAATTGGGGCACGCTGCCGTTGCTGGGATATTTTGCGCTGCGACGGTATCTGCAGGCGGTAAATGTCGCGCTTCCGATCATGTTTGCACTGGTATCGGCGAATATTGTGAATGCAGTCGGCGATTGGGCGCTGATCTATGGGCATATGGGATTTCGCGCCGAGGGCATTACCGGCTCCGGATGGTCCACGTGCTTTGCGCGCATTTACATGATGCTGGTGCTGGCGATCACATTATTGTGGGTGGAAGCGAAACGCGGCGCCGGGCCTTCGCCCTCGACGCTATCGCTGAGAATCGATCTGGCGAGAATTTGGGCGTTGCTCAAGCTGGGAGCTCCAGCTGGAGGACAGATTCTGGTTGAGATTGGCGCGTTTTCAATGGCAACGGCGATTTGCGGAAGGTTGGGAGCGGTGCCGTTGTCGGGGCACGAGATCGCATTAAACTGCGCGGCCTTCACTTTCATGGTGCCTTACGGAGTCAGTTCCGCCGCCGCAGTTCGTGTGGGACAAGAATTGGGTCGCCGCGATCCTGCTGCAGCACGCCGCGCCGGATGGTCGGCGATTGTGCTTGGCGTGGCATTCATGGCATGTTCCGGGCTGGTCTTCGTTTCAATTCCTAAAGTGATCGCGCGCGCGTTCTCTCCGGATCCAGCCGTGGTCCGAGTCGGGGCCACGTTGCTGTTGGTCGCAGCGGCGTTTCAATTATTCGATGGCGTGCAGGTCGTGACCACTGGCGCGCTGCGGGGCGCTGGAGACACGAAGACCCCGATGCTCGCCAACTTTGTGGCCTACTGGTTCATCGGAATCCCACTCGGCTATTTTTTGTGTTTTCGCTTGGGATGGGGCGCGCTCGGAATATGGATCGGTCTCTGCATCGGACTCATGATTATCGGCTCGGCACTCTTAATCACGTGGCATAAGAGAGTATTTTCCGTGGAGGGTTCGCCCCGGCGTTGACCCGCGGTGAAAACCTTGGGGAACTGGGCCGCCGTTTATTCCGCCAACAGCTTCGCGGCCGCTTTGTGTGTCTGATCCATATTGCGCGACGAGTGCTGGGCCTGCTCGTAAGCCCGCTGAGCTCGTTGAGAGTCCGCAGCGTGCTCGAGCGCCTGGCTGATGACCACCAAAAAGAAAAGCCCGGCAGTTTTGCTGGGCTTTTGCTTTCTTGCGAGCGTTTACTTGGTTTCGTTGCCAGGTGTGGCAGTGAACTCTTTCGGTTTGGCCATTGGTCTGACCGCGCGAGCGGCTAGACTCGGAGCACTGGCAGCCGCGCCATAACGCTCCATCAACATCGGCACCATTGCTCCTTCGGCTTCCTTAACGAACGTCAAGGAACCCTCAGGGCTAAGGTCGACGCGAACGAAATCTCCAAGCCGAATCTGGCCGGTTGCGACCAGGTTCGCCAATGGAAATACTAAATGCCGTTCAATAGCTCGTTTCAAATGGCGAGCCCCGTAACGCGCATCCGTGCCCTCGCTTAGAAGAAAATTCTTCACTTTCGTGGTACATGAGAAGACAAACTGGTTCGCTGCGGAAGCCATCAGCACCCGTTGCTGGACCATACCGAGTTCAATTTCCAGGATCTGCTGCAGGTGTTCCGGCCGCAGGGTCTTGAAAACTACAACCTTGTCGATACGGTTCATGAACTCAGGCGTGAACTTGCGCCGGGCCGCTTCGACCGCGGTACGGTTAATCTTTTCGTCGAAGGCCTCATCGACCAACTCAGCCTTTGGCGCAAAGCCGAAACCACCCCCGACAAGGTTGCTCATCTCTCCAGCCCCCAGGTTTGAGGTCATAATAATGATGCACTGTGAGAGATCCACCCGGCGGTTGTCGCCGAGGGTGAGCGTAGCCTTGTCAAGGATTCCGAGCAAAAGTTGCCAAAGCGCATCGGACGCCTTCTCGATTTCGTCGAACAGCAAAATCGACATTTTCAGCTTGTCCGTGTGCCATTGATTCAGGGCCTCCTGCGTAAGCAGGGGGTGGGTCTCGCGGTGACCCAGGTAGCCCGGAGGCGATCCAATCAGTTTTGCAATTTCGTGCGAATGCTGGAACTCGGCGCAATCGATCTTGATGCAAGCGCGGGCGTCGCCAAACAGGGTCTCGGCAAGCGCTTCAACCACCCGGGTCTTACCAGAACCGGTGGGGCCCAGGAACAGCAAATTTCCAACTGGGCGGTTCGGAGCATTTAAGCCAGCCAGGAACATCTGGTAAATTTCGACGACCTTTTCGACCGCCGCGTCCTGGCCAACGATTTTGCGTCGGAGCCCGCCTTCGAAATCTCGGGCATCACCGCTCCGGCGACTGGGATCAAGAACTGTGCTGGCAATGGTCTTCATACTGGGTGCCTAGTTCTCCTTAACTCTGGCTTGCGGATTCAGTTGCGTCGTCCACCGGAGTGACAAATTTTGTCATTCTAAAAATCTGCTCCGTACGCTAGTACAGCAAACAACTCGCCAACTCCAACCAAACGCGCAAACCTCTCTTCTGCAACATTTAGATGCGATGGTTGCATCGAGAGAGTCACTTACATTACCAAGTGAAATCGTGTAAACGGAAATGTTTTGCGCAGGAAAAAGAACCAGACTAGCTTTCATCATCTTTGCCGTCAAACGCGGAGGTTTCGGTGTAGGCCTTCGCCCGGATATTCCCGAACCCGAAAAAGCCATGATCGGGCAGGTTTTCCTGACGTTCGTGGTCTGCCGTAACTAGCGAGCAGAATTCCGCATCAGTAGCATTGAACTGAGCGATATCTGGAGAAAACTTGCACCGCCGTCAACTTAACCTGTTTCTAGTTCTAGGCGTGGCTGCTTTCGGCCTCGGTTTAATTCACCTGCGGACCGTGAAGGCGGCTGCCGCGCCGCAAGCGGCGAAACTGGTTCCGGCGACAGCAACAACTGTCACTAGCCAAATTCCAGCGCCAAAGTTGCCAGAGCCTGGGACTTCGTTCTACGAGACTCGGCGAGGAGATACAGTCATCTCTGTAGCCCGGCACTATCTTGGCCAGACTTCTTACCTCACATCGTCCGAATTGGCTGAGGCGATCCGCGGATCCAATGCCGATGTCCACGGGGCTTTTCTGAAAGCCGGGCAGCAACTGACTATACCCGGGATGATCGATGGGCCGATCCTAGAAAAATCCATTTCGGTCCCTAAGGACTTTGAAGTACGTGCAATTTATCTGACTGGATTAATGGCAGCCAGCGATCGCGGAATAAACATCGTCCACCGCTGGCGCGAAGCGGGAGGCAATGCCGTGGTTTTTGACATTAAGGACAGCGACGGCACGGTCAATATTCCTTTCGAACACCCACTGCTGGGCGCCCACAAGACCTATATCCACGACGTGCCCAAGTACGTCCGGTTCCTGCACTCGCAAGGCATGCACGCCATCGCCAGAATTGCCATATTCCGCGACGAACGGTTGGTAGTTTCGCACCCCGAGCTGGCGATTAAATCCAAAAAGACAGGACAGCCTTGGCGCGAAAACGGCAAGCTGGTCTGGACCGATCCTTCGCGGATCGAAGTCCAGGAATATGACATAGCTTTGGCTTTGGCAGCGGCAAATTCTGGGGCAGATGAAGTCCAATTTGACTACGTCCGCTTCCCTGCCGAAGGCGACCAGAAAGATGCCGGCTTCTCTTTCCAAAAATCACATCCCGAGTGGCAGCGGTCACAGGTGATTGCAGACTTCCTGCGCCGCGCTTACACAACGCTTCATCCCAAGGGCGTTCTGCTTTCGCTGGACGTTTTCGGGATCATGGCATGGCAGCGGCAGGTCGATCTTAACCACACTGGGCAGGACATCGTCCGCATGGCCAAGTTCTGCGATGTGCTCTCGCCCATGATCTACCCGTCGCACTTCTTCGGCATGGATAACATCGCCCGTCCCGGCGACGCGCCTGAGCACTTCATCGGCGAATCGATGGATCGGTTCCAGAAGATCACCCAAGGCAGTGGGGTGGTATTGCGCCCATGGCTGCAGGCATTCGCCTGGCGCACCAAGACCTATTCGCCAAAATACATCGAAGTTCAGGTTTTGACTGCCAAAAACAAGGGCGGCATCGGCTTCCTTTTCTGGAATGCCAATAACGATTACGGCAAGCCTTATGTCGCTATGCCGGAGATGAAGAGTGCCAAAGGACAGTATTTCCGGGGAGATGAGCTTAACCACATGGCTACAAACGTGGCCAGTGTTGTCGGTGTTCCGCCGACGCAATGAGTAGGATTGAAATTTCAAATGTGCCGACGTGGCGCAAGATCGTTTTTTTTATCTGCGTTTGCATAACGATGTTCTTTGGCATAATCGCGTTCTCCAAAGAGGCGAAGATTTACGCCTCGGCTGTCAGAGCCCCAAATTCGAAGACCGCAGAAACTTATCCGGTTTCAGTCAATCACGGCTATATCAGATACTTGACCTCGGAAGAACATGACAATCTCGCGTTTTGGAGAGCGTTCGTGGGCGTCCCTCTGCTTCTAGGGCTATTAGTAATGGTTACATCCCGGGAATTCTGGCGTGCTGTTCACGATGCTAGCTCCTGACCATATTGGCCAGTGAGGCCGAAACATATTCATAAAAGGCAAGTCTTTATGAGGTACACCGCTGCCCTGCTTGCCTGTGCTAGCATCGCCTGAGAAGCAGCGCAATGCCCTCCGCGTATCGCACATTTCGAATCTTCTCCGGGTTTGTCCTTGCCATCACAGTCCTGGCTGCCCGCGCGGCCGATCAGCACTGGCTTCGGGTCAGTTCCGATCACTTCATTGTCGTTACTGATGCCGGGGAAAAGCCCGGCCATGATGTTGTCGCCCATTTTGAACAAATGCGGAGCATCTTCGGCCAGCTGCTCTCACGAGGCAAGCTGCGAATGTCAGAGCCGATGGAGATCATCGCCATTCGTGGCGACAAAGATTATGACCAGCTTGCGCCGCAAACGGGCGGCAAGGCAATTGATTCTGCTGGATTCTGGCTCTCCGGCGAAGACCGCGTTTTTATTGTGCTTAATCTGTCTCAGCCGGATTCCTGGCGAGCGGTTGAGCATCAATTCGCGCATTACATGCTGAACTACAACTACCCGCCGACACCGCCATGGTTCGACGAAGGCTTTGCAGAATATTTCGCATCGCTCAACTTAACTGCCAAAAGCGCCGACCTGGGCAGCGATCCCGAATTGAAGCCGTCATCGCAGACAGATCTTCTGGGACATCAGGCTGACGTCAAAAACTTAAAATCATTCACCGAAATTTTGCAGAACCCGGTGTGGCTGGCGTGGCCGGACTTGCTGACTATGAAGACCCGCGCCGCCAACGGCCAGGAAGGTACGCACCACACGCTTTTCTATGCGCAGTCCTGGATTCTCGTCCATTACCTCCGAAGCAAGGACAAAATGTCCGAGCTGGGGAAATATTTCGGCCTGGTTGAAATCCAGCGACTGCCGGTCGAACAGGCGATTCAGCAGGCGTTCGGAATGTCCGTGGCCCAACTCGACCAGAAAGTAAAAGCCTACTTTCATTCCTTAGCGCCGCTATTTACCGCGCTAGACGAGTCCCACAGGCCAAATGCTCCGCCGATTCCCCAGGCCGTAAATCCAATCCCGTTGCCCTTTTCTATCGATGACATTGGTACAAGTTCGAAGCAGCTTGCCATTCCGGAGGCGCAAGCGCTGGTGGATGAGATGGAGTTGCGTGTTCCGGAACGGCGGCAGCAGGCATTTGATCGGCTACAAAAACTCACCGCTGATCCCAAAACCGAAACCGTTGTCGCACATCGCGCGCTGGCGTGGGCATACGTTCAAAAAGGCGATACGAAACATGCCTTCGAGGAACTCAACTCTGCAGTGCAGCTCAACGCGAATGATCCCTGGACGCGATTCGGAATGGCGCTGGCGAGCTACCACTCCGGCGAACAGGGAGCGCGGGTGCAGGGTCTGGCAAACATGATGGAAAGCCTGCACATTGTTATCGATGAATATCCAGAGTTCGCTGAAGCGTATAACATGCTGGGCTGGGCGCGACTGGCGGGAGGCGGAGGCAACGCCGCGGTTGAATCCATGAAGCAGGCAATACAACTCAACCCGCGCGACGAGGAATACCAGCTGCGGTTGGCGCGGGCCTACTTGGCCACAAAGAAGTTCGACGAAGCCACCGCGACCCTCGAACACCTGAAGTTGAGCCAGAACCCTGCTATTGCACAAGCGGCCGGCAAAGATCTCGAAGACCTGCCCTTCCTCAAGAAATACGGAGTTACGCCACAAGAGGCGACATCGGCAAAGTCGACATCGGTTACGGCCCCAAATCCAAAGGCTGCGAACGATGAAGACGACGATTCCGATAGCGACCAGGCCGCCGGTTCGTCCAGCCCGGTAAACGTAAAGACAACCGTCGATAAGCGCCCAGTGACTTTCTTAAAGGCGACACTGCTGTCGGTCGATTGCTCGAAGCCTCCTGCCGCAGTTCTATCGGTCACACGTGGAGGCAAAGTTTTCAAGTTCCGAACGCCGGATTACAAATCCCTCGCAGTAATCGGACCGACTGACTTTTCTTGCAGCTGGAAACGGATGGCGGTAAATTTGAATTATCGCGCTGGCGGCAAAATGGATGGCGACCTGGTTTCGATTGAGATTCCCGAAGCGGGCCGGTGATTGGTTTCAGCCAACGCTAGGAGTGAAAAACCCTTCCAGTGTTTCTGGAAGGGTCTGCAAGTGGATGCGGGGCTCGATCCGGGCTCCCCAACAAACGTTGTTGCGTTTGGGTTGAACTATCCGCGGCTGACGTTGGCTGCCTGGAAGCCTTTTGGCCCCTTCAGCAAGTCAAACTCGACCGTCTCGCCCTCGTTGAGAGTGCGATAGCCGTTTTCCTGGATGGCGGAGAAGTGAACGAAAACGTCTTCACCCGTTGACCTCTGGATGAAGCCGTATCCCTTGGCCCCGTTAAACCACTTTACTGTACCCTTCTCTCTCACTAAGTTACTCCTTTCAGCCATTCGCTAAGATTTGCTCAAGCCCTTCGCGAGGCTTGCGCCTCAGGTTCCCCCCTGAAGAGACAGGAGCATGGTGAAAACAGGTCGTGTCTTGCAACACCCGGTCAGCTCAAAAAAGTAAAGCCCTGATGCTTTGGGGAAAACGTTTCCCCGATCATCAGAGCCATGACGCATTTGCGAGTTTCGACGACGTGACACAAAACATCCGCCCGAATTCTGTTCGTCACTGCCCAAAAGTTCAGGCAGTGAGCACCAAATAATATTCAGGAACTTACCGGAATGGCAAGGAAAATCTAAGCGCTTAATCGATTTAATAAGCCTTTTACTGATATCTGCTGGAATGTTCCCTATTTGAAAATGGCGATGCAGTGGCAAGTGTTTGATAAGATTGGGCATTGTGCAAAGCATCAGCCCGGCTTCCACTGCCATCGCGAAGCCTGAACCCGGCGCAAAACCCAAAAGAAGCCGCTTTAGGTATTACCGGCGGCTGACTCTATCCACCATCGGGTACCTGCTTCATACCGAAGTCCACACCTTCGCTTTTTCGGTCGCCGCCAACGCAATCCTCTCGTTTTTTCCTTTCGTTCTGCTGCTCATGACGCTGGTGTTGCGAGTGTTTCACTCCCCGACGATGTTTCGAATCATCGTGGAACTGCTCCGAGACTACCTGCCTGCGGGACAAGAATTTGTAATTCGAAATTTGAGTGCGTTGGCGACGGCGAGAAATCGGGCGCAGTTGGCATCGTTTGTAATTCTGCTGGTGACATCGACGGGGATCTTCATGCCGCTTGAAGTGGCGTTGAATCGCGTCTGGCGCTTTCCGAATAACCGTTCTTATTTGGGAAATCAGATCATCGCGCTGGCATTGGCTTTTGGCTGTGGAATTCTGTCGTTGGTTTCGATTGCGCTCAGCGCCGGAAATTTATTTCTGCTGCGCATGCTGGCCTTTGGGCACGAATTTTTCCTGATTCGAATCCTCGATTTCATGACTGCAAAAGTCTTCGCGACTATCGCCAGCATGGGCATCTTCTTCCTGATTTATTGGCTGCTGCCTAACGGCAAAGTCCCGGCCAAGACTGTGCTTCCAGCCGCGATCATCATGGGACTGCTCTCGGAAATCCTGAAATATTCGTACATTTTGCTGTTGCCCCGTTTGAACTTCCAGGAGGTCTACGGTCCTTTTGCCATTTCCGTCAGCCTGATGTTCTGGGCATTTTTGTCGGGATTGTTGCTGCTGACCGGCGCGCACCTCTCTGCCCAAAAAATATTTCTCAAAGAAAATTAGGGTTCAGATTTCCTTCGTGGACCTTTGTGTCCTTTGTGGTTGAAGCCTTTAAACTCATCAACCACGAAGGACACAAAGGTTCACGAAGGAAAACGTTTAGTGTTTCTTTGAACATCTCCATGTGTTCATTTATCACATCCGGCGTGTGACATCCGTCACAGCACCGCTCCGCCGCTTCCAAATAGACTGCTCCTGCTCCCGTCAGAGCGCGGCCTTCCGGACTGTGAGGCTTGAGTGCGTCTTTTTCTGGCGGCGGCCATTTTGGGCCTGTGCGCTTCCCCCGGCGGCGCGGCTTCGAGAGAACCGATTCTTTCGGATTCGGCCGATCCATCGATAAAATTGCCGGTTTCCCGGCAGATGCTGCAGGCTGCGGGGAAGATTTTCTCTGGGACCGTCATCCGAGTCGAGCACCGCAACTCCGGTTCATCCAGCGCTCTGGCAACCACTTCGATTGTGTTCCGTGTGGATCAGGCCATACGCAACGTGCGGCACGGTCAAACGCTGCAAATCAATGAGTGGGCAGGTCTGTGGCAGTCCGGCGAGCGGTATCGTCCTGGCGAGCGCGTACTTCTTTTCTTGTATCCACCCAGCAGGCTGGGGCTGACTAGCCCCGTGGGAAATCGCGCTGGGCGATTCGCCGTCGATCGGATAGGACGAGTCATTCTGAAAATGCCGATCGGAACGCCTCCACGATCGATTCTCATACGCCGAGCCATTGACGATATCCGTGAAGCGGAGAGGGAACGACTGCGTTGAAATCCATATTCGCGGTTGCGTTCGTGGTTCTGCTGACTGGCCTTGCAAACGCCGGAGGACCGGCCTACGTAGCCGGCGCAAGCTATTTCGATCCCTCGACCATCGGATCGCCGCTGACCTGGGCGCAAGGCACCCTCAGTTACTATACGGACCAGGGAGACCTGAGTACGATACTCCCCGGCGCCACCGCCGACACATTCGTGGCCAATGCGTTCGTTGCGTGGAATGGAATCCCTACCGCGGCGCTTTCAGCAACTCATTCCGGGCAACTCGCTGAAGACGTCACCGGTTCGACCCTTGCGGTCGCAAACGGAGTGATCAGCACGCCCGCGGACATTGCGCCGATAGCAACCACTGTTCCCATAGGGATTGTTTATGACCAGGACGGTTCAGTAACCGATGACCTGCTGGGCACAGGCGCCAGCAACTCCGCAGATTGCGCACAAAACGCGGTTTTCGGCGGAATCGACAATTTGGGGACAAATGCCCAATTCCTCCACTCGCTCATCGTGCTGAACGGCAACTGCGCGCAGAGTTCATCGCAACTGCCGGATTTGCAGTATCACTTGGTGCGGGTCATCGGCCGAGTACTCGGACTGGATTGGTCGCAAGCCAATCTCAACGTGGTTACCGGAAAACCGGCTGCCACTGCCGCACAGATTGCCGGGTTCCCCCTGATGCACGAGTTCGACCCACCATTATGCGTTCCTGTGGCGAATTGCTATTCAAACAATGGCGCGGTCAGTCCCGCGCAACCCAAAATGGATGACCAGGCCGCGATCTCGCGGCTGTATCCGGTCACCGCGCAAAACCTGGCAAGTTTTCCCGGGAAGAAGGTTTTCTCGCAGACGACTGCTCGCATACACGGCAGCGTCTATTTCACCGATGCGAACGGAGCCGCAGCCCAGCCAATGCAAGGCGTCAACGTTGTCGCTCGCTGGATCGATCCCTCAACCGGCCTGCCATCAGGCATTGCAGTTGCCTCTTCAGTTTCAGGATTTTTATTTTGTGGCAACGCGGGAAACATAATTAGTGGCTTGCTGGATAGCACCGGACAGAATTTCAATCGTTTTGGATCCAACGATCCCGCTCTCGAAGGCTTCTTTGATCTCGCAGGGTTGCAGATTCCGAACGGCGCTACCACCGCCGAATACCAGCTGGCCGTCGAAGCGATCGATCCTTTGTGGTCGACCCAGGCCGGTCCCTATGGCTCTGCATCGCAGGTGCAACCCTCAGGTTCGGCGCAGCCGATTCTGCTGACAGTAACTCTGGGCGGCGATGTGAGTCAGAACATCCTGATGCAGTCGAGTGCAGTCCAAGAGCCGCAATGGTATGGCCAAACCAGCTTTGCATCTCCGGCGCAATTGCCTACTTCGGGTAATTGGGCGGGAGTTCTGAGCGGATATGGCAATGCGGATTTCTTTCAATTTTCTGCGCAGGCGAACCGAACCCTCTCTGTAATTGTGAACGCGACAGATGACTCGCACCTTCTTTCAGAATCGAAGGCTGCGCCGGTTATTGGAATGTGGGCACTTGCCGATCCGGGGACATCGCCCGCCCCCGCTAACACGCCGTCGGCGTTTAACACGACCGTCTTTGGCGAAACCCGGCTTGATGCGCAGATTTTGCAGAGTTCGTCGTTTCGCGTCGGATTCGCAGATTATCGCGGAGACGGCAGGCCTGATTATCACTACAACGCAAGGGTGTTTTACGCAGACAGCTTGAATCCCGGTCGAGCCAGTGTCGCAGGCGGAACGCCTCTCACCATCGCAGGCCTGGGACTGCAGGCGAATACCTCGGTGCAATTGGGAACACAAGCAGCGCCGGTGCTCGCCTCATCTGCAACCCAATTATTGGTCGATAGTAAAGCTGTCGCTGATGGAACTTACGATGTGCTATTGCAGGACGTCAGCTCCGGCGGAAGTTCAACAATGTCTGCCGCTCTAACCGTCGGCGCTGGTCCAACTGACACGATCAAGATGATTTCCGGCGCAAACCCCGGCACGCCGGCTGGCGGACAAGCGCCGTCACCTTTTTCGGTTCTGGTACTGGCTCCTGACGGCGTCACGCCAGTTGCTGGCGCGAGCGTGCAGTTCAGTTCGTCTCCGGCGGTCGCGTTGTCGGCGTGCGCGGGTGGTGCAAGCTGCACTGTGCTCAGCGATCAAAGCGGTGTCGCACCCACCTTCATGACGGTCTTGTCTGCCGGGGTGCTGACACTTACCGCGAAGTTAGCGCCCGCGTCATATTCCAATCCGCAACAGGTACAAATGACATTGCTGGGAACCGCGTCGCCACTCGACCTGGTATTGAACACCCCGCCAGTGTGGATTGCACAGGGAGCAAGTGCGAGTTTGCCAGTGGCTGCACGAGTTCTATCTGACGGCGTGCCACTCAGCGGCAAGACATTGAATTATCAGATCACGGCGGGAAGCGGCTCATTGAGTGCCGCATCAGGAGTCACGGACGCGAACGGCAATGTTGCGGTGAATCTACAAATCAACTCGCTGGCGGCGTCGGTCCGCGTCACTGTCTGCGTCGCGCCGAGCAACAGTCCATGCCAAGTCCTGAGCGCAACCATGGTACAAACAGCGTCGCTGCAACTACAAGGGGTTGCCGGAATAATTCAGATTGCCGCTCCAAGCCAAAGCTTTCAGCCGGTAGCCGTTCGAGTGCTCGACTCTTCCAGTCCGCCGCATCCCGTGCTCGGCGCAAGCGTGGCGTTCCTCGAATACATCGGGCGAATGCCAGGAAATGAACCAGTCATCTGGACTGGGGAATCGAGCATCTCTCAGCCGGCGATGCCTGTCATTCTTGCCCAGTCAAAAGCTAAGGTGCAATCGGACATCAATGGAATAGCCAGCTTTGCGCTCTCAACTGGCGGCGTGTCGGGAAATGTTGCGATTCTTGGCACAGCAACCGCGGGTAGCAGCAACTTGGAATACGAGGCGCAACAGTTGGGAAACTGATTCAAGTTTGTCATCCCGAGCCTGCACTCCGAAGGAGGGCAGGGGAGGGACCTTACGAGTCGCTTGAAGCGGCTCGGACGTAGTCGGGAAGTTCGAACGTGAGTGCGCACTGGCGGGCTGCCCGTCCTATTTACGTCCGTGGCACTCCAATCGCATCGTGCGGTCCCTCTCTCGTCCGCTTGCAGCGAACGAGTTCGGGATGACACGCTTAACAAAAGAGACAGCGAGACGCTCTGCAAAATTTGCAAGTACGCCTGATTCAGCGTCCCACACACTCCCGAATCTCGGCTTCGCTCAAGGTGTGGTCTGAATTCTTCGCCCGCTTGTATATCCGGTCAACCAAATCTTCCGACGCTGCAATCCCGTGCCGCTCCAGCCAGAAGAGCACATTTGATTTCCCGCTCATAGGACCGATGTCGATGACTTGCTCCATCCCAAATAGTTGAGAGGGAACGCCGGAATAAACCGCGTTCGCCAGCTCCACATCATTTTTCCTGTAAGCCTTAATAAGCGCCGATGCGTGAACTCCGGTCGCGGTGCGGAATGCATCTTCTCCGACTACCGGATAATTAGGCGGAATGGGAACGCCGGTAGCGCGCGAGACCGCTTCACAATACGCCTTCAACTTAGTGAGATCTTGCGTATTCCACGGCGGAATTCCCATCAATTTCAGGTTCACGAGCATTTGGTCCATCTGTGTATTGCCGACGCGCTCTCCTGTTCCCAGAGCGCAGGCGTGAACGCAATCCGCGCCCGCGGCCAGCGCCGCCATAGAATTCGCGATGGCGAATCCGCGGTCACAATGTCCGTGCCAGTCAACACGAATTTTCTCGCGCGAAGGCGTTACCACTTCTTCGATTACAAATTTCACCAGCGCATAAGCTCCCATTGGGGTCGCGTGGCCGGCGGTATCGCAGACCACGATGGCTTTCGCGCCGCAATTGATCGCCGTCGAATAGAGCCGCTTCACCATCTCTGGATCGCAGCGGCTGGTGTCTTCGGTCACATACATGACGTCGAGACCCAGTGATACAGCGAAGCGCACCGCCTTGTCGGTGGTCTGCAATAAAAAATCGTCCGTCCATCCTTCCGTGTGTCTGCGGATCGGACTCGATCCGATAAACGTGGCGGCATCGATCTTCAATCCTGTGCGCTGCACAATTTCGGCAATTGGACGAATATCGTTCTCGTGAGTGCGCGCGGCACAGTTCGCCTTGATCCTCATACGACTGCCGACTATTTCGCGGGCCATCGCTTCAACGTGCTCGACCGCCCGTGGACCAGCACCCGGAAGACCGAGATCGAGCGAGTCGATTCCCAGCGCTTCCATCAGATGAAGAATTTCAACCTTTTCTGCAATAGAAGGATCGCGTACCGACGGCGACTGCAAACCGTCTCGAAGAGTTTCATCGTTGAGCAAAACCGCGCGGGTGGGCAGAAGCTCAAGCGGGAGCACACGGTTCCAGTCGTAGATAAGTTCAGACGCCTTCATATCGCCAAAGCAACCGCCCATTTTACTTGATGACGCCTTAGTACTCGCCAGTTTGCTATTCTCAAGCGTGGTATGCGGATTTTCGTCGCGCTTGATCTAGACCAGCCTATTCGCGAGCGAATTCAGAAGTTCGTCGAAGAAATTCGCACCGCGGCTCCAGACGTTCGCTGGATCGGCAGCGACTCTTTGCACGTGACTCTGAAATTCATTGGCGAGTGGCCAGATGCGAAAGTGCCGCACGTCGAAGCATCGCTAGGATCGATACAGGCGGGGCCCTTTCAAGTTACCTTCAGCGGCGCTGGTTTCTTTCCGACGCCGCGAGCTGCGCGGGTTTTCTGGATCGGGATAGAGGCGAAAGATGCGCTCACCCGATTGGCAAAAACCATAGACGAATCGCTGGCGGGAATCGGTATACCTAAAGAAGATCGAGCCTTCAGCCCGCACTTGACACTAGCGAGAACACGCAGCGGATCGGGTGCGCCTGGACAACGCAAGGACGACAAAGCCAACCGCCAATTCGCCAAATTGCAGGAGTTTCTGGCTACACATCCGGCGCCTGAGTTTGGTACCATGACCGCCCGCGAGTTCTTTTTATATCGCAGCCAGCTTTCGAGCCACGGCTCACAATATTCAAAGATCGCGCGATTCGAACTGCAGCCCGCAATCACCTGAGCATGCATCCTCTTCTCATCAGCGCCATTGCGGGATACTTTCTCGGTTCGATCCCTTTCGGCTATCTGCTGGTGCGTGCTTTTCGCGGAGCTGATGTTCGCACCACTGGCAGTGGAAATATAGGCGCCACAAACGTGGCCCGCACTTCCCCGCTACTCGGGATCTTCACGCTGCTGCTCGACGTTTTGAAGGGAATGGCTGCGGTGGGTATTGCCCTCGCCCTCTCTCCGGGTGATCGAACTGTCGCATTTGTCGCCGCGCTGGCTGCTGTCGCCGGCCATATATTTCCCGTCTGGTTGCGTTTTCGCGGGGGCAAAGGCGTGGCCACAGGATTAGGGTCCTTCATCCTGCTCACACCGAAAGCGGTGTTGCTGGCAGTGGCGGTATTTGTGATTATGCTCGCCGCATTTCGCTTCGTATCGCTGGCTTCGGTCACAGCAGCGGCATTCTTGCCGCTGTTCACACTGGTATTGCGTGAAGGACACTCTACGCAAATTGGTACTGTAGCGATCGCTGCCTTCCTTATTATTCTTAAACATCGTCCAAACATGCAGCGACTGGTGGCTGGTACCGAGCCAAAGTTTAAGGCGAATCGCAAATGAGCAGGATCGCTATTATCGGCGCGGGAGCGTGGGGGACAGCGATTGCAATCGTCCTTGGCCGCGGTCAACGTCACGAAGTGAAGCTTTGGGCATACGAAAAAGAAGTGCGGGATTCCATCGACTCTACCCGGACGAATTCCGTATTCCTTCCTGGTCAGACAATTCCTGAGACCGTCCGCGCGACCGGCGATTTCGGCGATGCGCTAAGCGAAGCCGATATCGTAGTCACCGCAATGCCTTCTCAACATTGCCGCCGGCTGTTTCAGCAGATGGTGCCCCACCTTCGTCCCGATGCGCTGATCGTGAGCGCAACCAAGGGCCTGGAACAGATAAGCCTGCTCCGCATGAGCGAAATAATTTGCCAGGTTGCGGCTAAAGGAAAGATAAGTTGCCGCGTCGGCGCAATGAGCGGACCCACGTTTGCCGCCGAGGTTGCGCGCGGCGACCCGACCGCGATCACCATTGCTTCGCAGGATGCGGAGTTAGCCCGAACCGTTCAGAGAGAATTCAGCGACCCTGCATTTCGCGTTTATACAAACGAAGACGTAGTTGGCGTCGAACTCGGCGGTTCGCTAAAAAATATTATCGCCATTGCTGCCGGGGTCTGCCATGGATTGAATCTCGGGCACAATTCGATCGCCGCGCTTATTACGCGAGGCCTCACTGAGATCACGCGCCTGGCGGTGGCTTGCGGCGGCCGCGCTGAAACACTGTCTGGACTCGCCGGTCTCGGCGATTTGGTCCTGACCTGCACCGGAGATCTTTCGCGAAATCGCAGCGTGGGAGTGGAACTCGGCCGAGGTCGGAAGCTCCCCGAAATTATTGCTGGCATGCACGGCATGGTGGCGGAAGGTATCTTCACCACTAATGCCGCGGTGCAGCTGGCGAAAACGCGCGGGGTGGAAATGCCTATTACCGAGCAGATGCACGCCGTGCTTAACGAAGGTAAGTCGCCGCGCGACGCTATCCAATCGCTAATGACACGCACTTCGAGGCGCGAAACGGATCTGCCGGCGAACTCGTCCGGTAACCTGTAGTAATCGACGAACCGCCAATGGCAGCGGTACTTCGGTAACGCCTCAAGCCAAGCAGAATGCCCCTCCATGTTCACCTCGCACCGTAAAATTCAAGTAGGACTCCGCCTTTGCCGGTGCGGAAGCGGAGGCGTGTTCGCTTGGGCGCAAAATTTCTTCCAACTCGCATACCTATTCTGTATGTAATCCTCAGCGTGCTGGTACTGATCAGCGTGGTGCCGATGTATTTTTACTCGGCGCAAGTCCAGTCCATTAACCGCGACCGGCTCATCACCAACGAACGCCTGCTGCAGAATACCGTTACGCGATCGATTGCTGACGACATCTCTCAACACCAGGATTCGTTTCGCTTGATGCAGGCAAATCTCGCCTCCGCGCTGCAGATTGCCAGCGGCGGCGACTTAACTGGCGAGCACGTGCAGGCGCCGGAACTTCGCGCGCTACTCGAAAATTTCGTTTCGTCTTCTGACGACCTCGACTACGCGACACTTCTGAACTCTGAAGGAAAAGGAATTTCCGCAGGACGAATCGAACCTGATGCCTTCTTGCAACGTGAACTTGAGCAAGCCTACGCGGCATCGCGGGATTCGCGCGCCTACAACGGGCAGCCACTGGTAGTGGGAAGCGGCAAATCGGCGCGGACGGTAATGCTGGTGAGTACCCCGGTCATGTATCAGGAACGATTTCTGGGAATGATCGCGTCGGTAGTCGATCTAGGATTTTTGATTCGCCGCTTGCAAGAGATCGAAGGCGGTGGATTGAGCCCTTACGTTGTGGACAGTGAAGGTCGCCTCGTAGCCGGCACCAGTTCGCAATACGCCACCGGTCAGGACATGACCAATCTTGAAATTGTGCGTAATTTCGTAGAGCAGGGCAGCAAGGCACAGATGGTTGCCGCGACCCGCGAATTTACCATTGGCACGGGGAAACACAGCACGCTGATGCTCGGCACCTATAGTCCGGTGACCAGTTTGGAATGGGCTGTGATTGCGCAAAAGCCGCGCAACGAAGCTTATAGCAGTGTCTATGAAATGCAGCGAACAGCCCGGAACCTTGCTATCTTCGCTATCGCCTTAAGCATCTTCATCGGAATCATTGCTGCCCGTCGCATCACAAATCCCCTCGAGGTCCTCACTGAGTCCAGCCATGCGATTGCCCGCGGCGACTTCTCACAACGCGTGCAACTCAAGAGCCGCACCGAAATTGGCGAACTGGCGTCCACATTCAATTTCATGTCGAGTGAACTGGAACACTTCATTCTCGATTTGAAGCGCGCAGCCGCCGAGAACCGCGAGCTATTCATGAACTCGATTCAGATGCTCGCCGGCGCGGTCGACGAAAAGGATCCGTACACCCGCGGTCACTCTGATCGAGTTACGAAGTATTCCTTGCAGATCGCGAAGGAAATGGATCTGCCCGAAGATTTTATGGAGATTTTGCGAGTATCGGCGCAACTCCATGACGTGGGAAAGATTGGAATCGAAGACCGCATCCTGAAGAAGCCCGGCGCCTTAACCGAAGAAGAATTCACCGTCATGAAGACGCATACTACGAAAGGCGCCAACATTCTGCGACCGGTCGCACAGCTCCAAGAGATGATTCCAGGAATCGAGCTTCACCACGAATCGCTGGACGGTCGCGGTTATCCCCACGGATTTAAAGGGGACCAGATTCCACTGTTGCCTAGAATCATCGCGGTCGCTGACACCTTCGATGCTCTCACAACAAATCGTCCGTACCAGAAGGCGCATGATTGTGACGATGCGCTACGCATCATCCACTCGCTCTCCGGCAAGCGGCTCGACCCAGATGCCGTCGCTGCCATCGATGCTGTGTTTAAGCGTGGAGAGATTCAGGTGCCTGCGGCTTTGGCCATGGCGGCCGGAGCATCTAACGAAACCGCTCCCGCCAGTATGGTCTTCCCTCCGGCCAACGCGATGATCGAAATGGATCGCGCCTAGTTTTCGTTCCCGCTCCTGGGTCAGGTTCGGTCCCGCCGCTATAATTAGAACGCACCCTTTCTAATTGACGAATTCATGATTCAGACCCTTTTTGGCAGCACCGAGAAGAAACCCGGCCTTTTTGACCGCATGAAAGAGGCGGTGGCGCGCACTCGCGAAAATCTCAGCGAGCGCATCGACGAAGTTGTTCCTTTTAACAAGGAAATTGATCGCAATACGCTCGATGACCTTGAAGGGACCTTACTCGGCGCAGATCTGGGCTCGGCTACGACTCACCAAGTGATTGCAAAATTGCGGGAACGCGCCGATCGCAAACAGATCAAAGATGTGGCAGAACTTAAGCGCCTGCTCAAAGAAGAACTGCTGGCAATTCTGAACTCCGCCAATACGCCTCCGGTGGAAAGGCCCGAAGGTGTTCCAGAAGTTGTCCTGGTGGTTGGGGTAAATGGCACCGGCAAAACTACTACCATCGGGAAACTGGCGCAGACCGTACGATCTGAAGGAAAAACTGTGCTTCTCTGCGCCGCCGATACATTCCGGGCGGCAGCTATCGAGCAGTTAGAAATCTGGGGACAGCGCACCGGGACTGAGGTCATTCGCACTAAAGCGGGCGGCGATCCCGCGGCCGTTCTGTTTGACGCCCTGGAAGCCGCGAATGCGCGGCATATCGATTGCTTAATTGTGGACACGGCGGGCCGCCTGCATACGAAAACCAATCTGATGTCAGAGCTAGAAAAGATGCGGCGTACAGCTCAGCGTCTGATTACGGGCGCACCCCACGAAGTCTTGCTGGTGATCGACGCAACTACGGGACAGAATGGTCTGCAACAGGCGCGACTATTCACCGATGCCGCCGCGGTGACCGGAGTCGTGCTCACCAAGTTGGATGGCACGGCTAAGGGTGGAGTCGTGGTTGCAATCGCGCGCGAACTTGGTCTGCCGGTGCGCTATGTAGGCGTTGGCGAGAAAGCTGGAGACCTGTTGCGATTCGATCCGAAAGAATTCGTGGATTCGCTCATCTCTTGAAGTCCTGATTCGCGAATGCAATCTCTGAATACATCTTCTGAGTCTGATCAGAAATTCCTCCGCCGGGCCCTTGAGCTTGCACAGAAAAGCTTCGGCCTCGTGTCACCTAATCCCAATGTTGGCGCCGTGTTGGTGGACTCCAGCGGCGAGATTATCGGCGAGGGTTTCCATACCTACGACGGAAAGAAACACGCCGAAGTATTGGCTTTGGAACAGGCAGGAGAGAGGGCACGGGGCGCGACTCTTTACATAAATCTCGAGCCATGTTGCCACCGTGGCCGCACTGGCCCTTGCACTGAAGCTCTGATCCAGGCCGGGGTTAAACGAGTAGTGTCGGCGATAGCTGATCCAAACCCTGCGGTCAGCGGGCGGGGATTCGCCAGGCTGCGGCAGGCCGGAGTGCAAGTGACGTCGGGCATTCTCGAAGAAGAAGCTCGGCCATTGAACGATGCGTTTGCCAAGTACATTCGCTATCACTTGCCGCTGGTGACGCTGAAAGCCGCGATGACCCTGGATGGCAAGATCGCGCCACCGCCTGAAGATTTGGCCGCAAGCCACCTACCTGCGGGCGGCCCAACAGGCGGGTGGATTACCAGCGACGAAGCTCGCGCGCATGTTCAGTTGCTCCGCCATCAGCACGACGCGATCCTGGTGGGAGTCGGAACCGTGATCGCTGATAATCCTCTACTTACCGATCGCAGCGACCTTCCTCGCCGCCGGCCTTTGTTGCGCGTCATTGTGGATTCGCATCTACGCCTGCCCTTGGAATCTCGCATCGTGAAGACTGCGAAGAACGATGTGCTGGTCTTCTGTTCATTTGCAGAGGAGAAACGCAAGCAGCAATTGCAGGACCAGGGCATTCAAGTCGAGCAGGTCGCGTCGTCAGGGCCAGACGGACGTCCCGATCTGCAGGCAATCTGCCGTCGCTTGGCCGAGCGGGAGATCACCAGCGTTATGATTGAAGGCGGCGCCATGGTGAACTGGGCAGCACTGGCGTCAGGAACGGCAGACAAGGTGTTCTTTTACTATTCGCCGAAAATTTTGGCGGGGACGGGTTCGGTCCCATTTGCTACCGGCGCCGGTTTTCGCAAGATGAGCGAGGCGGCACACTTGAAGTGGCTGCGGCTGCATCGCTTCGGTGAAGACTTCGCCGTGGAGGGATATTTGCGCGACCCGTACTTGGATTGATCATTTTCATTTTGAATGATCCGCATTAGTTAGACGAATGGATCCGTTGGAATTGGCGACAATCTGCGGCTGAATTATGTTTACTGGAATCATCGAAGAACTCGGGCATGTGGCCTCAATCGAAATTAAGGGCCAGCAACGGCGCGTCACAATTTCTTCCTCCAAGTTAGTTCGAGAACTGAAGCAGGGTGACAGTATTTCCGTCAGTGGCGTTTGCCTGACTGCCGTCGATATTTCCAGCGCCTCATTCAGCTGCGATCTCGCGCAGGAGACCTGGCTACGCACCTCCTTCTCGCGTTTAAAACCGAATGCCCACGTCAATCTCGAACTTCCTATGCGAGCCAATGGCCGCTTCGACGGACATGTCGTGCAAGGTCATGTTGATGGCGTTGGAAAAGTAAATTCCTTCGAACGAATACCAGGCGGCAACGACTACGTTTTGCAAATCAATGTCCCGTCGGAGCTCACGCGCTATATCGTCGCCAAAGGCTCGCTGGCGATCGAAGGCATCAGCTTGACGGTCGCAGCCATTGATGGCACCAATGTGCGGGTGGCGATCATTCCCCATACAGCTGAAGCGACGAACCTACGATCGCTTACGCCCGGCGATCCCATGAATTTGGAAGTGGATGTAATCGCGAAATACGTCGAGAAGATGATCGGGGCGGAAAAAGCAAAGAGCTCGATCACATTAGAGAAGCTGGTCCGTGCGGGTTTCTAGATTCACGCTCCCAGATCCAACTCATCCAGCTTCAAGAACTCCTGCACGATTGGCTCTTCGCACCGCTCCATGTCCGCATACGTCCCGAAGAAAAGCACTTTGCTCTCGTGCAGGAAAACCACGCGATCAGCCAACTTTTTAGCCAGCCTCATATCGTGGGTGACAACTACGCTGGTGAGGTGAAGCTGGAATTTCAGGCGCTTCATCAGATCGCCGAGGAGTTGTCCCATGAGCGGATCCACCATCGTGGTTGGCTCATCGTAAAGAATGCACTCAGGTTGCGACGCGAGCGCTCGCGCAATCGCCACCGAGCGTTTCATTCCTGTTGAAAGCTCAGCCGGAAGCTGGTCGGCCATTTCTTTTACGCCGACCATGTTCAGCAACCCCGAGACGATCTGCAGAATCTGTTCTTCGCTCAAGTCCCCACGTTCACGTAGCGGAAACGCGACATTCTCTCCTACCGTGAGCGAATCAAATAGAGCCCCATTCTGAAAAACCATGGTGACTTTTTTCCGGATTCGCTCCAGTTCTGGTTCCGAATAATCTGTGATGTCTTCGTAGGCAACAATCACCCGCCCGGAATCAGGCTTGAGAAAGCCGAGAATGTGTTGCAGCGCGACCGACTTTCCTACTCCGCTGCGGCCCAGAATGCACACGGTTTCGCCAGTATTAACCTCAAAGCTGACATGGCTGAGCACATGCTTATCGCCGAATGCCTTCGACACATCGCGAAACTGAATGTACGGGCCTTTGTCTTCTGAAGGCTCGACTTGTGCACTGCCGGGTTCGGAAATCGGCTCTGCAAGCCCGGGGGGGAGGACATCGATGTCTGTTTCGTCTGCCATACCAGTTCTGCCAATCATATACGGCACATGAAGCGCGGCGCCCGCTAAGGATTGGAAGCAAAATCTCGCTTAGCAGCCTGCCATTCCTCTGGAGTATTCAGGTTGCGGAAAATTGACGTATCAAAGCCGTTTGCGACCATCTCTTCTTGCGAAATGGCGCATAGTGCAACCTCGCGAAAAAGTTGATCGATCTTGTTCTTGCCCTTAGACAAAGATCGCTCGGCAACCGCTGCAAATGCCTTGCGATACACGGCGCAAAGTGGCTGGAAATATCCGCCAAGAGAAGGAACCGCAACTGTCGCACCCGATGATTCCGCCCGCGCGAATAAATACTTCAGAAATTGTGCAGGAACGAATGGGAGATCGACCGCCAGGATTAAATTCGACTCAGCTTCGGAGTTTGTGAGCGCAGCGTGAATACCTCCCAAAGGCCCGCAGTCACGATGCACATCTTCAATCACAGTACCTAGAGCCGAAAATTTTCGCGGATCACCGACGATCTTCACATTAGGAACGGCTTTACGAGCAAGCTCAACCGCTCGAGCAATCAACGGCTTACCGGCAAGCTCCAGGAACGCCTTGTCCGCCCCCATGCGCGAACTTCGTCCTCCCGCCAGGATGAACGCAGCTATCGACTTCATTTCGCGATCATACCGTTGCCCCATTGAATGCCTTGATCTCGACTACGTCCGATATCGTCCAAATATGACACACGAAAGTAACCTACCGCATTTCCTGAATTCATCGCATCATGGATTTGCCTACGCTTGCCGGTTAGGCTCGATTCTTATGCCCCAGAAGATTTTGGATGTTCTCCTCCTAGGCCGTTGCTCGCATGAATTCTCCTGGCCGCGTCGCGCCGCCGATGGTGAGTACTATCAGGTGTGCCTGCTTTGTGCGACCGAGTTTCGTTACGACTGGTCGACCATGCGCCGCACTGAGCGTCTGAAGAAGGAAGCGGAGTCAGCCTCCACGACCTCAAAGCGCCGCACTCACGCAACTTCAAGCTGGGTACCTCGCGCACGACGAATCAAGATGGAAGCTCCGGTTCGATATCGGGTGAAAAATCTAGGGACATGGAACGAGGGCATCATCGAAAACTTGAGCCAGTCGGGCGTGCTGATAGGCGGCGAACAGCGCTTTCCCGAAAACACTTTGGTGGAAATGGTGTTTGAAATGCCGGAAGCAATTTCTGGGCAGAAAAATAGCAAAGTTCTTTGCCAAGGCCGTGTGATCCGCATGAAAAATGGCCGGGAAAAAGAACCCACGCTTCAATTTGCCGCCTCGATCCTGGATTACAAATTCATTCATTAAGACTTGCTGCTAAGTATTCGGTGTCGCATTGAATTTTTGTTGAATAATCCAGCCACCCTGCATCTAAACTGGCAGCGATCCGCTATATAACTGGAGTTGACATGAGAGCCAAATTTTCCAATCTTTGGCAAGCCGTGGCTTGCGCTGCGCTGCTTGCTCTTTCCGTGGCATGTGCCAAGACACCGAATGACGCCCAAGTCGTGTCGGATGTGCAAGCCAAGCTGGGCACGGACTCTGGACTGCAAAACAAACAGCTCACGGTGCAATCGTCGAATGGGACCGTGACCCTGTCGGGCGCAGTCGATAATGACGCCGAACGCGACGCTGCCGCAAAATATGCGGCCAGTGAGCCGGGTGTGAAGACGGTGATAAACAATTTACAGGTTGCGACCACGCAAGCAGCCGCAAAGCCTTCGTCAGAACCCATGCCGGCTCGCACCGTCCAGAGGTCTTCACCCCCGCGTCGGCGAAAAGCGCGTAGTGAACAAAAAGAAATAGCGCAAGCCGACAATCCGCCCGCGCCTGCTGTTGATCAGCCGGCGCCGCCAACAGCTTATCCGCCTGCGGACGCGCCGACAAATCCACCACCACCGCCGCAGCTTGCGACAGTTACCGTTCCGTCAGGAACCGCGATTGTGGTCCGATTGATCGATACGATCGACAGCGCCACAGCGCAAGCCGGTGATAAATTCCACGCCACGCTTGACGCTCCTATCGCAATCGATGGCGATGTTGTGGTGCCGGCGCACTATGACGTACAGGGACACGTACTGAATGCGCAAGCTTCGGGCAAGTTCGCGGGACAAGCGCTGCTGACATTGCAACTGGACCGCATCAAGGTCGGCGAGAGGAGCTATGACATTCAAACCGATCAGTTCTCACAGAAAACTAACTCGCGGGGAAAGAACACCGCAGAAAAAGTTGGAGCGGGAGCAGTTGCCGGCGCGATTCTCGGCGGCATCTTTGGTGGAGGAAAAGGCGCAGCCATCGGCTCTGCTGCGGGCGCTGGAGCTGGCGGCGGCGTTCAGGCGGCCAGCAAAAAACCCGACATCAAGTTGTCATCAGAAAAAGTTTTGAACTTCACTTTGCAAGCTCCGGTTACTTTAGTACCCACGACAAAACCAGCGCGGGAAGGGCAAAGACTCGATTCTTCGAATTCGCAGTAAAGTTTTTGCAGATTTGTTGCAGTTCAATCGCGCAGCCTCAACGCTGCGCGATCTTTTTGTACAAACGTGTATAGCTGATTTCATAATTCATGCTAAATTCGGATTACAGAGTAGGTGTTGTCGCAGCCTCTTCAGTTGCCCGCCACTCGTCGCCCGGGCACATGAAAAGCCGTTATAACTCGATTTATAAATTTGAGCCGCGCTGGTCTGACCGTGTCGCCTGGTACGGTTCCGCGTTAGCTGCTTCCGCTTTGTCGTGGTGCATCTGGTGGCTGTCGCCGGTTATGCACCAGGACCCGTTCGTGATTTTCATTCTTGCAGTCGTGTTCACCGCCCGCTTTTTCGGATTTGGACCCGCCGTACTTTGCACTTTCAGTTCGGCGCTGGTGCTCGATTACTCCATGTTCCGCCAAACTTTTGGCGCAGCGGTTTCTGGAAATGAATTTCAGCGGCTCGGAGTCTTCATTCTGATTTCAGTTTTCGTTGCCGGGCTGGCGCGTCAACGCTCGCGTGCCGAAACTGAAGCAGATGAGGCTCGCCGGCAGATGGCTGCCATCGTTGCCTCTTCGGAAGATGCCATTGCCAGTTTCACCGTGGATGGCATCGTGACCAGTTGGAATCGCGGAGCCGAGACGCTCTTCGGCTATACCGCCGAAGAAATTATCGGACGGCCAATTTCCGTGCTGGTCCCTCCCGATCGTCTCGAAGAATTCGCCACCGATCTTGCGCGTTTGACTCGCGAACAGCACGTGCCCAGTTACCAGACCGAACGTATCGATAAAGATGGAACCCGGGTAACAGTCCTGCTCTCGCTTTCACCGCTGCGAAACGATCAAGGCAAATTGGTCGGCGCATCGGCGATCGCGCGCGACATCTCATCGCAAAAGCGTACCGAAGAAGTGCTTCGCCGCAATGAACGCCTGGTCACAGCAGGGAGATTAACCGCGGCTATTGCTCATGAGATCAAGAACCCTCTGGAAGCACTCACCAATTTAATCTATCTGGCTCGCCAGGACACCGCTGGACGGGACGAATATCTGCAACGCGCAGAACACGAAATCGGAAGGCTGGATTCAATTGCGCAGCAAGCGCTCGGCTTCGTCCGTGAGACTTCGTCACCCGAGCAAATGGATGCAGGAAAGATTCTCGACGAAGTCGTACAACTTTATCTGCGAAAACTCCAGGCCAAACACATCACAATCGAGAAAGAATCCGGTGAGTACCTGGAAATCATCGGCTATCCGGGAGAATTGCGCCAGGTCTTCGCTAACCTACTTTTGAATGCAATCGATTCCATGCAAAATGGCGGCAGGCTGCGGCTGCGAGTAGTCCGAGCCCGCGAGTGGTCAGGCGATCGCCGTTCCGGAGTACGCGTGACCGTTGCAGACACTGGCAATGGCATTAGCGCCAAAGATCTGCCTCACATTTTTGAGCCTTTTTACACCACCAAGAGGGACCAAGGTACAGGCCTGGGACTCTGGCTGGCTTACGGCGCAGTACAAAAGCATGCCGGGTGGATGCGCGTAGCCACCCGGACCACCGCTGGAGCGAGCGGCACTGTATTTGCGGTCTTCCTTCCGGATTCTCCCGTTAACGCAAGCTCACGAGCGGCTTAGCCCCCTAGCCAGTACACCAATTGTCCCGAGGGACAGTGACTTATGTACCCAATAATCCTCTCAACTGACCGCATATAATCAGGCCAAATCGCATTTATTGCTACTCGGCACAGGATTTGGAGACAGAGTGGATTTTGTCATTTCAGCCGTAGTCTTCGCATTTGGGCTGCTCTTTGGCAGCTTTCTGAATGTGTGGATTTACCGCATGCCTCGCGGGCTATCGGTCGTGCATCCCCGCTCCGCGTGTCCGCAATGCGGGAAGGCAATCGCGTTTTATGACAATATTCCCGTGCTTAGCTGGTTGATCCTGCGCGGGCGCTGTCGGAATTGCTCCGCTCGAATTACTTCCCGCTACTTGATAGTTGAGCTCTTAACCGGCTGCGTCTTTCTTCTCTGTTATTCGAATTTTGGCTTAAGCCTGGCGATGGTCAAATGCGGAATTTTTGGATTTCTATTGCTGGGATTGATTTTTACCGACGCCGAAACTCATTTGCTGCCCGACAAAATGACGTTGCCCGGCTTGGTCATCGGACTGATTTTCAGTTGGTTTGTTCCGGTGAACGATCTGTTGTCAATTCTATTGCCAGGATTTTTGCAGATTCCGGTCAGCCCTACGCTCTCCACCAGACTGTTCTCGGTAATGGATTCTGCGCTGGGGGCTGCGGTGGGCGCGTCATTCTTGTACGGCGCGGGCGCGATTTATCTGCGCGCGCGTGGTGTCGAGGGCATGGGCTTCGGCGATGTAAAGCTCATGGCTATGATCGGATCTTTCGTGGGCCTTAGACTCACCATTCTGACTATTTTTGCAGCATCACTGGCGGGCTCGGCTTTCGGTCTTGCAACCATGCTTGCGGTGTGGTTCAAAAGAACTGAGCGCCGGAAACGCGCGTTCCATGAGACGGCCGCCGTGGCCCGCAAACGGGCATGGACCTCAGCCTTGGTGGCTTTGCGGCGTTATCAAATGCCATTTGGCGTATTTCTGGGCAGTATGGGGTTGGGAGCGTTTTTGTTTGGGCAGAAAATTCTGCACTGGTACTGGGGATAAATCTGGAATGGAGAACATCATGAAACGAGTGTTTCTTGGATCAATAGTCGCAATTTGCCTGACTATCGCACTGAGCGCAGCGTCGAATGCACAGGATTCGATTCCTTCACTCGGCGACTATGCGCGCTCGGTCAGGCAGACTAAGCCACAGGCAACTAAAGCTGCTGCCAAGGTTTATGACAACGACACCATCTCCTCTGCCAACACGATCAGCGTAGTCGGCCCCGCTCCGTCTGCCGACGCCAACAAGAAGGCTGAAGACGGCAAGAGCAGCGATAAGGTCACGGGTGCAGAGTCGAAATCAGGGAATCAGCATGCCGACGATAAACCTCCCGCAATCAAGCCTGGACAGTCGCTGGACGATCGGCAAAAAGTTTTCGACGAATGGAAAACGCGGATTGCCGATGAGAGAAAGAAAATCGACCAGATGGCGCATGATCTGAATGACTATCAGCACAACTCTACCCTGGCGCAAGTCAGCGTCTGGCCTGAGAACCAAAAATATGCGCAAGGCTTAACGGAAAAGCAGAAAGCACTGGACCAGGCGAAAACCCAGCTCAGTAATCTACAGGAACAGGCCCGTAAAGCCGGTGTACCGAGTTCTGTAATCGAATAGATTTTCAGCGAGCCTTCTTTAGCAGAATGATCTGGCGGGCATGGTGTCTGCCATGCACCCAGTGAAACTTTCTCCATTCGCTGGCAGTCAAGGGCCCAAGGATCGGATGTTCAGCTATCGACTTTCCCCGTCCGAACTGGGAATCGCATTCGGCGATTACTTTCTCCATGCGAGAGATGTTTTCGAAGATCTCCGTCGTCAATTGTGGAATAGGTATTCCTCGAGGAAGAGCCTGTTTCGGGGATTTGCGACCAGAAGGAAAATATCCCAGCCGGATGGTGACTCGGCGCGGCCAGCGTTTACTCTTCCGATCACTGCTCGCGCCGGATTTTCCCGCCGCCAAGCACCGCTCGCAGTTCTTAATCGTGCCGCGGTAGGTCTGGTTTAGATGGTCCAATATCTCCGCTGAACTCCATTTGCCGTCTGGATGGCGGACTAAGTCTTCGGCAGTCATACCGTCGATGGCTTCCATCAGCTTGGTTCGCAAATCAGACAGTTTCGAGGTCACCTCTAGTAGAATGCTTTGCAGCAATTTCAGTCGCAAAATTTCTCGTGAGGAAAAGGGACGCCTATGAAGAGGCTCGGTTTAGTTCTGCTGTCGCTTGGGATCATTTCTGGCTGTACGTCTCAGCCCGCCCAGCAGGAGCAAAAACAACCGCCGGAGTCTCTGGCCGGACGCAGCGCTTTTCAACGCCTATACGTGGCAGCGCATGGGTGGGCCGGTGATGCCCGACCCTACCAACTGCAATCGCAGGTTTTCGGTGATGCCAAAGGCACAGATGGCAAAGCTGCCATTTGGCGCGCCGCATTTGGCTCCGCAGCCCAGCACGGCTCTCGTCAGTATGTGTGGTCTGGTGTGGACTCACCAGATGCACCCGCTCGCGGAGTCACGCCGGGATCGCCCGACAGTTATACCCCGGGTAACACCTTCGACGTAAATTTTCTAAAAGTTGATTCCGACAAAGCTTACGAAGTGGCCCAGAAGCATGGCGGCGACAAGATTACGGGAAGCCCCGTTACATATCTCCTCGAATGGGAACCCGGCGAGAACAAACTGCTCTGGCGAGTTATCTATGGCGCCAGCCGAAACGATGCGAAACTGGTGGTGGATGTGGACGCAACCACCGCGGAGTTCAATCGAAAAGAAAAGTAGCTTGATTTTCGAAAACCGGTAAATGGTCTCCGAATTCAGCTGGAATCAGAAAGCCTTTCGGTTAAAGACCATGATCGCACAGTACGGTTTCGGTCTATAGTATTTTGCCTCACTTCCCCAGCGGTAGTTCGTTTTCGTCATCGGAACATCCACAACACCTGTGACGTCGTAGTTCTCCTGAATGTATCGGCGCGCCCATTCATAAATGAGCTCTTTGGTCTTTCGATTTGGGTCCCATGAGGTGTAGAGGTTAACGAAGACCAACGTCTGTGGACGGGCGGCTTCAATCTCACTGATCATCTGTTCTTGCATTTTTAAAGCATATTTCTGATTTTCCATCAGCCCATACGTGTAGATATAACCGGTAGCGGAGTGCCGATGCGCATAAAAGTAGATTTCAGGCTCTGAGCCGAGCACGGCGACGGTGGAGTTTTCCGGCGTGTGCTGACGAATGTAGTCGGCAATTGGCACCGCCTCCGGGAAGGGTTCTAAGAGGTAGACGGAACGACAGGCCGCGTTCGGATCCGTTTCCAGAAAAAAATCTCGTTGCTTGTAAAAAGAACCGGCTAGCGCAAGCACAAAAAGCAGATAAGGTGCATATCTTAAAGTTCTTTTTTCAGTCAATGTTTTGATTCGATCCGCAGCAACGCTGACAGCAATCCCCGCCAGAACTGAGGCCACTGGAAGCAAGAGAATGAAATAGTGAGGCCGGAAAGCTAGAGTCGGACACACCGCCAGGAACGAAAATACAAGAAAGCCGAGCAGAAATTGAGAGCTTTGGACTGACTTTCGATTCAGGCACACCGCGATGATTCCTAAACCAGCAATGAGCCAGAGTCCCATCGATGACGTAAGAATTTTGCTAAATATGAGGTAAAAATAATAAGACCCCAATGTTAAGCCGTTGTTGCTGGCATATTGTGATGCGTAGGAAACTGTCCAAAACCAAAATGTGCTGAACACCCCGGCGTGCCATAGCAACAAGCAAGTAACGAGAAATGGAAGTGCGGCTCCCACAAAATAGAGGCCCAGTGGTTCAGCCAGTGTCCGCCAGTTAATGCCCGGGCGGTTTTGCGATCTCAGAAAATAGAGTGCGCCAAAGAGCACGAAAACGGCTCCCGGTTGCTTCATGACATAGCCGACTCCGAGCAGGACTCCACTGCAAAAGAAGAGGAGCCTGCTGTCCCGTTCGATCGCTTTCAAGAGCAGGAGAATTCCGCCAAGCGCAGCCAGTATCACGAAGTGCGTGGCATGACCGCAGAAACCCAAAACCGACGGACTAATAGAAAGCAGCGCGAAAGCTGCTGCCGCCATAACCCCGGTTATCGGACTTCCAAAACGTCGACCCAGCAAGAAGACTAGAAGGATGCAGGCCAGGTTTACAACCAGCACCCCCATGCGGATTCCTTCTGTAGTCTGACCAAATACCGCCATGATCAACGCGTAGGCGGCGTATGTTCCCGGCAGCTTCATGTTGTAAGCAAGCTTGTATGGCGGAATGCCTTGCAACATGAGCTGACCAGAGTAGGCATACTCCCCTTCATCGCGCTCCAAGGGGATGGTGCGAAGATGAAAACGAATCGCGCATGTCAACAACATGACCAACGCCAGCAGCGCGTAAGCAAGGTGAGCATGCTGTAGCCATGGTTTACCCACAGCCGCCTCAGGGACCTCGTTTTGTTCCTCCGTCATTACTGCAACTTGTTCCGGCATCATAATCCTCAGTGTTGTGCGGTGCTTCTAATTTGCGCGTCCCAATGACTTGCGAGTCGCAGCACGTAATATTGCTCCGTGGCCGGTCTTCCGAAGGCAAACGGCAAAAATCCGTAAAACGACGAATAGAACCCAGCGCCTTCGCGCCACCGCATGGTGGACAAAGGTTGTTGAAGATTAATACGCAGCAATCCGGAGCTATTTACGTATTGGGGTGACGGGAGTGTGTAAGAGACTGCATTGCTCTCCGGAACGATCAGCACATCACCGGCACTGGTGTCGGACCTAAGGAAATCCATTGGTCGCGCACCCCAGCGTTGCATATAGTATTGAAATCCCCAATGTCCCATGAACCAGACTGCACGAGTTCCTTTATCAGTTTGCTGTTGAATGATCTGCGAAGCCTGCCGTGCAGAGTTCGCCCAATCGGAATCCGCTTTTGTCACCCAGAGTGAAATCACACCGGACAGCGCTAAGGAGAGCGCAACTTTCCTCTGATGCCTCCAGTTTTGGTCAAAGTTAAGCTTGTCCAAACGCCGTGCCAACTGGATTCCTGCCGCCGGAATCAGCGGTAACACCGATCTGCCGTTAACGCTCCAATTTACGAACCCTGCGAATATGAAAGTCCCAATGAGCCATAGCCCAAGAAACAGCGAATCAGAGTTCCTCCAATTCCGAAGTTCCGCAATGCCAAGGAAGAAAACGACAATCCCCGTAAAAATCGCAATCGTGAGTTGAATGCCAGGAGAAATCCACTCAGAGCGAAAACACTCGCGCACCACGACATCGTAATGGCCCAAGCCCACCCATCCCCGCGCAAACATCAGAGTGCATAGTGCGCTTATAAACATGACAACGCTCAATCTTTTCCAACTCCAAACAAACGGCGAGAAAAATAGGGCTGACAAGGTACATCCGCCAACAAAGCTCGCGCTCACAAATGCACTGGCAAAGAACGACGGTTTGCCATTCACCGCCTGTTCGACGTGTGCAAAATTAAAAGCATCGGAAAACATCGCGTGGCCATAGAGTACCGTCGTCCACCGTTGGTAGGCTGCGAGCAAAATGATGGGTACCAGAAAATACAAGGCCCACCATCCTAAACGGCGCTTGCGCGCAATTGAGTAAGCCAGCAGCAACGGCAAAAGACAAATGCCGAAATACTTGCTAAGGGCGGAAAAAGTCAGAAGGAAGCTGGAGGCAAGCAGATAGGACCATTTGCCGTCATCCACCCCTTCCATCCAAAGGACCGTAGCCCAAATCCAAAACGCCAGCATTGTGACGTCACACATCACACTGCTGGCGGAAACCAGCATCCCTGGTGTCAACAGCACCGCCGCGGCCGCTAGAAGCGGCGATCGCGTAA
>Ga0157372_10000638_pt1 | contig 38448 bp, 31 predicted proteins | sample C55metaG_FD_115307 | JGI IMG/M metagenome (GOLD analysis project Ga0157372, IMG submission 115307) | Corn rhizosphere microbial communities from Kellogg Biological Station, Michigan, USA - C5-5 metaG | ecosystem: Host-associated > Plants > Roots > Rhizosphere > Soil | place: USA: Michigan...
GATTTGACCGAGACGTTGAAGGCAAGGTTGTTGATCTGCCCTTTCGCCTGCGCGAAACCCGTCATGGATCGAATCGGCATCAGTAAGTTTCCGCTCCATGGACCAGCTGAGGGACGGCGCGAGTGTCTCCATCGATGAATTGAAGATCATACAACTTGCGATAGATGCCCGCTTTTTGCATCAGTTCTTCGTGCTTGCCAACCTCGGCGATGGTTCCGTTTTCAAGGACCACGATCCGGTCGGCGCGGCGTACGGTCGAAAGGCGATGGGCGATGACGATTACCGTGCGCCCAGTCATCAGGTTCTGCAAAGCTGATTGCACGAGAGCTTCGGATTCGCTGTCGAGGGCCGAAGTGGCTTCATCAAGGACGAGAATCGGCGCGTTCTTCAACAGTGCACGGGCGATGGCGATTCGCTGGCGTTCACCCCCGGAAAGGCGCACGCCTTTCTCGCCGATGACCGTGTCATAGCCGGCGGGCAATTCCATGATGAAGTCATGGGCAAGGGCGGCACGGGCTGCCGATTCGACTTCCGCCTGTGAAACTCCCGGCTGCCCGTACGCGATATTGTTGCGCAAGGTGTCGTTGAACAGGACGGTCTCCTGCGTGACCACTCCGATCTGGCAGCGTAAAGAGGAGATGGTGACGTCTCGAATGTCACGACCATCCACCCTGATGAAGCCGGAGGTCACGTCGAAGAACCGCGGTAACAGTGACACCAATGTGCTCTTGCCCCCACCGCTTGAGCCGACGAGGGCCAAAATCTCCCCCGCCTTCACCGCCAAATTAATGCCGTGCAAGACTTCGCGCGTCGTCTCCTCGGTCTGATAGCAGAAGCTCACGTCGTTGAAGGCGATGCTGTTGGAGAAGGGTGGAAGTGTCACCGCACCGATCCGCTCCTGAACCTCGTCCTCGACATCCATGAACGTGAAGATTTCTGCCGAGGCCCCTAATGCCTGCTGGAAGTTGTTGTAGAAGAGGGCAAACTTACGTACCGGGTCATAAAGCCGGAAAACAGCAAACAGAAACACCACAAAGCCGCCTGGGGTCATCCAGCCGTGGACAATCTGATGCCTGCCCAAGCCCAAGAGGAATGCAATCGCGATCGCGCCAAAAATATCCATCAAGGGCGAACTGATGGATGCCGCGGCCACCGACCGCAGGTTGGCACCAAAAAGCCGCTGCGCCGCGCGCTTAAACCGGGCGAACTCCCAAGCCTCCATCCCGAAGGCCTTTACGATGCGGTTGCCGGTGATCGTTTCTTGGAGAATGTTCTGAATATCAGCCAACTGATCCTGGCCTCGTCGTGTGGTTCTGCGAACCCGGTGGCCAATCTTCCATGCCGATAGGATGATGAAGGGCACGAACAGCAGCAACAGCCATGCCAGTTGTTTGCCCTTGATGATCACTACGGCAACGGTAAAAAGGAAGGTAAAAACCTGCTGCAGAAATTCGGCGAGCACGTTTGACATGGCAAACTGTACCCGCTCGATGTCGTTCACGATGGTCGAGATCAGCTTCCCGGTCGGGTACTTCTGAAAGAAAGCACTCGAGCGGCGCAGGATTGAGTTATACAGGCTGTTGCGGAAATCGGTCACCAGACCGTATCCCGTGTAGTTGACCAAATACGTACCTACATAATCGAAAGCGCCTTTGAGGATGGTGGATACGATGAAAGCGTAGGCCACGACCGACCACACGTTATGAAAGTGGGAAGGAACGAACGGTTGCAGATAGATGGTTCGATCGGTATACGGAATCTTGAGAAGCAGAATGTTTCCCGAATCCGCGGTTTGATTCAGAACGCGGTCGAGCACGGGACCGAGCAATACGAGGCGGAAGGCATCCAGGAATCCGACGCAGGCGAACAGCAAAACCGAAGGAATGAAGTACCAGAGGTACGGAACCCCATAGCGGAGCAACCGTTTCAATTGTTGCATGAGGTGCTCCCGCTCATCGGCAGTGACCATCGGTGCCGACACACGCCCAGGCGCGCAAAAAACAGTCCAAAACGTCGCTCGTCCAAAAGGGCCAAGGTGAAGGCTTCATTTTACTGTACCTGCTGCCCCGGCCCCAGCCGGTCCCGCCGCATGCCGGCGAGGAAGTCCTACTTGGGGCTGTCGCGGTGAACCACCTTGATTCTGTAGCCCGCTTTTTTCAGGCGCTTGGCTACGTCTTCAGCAATCATGACCGAACGGTGTTGTCCCCCCGTACAGCCGAAGGCAATCGTAAGATAGCTCTTCCCCTCGTGAATGTAATGCGGCAGCAAATACACCAGCAGTTCAGAGATCCGCTGAATGAACTCGGTCGTCTGGGGAAACGACCGTATGTATTTGGCCACCTTGGGATGGCGTCCGGTGAGCGGCCGGAATTCGGGTAGGAAATGCGGATTGGGCAAGAAGCGGACGTCGAACATGAGATCGGCGTCGTCGGGCACCCCGTGCTTGAATCCGAAACTCACGCAGGAAACCAGAATGTTGCGGCCATTTTCTTTTTTCTCGAATAGGGCCGTGATGTGCGCCCGAAGTTCGTGCACGTTAAATTTCGAAGTGTCTATGACTAGATCGGCGAAGTCTCGAATGTGGTGAAGGTGGCGCCTTTCGGCAGCAAGCGATGCTTTGACGGTGGTGTTCGTGCCTAGCGGATGGGGACGCCGGGTTTCGCTATAGCGGCGCAGCAGCACCGAATCCGACGCCTCGAGAAAGATCACCTTGGTCGAGATCATCCGCCGGACGGACTTCACGATCTCCGGCAATTCCTCGAGCTGCCTTCCTTCGCGAACGTCGACCACGAGCGCCGTGCGCTCGATTTCCGAGGACTGCCCAACCAGTTCGGCGAAGCGCGGGATAAGGCCGATGGGCAGGTTATCCACGCAGTAATACCCAAGGTCTTCGAAGGCTTTTAGTACAGAAGCCTTTCCAGACCCGCTCATTCCGGTAATAATGACCAGTTCACCGGCCGGACGGCCGTCGTGAGGAGTGGCTTTGTGCACGACTTTTCGAGCGGCATCGCTAATTTTGCTGGTGATTTTGCGAAGCGGCATTTTCGAGGATGGTAGCAGAGGAGTGGGTCATCGCGCACGAAGTCCTATCGTTTTTCCTGATACCCCCCATCGCAGATGCGAATCGAATCTGGCGGTTTGAACCGGCGCTTCCGCGATACACTATTACGTACTTCCTGTTTCTCCCGAAATTCATCTCCGAGGATCACCGCCATGTTGCTAAAAAACCGTCTTTTCACCCCAGGCCCCACCCCTCTCCTGCCGGCAGCGCAGAACGCGATGGCGGCCTTTGCCGCCCATCACCGCACAGCTGATTTCAAGGCTCTATTCACCCGCGTGCTCAGCGACATGAAGGATTTTATCGGCACGTCGAATGACGTGCTGGTGATCGCATCCTCGGGCACGGGAGCGATGGAAGGGTCGGTTTCGAATCTGACCTCTCCCGGGGACAGCGTGCTGGTCCTCACTGCTGGCAAGTTCGGGGAACGCTGGCGTGATCTGGCTAAGGCCTATGGTTGCCAAGTGGATCTGGTGGAGAAACCCTACGGCGAAACCTTCTCGCTCGACGAAGTGCGGGAGAAACTCACGCCTGCGACAAAAGCCGTTTACCTGCAGGCGACAGAAAGCTCGACGGGTGCGCGGCACGACGTACAAGGCATTGCAAAACTGGTGCGCTCCAACGGCGATGAAACGTTGCTGGTGGTTGACGCGATTACAGGATTGGGCACGACCCATCTGGATGTGGATGGCTGGGGCATCGACGTGATCATCGGCGGATCGCAAAAAGCCTTGATGATCCCGCCGGGACTTGCCTACTTGGCCGTCAGCGAGCGCGCCTGGAAACGCATGGACGCCACCAAAAACCCGCGCTATTACTTCGATTTCCGCAAAGAGCGGAAGTCCAATGCAAAGGGTGAGACGGCATTCACGCCGGCGACCTCTCTCTGGGCCGGCCTCGGTGCGGCACTGGATTTCGTTCGCCAGATGGGCAGTGGCGATCTTGCCGCTGGGCGTAAGGCTCTGGTCGACAATGCCGAACTCGCGGCGGAGATGACGCGGGCGGGTGTTGAGGCGCTGGGGCTGAAATTGTTCACAACGAGCCCGGGTGCGGCGCTCACCCCGGTGGTTTCGCCCGCAGGGCTTGATTCCGGCAAGATTGTGAAGGAGTTCCGGGAATCGTTCTCGGCAGTGGTCGCCAACGGCCAGGGCGATATGAAGGGCAAGCTGTTCCGTATCGCGCATATTGGCTACTACGACTTCATCGATACCGTTGGGATTCTGGCCGCACTCGAGCATGTGCTCGCAACTGTGACCGATAGGCCGGTGGGGTTTGGATCTGGCGTGCGCGCGGCGCAGGAGGTGTTCGCGCGGTCACGAACGCGCGACTTGGCCGGGGTTTCCGGTGGCAAGAGTTAGCGAGGAGGCGGCAGTTAGCCGCCTCATCTTATTGGACGTTGAACGTCATGGATTGAGAAGTCACGGGCGACCGGCCGCCGCCGTACGGGCCTGCCGGCGTGCCGGGATTGGTGACCGTCACTGGAACCGGACCTGCGGTGGCGATGGCGCTGTTCGGGATTTGGGCCGCCAGCTTGCCTGCAGCCTCGAGAGTAGTGGTTTGTTTCACGCCGTTGAAATTGATCACCGCGTTACCGGCAAAACTCGTGCCAATCACCTCCAGCTGAAACGACCCGCTGTTCGCAACAACGCCTGAAGGGTTCAGGGTGGTGATCGATGGAGTAGCTGCCGGCTGGGTGGGGGTGGTGGATTTGGAGCCGTAGCCGCAACCGGAGCCGAACGCACAAAGCAGAAGAACGATCGCGAGTCTCATAGATTTCTCCGTCCGAAGGATTTATCTGAAGTCTAAGAAAACAAGGTTTCCGGGGTGTCTGGAATCTGTCACTTTCTTGTAAAGGAATTCATATGAAGATCATCGTTGCTGAAAAAATGTCCTCTTCCGCCATCAACCTTTTGCGCGAACCTGGATGGACGGTGGTAACCCCTGACCAGATAAACGGCAACTTGCCTCAGGAACTGCAAGACGCCGATGCCCTGCTCGTGCGGTCGGCGGTCCAGGTAAATGCGGCTCTGCTCGAAAAAGCGGGCAAGCTGCGCGTGATTGGCCGTGCCGGTGTCGGCGTGGACAACATTGAGATGGAACCGGCGACCCGTAAAGGGATCGCGGTGATGAACACCCCGGGCGGCAACGCCGTAGCTGTCGCGGAACACACGATTGGGCTGATGCTGTCGATGGCACGTTTCTTGCCAAAAGCCAATCAGACGATGCACGAAGGCAAGTGGGAGAAGAAGTCGCTTCAGGGCACGGAGCTGAGGGGCAAGACGCTCGGCATCGTCGGTCTGGGAAAGATTGGCGTGGAAACCGCAAAGCGCGCCCGTGCTTTTGGCATGGACATCGTCGCGCACGATCCCTTCGTTTCTGCGCAAATGGCCAAGGAAAACGGAATCCGGCTGGGCTCACTCGATGAGGTATTCGCCGCATCAGACTATCTGAGTCTTCACGTTGGATTGACGCCGCAAACGCACAACATGATCAACGCCGAGTCGTTGAAAAAGATGAAGAAGGGCGTGCGCATCGTGAACTGCGCGCGTGGCGAACTGATCGAGGAACGAGCGTTGGTCCAAGCTCTCGAACAGGGCCAGGTTGCCGCTGCGGCACTCGACGTTTTTCCCAAAGAACCACTCAAGGACTCTGCGCTACAAAAGATGGAGAACGTCATTCTGACTCCGCACATTGCCGGATCAACCAACGAAGCCCAGGAAAACGTGGGCCAACAGATCGCGCTGCAAGTGAAGGAGTACCTGAAACACGGCGTGATTCAGAACTCGGTCAACGTTCCTTCCGTCACGCATGAAGAGTATCTTCTGTTGAAGCCGTACGTTACTCTGGCCGAGCGGCTCAGCTCATTTCTGGCCCAAATCAGCGAAACTGGGCTGGAGTCGATTTCCATCAGCTACACCGGGCACATCACCGAGTGGAAAACGGAACTGATCCGCAACGCTGCCGTGAAGGGCATTTTGAGCGTGGCGGGGGAGGAAAAGGTGAACCTGGTGAATGCCGTAAGCCTGGCCGCCGAGCGGGGAGTCACGGTACAGGAGGAGAAGAAACCCAAAGCTTCGAGCGGCGGAGCCGGCAGCGTAATCTCCATCACCGTCAAAACGCATAAAGGCAGCCATGTGGTGAAGGGAGCCGTGCTGCACGAAGAGATCTCCCGCCTCCTGCACGTCGACGGAATCGATGCAGAAGCTCCGTTGGAGCAGAACCTGATCTACATGCGGAACCAGGACGTACCCGGGGTGGTCGGTAAAGTCGGAACCATCCTCGGCAAGCATGGGATCAACATCGCGAACTTCTCACTGGGACGACGCAGCGAAGAGCCGGTGGCCGGAGCTCCTCGCGAGGCCATCGCGGTCGTGCACGTGGATGGCTCCGTTCCGGAAGCGGTCATCAGTGAACTGAAGGGTATTCCCGCCGTGCAGCAGGCAAGAGCCGTTCGCCTGCCGCAATAAGGCCGGTTCAAAGGGGAGAGGATGAAGAAGGGACAGATCGTGGCCGTGGCAGCGGCATGCTTCGTGGTTGCCACGGCCGCTCAAGCACAGATCGGCCTGGACGTAGCTCTGTCGGGCACCGGAGTTTTCAGTAAGAGCACCAGTTCTTCTACGAGCAACGTCAGCAATCATCCAACCAATTCGGTTGCGGTGCTTGGATCGATTGGCTATCACTTCAACCAGCACCACGCAATCGAACTGGGTCTGGGGCACACGAATAACTCCCAACTCTTCACGGTTCCGCCCGATACCTATCGCTTGAAGACCGGGATCTTCGAATACACCGTGGCTTACGTTTTCAGTCCCTTCACCCGGGGGCGATGGACCCCGTTCCTTTTAGCGGGCGGCGGGGGACTGGGTTTTAACGTCGATTCCGCGTACATCGACACCATCCCCATACAGCTGGGCAAGATTCGCCAAGACCGGCCAGCCTTTGTCTACGGTGCAGGCACCGACTACCGCATTGCCCCACACGTAGCGCTGCGGTTGCAGTATCGCGGTCTGTTTTTCCGAGCGCCTGACTTCGGCCTATCGAACCTGTTCTATACGGGAGCAAGAGGACATATGGCAGAGCCTGGCTTCGGCATCGTGGCGAGATTCTGATCAGGACTCAAGGGCGGCGTTGCGCAGTTTTCGGGTTTCCGCCAGCAATGCCATCGAGTGCATCAGATTCTGCAGGGTAATAATCCCAACCAACTGCTGCTCGTCCACGACAGGAAGAATGCTGGTGTTCCGAGCGCTGAGTTTGCGAAACGCCGACGCCAGCGTCTCCGACCTAGGGGCAACGTCAAAAATGCGGCTCATCACGGACTGCACGTAGCCGTTGCCCTCGCTCCGCAGAGTCTGCAGAATCTTTTGTTTGGAAACCACCCCCACCATGTCCGAACCGCGAATGACGGGGAAATCGTCTTGCAGGCAATGGACCGCTTTCTCTAACGCGTCTTCCAGCGTATCGGCCGGCGAGAGGGTCGCGAAATCGGTCAACATGATGTCTTCCAGCCGCACGGTTTCGAGGACGGAATGAAACACCGCGGAACGCTCTTCGATCTGAGCGGCGATGAACAGAAATGAGCCAATCAGGAGGAACCAGCTATTCCAAATGCCGGCCAGAAAAAATGCGGCGGCAAACCCCCGGCCGATGCTCACGGCCCGCCGAGTAGCAACCACCGGGTCCATCGTACGGCCAAAGTAGGCGCGTAATACTCGCCCACCATCGAGCGGATACGCAGGCAAGAGGTTGATGGCCGCGAGCCATAGGTTAGCCCATACTCCAGCGTGCGGGAGATTGGTCGAAGTCAAGGCGGGATCGCGCCACAGGGACGCTTCGGGCACAGCGATGCGGGAAGCCAGCGCCACCACCCCAGCAATCAAGAGACTTGTGGCTGGGCCAGAAAGCGCGATTTGCGTATCCCGCTTCCAGTCGGGAGAAATTTCTGGCTGGGTCTCGTCGAAAACCGTGATACCGCCGATCGGGAATAACACCACTGCGCGACGCGGTGCGGCGCGCATTTTCTCAACCAGCGCATGCCCGACCTCATGGGCAACCGCGCTCGCCAGCAGAATGGCGACCAAAGCGATCAAGCGCTCGGGGGTAGCGTTAAGATGAGCGGCACGCTCGCTGAAAGAAATAAACGGGAAAAGCAGCAGGAAAAGGAAGTGTATGCGGAGCTCAACACCAAAAATCCTGCCCACGGGTATCGACCAGGTTCTCATACGTTGCTGTAATCTTATACGACCTAGGTGGAGAGCGGGATTAGAGCTGCTGTTACCACAGTGAATGCGAGTCATCGCTGGAAAATTTCGCAGCCGGCCTTTGCGGTCCCTTCGCGGGTTGGACATCCGGCCTACCTCGGATCGGTTGCGCGAGGCGCTGTTCAACATTCTCACGGCAGGAAACCCCAAGGCGCTTGAAGGATCGGTGTGGCTCGATCTTTTTGCTGGAACAGGTGCAGTAGGAATCGAGGCACTAAGCCGGGGAGCGGCCATGGTCTACTTTGTCGAGCGTTCAGGACAGGCAGTCGGGCTGATCAAGTCAAATCTTGCATCCCTTGGCATAAAACAAGGATTTCGGATTATTCAGCAGGAAAGCTCATTGGCGATCGCCGAGCTTGACCGGCAAGGGGTTCGCCCCAACATCGTGTTCTTAGATCCGCCGTACCGGTTAGAGGACTCCTATCGCACCACCTTCGAGGCTCTTGCGAAATCGAAGTTGGCGGCTCCGGCACAAGTGATCGCCGAGCACGAAGAGCGATTTGACCCGGGCGGGAAGTTCGGGGTTTTAGAACGCACCCGGAAGTTGGAACAAGGGGACGCCGCGCTGAGTTTCTATCGGGCACTGACGCCGGACCCGCCCTCCTAAGGGAATTCCCGACCTCTCCCCGCCTGTGGCAAATTAGTAGGACATGTCTGCACCGGAACTTCATTCTGGCCTGGCAGCGTTTCGCCATACCGACTTCTCTCTATACGAGGTTGAGCGGTTCCTTATTGTCGCGGCGCTCGAGATGCAGTCGGTCGCCGTCGGGTGGCAGGTCTATGAAATCACCCGGCGCCCCTTGGACCTTGGCTTGGTGGGGCTTGCCCAGTTCTTGCCCAATATCTTTTTGTTTCTTCTTGCCGGTCATACCGCGGACCGATTCGACCGGAAGAAGATCCTGCTCGTCTGCAACGCCGGATTCGCCCTCTGCTCCGCGCTGCTGATCGTGATCGCGCGCTCCGAGCCGCGCGATGTGAAACTCATCTACGCAGTGTTGGTCCTCCTCGGGGTGGTGCGCGCGTTCAATGCCCCAGCTGGACGATCTCTGCTTCCGCAACTTGTACCCATCGATGTCTTCCCGAACGCTGTGGCATGGAATGCCACTATCTTTCAGACATCGACGATCCTCGGGCCTGCTATGGGAGGTTTCCTGTACGCCCTGTTCGGAGGTCCGGCGGGAGTTTATGCCATCGGCGTTGTCGGTTGCGTTCTTGCGATTGTTGCTCTGCTCGGGATTCATCCCGAGCCCGTGTCCCGCCCCGACGAACAAGTTAGCGTGAAGACTCTGCTCGCCGGCCTCTCTTACATCTGGACGCACAAGGTAATCTTGGGAACGATCTCGCTCGATCTCTTCGCCGTGCTGCTAGGCGGGGCGGTTGCGCTGCTGCCCGTCTTCGCGCGCGAAATTCTGCACACCGGCCCATGGGGACTGGGACTGCTGAGAGCCTCTCCCGGCGCGGGGGCTGCGGCCATGGCGGTTTTGCTTGCCTATCGGCCGCTGCGTCGGCAGGTGGGAAAGATCATGCTCCTCTGCGTGGCGGGGTTCGGCCTATTCACAATCGTGTTCGGCCTCTCGGGTAGCCTCGCGCTTTCGATGGCTTCTCTTGTCCTGGTCGGAGCCACCGACATGGTAAGCGTCGTCATTCGCGGAACCCTGGTCCAGATCGCCACCCCCGACGCGGTGCGGGGGCGGGTCAATGCGGTCGAGATGATCTTCATTGGCGCTTCCAACGAGTTTGGGGAGTTTGAGTCTGGAGTCACAGCTCAATGGCTTGGTCTGGTGCCCGCCGTGGTACTTGGCGGCATTGGAACCCTGGCGATTGTAGGGCTTTGGGCCTGGCTATTCCCGGAACTCCGCAAGACGGAGACGCTGACCTCGGCAGAGCCTCTCGAACTAAGTCGGTCTGCGAACTAGCTTCCAGTTTCCCGGGCAGGGTTGACCTTTGGTGCGACCTCCCAAGGAGCGAACTGCTGCATAATGCGAACTGTCCGAGCCAGCTCCGGAGTGAGTCCACCATGAAACACGCCCTCATTGCCTTCGCCCTCTGTCTGACATTCAACCTTTCAGCCCACGCGCAAACCAAAACCAGCGACGCGGCCGCTATCGGGGCCACCGTCACCAACTACATTGAGGCTTATTATGCAGGCGACGCCGCTCGCATGCAGGCCACGATGCATACCCATTATCTGAAACACATAATTCACGGGGACATTCCCATGCGCGAGCGGACGGGAGAGCAAATGGTCCAGTCCGTTCGCTCGAACGGTCCGGCTGACATGCCGGCTCGGGAAAAGACCGAGCAGGTAAGCGTCATGGATATCTCTGGCGAGATCGCCTCCGCTAAGCTCGTCACCCCGCACTGGGTGGATTACATGACTCTCCAGAAGGTAAATGGCGACTGGAAGATTCTGTCGGTGGTCCAAAGGATAGACGACTAGCCACGTCCATCGAGAGAATATACGCAGGGTGCAGGATGGACGAGGGCCCTCCCCCCAATCTCCGATGAATCCAGCAGCCCGCGGATATCGCTAAAACGATTAACGGGCAGGAACAACCGTCTTTGCGGAATTCATGTTGTCGAAGCGGTCATAGGCGCGGACAACGACGACGTGTTCCTGCATTACCGCCTCGCCTGTGAGCGGGACGGTGAAGTCATAGCTCTCCGCCTTCGAGTCCGAAAGGCCGCCGACCGGCTCGACGAAATGCCACTCGCCGGCGTCGACAGAGTACTCGGCGCGCTTGATGGGCGAGAACCCGTCTACTGCACGGAATTGCACACGAAGCAGGTTGGCCTGGACTGAAGCCTTCAGATCGAGAACCTGGGGAGGGGTAGTATCCACCTCAAAGCGTTCGCTCTCCCGTTCAGAACTGAGCGCGTCTTGAGGCGAGTGCGAGGGCGCGTCGGAAGCAACGACCTTCAGGGTGTAGCCACCGTCCGGTAACAACGACGCGTCGAATGAGTAGAACTTTTCGCCCAGATTCCCTTTCAGCAATAGCCAACGGCTCTGGCCATCGCCACGATAGTAGATGGAATAAATCATCTGGTCATCGTTGTCGTCGCGCACGTTCCACTTCACACCGATGGACAGGCGGTCGCGCGTAACGATCGGTTGCGCTTCGAAGCGCTGCCCGGGATCAAGATTCGCGGGCCGTGGCGGAGACTGATAGCGCGTCCCCACCGAGACCACGATATCGTCGAACTCTGGCGTTACGTTCTTCGGAAGGTAGTTGACAACTACGCTATCCACCTGCGGGGAGACATCGCCAGGCTGCAAAATGGCTTTCCATTGGATAAAACGCGCAGGCGGCGCGGGAATCTCGGCGTCCCTTTGCAGATCGATCTTCTTCCAGGCGCTCCAGTTGCGATCGGGATTATCGACATTTCCGCTGCGGGCAAAGAGTTCAACATTTCCCTTGCCACGAAATTCTGCACGACCCCACTTCGAGAACACGCGCGCATCGGACACATCGCTCTCATAGCTGCCCTCAGCATCCGGGGTACCGCTCAAAAGAAAAAGCTTGCCAAGATTGCTGGTGGAAACGTAAAGGCCTCCAGTGGGAGCCTTAACCAGGGCCGTCACCTGGTTCGCACCCGCCTTGATCAACTCGACGTAATCTTCGCGCCCGGAGATCTGATAAATCTGTCCGCGATTGCCGGTGCCTGCGAGCAGCCGCCCGCGGGAATCGAAAGCCAGCGAATACACCAGATCATCCCGCGAGCTCCAGATACGCGAGGGCGAACCATCTGGAGAGATGCGGTAAATTTCCGAACCGCCGGGGACGGCCGAGCCGGAGCTGTTCAGCGTCACCGGCGGCTCGGAGGATTGGCCAGAATTCGGATTTCCGGCAGGTCCACCGGCATTGGGATTCGGGTTCGGGACAACAATGGTGACGTTTCCATGATTGTTGTTGTCGCTCGACCGCTTCTCTCCGGCCGCTGCTGCATAGATGTTGCCGCTGTCGTCGATGGCTAGGCTTGTGATTTCCCGCTTGGGCGTGCTGTAGAGAACAAAGCCTTCGCCTTTGGGGGTGATTCGATAGACCAGACCGCTGCCATCCGATCCGGCGATCAGGTTTCCTTGCTTATCGAAAGCCAGCACACGAATATGCGGCTCATCGCTCTTGAAGAAGACCGAATGCTCGCCGCTAGGAGTAATGCGAAAGATTTCGCCGTGGTCTCCGGTGGCTACGTACAGGTTGCCAGCGTCATCAAGAGCCAGCGCCCAAATGTACTTTGTGGCGGGATCGAAATAAACCGACGACTTCCAGCCAGCCTCAGAAGTTGATTGCTGGCTCTCGGCTCTCGCCTCCTGGCCTTTGGGAGCTGGGGCATCGCCTGCTTGAGCTGAAGAGGTTCTCTCTAGGCGGTAAACCTTCCCGTCGGGATTTGTGGCGGCGTAAATCACGCCATGCTTATCGACGACCAGCGCCTGAACTTGCAACTCCTGAGGCTGAAAGATGGCGACTGGTTGGCGCCCGGTCACGCGGTATACGTGCGCGGGGGCTCCGGTAGCCAGATAAACGTCACCATTCGGCGCAACCGAGGTGGCCCAGACTGCGCTCGAAGGCGTGGTTGCCAGCAGTTTGAAGGCGGGGGCAAGCAGCAAGAATCCGTTGCTGGAGATCGCAACGCCGTGAGTCGTCCCCTTGGAGAAATCGTCGTACTTGTTCTGTTCCCAGGTGCGGGTGCCCTCTCCAGAAACCGAGAGAGCGGTCAATACAATGGTCGTGAGCAGGAGGAAAGAAAAGAAACGTACTCGCTTGTGCACTGAGTTGTAGCCTCGTGAAATGGAGGAAGAAAACGCTGAGATCAGGGTATCACGCGGGGATCGAATGCTTTTTGCCTGGGCTGTCATTCCCATCCTTCGAAAGTCTCGAAGGATGGGCCAGACCTCGAATTCCTACTTCACTTAATCGTAATCGTCAGCAACTGTGCGCCGGAGACCACATAGTCGAGCGGCTTGGTCGAAGTCTCGCTCACTGAGGACTCACCGAGCACAGTCATATCCTGCGTGCCGCGCATTCCGTCCATCACATTCATCACCGAAAGCGGCAGGCTTGGCATCACCTTGTCAGCGACCATGGCTTCGGGATCCGCATCAAGCACCGAAACATAAACACGATTGTTCACATGCTGTTTGTTCAAGACTCCGATGGTCGAAGCCAGATCGAGCCTTTGCGAGCCCGATGGGTTCCTGCGCAGGCGGTCGAGCATATCGCCATCGCTGACAAGAATCCGCATGGTTGAGCCTTTGGAAGCCGAAGTCGGAATCCGAACCGGCACGCGTTCGATGATTGCGTCACCCCGGTACGGTCGCAGGAGAACTTCGACCATGACCTCATCGCCAGGGCGAGCTTCGCTGACATCAGTGCGTGCGCTCTCCAGCCGCGCCGAACGGCGATCATTGGTAACTTCGAAATCCAGCTGCAGCCCTTTGATATCGGGCGTGCTGTAAGGGTTATCGTAGATGCGACCGAAACTTCCGCCGATGGCGCTGGCGGCCATCATTGCCGCGGGTTGCATACCGTCAGGGCTCGCGGAAAACATGTCTTCGAGCTTGACTTCGGGAAACCCACCAACGCTGATCACACCCTTCATCGCGTAGGTGGTCTCATCGCCGTATTCGTTGACCCCGTGCAGCGCGTTGTAAACCGTAGTCGAGATCGCGACCGGGCTCAGCCGGGCGTTATTTAGGACTTGGAAATGGAAGACCTTGGGTGTGGTGCCACCATGAATGGTCAACGTAACCGGAATCATCTCGGCTCTCTTGCCAAACTCACCGAGAATCCCGTTGTGGCGGTCCTGTATGAATGAACCGACCGTCTCGGTCGCGTTCACGATCTTGAAAGCATTGAGGGGGGAAGGCAGGGTAGCCAACACTTGCGCCTTGGTCATTGGCAGGTCCACCATGCCGAACTGCATGAGCGGATGGCCGCAGGCAAGCAGGTGCGAAGGATCAATGTAGGTGACCGTGCAGGTTGCCGCGATATTCATGTCCCCGCTTACGAGCACGGCACTCACGGCCGATCCAGGGACGAGCGGCTCGGGCTGCTTTACGGAACTCGCCGATCCAACCCCCATGACGGGAACGATCCCTTGGGAGGCAAATTGCGGCGCGAATTTCTGCACGGCGTCCTCGGAGAACCCGCTGAATACCAGCGGCGTCTCGATCGGCTTCAGATAGTTGGCGAAACTTTGTACGGGAACGCTCGCAGCGCCCGGACCTGAGGTCTTCGAGGTTAAGGAAGGGAGCGACTTCGCCTGAACCGGAACGCTGGTTGGCGTGGTGTCGAGGGAGCTAATCTCGAGCATCTCCGATATCGGAGTCACGCCGGCGATCGGCTCTTTCGAGAACTCCCCGATCCGGAATGCCACGGCGCCCGCCAGCTTGCCCTCGAAGTAGACAGGGCTGCCGCTCATGCCAGCGACCACGCCCGTGTAGTTGGCCTTCTCTCCGCCGAGACGGACCAGAATGATGTCGCCCTTGGGGCCATTGGCGTTCTTGAGAACGCCCAGAACCTCAACATCCATCGGTTCCGGAGTAGTCCCTTGGAAGACGGTGTAGGCGACCCCGTGCATGCCGGCCGTGATCTTCTCGAGCGGAAAAGTGTTAACTGGCTTATTATCTTGCGCGAACGTCAGCGAGGAGAGTAGAAAACCGTACACTACTGCTACGCCGAGAGCAGCTTTTCTCATTTTGCCCTCAGGACCCGGGAGGTCCCAAACCACTGGATTCCACTTCGTTTGTTGATTTTGCCCGCCGGGGAGGCCAGGCACGGACAAAACATCCCAATCACGAAGCCGTGCGTCTATACTAGCATGGGAGTTGCCGGAAAGGCCCCAATGTTTTCGATGGGTTGCATTCAGAAATTCATTCGCAGCGCACAATTGTGCGCACTATTCCTAATTTTTTCCATCGCGGTGTGGTTTACGTTCCCGTTACGCTTGGCCGCGCAGTCGGGGTCGGGCACAAACACCCAGCAGAACCCCAATCAACAGGATGCACCGCCCGAGGCGGGCGGCCCAAACAGCGACACCGGGCCGTACGCGATCCCCAAAAAAACTGAGGAACCGCCTCCACCTCCGGTCGAGCGGCCGAAAAAGGTCGAGGGCATGCCGGATTACTCCATCCATGTGGATGTGCCACTGGTGACGGTTCCGGTCATGGTCACGACCAAGGACGGCCAGTTCATTTCGAACCTAAAAAAAGAGAACTTCCGAGTTTTTGAGGACGGGACGCAGCAAACGATCAGCGACTTCCGGGTTGAGGAAGCACCGATCACGGCGGTGCTTCTGGTGGAATTCGCTTCTACGAATTACTACCTCATGTACGACACCCTGCAGGCGGCTTACATCTTTGCCAATACTCTCAAAAAAGAGGACTACGTGGCCGTCATTTCCTACGACATGAAACCCGACATCCTCGTCGATTTCACCCAGGACAAGAACGCGATTCAGGGGGCTCTCAATAGCTTGCGGATTCCGGGGTTTTCGGAAACGAACCTGTTTGACGCTCTTTACGACACGCTCGATCGCTTAGACCGCGTAGAAGGCCACAAGTACGTGGTCTTGATAAGCACCGGGATCGATACCTTCAGCAAACTCAAGCTTGATCAAATTCTTCAGAAGGTCAAAAAGACTCAAGACGTCACCATCTTCAGCATGAGCATAGGCTGGTACCTTCGCACCTATTGCGAAACGCACAACTGTACAGGCCTGAGCCACGGAATGGCCAGCTACGGCATGATGAATATTGATTGGTTGCAGGCCGACAATCAGTTGCAAACGTTCTCCAAAATGACTGGCGGACGTTTCTACCAGCCTCGCTTCACCGGCGACATGGTGGACGCCTTCCGAGACATAAGCCAGGACATCCGTCACGAATACACGATCGCCTACCATCCCAGCAACCCAAAGCTCGACGGCACCTACCGCAAGCTCAAGGTCGAAGTGACGGCCCCGGATGGCGGACCACTCAAGATGCGTGATCAAAAGGGCAAGGACGTGAAATATCAGGTCATCGCCCGCGAAGGGTATACGGCGAAGCACACGGTCGAGTAAATAACCCAAGATACCTGTGCCTTCAACCGGGCAGCTTCGACCCGGTTGATCTCGCTATGGATTAGGCGCCGTGCACAAGTCGATCGAGGAAGAAGAAAACTCCCGCTCCGAGTAAAACCACCATCGCCATCTTCACACCGGGTTCGCGGTTGACCTCGGGCATGAGGTCTGAGGCGGCGACGTAAATCGTCACTCCGCCGGCAAGTGGCAGGCCGATTCCAATATGCTCGCGCAGCGCTGCCATGCTGAGGACACCAGCAAGCGTGGCGCCGCCCAGTAGCACCGATGCTCCCCAGGCGATCCGCTTGCTTTGTCCGCTAGCCAGCATCACAGAAGCGACCGTGAACCCCTCGGGAATTTTGTGCAGGAACACGGCCAGGAAGATCACCCATCCCAGCCAACTGGAAACGATGAACCCGGAGGCAATGGCAATTCCGTCGAAGAAGGTGTGGATCACGAGACCGAACAGAACCGAAAATCCCTTGTGCCTGGCTACGAATTCGTCCGCATGGGTCTCCTCGCCGAAGTGAAAGTGAGGCGTAATCGTATGTTCGAAAAAGTGAATGATGAGGTAGCCCCCTAGCACTAGCAAGGCGGCACGGTTCCCCCCAAGTTTCAAGCTTTCGGGCACAATTTCCACGATCGAGGTAGCCAACATGAAGCCGGCTCCCAGGGCAACAAAGTACTTCAGGTAGGAGCGGTCCCAGTGCTTCTGGACGATGATCGTGCCGCCGAAAATATTCGCGGCCGCTGCTGTTAGACCGAGCAACAGGCTGAGGAGAATGGGATGCATCGTGGGAGCGGAGAATGATAACAGCTTTGAGCCATCAGCCGTCAGCCCCCTTCGCTGCCAAGCGGCCGAGGGCTGCCCCTCTGTGCAAAACGCACCAACTTTTATCTATCTATCTCTATGCAAGTAAAGTTATAGTGAAGAAGCTCTGCGGTTTCCTCGACAACTGACCGGTTGATGGCGAAAAGAGGTTCTGCCACCATCCAGGAAGAGTTGTACTCTACGCCCGACGAACCGGCGCGCGAAGAATTGGACGACGCCCGCCTGCTCGACTTGGACGCAGAGAAGGAATCCCCATTCCTGCGCGTACAAAAACGCGTTCCTGCCCGGCGTAGCCCGTTACCGAAGAAAACCGCGACAAAGATATTGTGGGCAGTGGGCGTCATCGCCGCCGCCGCCGTGTTTTGTGTCGGCGCAACCCTTGTCTATCACTACGGCCAGCACTCCTGGCGCTTCCGACTGAATTCGAGCGACGACATCGAAATGAGCGGCCTGAGCAACGTGACCCGCTCTCAGATCATGGAAGTCATGGGGGGCGACATTGGTCGCAACGTCTTTTTCATTCCGCTCGACCAGCGTCAAAAACAGCTGGAGCAGATTCCCTGGATCGAGTCAGCCAGCGTAATGCGGTTCGCGCCCGACCGAATCCAGATCGAGATCAAGGAACGCACTCCGGTCGCCTTTGCGCAGATCGGGTCGAAGATCATGCTTGCCGATGCAGGCGGAGTGCTGATGGACCTCTCCAGCAAGAAGAAATACTCGTTCCCCGTCATTCTGGGCATGAGTTCCAGCCAGCCACTCTCGACCCGTGCGGCGCAAATGAAGATCTACAACCAACTGGTGCGTCAGCTTGATTCCGGAGGGGCGCGCTACTCGCAAGAGTTGAGCGAGGCCGATCTTTCTGATCCTGAAGACGTGAAGGTCCTGACCAACGATCCTGACGGGGAAGTTCTGGTTCATCTCGGCTCGTCCAGCTACTTGGATCGTTACAAGGTTTATGTTGGACACCTGCGGGAATGGCGGCAGCAGTTCCCGAGACTTGAGTCCGTGGACCTCCGATACGACCGCCAGATCATCGTGAATCCAGATCTGCACGGAACTCCCGTCCAACCGGCGCTCTCGGCAAAAACGGTAAAGGCCGCCCTCGCCGCCGGCGTGAAGCCGGCAGTCCTGGTTCAGCATGAGCCTGCCAAGGCAAAAGCGAATCCGGAAGCACCCCACACGACAAAAACCGCCAAGACCGTCGTTCCCGCGAAGAGTCCCATCAAGACCTCGGCGCACCTGTCGGCCCAGCACCTGTCGGCCCATCCGCATGGGGCGGCGCACAAGCCGGCCTTACAAGCACCGGCAAAGAAACCCAAGCCCATGCCTAGCAAGCCTCATGGAAGCTCAAGCGCCTCGGCTGTTCGTTGGGGTACCACTCGACACGTAACTTCAAATGGGTCCGGAAAACCTAGCCCGGCCATCGCGAAAGGACAGGATAGCCGTTAATGCCCAGGCCGACCGAGCATTTCTTGACCGCTATCGACGTAGGCAGCGCGAAGACCTGCGTTCTTGTCGTGGAAATCACGGAGAACGGATTGCGCTACCGCGGACATGGCCTGGCAGAGTCGCGCGGTTCGCGCAAGGGCATCATTGTCGATCTCGATAAGTCCGTGGCCTCGATTCAGAAGGCGGTCGAGCGCGCCGAGGACGCTGCCGGAATTCCGGTTGAGCACGCCACCCTAGGGGTTGCCGGTGCGCACGTGCGCGGCATCAACACCCATGGCGGACTCGTATTCAGCCGCTCTCGCGAGATCGGGCGCGAGGAAATTCGCCAGGCCGTCGAGAAAGCAAAGAATATTCCTCTGCCCCCCGACCGCGAAGTTCTGCACCTGCTTCCGCAGGAATTCATCCTCGACGAGCAATCCGGTGTGCACGATCCTCTGGGCATGATCGCCACGCGTCTTGAAGTCCGCGTGCACATGGTTACGGCCGCGACCTCGGCCACACAGAACGTGGTGACCGCCGTGAACCGCGCCGGGGTTCATGTCGATGACACCGTCTTTGAACCGCTCGGCTGCGCCGACGCCGTGCTCCGCTCAGACGAGCGCGAACTCGGGATCTGCCTGGTCGATGTCGGAGCGGGATCAACAGGCGTGCTGGTAATTCAGGAAGGCGCTGTCGCACATAGCGCCGTGCTGCCGGTTGGCGGCGATCACTTCACCAGTGATCTTTCGGTTGGTCTATGCACGCCCATCGTTGAGGCAGAAAAAATCAAGAAGGCTTTCGGCAACACCGTAGTGACCCTCATTCCTGAAGGAAACGAGGTCGAAGTTCCCTCGGTCGGAGACCGCCCCTCGCGTCTGGTTTCGCAGCGCATGGTGGGAGAGATTCTCGAGCCTCGAGCCCGTGAACTCTTCGAGATGTTACGGGAGAATCTGCGGCATTCCGGAATGCTCGAGGTTTGCGCCGCTGGAATGGTGCTGAGCGGAGGGGGAGCGCGATTGCCGGGAATCATGGACGTCGCAGATTCGGTCATGCGCAAGCCGATCCGCATGGCCTGGCCCGTCCCCATCGCGAAGATGCCGTCGGCTTTGGCCGAACCCGAGTTCGCAACCGTGATCGGCATGGTGGCTTACAGCCATCGTGCCCGCACTGCCCGTGGCATTCAGGACGAGCGCTGGAGTTCGCGGTTGAAGGCCATGCTGGTAGGAAAGGGAGCCTAAGGTTTGAGGGGAGACGGTCCCTTGGGATGGCTTGCTGGCTGATGTTCGATTCACTTTGAGGTGATGTACATGAAAAAAGACTCCAATGAAATCCGCATTAACTACACAGACGATTCTCGCAACGACGCTCGCATCAAGGTGATCGGCATCGGAGGCGGAGGCGGCAATGCCGTCAACCGCATGATCGAGGCCGGCATGGACGGCATCGAGTTCATCGTTGCCAACACCGACCTGCAGGCGCTGCGCATGTCGCGCGCGCCCATGAAGATTCAGCTTGGCGTGAAGCTGACCAACGGCCTCGGAGCAGGCGCGAATCCTGAAGTCGGCCGCAAAGCCGCCCTAGAAGATTCCGACAAGATCATCGAAGCGCTCGAAGGTGCCGACATGGTGTTCGTCACCACTGGTCTCGGCGGCGGCACCGGTACGGGCGCGGCGCCCATTATCGCCTCCCTGGCCAGTGAAATGGGCGCGCTCACCGTGGCGGTGGTGACCAAACCATTCGCCTTTGAAGGCAAGCGCCGCATGCAGCAAGCCGAGCGCGGCATCGCCGAGCTCATGGATTCGGTTGACACCACCATCGTCATCCCCAACGAGAAGCTTCTTGCGGTCGCACAGGATGCGGGATTTTTCGAGTCCTTCCGCGTCGCCGACGACATTCTCCGCCAGGGCGTGCAGGGCATCTCCGATATCATCACCATCCCAGGCATCATCAACCGCGATTTCGCCGACGTAAAGGCGATCATGGCCCGCATGGGCTACGCGGTTATGGGCACGGCTACGGCCAACGGATCCCGTCGGGCCATTGAGGCTGCCCAAAAAGCCATCGCTTCGCCCCTGCTCGAAGCCGGAGCCATCGACGGGGCTCGAGGCATTCTGATCAACATCACCGGTTCGTCTTCGCTGAAGTTGGCTGAAGTGCAGGAGGCCTGCAGCATCATCCAGAATGCCGCCGACGAGAATGCCAACATCATCTTTGGCGCAGTGATGGACGAGAAGATGAAGGATGCGGTGAAGATTACGGTCATCGCAACCGGTTTCAAGGACGAAGAACGTCCCCGCCGCCGTCACGAGACCACCACCGGATTCACCGTCAACGCCGCTTCTGACGACTTCGACACTGTCTCCGAGCCGCCACCGATGGTGATGCAATCGCACCATGAGCCCGTCGCATCCGCTCCGGCGTCCAGCACATCGTTTGCCGGAACGCAAACGGTGGAAGCTTCCTCAACTTCACCCGATGTCATTGGGCTCGACGGCATGCGAGACGCGATGATCCGCAACTTTGAGCAGGCGGACCTCGACGTCCCAGCCTTCCTCCGCAAGCGGGGAGATACGATGTAGCACTCTTAAGTCTTGGATTGCCCGATATGGGCCCGGCCCCACCCTTTGCGCTGAGAGGGTGGGGATTCCTTTTTAGTGTGAACTGGCTGTTCTCTGTCCGACGGTCCTTACCACACTTCGCATCGTTCTTTTTCTGCCCGCATCATTGCCGACCCCGGCTTGCAGCTAAAGGCTTTGCCGAAGGCCGGCAGGTTTGAAATCGGGCCGATCACCCGGTACTTGGCGATCGGGTGCGGATCCCCCTGCACCATCTTCCTTTGCGTCTCGGGGCGAATTTCATCGCCGCGGAATTGCCCCCACGCCAGGAAGAACTGCTGATCAGGCGAAAAGCCGTCTAGGGTCGGTGCGGGATGCTGCTGCTTGGCTTTCTGGAACGCCAGATAGGCAATCTTCGCACCGGCAAGGTCCCCGATACTCTCGCCCAGCACCAGCTTGCCATTGTGGTGAATGCCGGGCTCGATGAAGTAATTGTCGAACTGGTGGGCGACACACATGGTACGTGCTTCGAACCGCTTCTCGTCGTCGGCCGTCCACCAGTTTTCTAGCTTTCCATCGGCGGCAAATTTCGCGCCCTGATCGTCAAACCCATGGCTGATCTCGTGGCCGATGACCACTCCAATGGCACCGTAGTTCACGGCATCAACAGCGTTTACGTCGAATGCAGGCGGCTGCAGGATCGCAGCCGGGAACACAATCTCGTTGAGCAGTGGATTGTAGTAGGCGTTCGAGGTGGGCGGCGTCATGCCCCACCGGCTGCGGTCTGTCGGCTTGCCTGCGAGGGCCCATGTATCCTGAACAACGTTCCACTTCGCAGCCGCCACCTGATTGGCCCAGAAAGAGTCTCGGCTGACCGGGATGCTGCTGTAGTCCTTCCACTTGTCGGGATAGCCAATCTTGACATTGATCGCCGCCAGTTTGGCCAAAGCCTTCTTCTTCGTGTCCGGCCCCATCCAGTCGAGGCCATTGATGGTGTCACGCATGGCAGAGAGGATGTTGCTCACCATTTCCACTGCTCGAGTCTTGGCTTCTGGGGGAAAGTACTTCTCTACATATTTTTGTCCCAAAGCCTCACCTAGCAGCTGATCGGTGGATTCGGCGCAACGCTTCCAGCGCGGTTTCAGCTCCTTGGCTCCGCTGAGATAGGCGCCGTAAAAGGCAAAGTTCTCGTCCACAAAAGACTTGGAGAGAACCTCTGCCTGGCCGTGCAATAGCTGCCACTTCAGGTAAGTCTTCCAATCCCCTAACGAAGTCTCATGCAGCTGGCGATCAACTTCCTGCATAAACTTTGGCTGGTCCACATTGAGGTCGGCTTGAGGCAGACCTGCGGCAGAAAGATATCGGTCCCAATCGAATGTGGGCGTGAGCTTTCTCAGATCGACAACGCTGATCTTGTGGTCGGTGTTCGCCGGATCGCGTAGGGCGACGTTATCCAGGGAGTTTTCCGCCAGGCTTTTCTCGACGGTGAACACGGTCTGCGCTGAGGATTTCGCCGCCGCATCGTCGTATCCGATCAGCTTGAACATGTTGGCCACGTGTACCAGGTATTTTTCGCGGGCTTCCTTGAACCGCTGTTCCGGTTTTAGGTAGTAATCACGATCTGGCAGTCCCAGCCCGGACGCGACGACATCCGCGATGGTGAACGAAGGATTGTGATTGTCGGGAGACGATACGGTTCCAAAAGGCGCAAAGATGCCCAATTCGTGCAGCTTAAGAATGACCCCTTGCAGATCCTGCTGGCTGCTAACGGCATCGATTTGTTTCAGCAGCGGCATCGCGGGGGTAAAGCCGAGCTCATCGACTTTCTTCTCATCCATGCAGGCGCCGTAGTAATCGCCGACGAGTTGATCTACAGTTCCCCGCTTCCAGTCGGTGCGGCTCGACACATCGTCCAAGATGGTCTTGAGCTGGTCTTTGGCATCCTCGCCGGCTTTCCAGCGACGGCTCCAGCGGTCCATATAGGAGGGGATGGGATTCTGCTTTCGCCACGTACCGTTCGAGTATTCGAAGAAATCGGTGCAAGGATCGGCCGTGCGGTCCAAGTCGCTCACGTAAATCCCACGTTGTTGGCCGTTCTGAGCAAAAGAAGAGGTTGAAACCACGGCGAGAAGCAGGACCCAGCAATAACGCATAGTCTCTCCTGGAAGGGGCAAGACATTCTTCCAATAACGGCTGGCCGAGTCAAACCCCGCGGGCGCAGTTGGGGAGGCGGCAAGACCCTGCCGAATCGGTCCGGACTCGCACTGCGTCATCAAGGGGCCCGCGTTCGATAAGCTTGATTGCGTCACGCTATAATCAAAGAGTCCCGTTTCGATTTCCACGACCCATTGGGGAGATGCGACGGGCCGATAGGAGCATCCATGGCCCTGGAGAAAACCGACAAGATCTGGCACAACGGCAAGCTCATTCGCTGGGAAGACGCGACCATTCACGTAATGTCGCACGTGGTCCACTACGGCTCCTCGGGATTCGAGGGAATCCGCTGTTACGCCCCGAACGGCAGCCCGGCGATTTTCCGGGCCGATGACCATATGCAGCGTTTGCTCGACTCGGCGAAGATCTACCGCATGGACGTCGGTTACACGCGAGACGCACTCGTGCGCGCGATGATTGATCTCATCGGCAAAAATGCTATCTGGCCCTGCTATGTCCGGCCGGTCATTTTCCGAGGCTACGGGGACGCCGGCGTTTCACCCAACAAATGTCCGGTCGAGACCTACATTGTGAACTACCCTTGGGGCAAGTATCTCACTCAGGATGACTCTGGCGTGGACGTCTGCGTTTCGTCTTGGACGCGCATTGCTCCCAACACACTTCCCGCGCTTGCCAAGTCCGGTGCGAACTACATGAACTCGCAGCTAATCCGCATGGAAGCCACAGCCAACGGCTACGTCGAGGGCATCGCGCTCGATACGAATGGCTACGTGAGCGAGGGGTCGGGCGAGAACGTGTTTGTGGTTCGAAATGGCGTCCTGCAAACCGCGCCCTTGGGGAACTCGGTGTTGCCGGGAATCACTCGCGATTCGGTTCTGAAGCTGGCCCGGGAACTCGGGATTCCGGTGCTCGAGGCAGGTATTCCGCGAGAGATGCTCTACATTGCCGACGAAGTTTTCTTCACCGGCACCGCGGCCGAACTCACGCCCATCCGCTCCGTGGACCGGATTACCGTGGGCGAGGGGAATGTGGGCCCGATTACCAGGACGCTGCAGCGCGAATTCTTCGCAATCGTTCAAGGCCAGAAGGCCGACCGATTCAACTGGCTCACCCCAGTACCGGTGGCGAGCAAGCAGCCGGTAGGGGTCTGACCGTCCTCAGTAGCTGGGCCGACAAGCAGGAACGGGCAACGGTTTCCTGCTATACTCCCGTGCGCAACTCAACTCAGGAGGGCGCACTATGCGTGTTGTTGCTTGCACACTACTACTGTTTCTTGCCGTGGGAATCGCTCTGACTCCGGCAATGGCCGAAGATACAATGGCGACGGCTTCCATGGCCAAAGCCAAATTCGGCAATCTTCCGGTTCTTCCCAAATGCGCCACGATTTCCGTGGCCAGCGGAGATCCCTCTAAAGGCGCCGCCACAATCATGGCGAAGGCAGCCTCAGGTTGCGTGATTCCGTGGCACTGGCACAGCGCCCGTGAGCAGCTGATGTTTGTCACTGGCACGGCAAAAGTCGACATGAAAGATGGAGCACCGGCCCGTCTGCACAGCGGTGACTACATCAATCTGCCGCCAAAGAATGTGCATCAGTTCACCTGCCTCGGTGCCTGCACTTTCTTCCTTGCAACCGACGGGGCCTTCGACATCCACTACGTCGATGCCAGCGGCAATGAAATGTCGCCGGAAGATGCTTTGAAGGCAAAACTTAAAGCTCCGGTAAAAAAGCCGGCTGCCAAAGAGGTGAAGTAGAATTTCCCCGCGCAGGCCCCCTCTTCTCGAGTCCGCGAAGAGGGGGTATCATTCGCTCCCTCGCCCTGGACTACGGGTTCAGGTTCTTGCGAGTTTGTCCGCAGCCGCATCGCTGGACGATCGGTTATGATTCAGCTTCAGACAAACTGATCGAATGAAGAAATCCGCCGTCCTCCTTCTCAGCTGTCCGGATCGTAAGGGCGTAGTCGCCCGTGTCTCGGGATTCATCTTCGAGCACGGTGGAAACATTCTGCACGCTGACGAGCACGGAGATCACGATTCCAATACGTTTCTGATGCGAGTGGAATTTGATCCCTCGGAGCTAATCGTCTCGCTCGGCGATTTCAGTTCACGGTTCGCACCCATTGCGAAAGAACTCGACCTTCACTGGCGGCTCGCTCTGTCCGACGTTCGCCCGCGCATGGCGATCTTCGTTTCAAAATACGATCACTGCCTGGTTGATCTGCTCTATCGGCACCAGAGTGGGGAACTCGCCTGCGAGGTTCCCTGCATCATTTCCAATCACCAAGACAGCCAGCGCATCGCCGACTTTTATCACATCCCGTTTTTCCTGGTGCCCATGGAGAAGGACACCAAGGCCGCGGCCGAGCAGCAGATTCTTGCCATGCTCGAGCGACACGGGGTGGATTTCATTGTCCTCGCACGCTACATGCAGATCCTCTCTGAGGCGTTTGTGAACGCTTACCCTCAGAAGATCATCAACATTCATCATTCGTTTCTGCCAGCCTTCGTGGGGGCCAAACCTTATCACCAGGCCTTTGAGCGCGGGGTCAAGATCATTGGTGCGACCAGCCACTATGTCACCAGCGTGCTTGACGACGGGCCCATCATTGAACAGGACGTGGTTCGCGTATCTCACCGGGAATCCATCGAGGACCTCATCCAGAAAGGGCGCGACCTCGAAAAGGTTGTCCTCTCGCGCGCCGTCCGCTGGCACATCGAAAACCGGGTGCTCGTCTACGGGAACAAGACGGTGGTGTTTGCGTAAGCAGCCTCACCGGTGGGGGGCGCACCAGCCTCGGGGCACAGCCTTGAAACCTATCTGCCTGGATTCTATGTGTCCCAGCGCTGGACGCTTTGCTCTCTTACTTAGGTAACTACCTCGTAATCCCTCGCCTCTGGCACTATTAATCGACCAACTCCGCGCTGAGGGGGGACTTTCATCTTTGGCTGAAGATCCCAAATGGGAACTAGCCATCCTGGCCACTGTGCAGGGCTTCTACGAGAAGCTCCTGCAGGATTCCGTCGAAGGCGAAGTGCCTGTCCCGGCGGGCCTGGAAACCGTTTCCCTCCATGGGGAAGCCGACGTAGGCGAGACCCTGGGCGCCATGCGCCGCTGGTTGCGTCTGCTGGATATGGCGATTTCTCCCGCCATGTTGCGGCGAGCCTTTAACGATGAAACCGACCCTGAGATCGCCGAGGCGATGCTTCGCTATTTCGTTCGCAAGAAGGACCACGTCGATTCCGACCGGGATAAGACCGACATCGTCTCAACCTTTCTCTATCGTCATCCCCGCGTTCCCGGGCAGTGGGAACAACGGGGTTACGGCCTCGACGGGTCGCTTCCTCTCTCGCCCTTTGAAATTGCACTCATCGAAATTCTTGCCGACTCCGACTTGCCCGCGCTTCCCGAAGAACACCTGCAAACCCTGCGCCGCTTCGATAGTCTCGAAGAGCAAGTGCTGCGTTTCCAGGACTTGAATGCCTTACTTGAGTCCGGCATCATCCAGACAGTCCGGCAGTTGAAGCAAACGCTCGATGAATCCTTCTTTCACCCCGGTGTCCTTGCCACCGTCGCCCCGTACAACGCGACTTTCGGGCAGAAATTCGACGATCTGTTCCGCGCCGCGGTGAAGGAAATCAAAGTCTTTTCCGACGAACTGGAAGAGCAGGGCGGCACGATTCTCGGCAGCGTCGATGGTTTGGACGTTACCGTCGACCACGTCAAGGCCATGGACGAGAACATGCTGCTTGGACTCGACTACGGCACGGCGCTTGAAAAATTCCGCCGAGTCTCCAAGCTCAAGCAGACCCTCGAGCAGAACCCTCCCATGAAGAAGGGCGGGAAAAGAACCGCTCCGGCAGTCAAGCCAGCTGTGAAAACCAGCAGCAACGTCGTTTTGGCGCGGCCTGTGATTAACGTCAAAGCCATGCGGAAGGCAGTTACGCCGCAGCAGGAAGCAGCCGAAGAAACCAAGCTGCTGAAGGTAGAAGAGTCGGTACGCATTTTTGTGCGGGTAGCCGATCCGAAGTTCCGCCAGGTCGTCCCCATGCGCTTCTTCAACCTCACCCTCACCCCGGCCGAAGCCGACGCTTACTGCGCCGACTTTTTGGAGGAGAAAAGCCTGCGCGCGGGAGTCGCCCGCGTGCTGTTGCGCTTGGTCGCGGTCACGGCGCGAATTATCACAGAACTAGAAGAACTCAAGCGCGCCCACAATTCGCCTTCCCTTTGGAAGCTGCACGCTGATTCCTTGATCACCCTGCTCGTACTCGGGGACAACGCGGCGGAGAACGGAAATCGGGTCGCCAATCTGGCTGGACAACGTGGGCACCGCCAGCAGGTGGAAGAGATTCAAACCTCACTCAAGAAGCTACGCGACTACTCCGGCATCGCTGAACGCACGCTCAGCGGCTCGGAAGCCAAAACCGCCGCCGCCGGCGACTGATCCGAATGGAATTCCGGAATGTCCAAGGAGGGAATCCTCCGTCGGACCGCAGAACCTCACTCGTACCGCAGCGCCTCTGCGGGCAAAATGCGCGCCGCCGACCACGAGGGATAGAGGGTCGCAATCAATGACGTGCTAATTGCGATGATCGCCACCCAAATTCCATCGAGCGCGCGCGGGGCGAACGGAACGTAGTTGATCGAGTAAACCTCAGGGGCAAGTGAGAACAAATGGTAATGCCCTCCTACCCAGGAGAGGACATATCCCAGCGCCAGTCCGATGACCGTTCCCACGATTCCGATCAGCGCCCCTTGTGCGATGAAGATTTTCCGCACCTGCGATTTGCGTGTGCCCATCGACATCAGCACGGCGATATCGCGGTTCTTTTCCATCACCATCATAGTGAGCGAGATCAGAATGTTCAGCGCGGCGACGAAAACGATCAGGCCGACGGTGATAAAGGTGACCAGGCGCTCGAGCCTCAAAGCGTGGAAGATGGGCTTATTCTGCTCCATCCAGTTCGTCGTCTGAAATCCTGCGCCAGCGGCTTTCTCGAGTTCTTGCCCGATTTCGCTCGCCTTATAGATATCGTCAAGCTTGAACTCAAGGATCTGGACCACGTCTCCGGTGGCAAACAGCCTTTGAGCATCCGACAAACGCACGAATGACCAAGAAGAATCGTAGTCGTAAAATCCCGAATCAAAGATTCCTGCGACACGAAACCGGCTGTACTTCGGCACCATCCCGAAGGGTGTCAATTCTCCTTGCGGACTGGTGACCAGCACTGGGGAACCAACCTGTGCTCCCAGTTCATCCGCCATATCCTTTCCGAGGAGAATCGGGGGCAGGGCGGCCCGTCGCTCGCGCGTTGCTGCGAGTGAGTCAGGGCTGGCAGGTGGGGCATTGGCCTCGGTGGGAACCTTCTTACCCGACCCCGCTTGCGATTGATTTTGATCTCCGACAGGGCTCTTGACTGGCTCCTCCAACTCATCTGCCGACCCCTGTTTCACGCTGTTCAGCAGATCGCTAACCTTGCGCTCATCCTGCGGGATGATTCCTTTCAGTACCGCGCCCCGGGCCCGCCCGCCGACCGAGATGAGCACCTGCTCATAGATGATGGGGGCGGTCGCCACCACGTGCGGCTGTTTCGCCAACCTCGCCATCAATGGCCGCCAGTCCTGTATGCCATCGCCCATGGTTCGCATCAAGTTGATGTGGGAAGTTGACCCCAGCAACCGGTCCTGCAGGTCTTGCCGGAATCCGTTGTTGATTGCGAGCGCAATCACCAGCGAAGCCACCCCAGCCGTGACCCCGGCAATCGAGATCACCGTGATCACCCCGATCACAGCCTGCTTCCGCTTAGCCCGCAGATACCGCGATGCGATGAAGAACTCGAATTTCATAAGCACTGCCGACAATACGATTGTAGCTTCAGCTTCCCTAGGATGGCCGGTTCTTTCCGTATGGGTGTTTGGAATGACGCCCAAAAAGCAACGGCCGGACTTTCGTCCGGCCTCGGCAAAATTCAGGAAGACTTAATCGGTGGTGGTGACTTCGCGAACTTTTGCCGGCGCTACCGGCTTTTCGGCGAAGAATTCGTGATCGTAGAGACTGCGATACATGCGGCCAGCTATCTCCGCTGCTTTGGGACCAAACGTCGGCCGTCCGCCCTCGAGGAACACGACGATTACGACCCGGCCATAGCTGGTGTTCGCGTAGCTGGCGAACCATCCGAAACGAGTGCCTGCGTGAGAACAGGTGCCAGTCTTGCCGAGTACCTCTTCCTGATTAAAATTCACCAGCAGTCGACGCGCCGTACCGTAATTGACTGCGCCCGCCATGCCATCGGAAATTTCAGGAATGAGCCCAGCGATATCCAGATGCCTTTTCACGATCGGCTGAAAGCCCGCAACCTCGGCAGCCGACGTCGGGTGCTGCAGGTAGTACATGGTTCCGCCGTTGGCAATGGCGGTCACCAGGGACCCGAGTTGCAGCGGTGTCATCGAAATGCCTTCTCCGAACGAACACATCTTGCCAACGCCGCCGAGTCTGGCCGATATCTCTTCCTCGGGATAAACACCCGGCTTCTCGCCGGCAATGTGATAGCCCGCCAGTTCTCCCAACCCGTACATGCGGGCATAATGTTCGACTTTATCGAATCCGAGCTGGCGCCCCAACGCTTCGAAGTATGCGTTGTTTGAGTGAGCCAGCGCCAGCGTCAGATTCATATGGCTGCGGCCACCAAGTCGAACTTGCGTTTCTTTGGTAATGATTCCTTCGCTGAGTGCGGCCAGCGCTACCGAGAGCTTGATCGTCGAGCAAGGTTGCGCGCCGCTCGACAACGCCATCTTCTGATTGACCATGGCGAGAATGCGTCCGCTTGTCGGCTGAATCGCGAGCACGGTGCCGTTCATGTTGCCGAGCGCTTCAGTGGCGGCCAGGCGGACTACTGGATCTTCGCCGGCAGTGACATCTCCATCGGTGATGTCCCTAGCGTACGAGCTTGCCAAAAACCGCTCGTAGTGCCGGCGCCGTTTGCTGGCCACAGCGCGGCGCGACCGCACGCGACGGCTCCGGGCTAAGTGACGCATGTGCTTCCCCGCCCGGGGATTCTCCTTTACGCCGCGTGATTTCGAATGGCTGGTCGTGGTCAGAGGCCGCGTGTTGATGGTCGCGGCAATGGCAGACTGCACGAACAAAATGGCGATGGCAACGACGAAGAGGCAAGAAAAACCGCGCACGTGAAGGGTCACTTCCCTGGTCCTGTCTCCGGAATTCATTGCGAAACGGCATTCCCTCGAAGCGGCGACCGACATGTTCTACTTAGACTGCAAAAATCAGGCCAAGGCTTCTAAGTCTATGAAAGTATCCGCAATAGGTTGATAGTAGGCGAGTTTCCGAAGAGAGCGCAATCAAAAATTATTAATCTGGGTAACCAGGTGGATTCAATGTAAGTAGATGATGCGGAAAGGCTTGCACCCGGGCCGATGAAAGTGCAAGCACTTTGGTAACGGTGACCACCATTTACTAAGGCGATAATAGCTGCAAGGAATTGCACACCGGGCTGTCGCGAGAATGCCCCACCCCTCGCGCTTTCCCGAGGGGCGGGACTTGATTCAAACCGCCAATCCTATTTCTTTCCGCACTTCATCGCGTCCATGTCGCCTTTCATCTCGCCCTTGCCCTCGGATTTCATGGAAGACATCGAGTGTGCCCCTCCGGCACTGACGGGGATCATGGCGTGCGCATACGGGGTATTCGCCCACATCAAATAAGGCTTGGTGGGATCTGGATCCGGAGAGTCTGTTAGCCCCAAGGACTTCGCCGCCGGTCCCACAACCATGATGTGGCTGCCAGTCTTGATCCAATGATTGTCTGCGGTTTTGCTGCTGCCGTACGGATCGGTGTTGCTGGCGCCGCTGTCGCCGCGAAGCATGTAGGTGATCCCGGCTTTATCCGGTGGGTTTTCGTGTTTCATCCAGGCGTCGAAGAATGCCATGCTATTCGCGTCGGCGCACATCGGACTTCCAAGCGCAACCATGCAGGTGTAGCCGTTCTTGCTCTCGCGAAGAGTTTGCATTTTGCCATCTTTGTCCGGCTTCATGATCCCGGCTTCTTTGGAGATCGAAGCTGGAGCTGCGGAAAGGGCTTTGGCAATGTAGGCGGCGTCAGACGACCCACCTTGCTTTGCAGCAGGCTTCGCAGCCGGCTTGTCCTGGCCTATTGCCGAACCGGCCATTGCAAGGAAACAGATTGCGAAAACTCGAGTGAAACGCATTGACTCCCTCCGTGGTTCTATCGATGTTGAGTGTCGTACCCACGAGCGGAAAGCATTCTACGCCATAAATCGCGCCAGAGCGCGGCTGGTTGGCAAAGCCCACAATGGGGTTCCCCTACCCTCGCGACTATCTCGGCCAGAGCCAGCCGAATGTGCCGCCGGTCAGGAGGCCATAGATCAAACCGTCCATCACGTGCTTCATGGTTACTCCCCAGGTCTGGCTTTTCCAGATGGAATCCTGCAACTGGCCAAAACCGTAGGCCAGAAATGCCGCGCATCCGGCAACGCGGAAGACGTCAAGGTAGGTGGCTCCAGGAACACGCGTGCGCCCCGCCAGGTAGGCGGTCATGAAACTCACGGCCACACAGAACACAAACCACTGCGCGAGGTACTTGCCGAGCCCGGGTGCTCCGCTTGGGCGAATCATCAGCAAACCCACAGGGCCGCGCTTGAACTTCTCAACCGTAGCCGGGGATTTCATTTCTTTATGCGTCGTAAAGGGGAAATGATAAGCACGGCCAGGGGTGACATTCGCAGCGCGAAGCGCGTCCGACACTCTTTCTTCATCGGGCAGCTGGCGGTAGTCGCCGCGGTGAATCGGCAGGAGCATGTGAAGAACGAAGCTTGCAAAAAAAACAATGACGGCGGACAACAGAATGGGCAGCCACAACGCGGTGATTGGAACCATCAGGTCCTCCCTGGATTGAGGATTTTAGTGAGACTTCGACAGAATGCGCCAAAGAGTACGCTGCAAGCTGAAGGGCGTCAACGGCAATATTTCCAGTGTGTCAAAGCTCTTTAAAAATGGCCCCGTCCTTAACTCGTTTAAAATGTCCCCTTTTTGTTTGTTGATGTGTGTCGTTGGAATGCGCACTCGAGCTCGGCACACCAAGAGAAAAGCGTGTGCTCCTAACGGAGCACACGCTTTCAGGACCGGAACCTGTCGTTATCGATTACAACTGCGGGAGGGCTCAGGACTTACCTGCCAAAGTATTTTGCGTTCTTCTCCGCGTAGTCCTTCCATTTCTCAGGAAGGTCATCGAGCGCAAAGATCGCCGACACCGGGCAGACCGGAACGCAGGCGCCGCAATCGATGCACTCTACGGGGTCAATGTAGAGCATTTCGGCATCGGCATGTTGAGCTTCGTCCTTCTTGGGATGGATGCAATCGACCGGGCAGGCGTCCACACAAGCGCTATCCTTGGTGCCGATGCACGGCTCTGCAATGACATAGGCCATGAGTGCGATTTCTCCTGAAAGGTGCTGATGTACGGAAAAGTCAATTTTAGCAAGAATTTGAGCGTGACGGTACGAGTAACAATGGATCTCTGGCATGGGGAGTCCGCTTTTTCCCTTCATGGATACCAATCTGACCTGGTCAAGGGCAGACCGCTGTTCGTGCCCCCCGGCTTCAGCAACAGAGTTTGGTACAGGTCCAGCTTTCCCGTGCGGAAATAGTGCGCTGATCCAGCGAGATAGAGCCGCCAGGTCCGATATCTGATCTCGCCGACAAGTTCCTTCGCGCGTTCCTCGTTCCTTTCCAGCCGCCGCAGCCAGTGCACCAGGGTCAGAAAATAATGCTCGCGCAGATTCTCCACGTCGCGGACCTCGAATCCGCACTGTTCGGCCGCCTTCAGCGTGGATGGGATGGGGACAAGGTCTGCATCGGGGAACACATAAACATCTGTGAATGTAGGCGCAGAGGGCTTGTCACGGCTGCCTGCGCGACCGATGCCGTGGTTTAGGAAGATGCCCCCGGCCTTGAGCAGACCAAAGGCGGTGCGGAAATAGTCGGAAAGCTGGCGCTCGCCGACATGTTCCACCATGCCGACACTGACAGCTTTGTCGAAGCTTCCGAACTGTTCTGCTTCTCGATAGTCCGCAAGGCGAACCTCGCATCGCGATGCGAGTCCGGCTTTCGCAATCCGATCCTGCGCAAGCACGAGTTGCTGCGGGCTCAAAGTAATTCCAAGCGCTTGTATACCGTAGTTCCGCGCGGCATGCAGAATCAGCCCGCCCCAGCCGCAACCGATATCGAGCAAGCGTTCCCCTGTTTTCCGGCGAAGCTTGCGGCAGATGTAATCCAGCTTTTGCTCCTGGGCAAGATCGATCGAGTCATTCTCCGACTCGAAATACGCGCACGAATACACCATTCGTTGATCTAGCAAAAGCTGGTAGAAGTCATTGGAAACGTCGTAGTGAAAGCTGACCGCCTGCCGGTCCCGCGATTTTGAATGCAGGGCCCCACGGAGGCTTGCGACCTCCATGTTGTGAGGTACGCCAGGACTCAGGCTGCTTGCGGAGGCAATCATCCTGAGCTTCTGTGCGGCACTCAAATGCTGTCCCAGCAGGTAGTCCGCAACCGGGAAAATCGCAAGAAGGTCACCGCTGATGTCGAAGTCGCCGCACACGTAGGCTTCGCCGAGCCTCACCTGGCGATCGGAACGGAATAGCGCTTGGATGACAGCGGGTTTCTTAATGTGCCAGGTGAAACGGCAGAAGTTTCCGAAGACCGGATCGAAGCGCGTACCGTCCCAGAGTTCTATTGCGAAGTCACGCGCAGGATAACCGCGTAACAATTCTTCGAGGATGGCCCTGGCCTTTTCGGCGGCCTTGTCCTGGCGAATGGACTGGCGCTCCGCCATAGCGTCAATATTATGCGCTCATTTCGAGCTGACGGTGACCGAGAAGTCCGCTCCTTCCCATTGGCCGCTACCGGTCCAGCAAAAGGTAAAGACAACGGTGCGCCCGGAAGCCAAAGCAGCCGTGGGCAAGTCTGCGGCGTGGATGCCTACCCCAGTGTTCCGTGTATTCACATCGTGCGTGGTCTGCCAGTTGTCATCGCTCCAGTGCACCAGCGCAGGAGACAGCAGCGCAATGCGCAGATCTTTTCGAGCGGGGATGGTGCGGCACTTGTTGTTGTAGCGCCACTCATGAAACCTGGCAGTCGGCTTCTCGACTTGGTACCGCGTCACGGTTTGCTTTGGCTGATCGAAGATTCTTCCGTCTTTGAGCGAGCGCACCAGTTTGATGTACTCCGAGTGCGCCCACACCAGCGGACATGCCGATCCTGAAGGTTTGCCTAGGAACAATTCGTCTTTGGCAATGTCAGCGGCATCCCAAACCTGCTCGGGTAGCAAGCGGCTGCCGTTTGTCGAATGCTCTACAGATTCGAGGAGTTCCTGCGCACCCGTAATATTTCCTGCCGCGAGTTCGTAGTGCGCCCGTTCGCCGGCAAGCAACGGCCAAGGACGCCCAATGCCAGTTCCATCGAAGGGACCTCCGTCGGCGTGTTCGCCATAACCGTCGTCGTTGTAGCGGTACCAGCACGAGCCTTGCGGGAGTTTGGCCTTTAACAGGGCATCGATCACCTTAATGGTATTGAGAATCTTTGGGTCCGTGGGCGCACGCAGACCGAATCGCACCAGGGCCAGCGCATCCGGACTCACGATGTGTGAAGCTTGCTCCCAATCCTGGCCGGGCGGACGGTTCTTGATCGGAACAAAGCCTTCGGTCGGCGAAGGGGCGCTGTCAGTCATGGGCGGAGCAATGCGAACGTAATAGCCTTCCACTCCGATCTGCCGGGACAAATCGGAATTCGACGAATACGTCCAGTCCTCAATGTGCTCGTTCCAGCTGTCGGCTAAATCGCGCAGGTAGGAAGCACTTTCTCCTTGTCCAACCGCGTCGGCAACATCTGCCGCGGCGAGCAACCCGGCCACTTCCACCGCCAACGTGAACGGCGAATAACCGGCATCCTCTTCCCAACGATCCTGCTGGGTCACCGGCCCGTTGCAGGCGATGAAACTCGCGGCGCGTTCTACCATCGACCACCAGTGCTTCAGGTCACCGAGCGCCTTCGGGGCCTCACGGCGGAGCAGGTCGATCAAGAGAATTGGGAATCCCGCTTCGTCCAGCTGCAGCCCGCTCCAATAGGCTCGCCCATCGAGCCACATGTTCTGCGGCCAGCGGCCGTCGGCTTCCTGGGTGCTTTCGAGATAGCGCAGTACCCGCATGGCATCGCTCACCGCACCCGCTGCGAGAAAGCCACCCGCGGTTTCAACCAGATCCCGGGGCCAGACCAGGTGATAGCCGCCCAGGTCTTCGTCTCCCTTGTTGAATCCCCAGGGGATCGAAAGGCTCGCAATGACGCCGCCGGCAAAATCCTTCGATTCGTGGGTGCGCAGCACCGCTGTGCTTGCGCGATAAAGGTCATGATCAACCTGGCGGTCGAGCGGGGCAAGGGCTTTCTGCCATCCTGACCACTGCGCGGTGAACTCGCGCTTCATCACCGCGTAATCGTCCAGCAAGGTGCAGCGTGCGAGCTGCGCAGCCTCCGCCCAAACTCCGCCGAACCCGAGCATCAGCATGAATTCCCCGCCGCAAGCGCTCAGATCAATCTCCCCGGTAAGCGCAACGTTGCCGTTTTCTGCGCGTTGATACTGTTGTGTAAGCTGGAAATTCCGCGAGAGGTCCTGCCATCCGTCCGAGTATCCGGTGAACCCAACCGAGGTCGCGCGCCATGCCGTCGATGAGGCCAGCGCTAGCGCGTAACCGGCCGGATTGTCGGCAAGCAGCATGGGGATGCCCTTATAATCTCCGACCCATCCCGTGTTGTTCGTGCCATTGCTTCCCAGATGCGGCGCCAGCAACGCGTACAGGCGATAATCCGTCAGGCTGCCCAACAGGGGCACGAACCGGACCTTCTGCAGGACCACGTTGCGGAAAGGATCGGCGAAGACTTCCTTCTCCATTCGGTAACGATTGCCCAGTTCGGTGTTGACCAGCCGGTATCCCGGCACGCCATGTTCGAATGGTTGAATTTCAAACTGGCAATGGCGTTTCTCTTCGGAAAAGAAGTTCCCCCCGCTCGTGACGATCAATCCGAAGTCGCGGGTGCAGGGCATGTCAACCCGAGGAAAATAGATTTCGTTGAGGATCCCGTGACTCAGGGTGAACCAGACTTTACTGGTACGGCTGAGCGAGGTGCCTACGCCGCTTTTGGCGCTTGACGTCCAGCGCGGAGGGATTCCGGGCCATCCGGGAGCAAATGTAGGATCACCCACGCCGAGTCCTGATCTGCTGGTGAGATAAGTTACTTCGAAACAGGAATAGTATCAGGTAGCTGAAGACGTCCGAGATACAAAGCCATCCCCACCACCGCATCGACACCCATCTTGTGCAGGGTGCCGATCTCCTCGTGGGTTGTGATCCCTCCGGCTGCAATCAGCTGTTTGCTGCTGGCTGCGCGCAATTCCCGCACTGGCTCAAGCGGCAGCCCTTTCATCAGGCCTTCACTATCAATGTGGGTGTAGAGAAAAGCCCCGCAATACCGGTCAAGACCCCGGACAACTTCGAGCGGCGTAATCGCCGTCACTTCTTTCCATCCGCGGATTGCAATCTTGCCGCCGCGCGCATCAATGGCGAACACGAGTTTGTCGGGTCCAAATTCCTTGGCGAGGGTCTGGGCGAAAGCGACGTTGATCGCACCATTTTGAATCAACGTCGACCCCAGGATGACCCGTTTCGCGCCCAGGTCCAAGGCCGCCTGCGCCGCCTCGATGGTGCGGATGCCACCGCCAACCTGGCAAGAGAGCTGGTTGACGAAAAACCTGATCAGCTCAGAATTTGGCGCCCGGCCCATCGCGGCATCAAGATCGATGAGTTGCACCAGGGGAAAGCCAGAGAATTTGGCCACCCACTCGCTAAAATTTTCGAATTCGAGCGCTTTCTTCTCGCCCTGAATCAGTTGCACGACCTTGCCGCCCATCAAGTCAATGGAAGGAATGAGCATAGGAAATTTATGACAGCAGTCTTATCGGAACTCCGGCAGCATAGAGTCGCAGTTTCAACTCAGAGATTGAACTCAAGCCAAAGTGGAAAATGGAAGCTGCCAGCGCCGCATCAGCTTCGCCCGCCCGGAACACCTCCACGAAGTGCTCGGAGCCGCCGGCGCCCCCGGATGCAATGACCGGGATATTCACCGCCCGCGCCACCGCACGCGTAAGTTCACAATCGAAACCTTTTCCCGTGCCATCCCGGTCCATGGAAGTCAGCAGAACTTCACCCGCCCCGCGGTCCTCCGCTTCCCGTGCCCACTGGACCGCATCGCGGCCGGTTGGCGTTCGGCCTCCGGCCACAAATGCTTCGAAACCAGTTGGATTCCGCTTGGCATCGATGGCGACGATCACGGCTTGTGAGCCAAAACGTTGGGCGACACATGTGATCAAGGAAGGGTCGGCGATAGCCGCCGAATTGATGCTGATCTTATCGGCGCCGGCGTCGAAAATGGCTCCCGCGTCTTCCAGTTTGCGCACTCCTCCGCCCACCGTAAAAGGGACGAACAGCTCCTTCGCAGTCCGTCGCACCGTCTCGATCAGGGTATTTCGCTTCTGGTGCGTAGCCGTGATGTCGAGCAGAACAACCTCGTCTGCGCCCGCCTCGCTATGCGCTTTCGCCAACTCGGCAGGATCGCCCGCATCGCGTAGATTGAGGAACTTTGTCCCCTTCACGACGCGCCCGGCGTCCACATCCAAGCATGCGATGATTCGCTTCGTTAGCATCTACGAATTTCTGCTCTCTGCTTTCTTTAACGGGTTTCTCTAGTTGCGGCTAAAAAGCTACTCGCTTTATACCCTGACAAAATTCTCCAGAATCTTGAGCCCTACGGTTCCCGACTTTTCCGGATGAAACTGCACCCCGAACAAGTTGTCCTGTTCGAGCGCTGCCGAAAACCCGCCACCGTACTCGCACTCCGCCGCCGTCGCGGCCAGCAGGGGCACGCGGTAGGAGTGCGTGAAATAAACGAATGCGCCGCTAGCAACTCCGTCGAGCAAACGCGAGGACGGCTTTCGAATCTCC
>Ga0157372_10000642_pt1 | contig 38382 bp, 21 predicted proteins | sample C55metaG_FD_115307 | JGI IMG/M metagenome (GOLD analysis project Ga0157372, IMG submission 115307) | Corn rhizosphere microbial communities from Kellogg Biological Station, Michigan, USA - C5-5 metaG | ecosystem: Host-associated > Plants > Roots > Rhizosphere > Soil | place: USA: Michigan...
AGCCAAGCATGTTTGTGGTGCCGTTCACATCCAGCCTGAAATTCGGACTTATACCCACCCCCACATTGCCGTTGTCGAGCGCAATTAAGCCTATTGTGCCACTGGCATTCTCTGCCCTGAACGTGGTTCCCGAGCCGATCCCTTTTCCGCGGACAAAAGCTCCCCCGAAAAAAGCGCCGGCATATCCGCTGCCATTGGTGTTTGCCTCCAGGGCATTTCCCGAACTTCCGGTGTTGCTGATGGTGAACAAGCCTGCTTTACCCAAGCCGTATGTGGTTGCCTCAAAAGCCTGTGACGTATTGGTGGTGGAGTTCTGCTGAACCAAAGCAGCCTTGCCCGTGCCGGTGTTGAACACGGAGATCCCCTCCCCGTTGCCGTTATTGGTCACATACACGGTAGGCGCATTGCTGGAAGCATTGGAGATCTCAAACATACCCGCTTGTCCGCCGCCATCGGTTTTTGCATAAAGTACCGCACCGGTGTTGGATGAATTTGTTGTATACATGAATGCTCCTGTGCCTGATCCGCTATTGATCACACGCATTACGGTGTTTAATCCGTTGGAGAAAACATCGAGCGCGTAACCGCCGGAGTTGGAAGTGTTATTGATAGAAAAATAGCCTGCGTTACCGCTGGTGGCATTCTGCAACACAAAAAGCTTGGCGCCGGTAGCTGTTGTCCCGATCCCTACATTGTCGGTCGGCGTTGTAAGTGTCACATTCGGAGCAGAGCGTGTCCACGCATCCGAACCTGATGGAAGGAAAGGCTGGAGATCGGTGTACATCTGTCCCGGAGAAGCAGAAACGAAATACGTTCCGTTGCTTCTTAAATAATTTCCTGCCGTCGAAGGAGCTGAGCCCACAAGGTAACCGGAACTGCTGTTGATCGCTCCTACTACATCCAGCGATGAGCCGGGTGTATTGGTGCCTACTCCTACATTACCGCCAAGGAACAGTGCCGATGGCGCCCCGGGATTTGAAACCTGCACCTGTAAAGCGGGTGATAAATTCGATGGGCTCGTATTGTTAATGTATGCTGCAGTTCCCAAAGCAGCATGGGTATTCGTGATCCTCATTGATAATGACACCGGTGAAGGACCGATGTCGAGAAGCGCATTGGGCGAGGCAGTGGCAATTCCCACATTTCCACCGATGAAACTTGCTGCTGCACCTCCTGCCGTATTTTCAAAATAGCCTCCGTAACCGGAAGCGCCCGAGCTGACCCCGTATACGCCTTTTCCTGCGCCCACGGCAACACCGCGAACACCTTCACCGGAAGCGGCGTTTGAGCTGTAGCCCCAAACACCTGTTCCGCCTGCACCGGAATTCTGCGCATACACCGCGGGGAAGGAGCTGTTCTGACTTACCTGGAAAATGTAATTCGTGCTGATCGGTGTTCCGATGGCTACGTTAGATGCATCTGCCTTGATCGCCGAAGTGCCCAGCGTAGAAGTGCTGGTCCAGAAGGGAACAGTATTCAATGATCCGCTTCCGCCGATCTTGCTGTTGAAGAAGTTCCAGTCCGCAGAAGACAAGTACCCGTTTGCCGTGCTTGTAGCCTGCGTTATGCTGATCACGGGGGCGGTTCCCCCGGTGCTTGTGATCGGTGAGATCCCGGTAACAGCTGTCACCGTTCCTGTCCCGGCGTTGTCTGCCGACCATGTCAACACGCCTGCGCCATTTGTTTTCAGCACCTGGTTGGCTGTTCCGTCTACTGCAGGAAGCGTGTATGCACCAACTCCGAGTGTGCTTGTAAAATGTCCTGTTCCGGAAACATCCAGCTTGAAGCCGGGCGTGGTTGTGCCGACTCCTACGTTGGTTCCGTTATCGAATACGATGGAATTGCCTCCTGTGGATGCGCCGGTGAATTTCACAAGCTGGTTTACCGTTCCCGCAATGTTCGCAGCGCCTGTAGGCCCCGTTGCACCTGCCGCGCCGGGTGCTCCCGGTGCTCCTGCCGTACCCGGACTCCCTGCCGGACCAACCAATGATATGCCTGCACCCCAGCTGCCTCCGGCTTTCGGCCCGAAGAGCGTATTGTTTGTGGTATTGATATAAAAATCGCCATCCACGCCTGTCGCTGTCAGCGGGTTTCCCGGGCCATTCAGCACGCTCAGTCCCGTGGCGCCGGTCGCGCCGGTTGCACCTGTGTTACCGGTTAATCCCGTATTGCCGGTTGCGCCTGTAACGCCGTCTATTCCATTATTTCCGGTTGCACCGGTAGCTCCCGCTATTCCCGTTGAGCCGGTTACACCATCAATTCCATTTGCGCCTGTTGCACCGGTAACACCGTCTGTTCCGTTGCTTCCTGTTGCACCCGTAGCTCCGGTTGCCCCTGCAAGTCCTGTTGCTCCCGTAACACCATCAATTCCATTCGCTCCGGTGGCACCTGTTGCACCGTCGGTTCCATTATTTCCTGTAGCGCCTGTTGCTCCCACAGCACCTGTCGGGCCATATAAAATGCCTGTTGTAATTGTTCCCGAAGCATACACAATATCCAGTGTTCCGTTCCCATTATCAATGATGCTGGTGATGCCTGCGCCTGTTGCACCTGTGGCACCGGGTGTTCCCGTTGCTCCTGTATCACCTGTTGCCCCTGCCGGTCCGGCCACTGTTGAAGGAGCACCTGTTGGCCCTACGATTCCGGTCGCACCCGTGGCGCCCGTTGGTCCCGGCACTGTTGAAGGAGCCCCGGTTGCACCTGTGGCGCCCATTAAGCCCCCGCCTGCATTGGCCGCATACAAAGCATAAGGAACACTCTGCATCTGCAGGCGTCCCATGCTTACCATGCCTGTTCCGTCATCAACCGACACTTCGAGGTAACGCGCACCTGCAGCCCAGTTGATGGAAGAAAATGCGCCGGTGTTAACACTGCCGATCACTGCGGTGAAAAGTCCGTACACATTGGTGGAAACACCCGAATGCGTTTCGGTAAACAGCAAGCTTCCGCCCGAAGGCGCATCCCATACTGTGAACTGCACATTCAGCGAAGCGCTGATCAGCGGACTGCCCGAGCTGCTCCGGGCAACCGCCTGGTAATTGATCCCCTGCGGAGGAGCCTGCGCAAATGATGCTATTGAAAATGCCAGCGAAATAAATAATAAGTACTTTTTCATGTTTTGTAAGTTATTAAATCTAACGGGTGAGCTCAACCCAGCCCTTAATGTGTTCGTTGTTAAAATTGATCAGGTAATAGTATGTGCCGTCGGGCATTGGCTCGCCATTTGAATTATAGCCATCCCAGCGTGTAAGCGCGTTGTCATAATTTTTGCGCTCCCATATCTTTTCTCCCCAACGGTTGAAAACAGAAACTACATTTTCCGGATCGTTGCCGATGCCGTCGATGTACCAGAAATCGTTGTTGCCGTCGCCGTTCGGTGTAAAGCCTGTATAGACCACAAGTCCGCAATCGCTCACAGAATCGATGTATACAAACACGGAGTCGGAAGCGCTGCAGCCGGATAAAGCATCGGTGCCCACTGTTATGTACAGGGTTGTTTGCGCAGGCGAAGCAGTAGGATCGGGAACTGCGGCGTTATCAAGGGAGCCCGAAGGCGACCATACATAGCTGCTTGCGCCCGTAGCCTGCAGCTCCGCGCCGAAGCCCGGACAAATGGTAACATCCGCACCCGCGCTTACCGAGGGAGAATTGTACACATCCACGGTAATGCCGAACGGCACGCTTTCACACAATGCACCTCCGCTGTTTACCTGTGTTACATGAAAGAGATAATTTCCTGCCGGTGGCGGCACGCCGAAGAAAGGATCGAAGGATGAGCCGGCAAGCTGAGTGCCGATACCGGTCCCGGAACCATCGTACCAGATGATCTTATTGCCTCCCGCAGGATTAAAAAAAACAGGATCCGGATCGCCGGAGCAGATCACTTTATTTGAATAGCCGGTGAGCGAAACAGGCGGCGGACTGGCATTTACAAAAATGGTATCGAACGCGGCACCTGCACAGGGAACGGAAGTCGAGTATTTAATATACACCGGCCCGGGCGCATTCAATGCAATTGTTCCGGTTGAAGGGTTGATGGTATTTGCAGCGGTTCCGCCCACCACGCTGAAGGTTCCGCCGGTGGCCGAAGGAAAGGTGCTGAGCGTGGCAAATGAATCGGAAGTGCAATAGCTGGCTTGCGGATAATCAAAGCTGTGATCGCCGGCAGGAATGCCGATAATGAAAATAGAATCGGTGATGGTGCAGGCAACAACACCGGTATCCACCATGCTGATGTAATTCCAGCCCGGGCAGAGATTTGTCCCCGTAGTACCGGTTCCGCCCGCTCCGCCGTTCCACACGATGCTCGCTGCAGTGCCGCTGGTTACAGTAAGGGTAGCTGTATTCGTACAGCTTGTACCGCAGGCAAACGTGGCTTGCGACATGTGATATACGAGAGGGCCGTTTACCGTAAGGTTCACGCCTGTGCGGCAACTGTTCTGGTGATCGGTGATGTAGAGATAATAATTTCCCGGATCAAGGCTGTCGTTCGCGTAAGGAGCGGTAACCGAAGTGAAGTTATCGATGTGCACGCCGGAACTGTTGTACAAGTCGTAGGTATACCCGAAAAAAGAAAAGCTTCCGCCATACGCATCCACGGTGCCGTCGCCCGAATCGCTGCAGCTGGCCGATGTAGGATACGCATACAATGGCTTCTGGCAGCAGTTCATGTGCGCATCAAATACATAGTCGGCATCACCGGAGCAATCCTGCGGAGTGACGAGCGAGCCGGATTCCCCATCCGAATAATTGATAAAGCGGATACTCAGGTCGTTTGAAAGCGAATCGCAAAAGCTTTTGGTTTGTGTTTTTACCGTGAAGCAGAAGGTCCAGATGTTAGGCAGTGCGCTGTGATCGCCGAGGTTGTTGGTCGGGTCGCCATCTCCACCCACATCATAAAAGAACCCGCTCTCATTGCTGCCATTGATGTTGATGTTGCTGAACCATTGCCATTGCCCTGCGCCGTCGGCAGAAGGCGGCAGGCTGATCACGTTCATCGTGGGCGAATCCCAGCCGCTTCCGAACAGGGGAGCAATGCCGTGAAAACGGTTTCCGAACTTTTCATCATAACCCACCACCGAATAGCAGAAGCCTACGGTTGTATCAGGTGCGTACGCAGCCTGCACAGGAAAAGGATAAGAAAGGAGAAATGAATTTTTGAGGCAATCAGCGCAGGTATTCTTTGAGCGAAGCGACATTGCAAAATTGCCGGCGCCGCCTGTTGTTGTGCTCGCTACCTGCAGGTAATATTTTATGCCCCAGGTAAGCGGGCCGAAATCAAAGGTGTCGAGCGCAACCCCGGAAGAAGCATGGCACTGCCGCGGCATAAGCCCCACACATTCGTTATTGGCCGATTCGTAGAGCGCCACATACGCATTGTTTAAGGGGCTGACACCCACTCCTTTGATCGTAACAATAAGATGCGCTTCGGAAGCGGTGAACTGGTACCATACGTCTCTTAGAGGAGCGGTTCCCGAATAGCAGGTAGTGATAGCGCCGCTCAGCGAATCGTTGGTTGCACCGATGGTGGTTCCGCTGATGTTTACTGGGCCGCCGATCGTATAGCCCGGACCGGCAGGCGAACAAGGAGGCGCGCCCGGAAGCATCCCGATCACGTTGGGGCTGCACTGTAAATCATTTGGCGGCTGCGCAAAACACACAGCCTGGCAAACAACAAAAAGGAAAAGCAGAATGAGTAGATGTAGCTTTTTGATCATGCCCGGTTTATTCGTGGAATAAAAATAGACATTTTTGATCAAAAAAACGGTAGTCTATGGAAAAGAAGTTTTGATCTAAGAAATCTTCACGCCGATCACAAGAATATCGTCTACCTGGTCGAGCGGACCGCGCCATTCTTCGATGGTTTTATTGAGGATCTCCTTCTGCTTGTCGATCGGGTGCTTATGAACATCCAGCAGCAGGTCGCGGAAATGGTTGGCCATGAATTTCTTGCCGTTAGGCCCGCCAAACTGGTCGGCATAGCCATCGGAGAAGATGTAGATCATGTCTCCCGATTTCAGCTTGAACGTATGGTTGGTGAATTTCTTTTTCTCTTCGCCGAGGAACAGGCCGATCGGGAATTTGTCGGCTTTGGTCTGCATCAGCTCGCCGTCGCGGATAATGTACAACGGGTTGAATGCACCGGCATACTGCAGCTCCATGTTCTTATAGTCGATGGTACAGAAGGAAAGGTCCATTCCGTCCTTCGCCTGCGATTCCTCATGTCCGTGGTGCAGCGTTTCGCTAACACCTTCGTTCAGCGCATCGAGGATCAGGGATGGTGTGGTGAAGTTATTGTTATTGACGGAATGCTTTAGGATGTTATAGCCCACGATGCTCATGAAAGCACCCGGAACGCCGTGTCCTGTACAGTCGACAGCTGCGAACATCGTTTTGCCGTCCTTCTCGTCGATCCAGTAAAAGTCGCCGCTTACAATATCCTTCGGCTTGTACAGCACAAATGAATTCGGCAGCACGCGCTTCACGAGGCTGTCTGGCGGAAGAATGGCTTCCTGGATACGTTTCGCGTATTTGATACTATCGGTAACGTGCTTGTAAAGCACCTCAAGCTCCTGGTTCTTGGTTTCGATCTCCTCTTTCTGGCGCACTACCTCTTCCGTACGCTCGATCACTTTCGCCTCGAGCAGGCGCTCATTCTCCCGAAGGTCCTCGCGCATTTTCAATAATGCGGCGCCCAATGTATCGTCCTTGCTCAGCGGGCGGTAATGCGAATCGAAGTTACCCGAACCCACCTGCTTTGCAAACTGCGTGGTGCGGGCCATACCGTCAACGAGGTCGTTGAGCGCAAGCGACATCTCCCCGATCTCATCGTTCCTGTCCTTGATCCGCTCTGTAGGCAGCACACCGCGGCCCATGGAAAGAAGGATCTTTTTCAGCTGCTGGATCGGGCGAACGATCGAGCGAACGGTATAAATTGCGATCAGAATCCCGCCGAAAACGAGGATGATCCCCAGCCACACCACGATCTTCTGGAGCAGGCTGAAAGAGTTCAACATCTGATCGGAGTTGTCGGTAGCGTTTGAATTCTGCTTGTCGATCAGCTTGCTAAGGTTCTCGTTGATCACCTGGAACTGCGGCTCAAGGTCCTCGAAAGGCAGCTGCGCCACAAACTTAATGTTGGAATCGTTGTAGGTATCGAAAGAGTTGAGGGTAGCCATTACATCCTCTTTGTAGCTCTTGAACATCTTTTCGATGAGCGCAAGAATGGACTCGATGCTTTCCTGCTCATCCTTGTTCCAGTTCACCGAGTATTTCTTGATCTTTTCCTTTACGGAAGGATATTCCTGGTCGAGCAGCACGCGGAGCGCTTTTTTATGAGCGGCATCGTCGCCTGTTTGCACATAGAACCATTTGGTGATAAGGAGCTTGGAGCGGTTGAGGAGGTTGTCGAGCTCCTTCAGGGTGGCAACGGAAGGGTTATAGATCTCAGTTACCTGGTCGGTTTTTTTACGGCTTTCGTTAAGGGTAATGTTGGTAAGTAAAAACGCAATGGTTGTCAAAAAAATAATGATGCCGAAGCCCAGTCCTATTTTCCTGCCAATTGTAAATCTTAATTTCATAAATTGCCTTAAGTAGCGTATTTACTGTGTTTTGCTTATTTCTGCTTTTCCAATTCCTCTAACTTCTGCTTGTACATGTTCGATTTCTCAAACTCGTTCAGGCTGAAATAAATCCCCGAAAGTCCCAGTAAGGTCTCTCTCCTTTTCGGGTCTAACTCATACGCTTTTTCCATGAATGGAAGTGATTCCTTGAACAGGTTGATGGAATTATCCTGGATGTCGCTCAGGGCTACGATGTCGAGATCGTAATCCGACTGGTTGATCAGGTTTACGGCCTGGTTGTAATACAGCACTCCCATGTTATAATTTGCACCGATGTTGTTCGGATCGATAGCAAGGATCCTGTTGTAAGCATCTTTCGCCATCTTGAGGAATTCAGCCTTTCCTTTTTTGTTGCTTTCAAAGATCTGTGTGTAGAGCGCCGCCATTGCAAGTGAAAAGGCGATGTCCTTCTGCTGGATGTTTGCGGGTGTTGGATCAACCAGCAGGTAATATTCCTTGAACTTCTCAAAGTTTCCGATGGCGATCTTGTAATCGATGGAATCGAGGCTGGCAGCAGCATCGTTATACAGCGTGGTAGCGAGGTATTTTACGTTCTTGATGCACTCCTGTACGTTTCCCTGTGCAGTGTCGAGCGTAGTTGACTTTTTGAAGGATGTAAGCGCCTCCAGACGCGAAGGGGATAATTTATTGCTTCTTTCCTGCTTGTTGTAAATCGTTTTGTAAATAAAGCCGCGGAGGTACCAGGCTTGTGCATCGGCAGATGTTTCAGGATGCTGCACAGCGGCATCGATGCATGCCCGGGCGCTGTCAAGCTGATCCTGCTGAAAGAACGCATACGCAGCAGATACCTTGCTCTGCTGGGCTTCAGCCAGTGCCGCTATCACCAGCAGCATGGTCAGACAAACCGTTCTTTTTAAGTTTAACATCTTAATAATCATGTAAATATATAAAATTTATTTAACCTGCACTGCCATTTCCACCAAAGTGGAAGCAACCTTAAGTTTATACTTCTCTATATTCGCCCTGTTCAATTCAATTTTTTGCTTATTCTCTACCACGGAAAAATTTATGCCCGCGCCCAGCTTTGCCATGCCTGCTTTATCCGCTACTATCAGCGTGCTTTTCCCCTTGATCTTGCTCACCACATCGGCCAGCTGGGAAGAATTATCCGCCAAAATGTAAACGATATGGCATTGCGCCGCTTCTGCCGCCGAGGTCATGTTCCTGATCTCCATTTTCTGGGAGCCTACGGTTTTGGATGCCGCCATTTTATTCAGCTCATTTAAAAGAGGAATGCTGGTGCCGTAAACACCGATCACAAAATTGCCTTCTTTGTATTCGGCAGGCCACTCGATGTATTTCGTGAAATTGTAGATGTAGATGGCTTTGATCCTTGCTCCTGCCTCTTCCGACTGGTCGAGCCGTGTTGCCGCACTTTGTGTGAGCAATACGAGAGGAAGCAACAATATGAAAAGCAGTTTTTTCATCGATTCAGATCGCCCGGAAGCAAATCGCAAGCCAGTTTTGTTTGTGCGTACAAATATAAACAAATTTAGATAACTCAAACCCCTGCCTTTACTTACTCCTACTTTTATTCAGGGCGCCGCCGGTGCTGTTGGATTTAAAGAAATAAAAACCCTATTTTTGTTAAAACACTATGCACTCCGAAAGGTTAGATACACTCGACGATCTTCAGCTGGTTGCCCGCTACAAGCAAACGGGCGACAATAACTGCGTCGGTGTGTTGTTCCAGCGGTACACGCACCTTATTTTCGGGGTGTGCATGAAATACCTGAAGGACGAGGATGACGCGCAGGATGCTTCCATGCAGCTGTTCGAGAAGCTGCTCGGCGATCTCAAAAAGCATGAGATCCAGCAATTCAAGGCCTGGCTGCACATGGTGTGCAAGAACTACTGCCTGATGCAGCTGCGCTCCGGCAAAACGAAGCTGAAGCACGACAAAGAGATGCACAAAGACCTGGGCGCTCTTATGGAAAGCGGGCATGAAGTGCATCTTACACCGGAAAACACGAAGGAATTACAGCTCACTTACATGGAAGAGTGCATGAAAGGGCTGAACAATGAGCAGCGCCTTTGCGTTGAGCTGTTCTACCTGCAGGAGAAAAGCTATCACGAGGTGTCGGAAATGACGAGCTTTTCCATGAACAACGTAAAAAGCTACATCCAGAACGGAAAGCGGAATCTGAAAAACTGTATTGAATCGAGGAAGGTACCTGAACAATGAGCGAGGATCTGAAATATAACCTATACAACCCGGGCGATTGCATCCCTGAGCAAACGATGTTCGATTACATCGACGGCAGGCTCAGCGCGAAGGAACAGCACGCGGTTGAAAAGCACATGATCGACTGCGAGCTATGCTCCGATGCGTTGGAAGGACTGCGCCTTGTGAAGAACAGGGGGCGCATCGCGGAGATCAACCGGGCTGTGCGTGAGCGGATAGCTGTACCGGAGAAAAAAACGAGGCTGATCGATCTCAGGATCGTGGTTTCGGTCGCGGCCGGATTGCTGCTGCTTACCGGCGGCGTGTTCTTCTTCCGGCAGTTTGCAGACAAGGAAGAAAAAATGGCGGCATTAAAGGAAGCACCGAACAGCACCATTCAGCAGCCGGAAGAAAAAGTGCAAACAGAACCGGACTTTACAGAAGAAGCACCTGCCCTGGATAAAAACCTTAGTAAGGCAAAAGAAGCCATCAGCGGCAAATCGCAATCGGGTGAGACTATTTTACAGGAACAGGACGCAAACGGTGCCGGCGCAGTTTCTCCCGGAGCTTCGGATGCGCTGGTGATCGCAGAAAATGAGAAGTCCATCCGCCCCGATGATGATGCCAAGAACGCTGTTACATTTTCGGGAACGCTTTCGGGAAATGCAAGTACCGGTTACTCCACTACCACATCGGCTCCTGCGCCCGCTGCCAGCACCGATAAAAAAGCGGCAGCAAAGGATAATGACAAGTCGGGCGATGAGATGCTGAAAACGATAGAAGTGGCCGATGTTGTAAATGCCGATGTCAAAGATGAAGAAGCGGGCAACAAGCAGAAGGTGGCCGCAAAAAGGGATGAGAACAGGGCCGTATTGGCAGAACGCAAAAAAACCGAAGAATCGAAAAATGCGGAAGACAAGCCGGCTGCTGCATCTGCAAATGAAGGGCTCGCAAAGGAAATGCCTGACAATGCCCTTGAACCGGCAGCCGATTCAACCCTTGCCTTATCCAACAGCACTGCTGAGAATAAAGTTTATTCCGTAGTGGATGAAATGCCGAAATTCCCCGGAGGGGAAGCGGAGATGATGAAGTACATCCGGAAAAATCTAAAATATCCTGCGATGGAACAAGAAACAAATGTCAGGGGCAAAGTTTACGTGCAGTTCGTCGTTGATAAAAAAGGAAACATTAAAGATCCTAAGATCTTCAAAGGGACTGGTTCTGCCTTCGACCAGGAAGTAGTAAGGGTTTTCAAAAACATGCCAAAATGGAGCCCCGGAAAAATAAAAGGCGAGCCGGTTGATGTTCTCATCAACTTTCCGGTTGAAGTATTAATCAAGTAGGCAATTAACAATCCCCGTTTCATAACATCCTGCATTCCCCTGTTTAAACCGGCTATTTGCATCCTATTTTTGAGAAAAGCCAGTAGTGATGAGCATTTTCAAAAATAATTTTCCTGTTTTTTATTTTACGCTCCTCCTCTCTTCCTGCCTGCTTATTACATCCTGCCGCTCCAACAAGGAGATTACAAAAACGGAGAACAAACAGGAAAAAGAAAAGCCGGCACCTTCAAAAAAGATCGAAAAGAAGTATGCAGCGCTGCTGAATGTGCCTGAATCCGACATTTCCAACACACGCCTCTATTCCTTTATCGACGAGTGGTACGGCGTTCCGTACAAATACGGCGGCAAGAATAAAAGCGGGATCGACTGCTCCAATTTCACCTCCACGCTGTATAAAGACATTTACAATAAAAATCTCAGCGGCTCCTCCTCCTCTATTTTCAAGCAATGCAAAACGGTTTCAAAAAAAGAGCTACGCGAAGGCGATCTCCTGTTCTTTAAAATTGAAAAGGATGAAGTTTCGCATATCGGCGTTTACCTGCAGAACAACAAGTTCGTTCATGCCACTACAAAAAAAGGGGTGATGATCGACGACCTGAATGAAGCATACTACAAAAAATACTTTTACAAGGCGGGCCGCCTGGCCAATTAGATTTAATCTATGACAAAAGAAAACTCATGTGCCCAGATCAGGATCATTACACGCATCACCGCCATTGCCTGCCTTGCAAGCATGCTGCTTTGCTACAAGCTCTGGCTCAGTGATCGTAATTTCCCAACTGTTCCTCTTTTCCATCTTCCGTTTTTACATCATCCATTTGATTATATCCTTCCCTGCATTGCAGGCATTCTGCTGCTTTGCATCGCCATCGTGAGGAACCCGCAAAAGCTGCTCATCGGGTTTGTTGCCGCTGCCCTTCTGCTTGCGATCACCGACATAAACCGCTGGCAGCCCTGGTTCTACCAGTACCTGCTGATGTTCTTCATCCTCTGCTTTTTCAATTACCGCTGCGACGATACACGCCGGCAGCAGGCGATCGTTAGCACCTTCAAGCTGATGGTGGCTGCCGTTTATTTCTGGAGCGGACTGCAAAAGCTCAATCCCCATTTCCTGTCGGACACCTTTCCCTGGCTGATGGAGCCCATCACCAATCACATGGCGGCGGGTGGCATCAGCAAGCTTTCCTTTCTCGGGTATATGTTCCCGCTGCTCGAGATCGGCACGGGAGTTTGCCTGCTCATCCCTGCTTTACAAAAGCCGGCAGTGATCGCTTCCACCGTTATGCATCTTTTTATTTTGTTTATCCTGAGTCCGCTCGGACATAATTACAATCCCGTTGTGTGGCCCCTGGAATGTCGCGATGGTCGCATTCGTGTTCGTGCTGTTTTACAATGAAGCGCCTTTCGGATTTTCCGCGATCCGCAACGCATTCAGCTATCACTCCTTAAAAATTGTGATCCTGCTTTTTGTAATGATGCCCCTTTTCAATTTTTTCAATCTCTGGGATTCGTATCTCTCCCATAACCTGTATTCGGGGAATACCGGCAACGGGCTTGTGTATGTTTCCGATTCGGTGGAGAAACAGCTTCCCGATTACCTGAAGCCTTACGCGATCGGTGAGCTTAATCAAAACCAGATCACGATCAAATACTGGTGCATGAAGGAGCTCGGGGTTCCGGCTTACCCCGAAAAAAGGAATTTCGTGGCCATCGCAAAAACGATCTATGCCTACACAAATGATCCGAAGCAAGTGTATTTCATGTACATCCCGAAGCTGAAATTCAATGAGAAAGATCCGGAGTGATCTATATCGCTGCCGGGCATATGTTAGCCACAGATTCACAGATTTTTTTGTCTGGCTATAAAAAAAGCGCCTCCCGGATTCGGAAGGCGCTTTATTTTTGAAGACGTTTACTCTATTTAACAAGCGTCACCGTTCCGATGTAATTGTGCTTCTTATCGAACACATCGGTCAGCTTCACTTTCCATACATACACATCCTGCTGTGCCACATCGGCGCCATGGTTGGCGTGACCGTCCCACATCGCGGTGTTGATATCATCGCCGTGATAGATCATATTGCCCCAGCGGTCGAAGATCCAGATGTCGTATTTCTTGATGCCGATGCCTTGTCCGTAGAACAGGTCGTTTACACCGTCGCCGTTTGGCGTGAAAGCGTTCGGAATGAAGAACGTGAATTCCGGTCCGATCTCAACCGGGTGCTGCACCGTGTTTACGCAGCCATCCGAATTAACAACCGTAAGCGATGCCATGTAGGTAGCCGGGCCGCTGGTCGGATACGTATGCACCGGGCTCGACACATTCGGCGCAATGCTGTCGCCGTCGCCGAAATAATAGGTCCAGGAGATCACATCCGATGAAGAGCCGTTGGTTAATGTTACTTCCGGATCAAGAATGGACGCAGGGTTAGGAACAGGCGTGAATTCGGCTACAGGAACCGCGTACACCTGTACAAAATGGATCTGTGTGTAGGTTGACGAGCAGCCGTGGTTGTTTGTAACAGTAAGGGTTACGTCGTACAGCCCTGTGATCGGGTAGCAATGTGATGGATTCTGGCTTACCGAATCGGGAGTACCGTCGCCGAAGTTCCAGTCCCACGCAGTGATCACATCGCCGGCAGCAACCGTAGACTGATCCGTGAAGTTAGCGCAATGGATCGGGCATCCGTTCGGATCGTCCACCGTAAAGTTCACAACCGGGTTCTGGAAGAAGAAAAAGGTCACGCTTGAAGAAGCGAATGTACATGGACCGGAAGGATCGTCCGTGGTGAGCGTGAGCGTTACGGAGCCTGCGGCATATTCAGCAGCGCTTGGCGTGTACACTGCGTTGAGCGTAGCGTTGTTCGGCGAAAATGTTCCTGCACCTCCGCTCCATGTTCCGCCGGAAGCAGAGCCTCCCACAGCACCTGCAAGCGTAATGCTTGTGCCTGCGCAAACCGATTGGCTGGAGCCTGCATTGGCAGTAGCAACAGGATTTACGGTAACCACAACCTGGTCTGTTGAAGTACAGCCCGTAGCTGAATTAGTGGTGGTAACGGTGTACGTAGTGCTCACCGGGCTTAGTGTGATGTTTGTAAGCGTCACGGTTGGATCGGCAGCGGATGTACTGCTAAGTCCCGTACCCGGCGACCATGCATACGTGAAGCCTGCTGCAGCCGGAACACCGATCGTGCCGGAGCTTCCGGTACAGATGGTAAGATCGGCGCCTGCGTTGGAAACCGGCAATGGATTGATGGTGACAACAACCGAATCGATGTCGCTGCAACCTGAGCCGGAAACCAGCTGGATATAATAAGTTCCGCTTGCAGCCACAGCAGTAGGAGTGGCGAGCGCAGCGGTAGCGGCGGCATCCGTCCAATAGGTATAGGTACCCGAGCCTATCGTTCCTGCTGTAACAGCCGGAGCGGTAATATCAATGGTTCCCGGGGAACAAACAGGCGCCGGGTCTGTTGTAGCGAGCACAGGGAAAGGGTTCACCGTTACAGTCACGTTATCGGTTGATGTGCAGCCGGTAGACGTTATGGTAGTAGTTACTGTATACGCTGTTACGATCGGGGTAGTACCGCCATTCACAGTGGTATTGTTTGGGTTCGAGATGATGGTAGAACTAATGCCTGTTCCCGGAGACCAGGAATACGAATACCCCGCAGTGGGTGATGTGCCTATGGTTGCAGGCGTTCCGGTACAGATCGTCACATCCGGACCTGCATCAGATACCGGCAATGGATTGATGGTGACAACTACCGGATCGATGTCGGTACAGCCTCCGGTCGCCGTTGTTTTAATGTAATACGTTCCGCTGGTGGCGATGGCTGTTGGAGCAGCTACAGGAATTGTTCCCGCCGCATCGCTGAAATAGCTCAGTACGCCGCCGCCGGTGCTGCCCGCTGTTACGGCTGCTGCGGTAATGTCGACCGTATTTGGTGAACAAACCGGCGCAGGATCGGTGATGGTGAGTACAGGCTGCGGATTCACAGTCACCACCACATCATCAGTTGTGGTACAGCCCGTTGCAGTTGTCGTAGTGGTAACCGTATAGGTGGTTACAATAGGCGTTGTACCCGCGTTAACCGTAGTAATCGATGGATTGGAAACGTTTGCAGCGCTAAGCCCCGTAGCCGGTGACCAGCTATAGCCGTCGCCCGCAGTGGCCGGACCGCCAATGGTGGCAGGAGTTCCCGAGCAGATGGTTACATCCGTGCCTGCATTGGAAACCGGCAATGGATTGATGGTGACAACTACCGGATCGATGTCGGTACAGCCGCCTGTTGCCGTTGATTTGATATAATATGTACCGCTGGCGGCAACCGCTGTAGGAGCCGCAAGAGGAACAGTGCCTGCCGCATCCGTCCAGTACGTTAATGTTCCGCCGCCGGTGCTTCCTGCGGTTACAGCTGCTGCTGTAATGTCGACCGTATTCGGACTACACACAGCCGCAGGGTTTGTGATCGCTAATACCGGAACGGGGTTAACCGTTACCTGAACGGCGTCTGTTGCTGTGCAGCTGTTTTCCGTTGCTGTAACAGTATACGTTGTAACGATAGGCGCAGAACCTGCATTGGTAGTAGTAATAGAAGGTTGTGCAACACCGGAGGAACTCAGCCCTGTAGCAGGCGACCAACCATAGGTGGCAGTCCCAGCGCCCGGCGTGCCGATGGTTGCAGGTGTTCCGGAGCAGATCACCACATCAGGACCTGCGTTGGCTACAGGCAATGCATTTACGATGATAGTGCTGTTGGCTGTTCCCGGGCATGCTCCGCCTACAGAATAGGTAATTGCGTTACTTCCAACTGTAGCTGCCGCCGGGTCAAATACGCCCGTTGCAGTGTTGGTGATACCTGTTCCCGCCCATGTACCACCGGCAGGTGCTGCCGAAAGTGTAACAGGCGCTCCGTTCACGCAGAAAGGGCCTGCAGCGGTAATGCTTGGTGCCACGCCCGGGCTTACCGTAACGTTTTGCGTAACGGTTGCGTTGCATGGCCCCATGGTGATGGTGAGCGCTACCGGGTATGTTCCGGCCGCAGGAAATGTATAAGAAGGGTTCTGGGTTGCATCATCGGAAACGCCATCAGCATTAAAATCCCAGGACCATGCCGTGATGCTTCCCGTTGGGGTGGATGTATCGGTAAATGCTGTGGCCGCGCCGGAGCAAACGGTTGTATTTGTAAATGAAGGCGTTGGGTTGGAAGGACTTGATCCTACCGTGATGTTAAGCGTTGTAGTACAGCTAGGGCCCGAAACCGACGTGATCACCACCTGGTAGGTCCCACCCTGGTTCACCACGCAGGTTTGTCCTGTGGTAGAGCCTACAATCCCGGTGGTTCCGCCCGCAGTATTCGACCATGAATAAGCAGCTCCTCCCGCAGGAGCCGTCAAGGTCACTGAATTACCGCCGCACACGGCAGGGGAAGATGCGACAAGCTGTAAAGGGTCACAATCCGCATCAATGTAAGCATAACCGAAATGCCCGCCCTGCGCACAGTCGGAAGAAGTGAACTGGATGCTGACGCACTGCCCGATGTAGGAGCTCAGCGGAACGAATACAGAAGTCCAGTTTCTCCACCAGATTGCGCTTCCCGGTGATGTTTCGGTAAAGCCGACGATCGGCGGTTTTGCAAGCACTTCGTAATCACCACAGGGAACAACGTTACCGGCAGCATCTCTCAGGCGGACATTAAAAAATGGACGCTCCTCATCGGTGTGTCCGGAAACCGGATCCTGTAATACAACGGCATATTTATAAGAAAAGTTGGCATTTGCAGCAGAAACGGTAAATGAAATAGTTGCCCTCGAAGCGAGTCCGCCTGTGGTAGCGCCATCGCCAAGCATCATGGAATTGTTACCACCTCCCGGCGGTACAACAGGCAATGCTGCCCCTACTGTAGGATCGCTTGCCCCAACAGTTTGCAGCTGGTGTTGTGTGGCACTGAAGCCGGCAACGAGGCTGCAAGGGTCGCTGGTGGAATTGGCACAGGCTGTTCCTGACCAGTAGTTCCAGAAACCGGTACCCGATTCAAAACCCGGATTTGTACACGGAGAGCCGCAATTGAAAGGCAATGGAGTGGTTCCGCCGGTTGGCGCCCTTTGTGGCTGCTGTGACTCGATGATATTTTCCCTGTTTGCCAGGAATTCCTTGAAAAGCTTGATATATGCGGGTTGTAATGATGCGAGATAGGTCCTTACCTGCTCCACGGTTGTAATCTCTCCTTTTCCCACGCGGTAGATCAGCTCAGCCCTGCTTTTTTTTATGTCTGCGCTCACATAACGCTTGAAATATGGAAGGTCGGCCATGTTGCCGTCGTTCGCGAAGATCACATAATTCATAAAGCTTTCCGGCTCGGCAGCTTTCAAAAGAGGCTGCGCCTTTGCATAATATGCCTCCCATGTTTTGTTCGGGATGCCATAGCTGTTTTCGATCTGCTGGGCTTCCGCTCCTGCAACAAATGCTATGAACATGCATATTACCAGCGTAATTTTCCTGAGGCCGGTTGCTAAGTATGAGTGGGTCATGTCAGAACAGTTTATATATTAAAACGAATTTAAGCCAAGTTAAATGAAACTAAAAATTATCGATAGCTTTTTTTAATGCCGATTATTTTCAAAATGTTAGACGAATCTCTCCTTTTTGAAGAGTAAATATTTTAAATGGCTCATCAACACTTCGTTACTGAGAGTGAGGAACTTAGAAAAAGGTTGCATTTGGAGGCAACTATTTATAAACAATACGTCTTTGTGATTTTTTGGTGAGGTGCGAATAAATTACTCCGCCCAGCTGATCCCTTTTTTAAGCAGCGAAAGCGTTTTTTCTTCGGCGCTGCCCTGTTCCGGGGTGTAATTGTATTGCCAGCCCGCGGTTTCCGGGAGGCTCATGAGAATAGACTCGGTGCGGCCGTTGGTTTCGAGGCCGAACTTTGTTCCTTTGTCGTAAACGAGGTTAAACTCCACATAACGGCCGCGGCGAAGCAGCTGCCATTGCTTGTTCGCTTCCGAATACTGCTTTGATTTGTTCTTATTCATCAGCGCAGTGTACACCGGGGCGAATGTATTGCCGATCTCTTTCAGGAAAGCGAAGCGCTGCTCCTTCGAAAATTTACCGGACTGTGAGAGCTTGTCGAAAAAGATACCTCCCACTCCCCTGGTTTCATTCCGGTGAGGAATGTAGAAATAATCATCCGCCCATTTTTTGAAATCGGGGTAAAATGAAGGATCGTGCTTATCGCAGGAAGCTTTAAGTGCATTGTGAAAAAAACGCGCATCGTCTTCCACTACATAATGTGGAGTAAGGTCGATGCCGCCGCCGAACCACCAGGTGCCGTTGCTCATCTCAAAGTAGCGCACATTCATGTGAATGATAGGCACCATCGGATTAGACGGGTGGATCACAATAGAAACGCCGGTTGCATAAAAGGTCATCCCGGATGTGTCCGAAACAGCATTCTCCTTCGTTAAAAATTCGGGTACGGGACCATGCACCGCTGAAAAAAGCACACCGCCTTTTTCGATCACATTGCCATGCTGGATGATCCTGGTGCGGCCGCCGCCGCCTTCCGCCCGCTGCCATTTATCTTCAATGAATTTGCCTTTTCCGTCTTCCGCCTCCAGCGCATTGCAGATGTTATCCTGCAGCGACCGGAGCCATTCCGTGATCTCTTCTTTGCCGGGCATATTAATTAGCTTTCACCAGTTTATAATCTTTGTATTTGAGGATGTACACATAGCGGTTCTCAAAGCCGCTGTCGGATGGAAATTGCGCGAAATTGAAATTCGTTTCGATACCGTTCTGCCTGTTCGCGGGAAGCGTATTTAAAAACGCCTTCCCTTCCTTCTGAAGGGCAGACAGGAAATAATACGTTACGTCAAAACCCTGGTAAGCATAGTTTTCAGGCTCAGCCCTATACCTGTCGCGATAGGTTTTGATGAACTGTTTCGCCACTGCATTCTCGTAATCCACGAAATTATTGGCCGGCGTATGAAGCGAAAGATTATTCAGGTATTCGAGGTCGAGGTTATCATAGCTGTTCCAGTTCTGGAGCCCGAACAGCACAATGTCGTGCTTCTCCTTCATGACGTTGAGCTTGCTGATGAATTCGGTAACGTACGACTGGTTGTTGGAAGGCAGCACGATGATATTTCTTTTTGTGGAGCTGAGCGCGCCCTGCACACCTTCCAGCTTCATCACTTCTCTTACCGAATCGGCGGGCGCGTGGCCTTTGGCGAGCAAGCCTTTATTGGCAGCCGTTTTAAACGCACTGTAAAAAGCCAGCTCTTTTACATTGCCGGTATTTACCAGAATGATATTCTGCGTATCGAATGAATCCACAACAAAGCCGGCCATCTGCTCCATTTGCAGCGTTGTGGAAGGCGACACCTTGCAAACGTAAGGATTGTTGAAAAGGATCTTGTTCACCTGTGTGAAAGGAGAAACGATAGGGATCTCATGGTCCTTCGCAAATTTTGAAAAAGGAATAAAGCTGGAGCCGTACAGCGGCCCGATCATCAGGTCCATTTCAGCCAGCTCCGGTTTTTTCAGGATATTAAGAAGATTGAGCGAATCGCTGTCATCGATATCGTACACAAATACCTTCGCATTGAAATGCTGCTTTTTCAGCGAGTCGATAGCAAGCAGCGCGCCTTCATAGAACTGCAGCGCGACAGTGGTTTTGGTGGAGAACTGCTGATCGCCTTTCGCCAGCTTTTCAACATCCATGGCTCCCGCTTCATTTGCATGAAAAGGAAGAAAGAATGCAATGTTGTACTCGCTCTTTTTCTCTCCCTTGTAAATAATGGACGGAGGAACCACAGTCGCCCTGTCGGCCGCCTCTTGTTTTACCACCGGAGTGGTAGCCAACACAGGGGGCTTGTCGGTAACGGTCTTCACAACAGGAGCTTCTTTCGGCTTATTATTCGGTATCTTCAGCAATTGCCCTGCCTTAAGGCCATCCTTCAGCTCGGGGTTGAGCAGCTTCAGCTTTTCCGAATCCACCCCGTACTGCTTGGAGATCGAATACAGGGTTTGCCCCGGCTCCACCTTATGCACCGTGTAATTGCTTGTATCAACAGTTGCCGCAGAAACTTTCTTTTTCTCAAAAGGGATCTTGAGCACCTGCCCGGGCTTTATTCCATCGATCGCATCGGGGTTCTCGATCACAAGATCGTTCACATCGATGCTATAAAATTTAGCGATGGCGAAAAGGGTCTGTCCTTTCTCAACGGTGTGCAGGTAATATTTTACGCCGCCGATGGTTGCCGAGCTGCGGGTTTTATGGATGTCGGCCGATTCTTTTTCCTGCGCGAACGAAGCTGTTCCGCACAGCAGCAGTGTGCAGAAAAAAAACAAGTTACGCAGTCGCAAGGATCTCAAGTCTTCAGATTTAAATAATTATTCCCATTCGATGGTTGCAGGAGGCTTAGAGCTGATGTCGTACACCACCCTGTTGATCCCCTTCACCTTATTGATGATCTCATTCGAAACTTTTCCTAAAAACTCGTAAGGCAGGTGGCACCAGTCTGCCGTCATACCATCGGTGCTCGTTACAGCCCTTAATGCAACGGCATTTTCGTAAGTGCGCTCATCGCCCATCACGCCAACCGACTGCACAGGTAAAAAGATAGCACCGGCCTGCCACACATCTTTATACAGGTCCGCCGATTTCAGGTTATCAATAAAAATGGAATCCACTTCCTGCAAGATCCGTACCTTTTCTGCGGTGATGTCTCCAAGGATGCGGATCGCGAGGCCGGGCCCCGGGAACGGATGACGGCCCAGGATGGCATCATCGATCTGCAATGTTTTTCCAACTCTTCTTACTTCATCCTTAAATAATGTATTGAGAGGCTCTACAATTTTCAGCTTCATAAAATCGGGAAGGCCTCCAACGTTGTGGTGTGACTTAATTGTAGCAGACGGACCTTTTACGGAAACCGATTCGATCACATCGGGATAGATGGTTCCCTGTCCCAGCCATTTCACATCCTCGATGCGCTTTGATTCGTCATCAAATACATCGATGAATACTTTGCCGATCGCCTTTCTTTTTTTCTCGGGGTCGGAAACACCGGCCAGCTCTGCATAAAAGCGATCCTTTGCATTCACGCCTTTTACATTCAGCCCCATATGCTTGTACGAATCAAGCACCGTTTCAAATTCATTTTTTCTTAACAGTCCGTTATCCACGAAAATGCAATAGAGGTTCTTGCCGATCGCTTTGTGAAGCAACACTGCCGCCACGCTGGAGTCAACGCCGCCGCTCAGGCCAAGCACCACTTTATCATTTCCGATCTTCTGCTGCAATTCCTTCACGGTTGTTTCCACGAATGAATCGGGGGTCCAATCCTGCCTGCATCCGCAGATCTCCACCACAAAATTTTTCAGCAATACGGCGCCTTCGGTAGAATGGTACACTTCCGGATGGAACTGGATACCGTATGTTTGCTCACCTTTCACCTGGTAGCCTGCGAATTTCACATCCTTTGTGCTGGAGATGATCTCGTAGTTATCAGGAATTTTCGTGATGGTATCGGCATGGCTCATCCATACCTGGGAATTATTGCTTACGCCTTTGAACAGCTCGTTATCCGCCTTCACAAAAGAAAGGTTCGCACGGCCGTATTCACGATGCTCGGATTTCTGCACTTCTCCGCCGAACTTATGCGCCATCAGCTGTGCGCCGTAGCACACTCCCAGCAGCGGCAGCTTGTTCTTGAAAGCGGAAAGATCAGGATTGGGCGCATCGCTTGCCCTTACTGAGAAAGGAGATCCGGATAGGATCACGCCTTTTATGTTGCCTGTAATTTCCGGGATCTTGTTGAAAGGATGGATCTCGCAATATACGTTCAGCTCACGCACTCTTCTTGCGATCAGCTGTGTGTACTGGGATCCGAAATCTAAAATTAATATTGTTTCCTGCATGCGCGCAAAGATACAAAATTGAGCCGTACAGCGCATCGCTCGGGCACACATTTTAAAGCGTCGCGTTTGTTTAGAGAAAACCGTTACCAGTTCGGCGTTTTTAAGTAAATTTGCAGGACAGGCCAGAATGAGTTCCAAACCGCTGCATATACTTTTAACGCTCCTGCTGCTGAACCGGATGTTCAGCTTCGGGCAGAGCAATCCTGCGTCGCAGACAGTCCCCTATTCGGAGAACTTCGGCGGGCTTGCATGGACGGCCACCGCTTATCCTGCGGGCTTACAGGGCTGGCAGCTTGCCGCAACGGGGATCACCGCAGCCTTTCGTACCACCGCTCCAACGGGCGACCTTGCCCTTATTGCATCGGGCGATGCAAGCGCTGTGGCCGGCGGTTTCTACAATTACAACGGGAAGATCGGCTTCCTTTCTTCGGGCAGCGTTGATCCCGCGCTTTGCCTCTCTATAAATACTACCGGCCTGAACGGCGTTACGGTAGGCTTTGACGCCATGACGATCAGGAACCCGTATGATGGAGCAGGAAATACAAGGATCAACGAAGTGGGGCTGCAATACCGGCTCGGTACGGCGGGCGCATTTACCAATGTGAGCGGCTTCACATACCAGAACAATACCACCACGCAAACGGGCGCAGTTACAACACCGCAGAACTCCCAAACGTTTTCCGTGCTTCTTCCTACAGCCTGCGACAACCAGGCGGTAGTGCAGGTACGATGGGTAAGCCGGCAGGTGAGCGGCGCGGGTTCGCGGCCGAGCTTTGCGCTCGACAACCTCGTCGTTACCTCCTGCACCACGAACACCAGCACGTATTATTACAGGTCGAGGCAAACGGGAAGCTGGAACACCTACAGCACCTGGGAAGCTTCACTGAACGGCGTTACCGGCTGGTCGATGGCCTGCTCCGCTCCCACAAGCGCCGCTGCAGCGGTGACCATACTAAGCGGGCACACGGTCACCATCAATACAAATGCGACAGCCCCGAACCTTACAGTGGACGGTACGCTTATCTTCGACAATACGGCAAGAACGGTGGCGGTAACGGATTATGTCACGGTTTCTTCCTCCGGCACATTCATCACACAGGCTGCAGGCACAGCCACACACAGCATGAGCATCGGCGGCGACCTCATTAACAACGGCTCTTTTGATATGTCGAGAGGCGGAACCACGTTTGTGTGCAATGTTACCTTCAACAAGAACGGCAACCAAAGCATTACGGGAACCTGCGCCACCACGCGGTTCAACTTTATTTCACTGAACATGGGAACGTCCAACAGCAATGTGCTGGATGTATCGCCAAGCTCTTTTGCGGCGGCCACCAGCTTCCTGCACCCGGCGGCTGCGTCTTCGCCAAACGGCTTGCTGAACGGTACGCTGAAACTGTCGGGAACATTCAGCTTCACGGGCACCTTTTTTAAATCGGGGGTTAATTATAATATTGTGTCCACAGCGGGGATCTGGATCAACAACCCGAATGTTACGATCAACGGAACGAATGATTCCTATGATGTTTCGGGAAAATTAAGGATCAGCGCCGGAACCTTCAATGCCGGCACTGCAGTAGGTAATGCGATCCGCCTGCTCGACGGCTCCTCCATGACGGTGACCGGTGGAACAGTGAATGTTTCGGGCCGCATCCAGGCGTATGAGTCGACCAACTCCGTTGCGCAGATCACCACCTACAACCAGAGCGGCGGAATTGTTACCGTGTCGAAAGCCGGCGTGAACGCCACTACGATGCCGGAATTTACGCTCGATCTTCCGGCGGACAGCCTGATCATGTCGGGCGGAACAATTATTTTCCACAGCCAGGCAAGCGTTGCCGACGACCTCCTGAACCGGGCCACCAGCGTGATCACCGGCGGACTCATCCAGTTCGGCGAGGCAAGCACCACTACGGCGACAGCGGCGGGATTTTATGTGGAGAGCTACGGCGCATTGCCTTCTATATCGATCTATCCCTGCAACAGCGTCACACGGCTTGTGCTCGCCACCAATCTTACCGTGAAGGGCAGCATCACCATCGGCAACCTAACCACTTTGAACAACCGATGGGGAACCCTTGCGCAAACGTATAACATTACGCTCAGCGGCGACTGGATCAATAACGGTACCTTCCTGAACAACGGCGTGCGTACGGTAACCTTTAACGGCAGCAGCGCGCAGAACATCACCGGGACATCGAGCACGACGTTCAACAGCCTGACGATCAATAACTCATCGGGCGTTACCCTGCAGATGCCGGCGACCGTTAACGCCAACCTCAGCCTGAGCAACGGGTATCTCTACACAAGCGCAACAAACCTGCTTTCGATGAGCGCAGGCTCGGCAGTAACCGCGGTGAGCAACAGCAGCTTTGTGTACGGGCCGGTGTCGAAAACGGGAACGACCAACTTTACATTCCCTGTCGGAAAAGACCTTGAATACAGGCCGATCGGGATCAGCTCCCTGACAGCATCGGAAACGTTCACAGCAGAATATTTCCATACCGATCCTTCTATCCTCTACCCGATCGCGCTGATGGACCCTACGATCACGCATATCGACGGCTGCGAATACTGGACGCTGGAGAGAGCAGGCAGCGCGAATGCCATCGTCACGCTGAGCTGGGACACCTACAGCTGCGGCGTAACTTCACTGCCCGACCTCACCATTGCAAGATATGATTCCGGGCTTACGATGTGGAAAGATGAAGGAAACGGAGGAACGACAGGAACCACCAGTACAGGCACCATCGCCTCGGCTGCGCTTGTCAATACATTTGGGCCTTTCACGCTCGCCTCCACTATCAGCGGCGGCGTAAATCCCTTGCCTGTGGAGCTGCTGGATTTCTCGGCCAGCTACAACGGAAGCGACGTTGACCTGAAATGGTCGACGGCAAGCGAACTGAACAACGATCATTTCACCATTGAACGCTCGGCAAACGGCAGCAGCTTTTATGAGCTGAGCGTGATCCGCGGCGCAGGCAACAGCACGCAGACACTTTCGTATGCTACCGTTGATAAAGAGCCGCTGAGCGGAATATCCTATTACCGCCTCAAGCAGGTGGATTTTAACGGAGACTACAGCTACAGCAATATCGCTTCGGTAAACATCAGCGCTTCGGATCCGGGGAGCATAACGATCTCGGAAGCGAACAACCTTTTAAATCTGCAGCTCAGCTGTTCTTCCAACTGCATGGTAAACATTGCGGTGTATGACCTCAACGGCAAAAAGGTCTTTGAGCAAGACCAGGATTTTTATAGTCAGCCAAGGCTCGACATCCCCACAGACCGGCTTGCGAAAGGCATCTACCTCCTGAAAGCCAGCCGCGGCCAGGAAATCATTTCAAGAAAGATCTCGGTAAGATAACTTAACAGCCATTTTTCCTCCTTTTCCTTCGCTGGTATAAAATTTTCAGCATCAGAGAAAAAAGAAAAAATGAAAAAAAATTACGCATTTCTGCTTTGCCTGTTTTTGTCGTTCCATTATGTTCAGTCTCAAAACTGGATATGGTCGAAGGCCCTTCCTTCTTATCCCGGATTATCCATGGTCGGCTACCTCTCGAAAGAATCGGGACAAAATTATTTTATGTATATCAGCGGATATGCTGCCCCACCCGAATCGAAATTCATTATTATAGATGATACGGGAACTGTTACGGATTCACTGCACCTGAATATGATCCCTGAAAAATTCCAGGTGGATGATTCCGGTAACCTGGTATTGTGTGGTACTTATACGGACAGCATCAGCTACGGCGGCGCTACGATACACAGCCGTGGCGGCGAAGACATCTATGTGCTTCGGATCGCATTTAACGGCAGCCTTATCTTTCTGAAGAACCTGGGAAGCCCGGATACGTACGACCGGCTGGCAAGCATGACAACCGACCGGTTCAACAAAATATACCTGTGCTTCAACCTTCCGTATACAATGTACATTGATGCGGATTCGATCCCTAATCACAGCGTTGACGAAGCCTGCATACTTATTCTCAACCCCGATGGCTCGGTAAATTCCAGCATCACAAGAGTGCTGCCTACTGTGCCCGTTGGCTACTATTATGCGAGCAGGGTGTTCCTCGGAAGAAACGATGAGATCTACATGGGCATCGGGAATTGTTATCCTAACGAATGTTCGGAATCGGTATGCGAATATTCCGCGCTTCACGACAGCGTGGATTATTTTGCCAACGGGCTCGGTGCCTGGGGCACGAGGAATGTGGACGATGCGGGCGAGAACGCCTATACATTTACCAACCCGGCATCGCATTACTACTGGGCGCCCATATTGCATAAATACAGCCTTGTGAGCCGCACCGAGCTTTGGAGCAAAAGTTTAGGCAGCATGTATTCGCCATACTGTCTCAACCCGATCCTGCTACCCGGCAATGTAATATTGAACTACGGCCGCGGAGGCGGCGATGACGGCGGTGCAGGTCCGGCCACACTCGATGACACCACCTTTACATTCGGGAACGAAACGGAAATGCTGATGGCCTTAATGGATACCAGCGGACATTTTTATTATACAGTGAATGCGAAAGTGCAGAAAACCGCTTTCATAAATGCGGGGTATGATATGGCCGGGAACGCATACCTGCTGTCGAGCTGGAGCAGCGATACAACCTATACCATTGGTACCACCTTTACCATTTCCTCAACTCCGTCGAACCCGGGCTATGTTCTTTCCAAATTGAAATACATGGAAACTGCAACGGGAATTGCATCAGCCCCCGGAGCACCGGAGATCGGAGTTTATCCGAATCCTTCGGGCGGAATGTTCACTATCCGCACAGGAATGCTAAACGAGGAAGGGAAGCTAAGGATCTATGATGTGCTGGGGAATTGCATACTTACACGTACGGTCTCAAAACAGCCGAATGTTGAGATCGACCTCAGCGAACATGCAAAGGGTGTTTATTTTATTGAGATCAATACCCGCAACGAACGCTTCAACAAAAAAGTTGTAGTGAATTGAGTGAAGCTTATTTCAGCTGGCTCAATGAACGCCTCGCTGGCTCATATTCCGCGTTGATGGAAAGACAGGTCTCAAACTCCGCCGCTGCTTTCTTCGGATCTTTCATTTGCTGATAGCACACTCCGCGGCCATAATACGCCTCCACATACTTAGGATCGACGTTGATTGCGCCGGTGAAATATTCCAGCGCTTTGTTGTACGCCTTTAATTCGAGGAGGTTGATCACTCCGAGGTTGTACATCGCATTTTTGTTGTTGTCGAATTTCAGGAGCGTTGTATATGTTCCGATCGCATTGTTCCAGTCCTGCACATCCTGGTAATACTTACCGAGCGCGTACCATGCCTCCACGCTTTTCGGCTGGATCCGCAGGGCGTTCCTGTAATAATCCACCGCGATCGGATCTCTTTTCCCGGCACACAGGATCCCGAGCTGCATGTAGGCATTGTAATACTGCTGGTCCTGCTCCACTGCGGTTTGCATGCTGGAAATAGCCTTGGCGGTATCTTTCAGGTCTTTGTAGTTCATGCCTTTCATGAAATAAGCCTTTGCATTGTACTGGTCGATCTTCAGCGCCTGGTTGATGTATTCGATCGACTTATCGCTTTTGTTCACGTACAGGTACAGCTCGGCGAGCTTCAGGATCGCGTCTGTATTTTTCGGATCGAGGGTGATGGCTTTTTCGAGCGCAACTTTGGCGTTTCCCGACTGGTTCACGGAAAAATACAGATCGGAAAGCGTCAGGAAATATTCCGCTTTTGTTGAATCGAGGTTCATGACGCGGCCCATGTCGGCAAGTCCTTCGTCGAACGACCTGTTGGCGAGGAAATATTTTGCGCGCTTGTGGTAAAGTTCGGGGTTGCCGGGATTGGCGAGGATCTCCGCGTTAATGGCCTTAAGCTCCGCCGGTGCGGAAGCTGCTGCGGAGTCGGTGATTGCTGCCTCCCCGGATTTCCCGGTGTCGTTTCCGCAGGAAGCGAAAAAAAGAAGGCTGATGATAAAAGCGGTGCTGATTGTCCTGATCATAATTTTGTAAAGGTAAAGAAATAGTTTTATGTGTTCAATGATGATTGTCGGCTGTGGAGTCCGGCATTTTTGCCACAGATCCACAGATTATATTCTTGAATTACTACAGATTGTATCGCTTCGCGATGCTCTGTATTAAGCGGCTCCATTTTCAAATGCTAATAATAAAAACAAACATCCCCAAAACGCAATGCGATATGCATTACAGGTTGGGGATGTTTTGTTCATCTGAAAATGAACTTGTATTTAAAAACTAATTATTTCACAGCAAGAGCGGGCACTGCAACAGCTGCAGCATCGCCGGCAGCGTTACCGCTCAGCGCTTCCCTGATCTTGTTCTCGATCTCTTCCATCAGGTCGGGATTATCATTGAACAATGCTTTTACCGAATCGCGGCCCTGGCCTAATTTGGTATCGGCATAGCTGAACCATGATCCGCTTTTCTTGATGATGTTGTGCTCAACGCCAAGGTCGATGATCTCACCCACTTTGGAGATCCCTTCACCGTAGAGGATATCAAATTCCACCTGGCGGAAAGGAGGCGCCACTTTGTTCTTCACGATCTTTACGCGGGTGCGGTTACCGATCACCTGGTCGCCGTCCTTGATCTGCCCGATGCGGCGGATGTCGATACGCACGGAAGCATAAAATTTAAGAGCGTTACCGCCGGTTGTTGTTTCAGGGTTCCCGAACATCACACCGATCTTTTCACGCAGCTGGTTGATGAAGATGCAGCAGCAGCCTGTTTTGTTGATCGTTCCGGTAAGCTTGCGCAGTGCCTGTGACATTAAGCGCGCCTGCAGTCCCATTTTGGAATCGCCCATTTCGCCTTCGATCTCGCTTTTCGGCGTTAACGCAGCCACGGAGTCGATCACGATGATATCAATTGCGCCTGAGCGGATGAGGTTCTCAGCGATCTCGAGCGCCTGCTCACCGTTGTCGGGCTGGGAGATCAGGAGGTTTTCGGTATCGATGCCCAGCTTTTCGGCATACGAGCGGTCGAATGCGTGCTCCGCGTCAATGAATGCAGCAATGCCGCCGGCTTTCTGAACTTCAGCGATAGCATGAAGGGTGAGTGTTGTTTTACCGGAAGATTCAGGCCCGTAGATCTCGATCACACGTCCTTTTGGCAAGCCGCCGATCCCTAAAGCGATGTCGATCCCGAGTGAACCGGTTGGGATCACTTCAACGTTCTCCACAGCGGCATCGCCCATTTTCATGATCGCGCCTTTTCCATAGGTTTTCTCAAGCTTGTCAAGTGTAAGCTGCAGGGCTTTCAGTTTTTCTTTGTTCACCGAATCTTTTGCGCCTTTTGCTTCTTTTGTTTCTTTGCTCATCTTATATATAGTTATTAGTTACGTGTTTGAATTACGAATTGGAGAATTTTAAAATTGGAGAATTGTCCGGGCTTCGTAACTGATTTTAATTTATTTGATAATGCTTAACGTTTTAATTCAATCCTAATTTTCCATTCCTTCGAGGATCTGCTCTGTATGGTTCTTCGAATCCACTTTTGTGATCACCTGCTCGATGATCCCTTTTTCACTGATCACGAACGTGGTGCGTACGAGTCCGTCATAAACCCTTCCCATGAATTTTTTTGTGCCCCACACATCGTATGCTTTGATGACTTCCATCGTTGTGTCGGCGATCAGGGGAAAAGGAAGGCTGAATTTATCAATGAACTTTCTGTGTTTTTTTTCGTTATCGGGGCTTACACCAATTATAGCAAAACCTTTCTTCTTCAGCTCCGAAAAATTATCCCTTAAGTTACATGCTTCGTTGGTGCAGGTCGGTGTATTGTCCTGCGGATAAAAATACAGGATCAACTTTTTTCCTTTAAAATCTCTCAAAGAAACAAGCTTTCCATCCTGGTCTATCCCTTTAAAATCAGGTGCTTTATCACCTTTCTGCAAGCTTGTTACGTAATTTGTCATTTTTCTTATTTCAAAATTAGGAGATAAAATCTTAGTAAAAAAACGTATTGCTATTTTTTATTAACAAAAGGGGCATAATACTACATAACGTAGCAAAATTTAAAATAATTGAGTGGATTTGATGAAGAAAAGGAAGGAAATTGCTATGGAGATACTGCAAGCATTTAAAAAGATCCCGTGTCGTGGCACGGGATGACGTTCTTAACGGTAAGCACCAAGCGAAGATCATATTTTTCCCTGCTTGCGAAGCGCTTCAAAATATTTGCACCATTGGGTAAGCGGACAACTCTCGCACTTCGGGGCGCGTGCAACGCAAATGTAGCGGCCATGCAGGATGAGCCAGTGGTGCGCGATCGCTACCTTATCGGTTGGAATGAATTTCATTAATTGCTTTTCGGTATCGAGCGGGGTTTTTGAATTGGTGGTAAGCCCCAGCCTTGCGGAAACCCTGAATACATGGGTGTCGACCGCCATCGCGGGCTTTTCATACACCACCGATGCGATCACATTCGCGGTTTTTCTTCCCACGCCCGGAAGCTTTTGCAGCTCCTCCACATCGGAAGGCACTACGCCTTTGAACTCATCCATCAGCATCCGGGCCATTCCCACAAGGTGCTTTGCCTTGTTGTTCGGATAGCTGATGCTCCGGATGTATTGAAAAACCTCATCGCTGCTGGCAACGGCCAATACCTCCGGAACCGGAAAGGCTTTGAATAAGGCCGGTGTTACCATGTTTACGCGCTTATCGGTACACTGTGCAGATAAGATCACGGCAACAAGCAGCTCATACGGATTGGAGTACTGCAGCTCCGTTTCAGCAATGGGCTGATGCGTGCTGAAATACTCTATTATCTTTTCGAAGCGTTCTTTCTTTGTCATGCGGCATTCTAAATTTTTATTCCCACGATCACGATGTCATCCACCTGCTCCATCCGCCCCTGCCAGCTGACAAGCACCTGGTCGAGGCGCTCACGCTGCTCCTCGAGCGGCAGGTGCGCGATCTTCAGCAACACTTCCTGCAGCTGCTTGTATTTGAATTTCTTGCCCTGCGGGCCGCCGAACTGATCGGCATAGCCATCGGAAAACGTATAAATGATATCGCCTTTCTGCAAGGCAACTTCCGATTGTGAAAAAGGCTTCAGCTTTTCACCGTAAATGCCTACAGGCTGTTTATCGCCCTTGTATTGCAGCAGCCGGAACACACCCTGCCCATCCTTTCGCAAAATATAAAATGTGTGATTTGCGGTCGAGTACATCAGGCTCGATTCTTTTTTATCGATGACCAGCAGGGTTAGGTCCATTCCGTCCTGGTGCTCGCCGCTCACACCTTTCTGGCGGAGCGAGCCGATCACTTTTTTCCGCAGCTTGCTCATCACCAATGCAGGCTCCGTAAGCGCATATTCATTGATGATCTCGTTCAGCAGGGAAATCCCGAGCATGCTCATGAAGCCGCCGGGAACGCCATGCCCGGTACAGTCGGCAGTCACAAATATGATCTTCCCTTCCTTATCGGAGATCCAGTAAAAATCGCCGCTGATGATATCTTTCGGCTTGAACAGGATAAAGCTCTCTTCGAAATATTTTTCAAAATCCTGCTTCGTGGGAATCAGCGAGGTCTGGATATTCTTCGCGTAAAAAATGCTGTCGGTGATCTCTTTGTTCTTTGTCTCGATGAGCTTGTGCTGGTATTCGATCTTCTCGTTCTGCCGCTCCAGCTGATACTTTTGCCCGATGAGCGTAGCGTTGATGTTATTCAGCAGCGTGTTCGAGCGCTTCTTCTGCCTGAATGCCCGGAACACGAGGAACAGGATGAGCGCCACGAGTGCGAGACCAATGAACAATCCGTTGCGAATGTATTTCTGCTCCTGGATTTTTTTTTCCGCCACGGCATCCTTCTTCTCCTGCATGAGCTGCTGCATTTGCTGCTGCCGCGAAAATTCAAAATTGAGCTGCTTCTTCGTAAGCTCTTTGGAGGTCTCGATGTTGTAAACGCTGTCGCGAACCGCAATATACCGGTGATAATGCTCGAAAGCATTCCGGTAATCCTTCAGTCCGAGGTAATCATTGCTCAGCAGCTGGCAGGCATCCATCACGGCCGAGATGATCCCCGCTTTCCTGGCAACAGCAAGCGATTTGGTTGCTGCAACAATGCTTTGGGAATAATCCCCCGATTGATAATATGCATTTCCCTGCGTGAGGTAACTGTCGGCAATGCCTTCCGGATCATTTAATTTGAGACGGATGCTGAGGCTGGAATCGATGTAGGAGAATGCTTCCTTTTCGCGGTGAAGCGCCAGGTACGTACGGGCAATGTTATTCAGCACCAGCGCTTCGCGGTTCCTGATCCCGATCCGCCTGCTGATCGAAAGGGCTTTGAAATGATAGCTGAGCGCATCATCGTATTTGCCAAGGCGCATGTACAAGCCGCCGATATTCGTATATCTTCCCGATACGCATTGCTCGTCCTTTATCTCGCTGCAAAGTGCAAGGCTTTTGAGCTCCGATTCAAGGGCGCGCTCCCATTCCTTCATTACATAAAAGATCTTGTACTGGCTGAGGAATGAATTAGCCAATCCCCTTTTATCACTGATCTTTTCACGGATCACAATGCTTTTCTGGATGCAGTCGAGCGCCCTTGCATAATCGCCGAGGTAGGAATAATTCAGGCCAAGAAAAGAGTACGATGCGCCCAATCCCACGGTATCCCTGATCGCCAGCCGCAGGTCGAGACTTTTCTGAAGGTACGAGCCCGCTTCCACATACTGCCCGCGGTCGTTCAGGATCGAGCCTTTGAGGTAACAGGCATGCGCGAGCCCGGCCTTATCATTCGCCGCCAGGGCTTTCTTTTCCGCTGTTTCCAGCAGCTGCAGCGCTTCGGGGTATTTATCGAGGGCGCCCAGGGCCTTCGCCTTGTGGTTGATGGTTTTTATTTCACCTGTTGCTTCCGCAGCCGACACAAAAATACGGTTGGCCGAATCGAGGGAAGCGATCGAGCTCTCATACCTGCTTTGGTTGTATTCGATAATGCCCCGGTAGCACAGCGCCGAAGCGATGCCGTGTGCATTGTTAAGCTTGCGCGAAAGCTGCAGCGTGCTGCTGATCACAGTGCCGGCGCTGTCGTATTTACCATAAAGAATGTAAAGGTCGATGATCTTTAAATTCGTGTTCACTTTCGCCGTATCGTCGGGAAGCAGCTTTGAGCGGCTGATGAGCGCATAGAGATCACCTGCCTGCGCTGTTTGAATAAACAGCAGGCAAAGCAACAGAAGAGCGTATTTAATTTTATTTATTCCGGTAAAGAACACGAGTATAAAAATCCGCATTTAATCTGTATTAAAAAAGGAAAAGGGGCTTTTTATGTTCGCGTTTCCCGCCGCGACCGAACGCCGGCGAAAACGGCTAAAACCGGACGCCGATGATGCAGATGTCGTCCACCTGCTCCAGATCACCGCGCCATTGCTGGAAGGTATCATCCAGCAACCCCTGCTGTTTTTGCATGGCATCATTCGCGATGCTGATGAAGGCGGCGTGCATCTGCCTGTACTTGAATTTTTTCCCTTTCTCGCCGCCGAACTGGTCGGCATAACCGTCGGTGAACAGGTACAGCACATCGTTTTTCCGGACATCGAGCGTATGCAGCGTGAATGATTCCATTCGCTCGCCTTTCCCTACCGGCATTTTATCCGCCGGCAGCTCGGTCACTTCCCCGTTCCTTACCAGCACAGGCTTGTTGTGCGCGGATGCATAGCTCAGCTTTCCCTGTTCGAAGCATACGAGCGTGGCATCCATCCCGTCCTGGCCGCCTTCCATGCTGCGGATCAGCTGTTCGCGCACATGGTTGAGCACCTGGTGCGGCTCCGTGATGTTCTTTTCATTGACAGCCTCGTTCAAAAACGAGATGTTGAGCAGGCTCATGAAAGCGCCGGGAACGCCATGCCCGGTGGAATCGCAAACGGCAAGATAAAAGCGTCCGTTCTTTTTTGTCGCCCAGTAAAAATCGCCGCTGACAATGTCCTTCGGCCTGAAGAGCACAAAGTGCTCCGGCAGGTTTTCCTGCAGCAGCCGGTCGTTGGCAAGCAATGAATACTGGATGCGCTGTGCGTAGTTGATGGAATCGAGGATCTCTTTCTGCTTCCTGCCAATGATCTCGTTCTTCTCCTCTACTTTATTTTTTTCCTGCACCACATCGGCGGTTCGCTCCACAATAGTCTGCTCCAGCTCTTTCTGCCTTGCCAGCAGCGCTTTTGTGCGCCACTTAAAAAAGAGGAATGCTCCCGCAATGAATGCAGCCGCATACAGCAGGTACGCCCACACCGTTTGCCACCAAGGCGGATGGATCACAAAGCTGTATTCGATGGGCTCGCTCCAGATGCCGGATGCCCCTTTTACTTTGAGCCTGAACACATAGCTTCCGCGGGGAAGATTGGTGTACACGGCTTTTGTTTCTGCAGTCTCTGGATTCCATTCATGGTCGGCGCCTTCGAGGATGTATTGAAAAACAATGCGGTGCGGTGAGTTCCAGTCGATCGCCGAAAAATTAAAGGTGATGTTATTGATGTCGTACGGCAGCTCAAGGCCGGAAGGATAATTGTGGTAAGCGGGCACATCGCTGAAGCTGATCCTTCCGAGGTCCACATCATTCTTCTCGCCCACGTACAGGCTTTTCCCCTGCCGTATGGAATCTTCGAGGCTTCTGAAATCCACGAACTGCTGCTGCAGGATGATGTTCTCGAGGCTCAGCGTCGGAATGTCGTTGCGGATGGCAGCCGTGCGTGCATCCAGCATGGTAAGGTCCTTCACGCTTCCCCACCATAGCCTGCCTTTGCTGTCCTGGAAACCGCTGTTGCTGCAGAAGTCTTCACCCTTTAATCCGTCGTCACGCTTATAAATGACGATCTTCAGCTCCTGCCGGGAGGTATCGGTATCGGAAAAACGCACATTGCCCATCAGCAGGTGATCGATCCCGCTGTCGGTGCTCAGCCATAAGCCGGTCATGTCCTTCGGAAGGTTTTCCGGCTTATCTTCCACAATGCTCCGGATGTAGTTGTTGCTGAGCCCTTCCTTCTCTGTGTAGGCTGTCAGGCTTTTCCCGTCGTATTTGTTAAGTCCGCCGCCGAGCGTCCCGATCCAGATATTTCCCCTGCTGTCCTTTAAAATATTCTTGACATTGTTGTTGCTTAATCCTTCGCGCTCCGTGAAATTCACCATGGCTTTTCCGTCGAACCTGCTTACTCCTTTGCTCGTGGCGATCCAGAGATTCCCCGCATCATCCTGCGTGATCCCTTTCAGATCATTACCGGTCAATCCCTGCGCATGGGTATAATGTGTGAACGACCGTCCATCGAACTTATCGAGCCCGGAGGCACCCGTGCCGATCCAGATCGCACCGCTTTGGTCCTGGAACAGGCAGGAAATATTATCAGAGGCGAGCCCCTGCTTTTTCGTGTAGCGGAAAAATGTGCGGCCGTCGTATTTTACCAATCCCGCGCCATCGCCGGCAAACCACATGTTCCCCTCTTTGTCGCGCAGGCTGCACCATGGCGCACCGATCTTTCCCGCCTTATCGATGTAATAGCTGAACGACTTTCCATCGTACTTACAAAGCCCGCTGCCGTAGGTGCCCATCCAGATGTTGCCGGAAGCATCTTCCGAAAGGTTGATCACGATATTATTCAAGCCCTGCTTTTCTGTAAAATGCGTGAACGAGCGCGCCGAATATTTGCAAAGCCCTCCTCCGTCCGTTCCCATCCAGATGTTGCCGGATTCGTCTTCCATTAAGCTCCATACGGTATTGAGGCTCAAGCCTTCCTTTTCCGTGAAGTATGTAAATGTTTTTCCATCGAACTTACTTACGCCGCCGTGATACGCTGTGAGCCAGATATTGCCTTCCCTGTCCACAAGCACTTTCCTCACGGTGTTGTTGATGAGTCCCTGCTTATCGGTGTATTGGAGGAAGGAAGCTCCGTTGTACACGCAGGCGCCTCCGCCTTCGGTTCCCATCCAGATCTGTCCTGAATGGTCTTCCGCAATGGAGATCACGCGGTTTGCATTCAAACCTTCAGCCTTGGTATAGGAGAAAAAGCATTTCCCGTCGAACCTGCTGACACCGCCTTCCGTAGCCGCCCATATAGTTCCTTTGCTGTCCTGGAACACTGAATTCAGAGTATTGTCGATCAGGCCTTCATTTTCTGTATAACAGGTGAATGTTTTTTTATTGAAGCGGCAAATGCCCGCCAGTGTGCCAAACCAGAGATCACCGTTCTTATCTTCTACAATGCTCCTTACGTTTTCATATTCTTTGCCTTCCCTGCCACGGTAGCGAACAAAGCAATTACCATCGTATTGAAAAACGCCTTTGCCGGTGCCGAACCACATGTCGCCGTTCCTGTCCTGCAGGATGGCCTTTACGGTTGAATTGACAAAGCCCTGCTTTTCGCCATAGATGCTGAACGACCTGCCATTGTACTTCACAAGGCCCGTGCTGGAGCTGAGCCAGATATTTCCTGATCTGTCCTCGTACACTTTATAGATGTATGGCGAGGGTAATCCCTGGTCTACATCGAGGTATTGGATGTTGCAGGTGGCATCGTCCTTGAAGCGCGGCCGTAAAGCCTGCTGGGGCGGAGGCTGGATGCAGGGAAATGTGTCGGTATGTGCGGCAACAATTTCGGGCGATGAGAAGATGGCGGTTCCCGGTCTTGCAATGTACGCCTTGCCCGGCTTCACGATCAGGGGCTCGCCCGCAGCACGTGTATTGGTTGTTGTTTGAGAAGAATGTGTTTCAATCATCGGCAGGGGCTCGGGCATTCCTGCGGCTGATACTTCAGGCGGAGTGATGCTGTCGGCCGGAACAGCGGATCCCTGCGTTGGAACAACACGAGGGCCCTGCACCGCGGGAGCCGGGGTTTCTGAGGATTGCCGGCTGCAGGCGCAAAACAGGAGCAGAATAAGTACGCAAAGAAAATGTTGCCGCTTGATTATATCGTTCACGCTGTGGTGGCTTTGAAGCAAATATAAAACAAAACAGTCCCGCACCGGCAGGACTGTTTAATTATTCATTTTTATAGTTCTCAGTAGCTTACAAGCTCCAGCAGCTGTTTTTCAAACCTTGCTTTCGGGAGGAAATTCCATTCGAGGTCGGCATTCATCGGCACGGGCGTATCGAGGCTTGCAGAGCGCTGCACAGGCGCATCGAGGCTTTCGAAGCAATGCTCCGAGATCATGGCTGCGATCTCACCGCCGAAACCGCCGATGAGTGTATCCTCATGCAGGATGATCGCCCGGCCGGTTTTATTTACCGAAGCGATCACGGCATCTTTATCGTATGGCAGGAGCGTTCTCAGGTCTACAAGATCGGCGGAAATTCCGGGATGCTTGTCAAGCACTTCCATTGCCCAGTGCACACCAATTCCGTAGGTGATGATGCTTACCGAATCGCCTTCACGCAGCAGCTTTGCCTTGCCGATCGGCACGGTGAAATAATCATCGGGCACATCTTCGGTAATGCTGCGGTATAGTGCTTTCTGCTCAAAGAACATCACAGGGTTCGGATCTTCGAATGAAGCAAGCAGCAATCCTTTTGCATCGGAAGGGAATGCAGGATACACCACTTTGAGTCCGGGCGTATGCGTGAACCATGCTTCGTTGCTTTGCGAGTGAAAAGGCCCGGCAGCAACGGCAGCGCCGGTAGGCATGCGCACCACCACATCGGCATTCTGTCCCCAGCGGTAATGTGATTTTGCAAGATTGTTCACAATCTGGTTGAAGCCTTCCGTCACAAAATCGGCGAACTGCATCTCCACCATTGCTTTCATTCCGTTGATGGAGAGACCGAAGCCGCTTCCCACAATGGCCGACTCGCACAGCGGCGTATTGCGCACGCGCTTTTTCCCGAACTCTTCCACGAAGCCTTCGGTGATCTTGAACACACCGCCGTACTCGGCAATGTCCTGCCCCATGAGCACCAGATTATCGTGCTTTCTCATGGCGAGGCGCAAGGCATCGGAGATGGCATCGATCATTCGCTTGTTTGTTTTTGTACCGGACGCTGCCGTTTCTTTAAAATCGAAAGGAGCGTACATATCGGCAAGCTCTTTTTCAGTGTCGGGCGGCGGCAATGTTTCGGCATACGCCAGCTCCAGCCCCTGCTCTATTTCGTCCTTGATCTCCGCGCGCATGTCTGCGATCATTTTCTCATCGAGCACGCCTTCTTCCAGCAGGTATCTTTCGTAGTTGTTCAGCGGATCCTTTTTGCCCCAGATCTCCAGCAATTCCTTCGGAACGTATTTTGTTCCCGATGCTTCCTCGTGCCCGCGCATGCGGAACGTGATGAGCTCGAGCAGCACAGGGCGCGGATTCTTGCG